>JAAUXT010033996.1_pt1 | contig 34170 bp, 31 predicted proteins | sample 7278171 | NCBI WGS metagenome assembly JAAUXT01 (sample SAMN14350112, study PRJNA611818) | marine sediment metagenome | isolation source: surface marine sediment (1.8m) | place: French Polynesia: Moorea | collected 2018-08
CGAGTGCATTCCGTGTAGTGTGTGATGACCTCCAAAGATGGCTGAAATGGGCTGAAAAATGGATTTTGCTGATCTGATGGGTTGTGAAAAGTTGGAAATTTTTTTTGACAGATCGCTAATTCCTTTTTATGGTAGTTTGGCAAAGTCATTACAACTAACTTGGTGGTATTTATTTGTAGATCAATTATGTTTATTTTTTCAGAATCATAAAAGTGCATTTTCAACTTTTTTGTTTCTTGAAAAATTTTAACTTTCGTCACTGATTCTTGGTGGGTATGAGATATAGTATCGAAGATGATTTGATATCTGACTCCTGCCTATCGGCAAATGTGCGTCAAGAATCCCGTGGGAGAGGCATTTTGTTCGAATCACCGCAACATCCAAATTTTGGACGTTATTTTTATGTCCTTTCCTGAGTTTTGTGTCTTTGAATAATTTTTGAGGGACAGCAATATGAATCAAAGCTGTGAAATAGGGCCCACTCTATCTCCATTTCAAATCTTTTCTCACAAAATCTTTCCCATAGGAAACATCTGCCACCCAAACAATAAGCAAGTAGATACCACAAATAGCATAACTGGCTTTGATGAAGCAAACAACCAAATAGAATGACACTTGTGTCTTCTTTTCAAAGAGCATCTTTGTGGAAAAGTTGGTCACAATTATAACAATTGATACTGCTACAAAAGACACCCTCATTTTTATGTCTGGAAGCAGCTCAAAACAAGATGTATACCATTGAGGTGGGACACAGCAAACTGTTGCACCACTTACAATACAACTAAACCTAAAATGTCCTGTTACAAGAAGGGAAAACACAACATTGTCAAATATTTCTGAAGTCAATTTGGTCAGGGTTGCAATTTACAATGGGTTCTCGTGGATGTTTTCTCTGCAGTGACTTTCAGCTGAGATGTTGTGTGAACATTGTTCATTTTTGGATCTTAGAAGATTGGGATACAAGCAGGGACCTGTTGTGGTCAGTTGAGATGCAGTCATTTGCCTATGCAGAAGAGGTATCTGGCAATTTAAAAAGACAAACCAGAATAAAAAAGTCCACAAATGTTCCAACACAAGTTCACATGGTCATTGGCAGAATTGGCTATTTTTCCTGACAATACTGAGATCCTTTGCACAACACAATGGCTTTTGTATCTGAGGGTTTTGAAAACATGTTGAAACCACATTCCAAGTTCAAATTCAAAGTCTTAATTCAATGCACACTCTTCATTGTCTTAACAAAGTACTGATTGAGTTGGAGGACTAATTGTGCTGCTAAATGCACTGAAAAACTATTGAAGAATGTATAAAACTGTTGATGCTATTGTAAGAGGAATGGCTTTTGCCATTGAGATGCAGCATGTGTCATCACTGGGTAATTTGCTGTCAACAACTCAAGGCAAAGATAAAAATACAGATGTTTGAGGTTTACACTGAGATGGGCTTTCTTGGACTGGCTGAAAGAGTTTGTGGTCTTTCATGCTTATCCCTTTTGAATGAAAAGAGGAAAACAAGAGGATTGATGACAGAATTGATGGGCACAATTGCAATTGTTGTCCAAACAAGTAACTTTGTCGAGGAAAACAACTCAAACAGAGAGGATAAATAAACAGTGCAAGAAGGTAACCAACATATTAAATTGGAGAATGTCACAACAAAAAGTTGGAGGATTGTCTTTGTGGAGATCTGTGCTTTCCCTACGCTTTGTATCCTCGAATAATTGTGAAGATACATCAAAATAAAGATGTTGAGGAAGGTAATTATGGTTGATGCCAATATTTGAAATGTGGCCACAAGAATGACAGATACTTTTATGTCAAACAATGAAGTGGTAGGATCAATAAAAGCTGAGCATAAACTGGATGGTACAAGCCCTTTCAAATAAACTCTTACTGCCACTGAAACTGACGTGCCTATGGAAAACATTGAACCCCAACAAATAAGTTTCAAAATAAAAGTACTTGATTTGAAAAAGGCTTTGAATGGAAAGACAATGACTAAAGATCTGATCACTGAAAGGATAAATAAAAGGAATGGAAGCATAAAACTGAAAACAAGAGAGAGAAGCAAAGCTACAAAACAGGGCCCACTCTGTCTCCATTTCAAATCTTTTGTGACAAAATCTTTTCCATAGAACACATCAGCAACCCAAACAATTAACAAGTAGATACCACAAACAGCATCACTGGCATTGATAAAGCAAACAACCAAAAAGAATGACACTTGTGTCTTCTTTCCAAAGAGCATCTTCATGGAACATAATAAAGATAAAAGGTTGGTCACAATGATAACAAATGATATTGCCACAAAAGACACCCTCATTTTTATGTCTGGAAGCAGCTCAAAACAAGATGTATACCATGGAGGTGGGACACAGCAAACTGTTGCACCACTTGTAATACAACAAAGCCTAAAATTTCCTGTTATAAGGAGGGAAAACACAACATTGTCAAACATTTCTAATGTCAATTCAGTCAGGGGATTTCTGTTCAAGTTTAATTCATAAAGATTTGAAATGTTGTGAAAAACATTTTTGTTGATGACAAATAGCTTGTTGTGAGACAAATCAATGCAGAGAATTTTAAACATTGTGGAGAATGATTTTGCTCCCAAGTCTGAAATTTGGTTTCTGTCCAAATATATTTCTTTCATATTTGGTAATTGTTCAAAGCAACCCACAGAAAGTGTTTCTATTTCATTCACTGATGCATGAAACACAGTTAAAAGTTTGTGCAACTTCAACACATTGCAAGGCCATTGAATTGCATTTTGGCTGACATTCAGAATTATCAAATTTGGCCATTGCTGGCTTGACAAAAAGTCTAAATTTGTCAGTGAGGTGAAATGGATATGGATTACAAAATACAGAAGGGCAGACAGACTGTCTTCAATTATTTGAACATTGGCACAGACAAGAGCATAATGGTAACAGTGACAATTCTTTGGGCAAGTATTTCTTACATCACACAGAAGTTCATCATCTTTTAGGGGACAGTCCTCTTTCTTATCACAAGTATTTCCAATGTGAATGCATATCAGTGTATTTCTGCACTTAAACATATGCTCACAAATTCTGTCATTTCTACAGCCTGAAGCCATTTCATCTTCCCCATTTGGACAATCCCATTTGCCATCACAAACATATGAATGTGGAATGCAGAAGAACTCTGGACATTTGTATCTTGCATTGCATTCAAACAATTTACAATCTGCCAAATGTTCACCAGTTCTACATGGTTCAAGGTGCCCAGTATTTCCTATTTTGTAAAGGCAGGTCCTGCTGATGTTGAAACATTTTGAGTGACCATGCCTACATGATATCTCCCCAGGAATAGTGCATTCAGTGAAGATGCTTTGTCTCAACAACTGTTTCAATGCAGGCTCATCTTCAGCTTCTAATCCACAGTCTGGCACTAGATCATCAACAAGAAGGGTATTGATTGACAAACCTTCATGACAAACAAAATTTTTTATATTCTGTTCTGAAAACATTTCTCCAGAGCTGGCAAAACTCTTTTGTTTGAATGGGAATACGGCATATTTCTTGAAGACTTGGCACCAAGTAGTATTCTCATCAGAGCTATTGAGTTTTGCATCAAAACAGTCATCTTGAAAATCACAAAGATAATAGTTAGAAATGATTCTGTCATTGAGGCACTTGTGTAAATTCTTGGTCTCCATCTGGGCCATTGTAGCACTTTTGCCACAAACAAAGAAACCTTTGCTCAGTTTGTCTGTGGGTTGTTGTTTTACACTTCTTCCAAACCAAAATGTTTCAAAAGAGATCGTCATAAATCTTTGTTTAAGTATGTCAACTGAAAGCAAATTGAAATTTTGGTTACAGAGACCATGAAAAACAAATGAAAAGTTAAAAGCACTTTCAAACACCAGGTGCATTTGACTGTTTGTGCAGATCACATATGTGGCAGTGAATGGCCCAACAGATCCATCAAACCAAACAAATTGAAAACATTTCTTATTCTTGAGAAAGTCATTTTTACTGCAGTGAAACATTCTTTCTGAGCTTGAACCAAGATTGGAATGCAAACCACTGTTGGACAAATTTTTGGTGAAACACACAACATTATCCAGAAGAGGTTCAAAACAGTTGATTGACATCCATTCAGAATATGCCAAGTTTGGAGTGTGCAAAAGTGTACAATTGTATATTGTTGACCCAAGAGGCTGCAAATATGTGGAAATCTTTTTTCTGAAAGTGTTCATATTTTGTGCATTTCTGGCCATATGATAAATGCCATATCTACCATCTCTATTTGGCCTGGGAGATTGATCACATTTTGAAACTGATTTGAAGATGTTATTTCCTGAAATAGCATAGTTGAAGTTTGTCCAGGATTGATAGGCTCTCACTCTGAATGAATGTCTGGAAAAGCAAAAAGGCTGAAGTCAATTTTCAGTGGATTGCACTCCAGAAACAATAATCAAAGCAGATATAAGTTCACCTTTGCATGTGCAAAATGTAAAATGCTTCAATGAAAATGTTTTTCAGAACTTGAAGATTTCTCAAGAGCTCATCCTGATCTCCTCTGTGCAAGATTAGGGGCAACGATCCACCCTCATTTTGGCAAAGATCAGTGGCTTGCTTCCAAGAAAAAAATTGTTTTCTACATCTTCTGTTTCCATAAGAAAATCGTCGTATTGGGGTTTTATGGTGTTTGATTACAAGTAAGATCTGTTTCACCATATTCAATTTTTCTGTTTCAGTTTGTATGACATATTTAGCATCCAGTTTCTTTTTTCCATGAACCACTTGCCAGTTGCTCAAAGAGCTCTTCATCGATAACCATTTTAAAGTGACATTTAATTGGTTGACAAGTGACTCCTTGTGAACCTTGAGATCTACATGTCTTATGGTACCAGCTGCAATGAAGTAAATGGTTCGAAATATGACACTGAGTCTGTATTTGAATATGAGGTCAGCAAAATATTTGGGTTTGCTGTGTTCTGAATTGGTGAAAGCTTTAAACAAGATGGTGCTTGTAGTATAATTAGACTCCAGGCTAAATTTGTTGCTCATTTGGTTTTCACTCAGATTAAACCAAATCTTTTGCAATAACAAGATGTTGAATTGAACCAAAAGAAGTGTCCTGTTGGAAAGTCCACATGTAAATATTCTTACTTCAGCAAAGTTGTACTTCCATCTGTCCATGAAAAACATTATTCCTGATAGTCTATGTGTTGGAACCTGAAACAAAGTTTCTACAGAGAAAGATACAGAACTCCTGTTTGAAGTGATCTCCTTCTGGACCTTTGATTCATTGGACATTTTGCTGTTCATTAAATCTAAAACTTTAAGCGACTCTACAGCAACAAATATTATTTTGCTAACAACAGATAGTTGCAGAAATCCACGAAGGTGGACACAAAACAATTGTGGATGTGCTATTACATGTGAAAATTGCAACTTGTTCTTGCATATTTTTAACATCTGCCTGGAATATATCTCACCAGTTATCTTGACAAGCAAACAGTCATCTGTCATCATGTTCAATTTTGGGTCTTTCCCACTTCTCTGTTCACAAGGGTTTCTGGAGATAAATTTGCACTTTGTGGTTGAGATCTCAAATTGCACTGACAGTGAACTGTAAAACATGTAGGAATAAATGACTAACAAACTGTATCTATGTGTGAATGTTCTCTGTGGAAATGGTGTGCTCACATCACCTTTTCCTTTGTCACACACAGACATAACTTGATTTTCTACTTCCATTACAGCAATTCCCCCTACCAAGCACTCTGAGCTGGGATCACCAGAAAACTTCAAATTGTAAATTGTAATGTTGAATGACTCATCTTTCTTAGTGGATGTGAAATTGAACAGGTGAAAGTTGACACTTTTCCCAATATTATCTCTGATATTAATCTTTCTAACTCCCAGCAAAATTTGTGTTGACTTCTGGGTGTGTCTGCTCTGATATAAAAATTTATTTCTTCTGTTGTTGAAAAATATTAATTTTTTGCTCACAACAACCAAGAAGCATTGAAAAGTTGTTGACCAAAATGTATCTTTTTCTGATCTGACAGACTTTGTCCCAGGACCATCAAACATAAAAATACTTTGGTACTGGTGCCTTGACATGTTGAGATGAATCTTCATATCTTTTTGGGTTTGGATTCCAAAATGATGCACATGATGTGTGCCTCTCTCAGTTTGAATGGCTACCAGACACGAAGTGTATCCCTTTCCAAATGGATAGCAAGTGTCTGCCTGGCTGATGAGAACATTCTTCACAATCACAGAAAAGTGCACTAAGGCTTCTGTTGGATGATAAGAATCAAAGTTTGTTTGTAACTCAGCATTGTTTTGTCTCAAATACAAATAAAACTTTGAAAACACTCCACAATATAGAAATGACAAAAGATTAGCGCTGTACTCATTTGAATCCCATGTGTCTACCATGATTTGCAAGTGCCTTTGAAAGTAGCAGGTTGCTAATATCTTAATAAAAGCAAAGGTGATGTTCAGTCTCAATGCTTCGTGCAAATGAAAAGTAAAATGAATTTTTTTGCTTCCAAGTATGTTGTGAATTTGTATGTTTTGGAGGTAAATGGCCATAATTGGTGACACTACTTTTGTCCTGTGTTTGCTTTCTTTGAAAGTAATTGTTGTGGTATAGTACAGTTTTATCCTCAGCATAAATGACTTCAAGGCCAGATGTTTTAGCAGAGCTGAACTTCCTTGTTTCCTGTTGCTGGTATTCAGAGTTTTGTGGATTAGTTTCTCTGGATACACATTCCATTGGTTTGAAGTTTTCAATTTGCCTCTTCCCACCATCTTCCAAATAATATTGTTCAAAAAGTCATCTGGTTTGACCAATAAAATAGGGAAAAGTGCAAATGAGAGTTTCATATTTTGTATACAGAGAGCAGGTTCCAATTCTGGTTTCTCAAGCTTCACAGAAGAAAGGTCTCAAACATACCTTGGCAATGAAGGTGCATCATACAAATTGAATGTTCAATCAGTTGATGCTGTTCTATAGTTTTTGCAGCACTTCATAAAATATTTGTAAACTGATACATACAGAAGAATTTTTCTCCCCAACTGACAAAATTGTGCAATTTCTGTTGTGCTCAAAAACAAACCACTTTCAGTCAGGTTTGAATTGGTTGGCAACAATTGATGTTTGAAATTCCCTGATTGATTCATGTTGTGCTGCTCCTCTGAGGTACAGATCAATCTATTTTATCCACACCACTGGCTCAAGGTGCAGCTCATGATTTTGCATTGGAAGTGGAATTTTAAGTTCTTGTTGTCTCATTCCTGAGCCCCTGACACCTGGGTGACTCAGATCAAAGCAACAGGTTTGTCATCCACATGTAGCAGCAGCACCACGTGCAGGCCTCACCAGGAAAACCAAGTGGGCTTTGCTTCTGCTCCAAACACCTTACTTTAAAATGTCTTCCCTTCTGGTCACTGACTGCAAAACAGACCCCATCTACTTGTGAAAGTTACTCCTGAAACCAGAGGGGCCTGGGTAATTTTGACGCTGGTTTGCTGATGTGTCTGAAGATATCGTGGGGAAACATGAAGAGGTTTCTGACCATTCAATGGAAACCTGAGTTGTTCCCAATTCTTTTACCCTGAAGCCGCTTTCAGAGACAGAGAGCGCGAGAGAGACAGAGAGAGGGGAGAGAGAGAAAGAGAGACAGACAGACAGACAGACAGACAGACAGACAAACAGACAGACAGACAGACAGACAGACAGACAGACAGAGAGTCAGTTGTGGCATCAACATCTTTTGACGCTGCGCAAGGCAGTCACCATCGATTCTCCCAACTGCAAATAAGCCATTTGGTCGGCTTGCAATGGCAAAAACTGCACTGACATTGGGTATCCTGTTGAAGTTTTGACTCACCCGCAAAATTTTTCCTGCAGCAAACTCTATTGAAAAAAACTTGAATGTGCGAAGCATAACAACAATCCGAATTCGCAGTAAAGTTCAGATTTTGGCAGTTTATTGACAGATCTGCGTAAAATAACACAAAAAATCACGAAAAAAATGTAATCGTGCCAAGACAGTTGCAGGGGCGGATACAGGCCCCAGGGAGGCTGATTCAGGGGAGGGGAAGGACACCTGTGACCCTGGAAAAATTGCTTTGCTTGGCCCGCCATTTTTTCTGCATTCCTGTTGAATTTTTCAGAGTGGAATTTGGAACTTCCAAAGGAGATTCACCCCAAACAAAGTCATGCCCCTACATCCCCCGAAAGGGAGTCTTGCAAAGGAGGGGGGCCCTCCCATGGGACTTGGTCCCTCTCGTGGGAGTTTGCCCCCAACCACGACCTAGATCCGCCCCTGAATGGCGTTTGATTGTCATGAGACCAGCGGGAAATTTTCTCAGCGTTCAGCTCACAGAGAGAACTTGTCCGAAGTGTACATATGTGTCAGTGACTTTTAGCTAAGCGAGAACGGCCGCGACGTGGCGCGATGCAAGGCCTTGCGTTGAGAGAGATCCACCCATCAGCGTTTGTCGTGGAGTGCTGAGCAGACAAGGCACATTCAGACGCAACATTGGAGGCCTTCGCACCGGACGTCAGACCGGAATAGCTTGAAGAAGCCTCCGGTGCATGTTTACCTCCCTGTTTTGGTTCTACGTGCATGTTGGAGGCAGGAAGCACACCGAACGATCCAGAGTGTGCGCAACGGTTCAGACTCTCTTCCTCTGTCTTTGTGTCCCTCACTCACACTCACCCAACGCACTCTCTCACCCTCACTCTCACCCTCTTTCTGTCTCTCGAATTTCTCCGTCTCTCTCTGTTTGTCTCTCACCTTGTATCCCTCGCATACAAACACGGGCGCACATACATCTCTCTCTCTCTCTCTCTCTCTCTCTCTCTCTCCTTCTCCTGCAAAGCCCATGCGTAATTTTCGGGGATTTGAGACAATATTTCTTTCTCGCGCTCCACGCGTGCACAGGAAATGTGGGGAGACTTCTGCGGTGCGTGGGGAACCTCGCCAGCAAGGTTGTTGTTTTGTGAGATTCAAAATATCGTCCCATATTGTCACGTGGCGTCAAACGTCAAACACCCGAATTCCGACGCGGCGTCTCCCTCAGCGCTTCTGGACGTAGCACGACGCTGGTTGTCATGAATGGCAACATTGTGTCAACTTCGTTCGAGCTTCTCACCAGTTGGACCACCAGAAAAAGAGTTGTTGGGGTAATAGCCTGAGCCTCTCTTGCAGTGTCCAGCAGTGGTAGGGGACAGGTGTCCACAATACGTGCACTGACTCCCACCCGTTTTGTTTATTGTGTGATGCCTGTGAGGTGCAGGGTCAGTCGTGATGGTTCAGAGTCCTCTCTGTCTGTGGGCGATGTTGGGGGAGGGGTCCAAGGTCCATTTGTGACGTCACGAGGCTCAAGTTTCTGGCTCTCTTTGCGTGAAGGGGTGAGATGGGGCGGAGCTTCAGGATTTTCAGGCCACAGGGTCCTGGGAGCCCCAGGGTCAGTGCGTCAGGTCCGGAGGCTCCAGGGTGTTGGGAACCTCATCCTGCAGCAGAGTGTCCTGCTCACACACGTGCTTCAAGAGGCTGTACCTGAAACGAGACAAGCAGGTCACTACCGTGCAGCAGTGTGTCCGCACCTACAGCCCCGCATCACAACTCTTCCATCACCCTGATCTCATTTTTTCCTCCCACCCTCAGCCAACCAGACATTGTCCCTCCCCTGGCCCAGCTCACCCCACGCCACCCCACCTCAGCTGCACACCCACCCCTGCCCACTCATCATTCCCTCCGCGCCTCGCCCCTCCTCCCCCTCCCCTAACCTGATAGCAGGTAGGTTCGCTATGGAGGGAGAGTTGAAGTAGTGGTCCTGATCCGGGTAACTCGCGATGTCCCGGAGCTCACTCTCGTCGAACTTAGTCGTCAGGACCGCGACCTGTGAATGCAAAAGTCTCGCATCAAGGAAAGGAGCTTCACCACGCTTGACAGGGTAAAACCTTGATTTTTTACTGGGTGACTTATGTGTGCTCCTTCTTGGTCCCACACAAATTTATCACGTGGAACTTTCTGATCAGCAGTGCGGGTTACAGGCCCATGTTGCTTTTCCTTTCATCCACTGCACCACACAACACCCCTTGCCATGCCCGCCCACTTATCACACACGTAAAGCTGGGTCCTGGCCTCCTTGAGCCTCCAGGCCACCCGGTTAATCTGCAGCGGGTCCAACCACCCCACCCAGTCCTGCATCACTCCACCCGCCCACCACGCCCACCCAGCGCACCTATTCCCGCCCACCACGCCCACTCACCACATAGAGCCTGGCCATGGCATCCTTCATGGCCCCACTCGTCTGTAGCAGTTCCATCCACCCGCCCCACCCTGCTCCGCCCCCAACCCCCACCCACGCCGCCCAACCCCCACCCCACTCACCCGCCCACTCACCACGTACAGCCGCGCCATAGCCTCCTTGAGTCTTCGGGCCGCCCGGCTCGTCTGGAGCGGGTCCACGTTGCTCTCCCCGTCAGCGATGATGATGACGACGTTGCGCACGTCCGGCCGGTCCCCGTGCCGGATGTTGAACAGGTCCTGCTTCGTCTGCTTCAGTGCGCCTGCGCAAAACACACGCGTCACGTGCCTGATCCAATAACATACCACGTAACCTTGGAAAAACAACTTCAGCGCGTGCATGACGTGTACGTATGGCAGAATTTATGACGCAGTGACAATTGAATTATTGTGCTACACCAAGCATACGGCGTTTCCTGCCACAAAATCTCGACACAAGCACGCACACCTCCCACACACGCACCCCACCTGATATATTAGTGAGTCCCCCGTCGAAAGGCATCTCGTCGATGGCCTGCTGCATCTGCCGCTTGTCGTAGAACGTGTCGAGTTTGAAGACCGTGGAGGCCTGGTCCGAGAACCTGCGAAAACCGCACGGGATCAGCCTCGGAGCTCGTGACGTGACGGACAGCAAACAGTCAGGGCACCACACCACGCCAAGCCTGGCCCCACCTGCCCCACTCTGTGACCTGAGAACACGCACCCCAGGCCTACCCTGGTCTTGTGCTCCCTTCAGCTAATCCACCACGCCCGACGGCACCCAACCAACCCGCCCGCTGACCTCAGAACACGCATCCTGGAGTCCTGCTCCCCCAGCCAGCCGCACGCTGCCTGGACCAGTCCCACACACTCTTCCCGCACCTCGAAGTCCTCCCACACACACACCCACCCTCGCCGACCTACCCACCCTCGCCGACCCACCCCACCCAACCCCACCGCTCCGACTCGCCCCGCCCCGCCGCGCCCCGCCCCTCCCTCTTCACCTCACGACGCCTACCCTCGTGTCCTGCTCCCCAATGAGCAGTATATCCAGCACCGTCACCCTCACGCTGCAACACCCGACCCGAACACGCCCCACCCGAGACCGCCCCGCCCCACCCCGCCCCACCCCGCCCACTCACCTCACGACGCCCACCCGTGTGTCCTGCTCCCCTATTAGTAGTATGTCCAGCAGCGACTTGACGAACTTCTTGAGGTGATCGTAGTTGCGGTTCTCGAGCGACTGAGTCGACTCGTTCTTGATGGAGCCCGAGTTGTCGATCACGATCGCCAGGTCCATCGCCACGTCACAGTCTGGAAACCAAGCAATCAATCGGACGATCTTTCTATTTTTCTTCACCTCACTTTTCTTTTTCAGTCTGTCTGTCTGCCTGTCCAATTGTTTGTCTGTCTCTCTGTCTGTCTGTCTCTCTGTTTTCTCTGTTGCTTTGAAGTGCAAGCGCGCACATTTCTCTCCCACATCATGCTCTGTCACGCTCTCTCTCTCTCCCACGAAAAACACATTCCGTCATCTCAGATCATTCACGCACACTTCATTCTCACACACACGCACACCTCTCCCCACTCACTGGGTGGCGCTTGCGTCGGCACCGGAAGGTTACAGATCCCGTACACGGCCGCGTCGATCATCCGCACGGGGTCGCTGCTGAAGTTCTCGATGATCACGTGACGCGACGCCGGCTCCGACGCCAGTGACGTCACTTCCGCCTCGTCGACGTCCGTATCCAGGGAGACGACGAACATGGTGACGCCGCTCCTGCGCAGTGTCAGCGCGCGCTGGATCGACAGGAACTGGTCCACGTTTGAGAGTCCATCTGCAAACCGGAAGTGAAGGACAGGAAGTCTCAGCGACACGATTGTGTCCAGCTAAATACTGTTTTCCAGGGGATCGAGCTTGGCCTCCTGCGGTGCGAAAAATTGAGGCCCCCCGTTTCTGGAGGTGGAAACAGGCTCCTCTCATTGAAGTTGACCCCGTGACCCCAAATGCCCCTGACTTTGACGCTCTGAGCGTCAGATGTCAGCAGAAATTGAAGTCGAACAACCACCGAACCGCCAGAGCTGGTGCAACCAAGTCCAATGAGAAATGCAGCCAGACGTGGAAAAAGTCTTTCTTTCATGCTCGAGTTTTACGTGATTGAATTTCAAGACATTGGCGCAGTGAGTTCTTCGTGAGTACCATGGCGCCCCCTACCTGTGACGAGCAGCACCACCTTGCGCGCCTCTTCGCGTGCTCCGCGCGTCCCGTTGCGCAGGTAGCGGTCCACGTGTTCCAGCGCGAGTTGTGTGTTGGTGTTTCCGCCCAGGTGACGCATGCGCGCGAGGTGTTCGTCGACGGCGCCGGAAGTGACGTAGGCGTCCAGGTGGAACTCGTGCTGGGTCTCGTCCGCGTACTGCAGCAGGCCTACAGCGTGCGTGTGTGTGGAGTCAAGGTATGCGTGCGGTCCATGTGGGGAAAACAGATGAATGTGGTCGGGCCAGTTTCAAATTCTTGTCGTGACAAGAAAAGTGAATTTTGGAACATCATGAGGTCCGTGATCTCCACTTGCTTTTGTCAGACGTTTGAAATCAGGACCGAAGTTGTTTCTTCAAATGCAGGTAGGTTCTCCACCCCGCCCACCCCATCCGCCACGCCCAGGCCCGCTCCATCTTAACCCCCACCCACCTGTGTTGCACCCCTGACGCCCCACCGGCATGTTTCATACGATACCCAGAAGAACACCGCAGCCTCGCTCGCTGCTTCCCCACCCAGCTCTTTCACCCTTCCCAGGGCTGGGTAAACCCACTCCGCCCAACCCATTCCACCCACCTGTCTTGCACCGACGCGGTCCCACGGGCAGGTTCCCCACCACGCCCCGCAGGAACTGCTTGATGTGGGTCCAGTGCAGCAGCGGCTGGCCGTACGGGTCGTCCTGGATAATGCTCTCACTCGAGTCCACTACCAGGTACAGGTCGATCAGATCATCGCAGCCTGCAATGAAGCGAACCAAACTTGAATCAAAGGATGCACACACCTGCACCTTTCACGTGCTCATGCGTACGCATGGACACACGAATATCCTTTGGAAGGAAGTGTATTCATGTACATGCCAATCTGGTCATCACACACATGCACACACGCACGCACACACACATACACACACACACACGAGACAGAGAGAGGGTTATCTTCGTGTGGCATTGCAAACAGATATAACCTGTCACAGGCACACACACACACACATAAACACGCACGCACGCACACACGCATGTTGGCCACCACGAAATACAGGTCTGGTCATCGCAACCTTCGGGGGAAAATACAGAGGGTACTTTTACAGGGTGTGACCAGCACAGAAACACAGCGCGTACGAACATGCACACACTCGAACACACACACACACACACACACATACACATACACACACACACTTGAACACGCTCACATCACGACCTTCAAAAGTGAGGAATTTAAGCAAATGTCCTTGCACCCGCGGAATTTCTCATGAATGCACACTTACACAAACACCCACACACTTTCAGACACACACACACACACATACACACACACACACACACACACACACACCACGTGAACACCCACAAACATCTCCAAACCTCATCCAACCAGACCCACCACAATCTTCACCTTTTTGATGGAAGGGACCCTCCGTCAGACTGCGTGAATAAAGATGATGAACCAATAGAAAATTCCTTTTGAGTTCTTGAGGCGAAATACACACGACAGTGTCATTAATCAAGTTTGTGTAACACGGTTTGGGTTCGTGAGCACTGAGAAAGACGTTATTGCCACCTGCCAAAATTATAAAAAGTGAACCTCGGGAATTTTGTATCAACTTGTCTCTGATACAGATCAATCAACTGTCGCTGTCTGACTGTGAGGCGGGGTTCACACTGCGCGTCGTGCGTGCGTTGCGTTGACGCGGGCGTCGCAGTGTCCGCTGAGTTGTGCGCAGACGCATTGTACAACGCATTCAGTGTGAAGCAGGCCTGGCGCAGCTGGAATGTGCCCCGGTTGTTTGGGTGCCGTCGCGGCCGCTGCAGCGCCAAGAACCCTGGACGCAAGTGGCGCTCCTCCCTGATGCACCCCTGATCTCTGGTTGGGGTTTGAGTCTCCCCAGTGCTCCCTACCCCTGGAGCTGCATCTGACAGTGTGTCCCGGATCCCAGCATGCGGCCCGCATCCAGATTCACGCCTCCGATGTGTCATTCGTGCAAGTGGTGTCCCCTACATGAGTCCCATTTGTGTTCCAAAGTGGACCTGTTCCCCATTCGAGTAGTTTTGACTCCGGATGCACCGGTTCCACATCCCCCATTGCAGCTCTCTTGCTCTGCCTGTTCCTCTCTGGTCTGCCCTGTGCCCCCGACAGTCCCTTCCCGCTACCCCTGCCCCCCCCGAATGTTCCTGCTGCCCCCTCCGCGTTGCGCTCTAGGCCCCTGGATCGGAGTGATCTAGGGTCCACTGTCCGGCTGCGGGTCGCAGCGAGGGACGCCGCCATACGACTTGCGTCCTGAGTCGTGTGTCGTGACCCCCTGTCCCCTCACCGCAGCCCCTGCTCCCACATGCTCCCCCTCCCCGCGACCCTCTGCCCCCATCCCCGCTGCGCACTCGACCGCTGGACGGGACCAGACTCCTGCATGCGTCGCGACCAAACAGCTGGAGGGCTTGTGTGCACAGATGAAGTGTTCAGAGGTATGTGTATCACGTTCTGAGATATCACTTTTAAGTGCAGGGTGTTGGAACGGGTGGAGAACCAAGGGAAAGTACAGGGCGAGGGAACGCTTCAAACCTGCGGTCAAGAAAATGGACGCGGTTGCGTGCGAGTGTGCGTGTGTGTGTGCTGGTGTGTACATGTATGTGGATGTGTGCGTGTGTTCGTACATGTACACCTGTACGTGTGTATGCATGTGTGTGGACGTGTATGTGCGTGTATTGCGTGTATGTGTGTGTGCGTGTGCGTGCGCGCGTGCGTTTGTGTGTGTGTGTGTGTGCCTGTGCGTGTGTGTATTGTGTGCATGTGTGTCGGTGTGTTCCGCACCCCTGACGTTGTTTACCATACGCGGAGTGAGACACGCGCGCCTCGTGACTTGGATCTATTTCTGTCCCTGTAAGGAGCACATAAACACGGGTTCCGCGCACCCAGGTATGCCACGGGTACCCAGGAATGTCCGGTATGGCAAAAAGCACCGCATCGGCCGAAAACATTGCGCAGAAAGTCCCGTCTGCAACAACTGCCGTCAAAGCACCTGCCGTATTCATGTCTTCACCTCATCCTTGTAGAAGTGGGCTCATCCCGCCGATTTCTCCAAGAGGTTGCAAAATTTCACCTGCAGGGAACCATTTTTTGCAGTGTGTGAGGACAGTGTCAGAGACCCTCCAATACTGGTCAGAATGCAGCCCGACGTTCAACAGCTTGGGCAATGTGAACCTTCGTATCGCACTGGGTATGACCTGGTCTGATGGTGCTACAAGCCTGTGTCACACGGTGGCCACCCACTCGTTCTTTGCAACTCAATCCATACAGGCGCAGATCCTGGCCAACGTACCGCGAGGTCCAGGCTCCCCTGATCCCCTCCTCCCTCCAAAAAAGTTTGCCTCATCATTTTGTGTCACAGCCACAAAACGTTTTATGGGCACATGTTTGCATGTCCAGTTTAGGTCTGTCTTTGAGGGATTGGGCCTCAGGTTGTCCTAACCCTTTGTCCACCTCTACCCATGGACCTGCGTAAGGCACCAATCCATGGAGATTTGTACAGGGGAAGCAACGCCTCCAGTGTGTAACAGTCTGAACAGTAACAGTCCCTCAACACACGCGTTCCTCAAACCCCAAATACCATCGGATAAAAAGTGAAGCAATTGCGCATTTTACAAAAATAGTTCACCAGGCTTGAGCTGTAAAAAAATGGGTGTCAACTCCTCACAAGGTTCTCAATGTGTCAGCTGTGAGAGGGAGGTGACCCGGGCGCAAGACTGATGACTCCATACCCAAATTGGGTATGGCCTCAATAGGGTCTCTGTCCCCCACACAAACAGCCCTGTTGCCTCCTGCCCTGGAAAACACCCGGATGCGTCGAGATCATTGATGTATTGAAAGCAATTGGCCCCCTTTTTGCCCACATTTTAGGTGAGTGACATGAGACGGATTATGTGTGTGTGTGTGTGTGTGTGTGTGTGTGTGTGTGTGTGTGTGTGTGTGTGTTTTGCCATGGGTCACCATTGGTCGTCAAACTTTCAATTTTCAAGAAATTTTTATGGCACCAAAACGTTTCATGTTCTTTTTGAAATCTAATGAAAATCGCAAAAGTTGAACAGTCTGAAAAAGGTGCGAATGAAATTGGTGAAGACTGCACAACAGATTGGAGGACAAGGTTTGGGATGTCGAGTCATTCATGTCCAGACTTCACCTGAGTCAACGTGGTATTTCAACACCCTTTCAAACCCCCAGCCAACAGACTCCATGTATGAACCTGCTGTGTCATATGAGGAGTCTCTCACGACTCTGTCCCATTGGCAGCGACACTTCTGTGAAATATGGCGCTTCCCGTACCGCGCCAAGTGCCTGGATCCAACAGGGTCTGCCCGCCAAGAATGTCTACGCTGTGTGCAGGTGCGTGGGCCAAGAATGCTTGTACGCGTTCGATTTTCATTCTACGCAGGCTGCAGGAGCCCAAAACCCCAGCGAGCAAGTGTTTTTACCCCTGAGGTGAGCAAGAATGAGCGCGTTCGATTTGCCCAACCATGGCAGGGGAATTCAATGACCCTATGCATTGCAATTTCTTCAGCCCAACAGTTGAACGTTCATGTTCTCATCTGCATGGTGAACGCTCAGATATGACTTGTCACAGACCTATTGATCTCTCTAGGTTCTGCCCACAAGAACAAAGACACGAAAAGCACACAAAGTACATTTTTTGTGTTCTCCGGAGGCAAGATCCAGGGCGCCAGCGGGCGAGAGGGAGAGCATGCCAGCGGGGGGGGGGTCGAGGCACGACAAACCGAACGCGTCCACTTTCTTCGGTGCGCTCAAATTTTCTGCGCAATTTACCGGGACAGGTCTGAAAGAACTGGTGCGCGTCAGGTTCAGGGCACCACCCGCACCAGACAAAACAACCCGGGAAAACTGCGCATTGCAATAATTCTCACTTTCTCTCTGTGTTGTTGGGAGATTTGAAGCATGATTCACACGACATGCGTCATGCGCTGCCGCACTACGTCAGGACTGCACCTGTGTGCTTGGGTGCGCACCGGATGCATCAAGCATCAAGTTTGGCGCAAGTCTGGGGGGTTCATGTCACGTGCACTGCCTGCGTCGTGTCTTGATTTGCACACAAGTGCCTCGGGTGACGTTAAAACTTTGTCCTGCGGCGCGCCCGTGTGGAAATCTGGGTGGATTCAAACTGTGCACACGTGAATACGTTGGCCGTTACTGTCCCGTACGTAGCGGTTTGAGTTGGTTCACACTGTATGTTCCGTCACTGTTCAGTCTGGCTGGGTTCACGCTGCAAGTGTGAGGTGATGCCTCCCAGTGCAAATCAACTGCTGTTGCACCTTCAGCTATATCACACTGGAGGCGTCACGCTTCTGTCTCTGCACAAGTCAATGAGCTGCACGGCGACGACGCCTGCAATGTCCACTGAAAACAGGGTGCAGGAACGCAAAGCATGACGCATCCAGAGCAGAGGCAAACGTAACGTTGCGTCTTCAAACATATTCTGCTTTGCGTGGGGCATCCAGTGAGAAAGCCTCCTGAGTGTCCCAAGTACGGGTTGGTTCACACTGCATGTCTGCATGATGCTGGTGTTGCTGCCCACAGACCACAAAACACCCAGTGCGGAGGCAAGCGGAAACGCTGCGCCTTGACACGCATTCTGATTTCGGAGCACAGGACCCGTGACGCACCCAGCGTGAGCCTCCATACAGCGTCTTCACGTGAAGTGGTTTTCACATTGGTGACGCGCGGTCGTTCTTCACACGTCGGCGTCATGATTTTAACGGTGAATCCATTGGCCGAGGTGTGGTGAGATCAGAAATTCATGTTCTGCCGTCATGCTTCACCCGAAACAAAGGACCGGAAGATCCTCTGGACAAAAACACATTGTTTTCTTCGGTTCTTTTCAATGTGTTGTGCAGCATCCTTGTTGTACGGCCACTTCTGTTGTGTGTACATTTAGCCGCTGCAGGGTTTGGGAGTTTTCACATTGGGTGACGCCCTGCCGTTTTGGTGGCTGGGGTCAAAACTTCCATTGGGTTCAATGTTCAATTTTGACGCCGACGTCACGACAACGACCCGCGTCACCAATGAGAAAACCGCATTTGTCTTTCTCTGGTCTGAGGCCACAGAACAGCTTCACTGCACAGTCCACTGAATTGTGTGGGTACGTTGTCGCAGTACAAGAGGCGTTGAGAGCTTCCAGGTTCAACCAACAAAGATCATCACAGAGTCGCCCTGTTTGTGCACCCAAGCTTGAGGCTTTATGCTTCCTTCATCTGCAAGCCCGGTGGAACGAAATGGCGAGACACCCCCCATTTTGGACACTGCCACTCAGATTGTTCACCCCATGTTTGGCCATTTCAAGTCAGACCTGAAATTAGGAGGCACATGCCTGGTCATTTCACACCCCAATTGATATGCACTGGTGTGACAGTCACAAACATGTACTGAGAGTCACCACACAACAACTTGAGTCAGCTCTGGATTCACAGTGTTCTGAGTCATGTTGTACCACAAGCAAGAAAGGCAAATTCACTCCAGCCGCAATTTTCTCTCCACTTTCAATCTTCCGCGACACTAAGTTGGACAGGAAACAACAACATAACACTGAGACAGAGCAACCACACTCACGTTTGGCATGTTTGGTCAAGACAAGTCTTCTCAGACTCTGCATTGAAAAATACAAATGTTAAAAAACGCTTGTTTCCTTTTCACAAAACCAAACTGATATTTTTCTTGAAAATTTCAAAGGGGGGGGGGGACTGTTTGGTTGGAAGTACATTCACACAAGTCAATTCACCACAGAGAAACTTTCTGTCCAGAGAAATAACGCAAAGCACAGAACTCAGCAAACGCATGTCTATTGACCAGAGCTCAATTGATGTCACTGACGAAAAGGCACACCAAATGATGAATTTTTCTTCATTCAGCCAGCTTATCTGAAGAAACACATGCACATTGACTCCTGAGCTCTTTTGTTCTCTGTTTTGTTGATGCTGTCACAATGTTATGTATCTCCAGAGTCAGAATGCTTGTATCAGTGAGCATATCCCCGCTGATGAGAGGCCAGCCTTGATGTCTGTTGTGTGTAGATCTGATGGAGAACAACACACATGCTCAGCTTTGTGAACAGAACAATGGGAAATTCTGACGGTGAACAGATTCTGCCTGTGTGCAGCACTACAGACAGAAACACATCAACCAAAACAATTGACCTTCACTGAAGAGTCTTTTCCTCAACAGAATCAAGTGGCTCCTGCAACTTCGGACGAAATGAGAAACTCACTGGTTGTTTTACTCTTTGTGGTTCTTGTAGCTGTCAACATTCATTCAGCCCAAGTAGGTTCCTGAGTTTTGTGTTTGGTGCTACAAAAAACAAGTCCACACAAACACAACAGTCATCAAAGTTTTACCAACATTTGTATTGCTGGCTAGGTTGTAGCTATGAATGTGGTGTAGAGTTACAAAACTTCACACAAAATGCAAATTGTACAGGACTGATTCTTGGCTTTGTTCACCAGTGCTTACCCTTCCATTACAGGGAGGAGTGGTTGAGAGAAGTTGTGACACTGAATGCCTGCGGCGGTGTGGGGACCTTCCGGTGTGTGACACAAAATGTGGCTGCAACAAGGTGAGAGCTCAGGGTCTCTTTCTCTCCTGTTCTGTCTCCAAGTTCTGCCTCTGCAGAATTTTGTGGGAACTTTTCGCAGGCGGGAACCTTTCGCAGACCCATTGTGAAAAAAATTCCTTTTTGGCAAGACAACGCAGAGGGAAATCAAACAAAAAGAAAAAGTTAGCACTCCTGACTGGTGACGTTTTCTTGGCACGAAGAAAGCCCCAGGTTCCAGTGGCTGATTGAAATCTGTGGGGAGTTTTGCGCCACTGGTGTCCATGTTTTTTGTTGAGTCTGTTCACACATCAGAGGCTGTGCATTGTCAGAAGAACTCGATGGCTGTGTTGCAGAAGCGCGGGTGTTGCACTGTGTGCCACCATTGGTGCACTTGCTGTTTGGCATGAAACAAAAGCAACAGAGAACAGGTATGAAGGGAACCAAAGGGACGTAAAGTGAGTACTTGTGTCTTCAAACAATGAAGCATATTGACCCAATTCAAGCATGTCAGTTCTGAAGGCAGTCAAAAAAAGAACACAGTGCTGAAGATAATACACAACTTTTCTCTTTCCCCACAGTTACAGCTGATGCTGGGGTGAGATGAAGAAGACCAGAAAGAAAGTCCAGGAATTCACAAACTCACACATGTGTTCTGAATTGATAGAAAAATGTACATGTTGCGTGTTGGAAACAAAGGTTTTGACTGACTCAAGTTTGTGCTCATTTTCTCCTGTTTTCAGAATTCGTCCCAAACCTGCAAACATCCTGTTGAAAGTTTGGCTCAGTTGCAAAGAAGTTTGAAAGCAAGGAGAAAATCAAGCTCACTGCAATTTGTCAAATTTGTGGTTTGTTCTGTCTTGGTGTACAGAAAACTCCAGCAAAACAGTGATGGGCATTTCAGAAGAGTTGACATCACATAGAGTACAACAAGTAGCCATTGGCTCCTGCAGTGTTAGGATAGACAGACAAACAGACCGACTGACTGACTGACTTACTGACTGACTGAAATCACAGAAATCACATGTCCAACCATCAAAAACTGTTTTCTCATTCACCATAATAAGAATGTCAGAAAGTGACGAATGCTGTTTGGACATCATAACATCTCTGGGGTTCTCTGTATTCAGCATGCAGAAAAGCCACGCGTCTCAATTTGTATTGAAGATATATCCAACTCACTCTCCATTTTGGTCAGACAATGGTCTGCTTTGAACAGTATGCTGGCATGTTTCGTGACGTGTGTTCGAGAAGCAGCAACGCAAATCAGAGAAAACCCACGTCTCGCTCAAACTCGACTCTTTTTCAGGTGAAAGTTCAATCTTCTCTGAGCAATGCATTGTTGAACAGGACACGGGTTTCAAGGCAAGAATCTCTCAAAACACACTTTTTTGTGAGTAACACAGCTATCATTTTGTAAGCAGCTGCTTTCTTCAGGCCAGTGGTCTGGGAACATTGTCTTCATTCACTGGACAAGAATTGCAAAACAGTTCCAGAAACCTCACCTTGTTCAATTTTCACAACCTGTTTCTTCTCCAAGAGAAAACTACGAGGGGGTTTTCCTATCTCTCCGCTTTTTTCCATTTTTGAGCCGGTGTACTTGAGCGGATACTTGTGCAAAGAAGTACAAGGAAGCCTTCCATGTTCCTGCACACAGGGACAACATGAGCATTGAAATTTGGAGGAAGTTGCGGGATGTGTACAGTGCTCTGACTTTGTCTCAAACTCAAGTTTGGGTATGGTTCCATCACTTCAAAGAAGGGACAAGGCTATGAAGTTGACCCTGAACATCTGCCCGATGTGCCAGAAAGTGAGATGGACAGTGACAGTGACTCTGATTCCAACTGGCTGACATTGCGGATTTTGCCCATCTTGTGGAGTTTTTGTTCAAATTTTAGGACCATTTCTGTTTGTTTCGCAGACACCAGGTGTCTGAGTACCTGATGTACTGAAAGCAAGAAGCAAACCTCAGCCTGTATCCAGCTCCACAGAGAGGAACATTTCAGCTGAAACACTGAACCAATTGAACCTTCAACACAGAAGACCAATATGAAGCTCTCACTGCTGTGTCTCCTGCTTGTTGCTGTTGCTGTCCCTGTGCCTGTCTGTGTTGAGGCAGTTAGTTTTTCTTCAGTACGAGAACTGTAGATTCTACATCATACTTTTCACAAGCTTTGATGCAGAATTTCTGTACTAAAATTTTGGAGTTTGTTCTTGTCAATGTTTTGACCAAACGGCAGAGCTGCACAACAAATGTTGTTTGCGACTGCAGCTTCTACTGTGGAGCGGTGAGAAAGCATGCAGTGGTCACTCTGTTCCCTCAGAGACCAATCACTGGCCAGCATACATTGAATCTGTGAGAGAAAACTGTCCAATGGTTCCATTGTGGTTAGGGACACAAGCGGCTGACTCCTTGTGCCCCACTAAGTGTTTCATCAATGAGTGCAGAGTACAAACCACAGAAAACACATGTCCTGGTACAATGGAGCTCAATTTCTCTCTTTTGATTGAATCTGTATTGATACAAAGTTGTGAACATACAACGATGGCAGCTGGTGAGTAAGAGTCAGGAAACACATGTTTGTGTTCAATGGAGTTCAATTTCATGCTTCAAATATAACTGTCAGAACATGGTGTGTATTTGACATCCAACATTTGTCACCCAGAGCTGCTGGCAGACAGTGAGATCATCTCAGGAAACACATGTCTGGACACAATGGAAGTCAATTAAATACTTTAATTACATGTCAGAATGTGGTGTGTTTGATGGAGTATCTGCCATATCAGGAAATAGAATATTTTGTCAATAGCACACAGGTGTCTCAGTCCCAGGTGCAGAAAAAAATGAACCAGCCTTCATTGATATCCAGCTCTTTTGAGCAGGCCTTCTTGGCTGAAACTGTGAATCTACTGAACCTTCAATACAGAAGAAGATGAAGCTCTCATTGCTCTGTCTCCTGTTAGTTGCTGTTGCTGTCCCAGACTATGTTGAGGCAGTGAGTTTCTCCTCATGTATGTGGTGTAGATTCTGTATTATACGTTTCACAAGTTTTTGTAAAGAACTGAAAATTTTGAAAAATTCTTGTCAAAGTTTGGACTGTATTTGCAGGGCTGCACAACATACGGAGAGTGTGACTGCAGCTTCTCCTGTGGAGCGGTAAGAAAGCATGCAGTGGTCACCCTGTTCCCTCACTAGCCAATCACTGGGGAGTATATATCTCATGTGTTGACCCTGTGAGAGAAAACCGTCCAACGGTTCCATTGCAGGAAGGGACAGCTGACTCCTCCTGCTCTACCAAGTGCTTCAGTCTGTGCAAGGAATGGTGTGGAAAGGTAAGAAACTTCACAAGGCTGAGAGGCCACTGTACTGGATGCTGCTCTTGTCTGTCAATTGATGTGCTTTGCCTACGACCGAAACAACTTCAGAAACAATGAGCGTGTATTTTTCTGATGTTTCAGACAAAATGTGACAGTCAGTGTAATTACTGGTGCATGGAGGTCGAGACCAAGGAGCACGGAAAGAGCAACGCTGACGCGGAGAGATATTGCCTCAGGGAATGCAGACTCCACTGTCGTCTTGGTATGTTTGTACCGTATTCAACTGAGTACAATGTGCGTCATGAATTTGTTTGAATTGAATTTTCTTGAAGTAGATTCCCCAAGAAAATGTCATGTTGGTACGCATCGAGACCTTTTTTGACACTTCTTTTTTATGGTCTTTGTGTAATGTGTGTTGTGTTGGTATGATTTGGGAAGCAAAACACTCCTGGTTCAATAAAACTTAGAAACCAAACCCTATTTCTTCTCCAGATTGAGGCAGATGCAGCGACAGGAGGAGACCATCTACATCAGTAACTACAGAGACACTCATCAGAGTGGTGGTGGTGGAGTGACAAAAACAATGTTCTGTTGCCTTTGTCTGAATAAATCAATTGGAGCATTGAAGGAAATTTGTTTGCCTGTTCCTTGGTGACAAGAAAAAATGAATCGCCAACAACAGATGCTGAATCTGACAACATCTGTTGAGGATGAATTTCTGTTCGTCAGCTAAAATCAAAGAGCATGTTTTCAGACAGCAAAAAGTTTTCATTTCGCCCACAAATGACACAGAAAGAAACTTACAGAAAATTCCCATTAACTTTGGAGCAGAAATCAAAAATCTTGTTCAATTTTCTGCCAGCAATAATGTTCTTTGTGCATCAATGTGAATACAGTGTGCGAACATCAGAAACCACATGTCCTGGTGGACAATGGAGCTCAATTTCTCACTTTCAATCAAATCTGTAAGAACAATATGTTTTGGCGAGTAACATTTGCAGGTGGTTTCTGGAAGGCAGGAGACACATGTTTGTGCACAATGAAGCTCACAAACATGCTTTCCAATAAATCTGTTACAATAAGGTGCATTTTGACACCCCAACATTTGTCACCCAGAGCTGCTGGCAGACGGTGAGATCATCTCAGGAAACATATGTCTGGACACAATGCAAGTCAATTAAAAATATTAATTGCGTGTCAGAATTTGATGGAATACCCACCATATCTATGAATAGAATGTTTGTTTAACAGAACACAGGTGTCTGTCTGAGTCCTTGGTTGAGAAAAGGGATGAAACAGCATTCATTGGTATCCAGCTCTATAGAGAGGAACATCTCAGCTGAAACACTGAATCAACTGATCCGTCAACACTGAAGACCAAGATGAAGCTTTCACTGCTGTTGCTGCTGCTCGTTGCTGTTGTGGCTGTCTATGTTGATGCAGTGAGTGTTTTGAGCAGTTTTTGTGACTGCATAATATGTATCTGAGTGTTGTTTTTCAAACCACTGTTTCTCTTCAGGGCTGTGTGTCTGATGCAGACTGCCAGTGTTCACCCTATTGTTCACAGGTGAGGTCTGGTTTACATCCTTTTTTTGCAATGCAAACTTCCCAAAAGCTGACAATATATCCTGACAAATTCTGAATATGGGTGGACCTTGTGTTGATCAGATGGAGTGAATGTGTTTTCTCTTGCAGAAATCCTGCACTGACAAGTGTTTCAATCTGTGCAAGAAGTACTGTGGAAAGGTATGCATTTGTGTCATTTTCTAAGGTCCAAAGAAAATTACATTTTTAATTTTGTTTGTTGGTCAGAATGACCATATGTTGTTCTCAAGTTTGCTTCATATGCAACACCCACTGTCTTTCAAGAAAATCATTGATTCACATTTCCCTCCTTTTTTGGCTGATTTGTGGCACTTTTGTGTTTTTGTCATCTTGTAACTTGAAATTTCTACTTGATACTGCAGACCAACTGTAATGTGCCTTGCAATACCTTCTGCCTGGAGGGTTTGACAACTGAGGAGGGTAAAACTATGGATGAAGCCAAGAAACTCTGTGCACAGGAGTGTGAATACTGGTGCAGCCTGGTATGTGAAGTGTATGTGTGTGAGGAAGAGCAGAGGGACAAAAAAGAGGGAGAGGGAATGAGACAGAGAGGACATATTGGGTCAGAGAGAAAGAGAGTGAGTGAGAGAGACAGAAAGAGATGGAAAGAGAGACACAGAGGGAGGAAGGGAGATGGGAAGTTGGAAAATATTTTTGTCTGAGTGTCCAAAAACAGGCATGCATGAAAGAAAGAAATGAGAGAGAGATGTTTGAAACTCTGGATTTTGTTTGTGCAAACATGACAGTCTCTTGATGAAAATGATTCTTTTCTTACAGTGAGGCCTGCAAAGCCACCACAGTAACGCTGCAACAAGAAACAAAGATTTGAAAGTCAGTGGTGATGGGTTGAAGGCACATTCTGCTGTAGCATTGCGCCAGAAATAAAAGATTCAGCACTGTTGTTTCATGAAACTGTATGGAAACTTGCAATTGTGGATTGCATCTTGTCTGTCGATGTGTGATGTTTCATTTTGTTCAATCCCTTTCTGATAGGAGTTTACCTGGAAGATGAGTGGACCAAACGTCCAATCGAAACTTGCTTCTCATTCAGTCACTGAGATCACCCACATTTGGTGTGCCTCAATGTCTGGGGTTTCTCACTCTCTCACTGACAAAAGTCTCAGTTTTGCTTGGTGTTTCACACTGAAGCCACTTGGTGGTGACAAACATTGGTTGAACAATAAAACTTGCTGTTCCTTGCAATGCACATGTATGTTACACTCAAGGACACAAAAGTCACTTCTGGCAAAATCAGGGATCAACACAACTGGTGGTCGCATCTCTGTGTAGCAAATCCACCAACAACTGAGTTTCCTGAAAACCCAAAGACCTCTGGTTTTACCTTTTAAATGCAGGCAAATTTATTTTTCAAATATTCAATGAAGACTGCAGGTGCACATCATGCAGGAGTGCAGTTATTGTTTTGGTAGAAACTAAAGTCCTGATGGTTTTGCCTTTGCATTTGGGGAGATTTATTCTCTAGCAAAACCACAGAATATAGATCTAATTAACACAGAAAGCAAAGTTGAGATATCTTGACCTTGCACACATGCTTTGCATTGCTGTTGCTCCTGATGTTTCAGCATTATCAAATCTTTCTGTGGGCTGATCTTGTGACTCAGTTGTTTCTTGATCAGCATTTTCAGTTGAGTTCTTGCTATGAGCCATCAATTCTATTACTAGTGCTGTTGATGGTGTTGTTGATGCTGTTGTTGTTTCCTTTTCCACTGTGCCACATCCTTGACCACCAAAAGCTGACATAGTTGTGGACTTTGTATCATTTTTACCTTCCAAAACAAACCCTGCTGGAAATGTAAATCAGTTGAAAGTTGAAACTGAACAAAGACCAAAGAATGACCACCTTTTGGTCTGTTGAAGCAAAAATGAAACTTTCTCAAAAGTTTCTGTCTTCCTTGAAACTTGATGGGATGCTTACCTGAGCAATCTAAGTCACTCCAGTCTGAGCCATCAGAGCATGATTTGGGGTGGAATTGTCTCCCTACCCTTGCAGCTCTTTCCCAGAAGTAATCCACATAACTTTTCTGGTCTTTTCATCATTTTTCAACTCACATAGATTTTGATCACAAACCAAGTATTCCTTTACATCTTTCTTGTATAACTTATTGACACATTAAGATACATGAGAACATCTTTTAGAAAGCATCTCTCAAGTGTAGTGATTTGATTGTTGTGCAAAAATAGCATTTTCAAAGACATCAACCCAAAAAATGTTGGGTTTTTTGTGTGATTAAATATTGTGTAAATATTCAAGGTAACTGACATTCCCAAACCATTGAATGTCCTATCTTGAATCATAGCAATAAAATAATGCTTTAGAGACAGAGTTTTGCTGAAGTCTTTTGTCAAGCTTTTTATTTGATTTTCCTTCAAATTTTAATGACCCATGTTTAAGAGTCCATTGAAAGCTCCTTCTTCTATCTTGTCAATTTTATTCTTTCCCAGCTCAATGTCTACATTTTCTCAGATCAGAAAATGTTTCTAATGATAATTGTGATGTTGTTAGATATTAGACCCACCATCTGGGTATTAGCAGGGATGGTATTCATTCCAGACATGTGTTTGGTGTAAAATTTGCAAAGTGAGCAATCTGTGTTGCAATCAGGACTGCAAAGACAGTGAAGACCATCAGGTTTGTCAGAGGTGAGAAAAAATGGACAATTGAAAACTTTGAATCACCCACAGCAAAAACAAAGCTTACTTGCCACAAATGAACCTGTTGCATGAGTCCATGGCCATGAAAGTTGTTGGCTTGGTTGAGGACTGGAATTTTTTGTACACCTGTATCAGCTAGACCTGTGCAGCAAAATGTTTCGACCTTTGCTTTGTGACAGGAGACAAGCAAACAAAAATCAAATATCTCAAAAATCTGATTTGCTGTAAAGGCAAAAAGTCAAAGCAAATGACAAAATGTAAAACTATTCCTTTCGAATTCACAGGAAAGTTTAGAAAATAGTGTCCATTCCTTCAACAAGCAAACTAGAATCCCATGCTGCCATTGCAGGTGTACCCACTCTTCTTCCCACTCTTTACTTCTCTCTGACCTGATGGTCATGTGTTTTGTTGGTGTGTGGGCACATCAGGTGCTGGTCTTTCTTCAACATTTCTCGTCTCCCTAAATCTCATCAAGTTATTGTGAACAATTCATCATCTAACAAGGTGTGAGATGATCTGCTTATATTGGGACTTGAATTTGTTTCGGCATACCAAACCAGAGACAAGTAAACTTTGTGTTGTATTGATGCTTTACACTTGAGAACAGTCATTCCTACCTCTTTCACACTCCCAGAATACCCCATGCCAGGGGCAGAATCAGAATGCCACATGAAACAGAATACCATGTTGCACCAATGGTTCAATGAACTGATCATCAGTGTCAAGTTGGCCATTGATCTGGGATGGGTTTGGTGAGTTTGCATTGGGTGAGTTTGCAACTGGGTAAAGTGGAACTTGGTGGGGGCAATGAAATTTGATGCACAAAGAGACAGGAGTCTGACATTCGGTGGGTAGTGCTGCGTCAACCGACGTACAGGACCTGCACCGACTCCTCTTTCACGTGGTGAATTCGAACTTTAAAAATTTAAGATGTATGAAAAGAACTGAAAAGACTTTTTTTCTGAAAACACATTACATTGGATGGATATCATCATGCTGGCCTTTTGTCCCTGTCTGTCAGAAGTACTTTCTTTGTGGAGTGAGGAGTGAGTTCATGTTTGTGATCATATCCTTGGAACGCTTCAAAAGGCCAGTTTCTCCCATAACACGAGTCTAGAAAAGCATGAGGAGATTGGGGACCAAACAGAGTGAAATCTTTAAAAGTGTACAGCTTCAGTGGAAAAAGATGTGTTGTGAAGTAAGAGCAATTTGGTGTTTTCCTTCTCCAATGTTCCCCAGTGTGCTCAACAACATTTCCCCTTTTAGCATACACAAAAATATCGACAGCTGGAAAGGAGTAGTTGAAGCCACAATGACTGATCAGTTTTCCTCTTGTGCTGAAGACCTTGTAGGATCCTGGGAAGAAGTCAATGATTGTGTAGTTCAGGATTTCCAGCTCCTTGAGAAATGCTGGGCTGTACAGTGCTGCCTCACTTGCACTCATCACTGACATATCTGCATCATCATCCCAGGGGATGAGGCCTCCATGCCTCACAGCTCCCAACAAGGTTCCAAAGTCTATCCAGTAGGAGACACCCAATTTTTTAAACAACTTGTGCAAATTAGACAATAAAGCATAGATCCTGTTCACATCCTCCTGGCCTGTGAACACCAGTGCTTGGCTGTTTGTGCTGGCCTTTGGCTCCCCCGGGTTGGCTCTTCCCAAATGGCCATGTCCATCATTTATACCAGTTTTTGAAAGAATCAACAAGTAACTGAAGTACAACACAGAACTGCTGCACAAAACTGTGCAGATCAAGAAAATGTTCCTGGTGGCCATTTTCAGCAAGGTGTGGGGACAGTAGCTTCTCTGAGTAAGTTTAACACAAGCAGTTCCAGTCAGTGCCTCCTTGCACAGCAGCTCAGCATTCTGATGACTAAAACTCAAAGTTTGACATGCTCAAAGTCTGTCATGAAACAGAACCTATGTCCACAGGTTGAAATCTTTAATCAGTGTGGCTCCTTCGGGTCTTAAAAACAGATTTCAGGCGTGAGTATCTCGCAGATTCAGTTACAAGTGTTTGAGCTTGTGTTGTCTTTTCCACTGGAAGATTGATCTTTTCATGAAAGCGACACAAGCTTCGCACACCTGGTTTCAACCTCTCACACTGCTAGAAAACATACATCTCTCAACTGAGTGGCAATCAAGCTGGTGAAATGGAGCTGTATTGTCCACCAACAGCTGAATTGTGAAATTTGCACAGAGGCAGTGGCTGCTTTGTACAGCACAGAACACAGGCACTTCCACCTGTCTCATGTTGATTGGATATTTTGTTCAGACAAAGACGAAACACATCACAAGGATGAAACACATCTCACATGGTGTGATATTGTGAAGGTTTTTGCTTTTGATTTGCTTCCAAAACAGCTGTCGGCTGGCTGAACCATTCTGACTCCCATACCACACCCTATCACACCAGCACTTCACTTGTACTGCAGTGTGTGCAAAACAGCAACTTCAGAAGCCTGTGGTGTGTTTGGTTCTGAACTTGAGCAGGCCTGCTGGGAGTGCAGAGGCGTGCACGCGTCTTGGAGTTTCAGGTTTCATGCTGCCCACAGGGCCATGGTAGGGATACACGAACTGAGAGAATAGGGGTTTTCATATTGGCTGGGCGGCGTCAGAATTTCTGACGCGCGGGCGTCAAAGTCAACATGACGCCCAATGGAGAGCATCAAATTATTGGTCCAGACCGATCACAAATTTTTGACGCGGGCATCAATTTTTTGTCACTGCGTCATCAATGTGAAAACCCTTAATGTCATGTTTTCACTGGATGTGCCGCAGCAAAAACTTACTTTGTCTTCAGCGTCTTTGGTCATTGAAAAAAAAGCTGAATACGTGCAAACTGTTTTTGTGTGAAATGTATTTGCCAGATCGAAGTGAAAGGCAAACAGACAGACCTCTCTGATCCGTGTTTCTAAAAACCCCACTGTCAGGACTGCATCCTGCCAGGTGGGAATGTGGTCCAAAATCATTTCAGGGCAAGAGAAAATACAGATTCGAACCTCCTTCCGGGTCAGCACGCAGTCCTGTACCACTTTCTGACCCATCACAATGGCAATTGACTTGTGTGTATTGGACTTCTGTCTGCTATCATGCTTACAAAATTGTTTTCAGGGTATGAGGCCAGGGGTGTGGTCCTGAAAAGCATTCCCACCTGGCAGAATGCAGTCCCAACAAGTGGGAACGTTGTCCTGAAATTTTAGGACTACATTCCACCGGCAGAACTTGGTCCTGGTCGGAATGTGGTCCTGTACACTGAAGTTGGAAGGGCACCTGAGTTTTGCGGAACTTGCTTCTCTGCGGGAGTGAGCAAAAGAGAGTGACTCCACTGTGAACAAGTTTGAACCAGGTGAAACAGCGTCTTCCTCACTCGCTGTGGTTCATCAAGGAAGTTGAAAATGCCCAGCAAAGTTGGCGAAACCGCCTGGACGGAAAAGACTTGCGCCAGTGCACCCAAATTTGGTTGCATGGCAGTCTTTTGACAAGTTGATCTTGGAATCAGCCCACTTCAACACAATGGAAATCGAACTCAGTGAGTTCGAGTTGGCCGAACACGGGTATTCAGCGTCGTTGGGCTCATATCCTCCGGTTTACATTTCTGCACTCAATACCTCTCGATGACATGCGAAAAGCTTTGGAGTGCCCCCACGGAAGAAAATGGTCTGTTTCAGTCAACTTCGGTGTGGAGTGGTTCCACACGAAATCTCATCAATGGACCTGAAACGGCAAAAGCTGGGATGCCGTACGATACCCATTTTCCCAAGGGGGCCAATGTTGCTCTGACCCAATGAGAGATGGATCTGATGACCCAGAGAAATGCAGGAGTCGCCCTCCTACAGCTGGGGCTGACCTGCAAGCCCGCCCACCCACCTGGGCGAAGGAGGCGGCGATTCTACAGAACCTTGGTTCTGAAATGAAGCACGGACAGGTCAACCAACACGCAAAACCATCTCTTACATGACCCTTTGGCTCAAAAGATATCAGTTTTATGTTTTCAGTCTCAGGCGGGGGGGGGGGGGTTCCGCCCTCTCCATGAGAAGTCAATGGGTGTGCACCAAGTCAGAACTGTACGGCTCACTTGTTGTCCTGTTGAGCGCAGAAAACATCAACCAACAAACTATAATGTGTTTTTCCTTTCTGTACTTCACTTTCCTCGATGATCTGCAAAAAGCTCCTGAGTTGCTGGTATCATTTCGTAACTTTCATATCACAAACTTTTTTCCCAGTCAAAAAAAAATTCCTTTCACTGAGATTCATTCTGGCGGAAAAATTTGCTCACAAACGAACGCCCACCAGAGAAGGCAAGAGCCGGGCACCAAAAGGGGGCCAACACTTCTCCACCCAAGATATATAATGACGAGATCATTTCAGCCTGTCATCGGACAAAAATCTTCATAAAAAGACAAAACACCTTTGTTCTGCAGTGCCTGTATGTGGAACACTCCCCTCACTTGCAAAATTGGACCTACCCACTGGGTGGGTACAGTTTGGGCTGCACGCGACCAAATCCTCGTGAGTGTCTCCTCAGGCAAAGGGGCTCTGCCATGAACGAAGGCACACGACGTGCTTTGTCTCAATTTTTTTTTCTCTCTCTCTCTCTCTCTCTCTCTCTCTCTCTCTGTTTTTTCTGTCTCTCAAACTCTCACTCCCTTCCCTTCACTCTGTCCGTCTGCAAAACACACGGGAGGACGAATACGAATAGACACACACACACACCGAACTCTCAACACACACGCACACACAACACACACATACACACTCTGAGCGCTGTGAGGCATTTATCAACCCCTTCTTAACAACACTCGATAATCACGATGCTGTGCACGTGTGTGATGTATGCGTGCAGCATCACACACACGCACACGTACCCTGAAGAACAGAAGAGCCACTGACCTGAAGGGACGGCGGGCGATGATCGTGGGACCCAGCAGACCACCACGAGCAGCAGGTAACCATGGAAACCCAGGATCCCAGGTGCCATGACAACCGTCCGTAGCTATGAGGATCCAAACTCACGGATCAGGAACCACACTTTTCACAGAAGTCATCCCTCTTCAGTTTTTTCGTGGAACATGTCTCATTCCGCAGTAGATCCATTCAAAACGTACTACTTTTGTTCTTGTTCTCCTGTCTGTGTTTCTCAAAATACTTTCGCAGGCGAACGCCGGCCGCCGCTTTCACCCAAAAATAGAACTCACCCGATCTGATCCAATCACCACTGACATGCACGGTTTGGCAGCCTAATCCACCGTGGAAACTTCGTCCACAGAAATTTTGAGTTTTGCTTTCTGGCGCGTCGTTCAGAACTGGTGAAGTCTGTGGCAGTTGGCTCTTTGTTCGCCTTTGTGCGGAGTCGAGTTTTCCATCCTGCTTTGCATCACTTGGTCCCACATGTTTGATGCGACAATTTTCAGCGCAATTTTTTTCCATTCAACGACAGGGAGAGTGCGCGAGGCATCAAAATCCACGTCAAATTCCACGTCAAGTTGCACGTAGCTCCGCGTCCTATGTCCCTTAACTTTGTGAAATTTAACGTTGTTACACACACCGAAAGCATCCAGCAATGTTAATTTCGCACAAAATTTTCTCTTCAAAACTGTGTTTCCCACCTGGTTCCGGATTTACCGTGTCCGGATTCACCCATAGAACCGGCGTTTTTCTCTTGGCTCACCAACCATTTTTTTTTTGCTTCATCCAGAATTTGAGAGAAAGATTCTGACAAAATTTACTGCAAAAAAGTCCAGTCCGTATACAGTTTCACGAATAGCGCTGAGGAACGTGGGTTTACAATCCAGGTTGTTGTCCTTCACAATACGAACTGACCATTCGCTGCACTAATTGACCTCAGTGGGCCACAGTCATCATGTCAACCACGTACATGTATCACCAAACAACGTCAGGTCTCTGCGAACCACATCGGAACACATACAGTCCTTTCATCCTCCCATCTTCCAAGAGATTACGTCACCCTGGCAACGCTCGCACCTTTCTGCACAGAGACATCCCCTGGTGGGTCCATACACGGGGACTGTCGGGTGCGCCAGGGCATGCCGCAGGGTATGCCATATTGAACTGCGTGGGTAGGCTGATGCGCAGGGTTCGATGGGCCCTACTTTACACGCATGTCACGAGGAGATGAGACCCCAGATCACACACGTGTACACATGTTTACCAAATACAGGTGATCGACAATTGATGCACTGTGGGAAGTGGGACGTTCGAATCACGACACTTTTACTTTCATGTTCCATTCAATGCGAGGAAGTTTTGGAAGAAGGGAGGCAAAGTCCTCCCAGACGATTCGAAGTCGGTTGCTTTGCATGGCAGAAGCACATCATACGAGGCATGCTTTTTATGTTCCCGATGCCCATCAATATCTCCCGTGTGGTTCAACACAGAACCTTCAGTGTTCATATCAGGCTTCCTTGATATCTTTTCTCAACATAA
>JAAUXT010093150.1_pt1 | contig 34170 bp, 33 predicted proteins | sample 7278171 | NCBI WGS metagenome assembly JAAUXT01 (sample SAMN14350112, study PRJNA611818) | marine sediment metagenome | isolation source: surface marine sediment (1.8m) | place: French Polynesia: Moorea | collected 2018-08
CTCCCACACCCCCCCCCACCCCCCCCCCCCCAACCGCCCATCTGCCCCCCCCCCCCCCCCCCGCCGGGCCCCCCCCGCGGCCGGGGGGGGGGGGCGCCCAGAAACAAGAAAACTGCTATTCAACCCAAACTTTTAGGGGTAGGTTGTTGGTTAATGATACTGTAAAATCCCACACAGAAGACCCCCTTTGATGCTCAAAAATTAATGCTTGAAAGGGTGGTGGGCAAACATGCAAGGATTTGACTTTTGATGAAAAAGGGGGGTGATCTTATAGCAAGAGGGTCTTACATGTATCTTCAATTTTGGCATTTGGAAAAAAAATCATGGTCTTGTTGCCATGTTGGATTTTGTGAAAAACACACTTTGGGCTATCCTGAGCTCATTTCTTTGTGGAAGTAACCATTATGGTCATGTTATTAGTCTGTCTGTGGTCTTCAATTGGTCAATGACCTTTCAAGCAAATTCAGAATGGCTGCCAAGAATTCGCCCATGAACCACTCATCAGTGATTTTTTCAATTTTCAACCAAATTGTCAGGGATCATCCATATAGTTACTGTGAACGAGTCAGGAAATAGGTCACACGACTTGGCAGTCATCTTGGGTTTGTCCTGAAAATGCTATTTGTGGCCATCTAGGGTGCAGGTACCCAAAAACAACTCAAAAGGAGGATACCCAGCTTCCTTGCACGTAAGTTGGGTGATGTTCTGAAAGTAGGTCACAAGATTTGTTTACCAGCTCAATATTTCCTGAAAATGTCTGGTCCGGCCATTTTGAAGGCACATGGCTATCTGGGAATCTGAATTTCATGTACTTCTGAATTTGATTGCTTGTGACCAAGAAGTTGGAATGAGGAAAGACATTTAAGATGGTTTTGTGAAAAGTAGGTCACATAATTTGGCTATGTATGTTTTCCTGGGGAAAAAATCAGTGACTTGGACGAGCTGGCTGAACCCCAGGCTTTTTGGGCAGAGCTTTCATTTTCTCGTTGTTGTTGGGGTCCGTCCCTTCGGTCGTGATTTTGTGTTCGATGACAAAGGTGCATGCGGAGCTCGAAGAATTTCGTCCACCGTCTGTTGTGAGATGAGAGCGGCTCGGCCACTCTTGTGCCTTTGGAATTTGCAGAATTACAGTTGAACTGTGACAGTTATCAGTTGGTTTGGACCTGTGGAATAATGTTTTGCCTGAAACTCCGAAGCGAAATGGACATGTGACTGACGACAGATGCATTTCATTGATAGTGATGATGGCTGCACCCACTGGACGTGTGCAGATCGGTAGCGCACGCACTTATCAACCCACTTTATGGCTTACAAATGAGTGGTTTCAGCATTAATTGCTTCATGCGGAATTTTACCGATATGTTGGAAGATACTGCACCAGTAAATGAGGTTTCCTTTCAAAAACACAGTTTTTCTGTTGCTCTAATGTGTGAATCTATCACAAGTGTCAGAAAATCTGTCACTTGTAAATTATGAAAAGGCTGTGACGTTCGGTTTGAATTGAGCGGAAGATGGATATGTCTTGGCAGGGAACCGAGTTCAGTAAATGGCTCACGTGGATAAAATATAAATTGCTTGTTTCATGAACAACAAAATGATGTTTTAAAATTGGTTGTTGGTACGTTGCAGTCTGGGATAATTGGAGCACCAAAACGGCGAATGTTCTTCGTACATCTGTTCTCTCGTCAGGTCGATTGTCTACTTTTTTTCAGGAGATGCGTGAGATCTGATGGAAACTTCCCACTTTGAAACTTTCCCGCTTTTCCCTTTTGGGGATCCACCGCATCAATATCGAATACAAATTTGTTTGCTTCTCGTCCAGAAATTAATCCTGTTCACATTCACAAGCAGCTCGGCGTGATAATGTGTGGCAGACAGCTTACTCAACGGCTGTGTGCGGCAATCGCAAACCATTTTTCGAAACACTGTTCAAGGGAAAACGGTCATTTGAGGCTTGAAAGCAACAAAGAGAGGCAGATAACAGAGACATTTGCATTCTGAGAGAGAAGGTTGACAGCAGTATAACGTGAACTTTGGCCAGGCATGCTAAGCCTGAGAAGGCCGTGAAGTGGGCTTACTGGATTTGCGAATTACAGGGGAAAGGTGGCTATTATCTGCGACTAATGGTTTGGAAATGTCCTTAGAAATCGCCTGAAGGGGATGTGTGCGCTGCCAAACAAAAAGCAATGCGCGAGAGAGCACAAAAGGTGAAACTGAAATGCAGGGCTCCTGTTAAAAATTCATAAAAAGGGTCCCACACTGTACTCTCTCTCAAACTCGGACATGATGTCTCAATAAGAAAGGCAATTCGTTTGCGTCGCTATTAATGACGGAGATATTGTTACGGCCGACATTATGGTCATTGCCTTGCATGATTCATTAGCCAAATTTGGCACATTTGGCTGGAAGTGAAATTTTAAGTGAAATTTCGTCTCTGTATCGGTGCTTTGACGTGCGCCATGGTAACCACAGTTTTGTCTGTAGGCGTGTGTGAGCAATTTGGGAACTCGGGGTTTGAGTGCCCAGTTCCAGAAAAATAGATTCATTCTTGGGGACATTTTGTGACGCTGAAGTTTGTGAGGAGGTCCACTTGTTGTCCTGTATGTTGGCCCTGGATCCGTTGGAGCTGTTTGGACACAAAATATGTTTGCGTTGCATGTTCCTTGCACATATTTTCCGATAATTTGCGTTTTGAAAAATTTACAGGTCCCGTGTTGCCATTCTTCTGCCACCAAGCGCCTGTCAATCACTCTATTGTTGCCCAGTCAAGTACAAACGAACAAACGACCCATTAATCTTCATTACAAACTTCATTAGTTGATACGAATCCGTCAACAGGCTAATATTTATCCTCTGCATAATGTACAGGTGAGCTCGCGGCGTCCGTATCGCACACAAATCAATCAGACAGGACACTGCTTGATACGTGCGAGTACGTGTCTTTGATACGGGATGCACTTGAAGACAGAGAGAGAGAGAGAGAGAGAGAGAGAGAGAGAGAGAGAGAGAGAGAGAGAGTGTGTGTGTGTGTGTTTGGAAGGACGAGCAATCCTGGACTGTTGTCCAAATACGAGTACAAGGCGTCCAAAGAACATTGATTTTTGCATTGCGTCGGTTGTTGAGGTGTCCTTTGTGGAATTGCAACAGTCAGAGGAATTTACAGTTGATCTCGCATCCGAAACATGCAGTGGAGCACCACACCAAGTGGTGGTTGCCTTGTGCACGGCACGACCCTCACTCCTTCCTCCGTTGTTTCGAAGGAATAAATCCGTTTTGACAACGGGAAATCCAACGAAAGCGTACGTGGGAAGAAACTTGCCTGCTGCGGGAGGGCGGATTCCACCTGTCAGAAGTCGGAAGCATAAACCTTTGCTGGGGTCTGCGTTTCTGTTTTGCATTATCTCACGAGGCCCCTCTTTTGGTGATGTATGGGTACTTTTAATGCCCACTCTAAACTGTCCCTTTTCGGTGCAAAAGGCAAAGGAAACATGTCCAGCATGCAGGTAGATTGATACGTTCGGTTGTTCAAAGGGTTTTGATTGACGAGCTCCTGAGCTCAGTTACATCGCTGATGGCTGTGGTTTCGTTGCTGTGTCGATGTCCATGGTCTTGTCTGCGTGGATACGTGTTGAGGGGAATGGCTCTCAGTTGAAGATAATGACTGACAAAGTGGAGGGAAAGTTGTGTTGTTTTGACACACATCGTGTCAAATTACTCGTCGTGATGAGTTGATTGCATGTCGAACATTTTACTGGTGGAAAAGCAGTTCTTCGTGACACTTGTTGTGTCCTTTTTTCGGTGTTTTGTCCATATTTTGGAAAGTTAGGACTGAGTTGTTGTTTGCCTTTGTACGAGTATGGCGGCACACACTGTGCAGAATATAATGATGCGAACAAATCCAGAAAGTGTGATTGCAATGGAAGAACCTTCACTCCAAATTGCTGTTGGGTTCCGAGTGTCACTCTGCCTGACACGGACACCAGTGATGCCCAGATTTCAGAATTGTGTATTTCCAGGTCACTCAATACGAAAGATGATAAACTCCCTGGTGGATTTTCTTTATCAATTAGGGATGATGCAGGGGCGGAGTAACACTTGCCAGACTTCATCAGATCGCTATTTTCCCATAGAGCACGCAGACACGGTCACGTCTTAATTGGCCTCGCGATAGTTCACTGATGATTGGTTCTTTGCCTGGTTTGTAGCGAGAATCATATGTAATGTGAGGGTACCAACAGACTAAGTGACTGCTCAGAAATGTGAATCAGTAAACAGAAGTAACTTTTGGCGAGCTTGGCGTAAAACCAGCAGGTTGATCTGTGTGTCTGTAGAGTATCACTGTTCAAGGAAAAGGTCGGAATTGGAAATTAAAATATTGCATTGGCAGAGCTATGTGGTGCCCTTGCACAACTTGCTCGCCCAACTTGTTCCCACATCTCGTCTCCTATCATGGTTTTGTCCTTCTGAAGAAAAATGTGATTGTCTTATGCGGGAGCAACTTCCGCTCTCTGTCAAGCCTGGTGGTCCCTTGCAAGAGTCAGTGACTTCAGTTAGCTGTGGGTTAATTACACGTATACTTCATTCTTAACTTAATTAACCCGCCATTCCGCAGAGTTCACGGCTAGATGAGTATCCTGCCGATGCGTAGGTAAAGGGGCATCGCGTAAACCACGTTCGGGAAGCTTCGTCTAATTAGCGTCTGAGTACCTCGAGCAGGTTCAGACGGACAGAAGCAAGCAGACGTGCGTTTTGTGGACTCCAAAAAGTGAATGGTCCGAACACACTGGTTTTTGTGCGTTACAAATGTCACGCAGACTGACGCAAGTCGGCAGATGCTTCGAAAACTTCCGTCGTGTACGAATATGAGCTTCGTGATTTTTCAGACAAAAACGATCGATGAATACTCGTATCTCATTGTAATGTGAAGAAAACGAGCAAAACCTTCACATAAAATCTGTTGGCCTGGGGATGATCGTCATTTCTTTCTGTTCTTCGCTGGACACTTTTCAGCTCTTTGTCTGAAGGGAACCTCCCCACAAAACCTGTCTTGTACCAAGCTTTGGGTCACACAAGAATCAGCTCTGGTACGAGTACACAATGGAAGTTGACTTTTGGAGAAGGAATGTGGTGTTTGACCTGCTGTTTGTCCACTCAACACGTGTTCGTGCCATATTTGCAGAGTACTTCAGGTTTGATTTGGCGGAGGCCACTTTGAATTTGACGCCGGCCAATTTGCCACATTCCTGTTGGTGTTTGACTTCACAGTTCTCTGCATTTTGATTCGTAGTGCACGAGCTCGTACAAAGCAGTCGTCCCCTTGTTCCGCCGAAAGTTTATTCGTCAAATGCACTTGACGACGAAAAACAAACTTTGCTATCATTGCTTTGAAGGTGATACACATTGTTAACTCTTGGGTTGGGGTTCAAGAGCTCTTCATGTCGTGCTCAGTGGTGTCTCGAAGTGTTGGGCTGTAAGTTTTCTTCGGATATTTATGGTGCAAATTTGGTCTCAAGTTCGTTATCTGAGCTCTTCAGCTGCTTACCGAGCCAGTCGTTGCAAATCTTATCTTTGGTTCGGTTTTGGAGATCATTGACTATGCGTGCAAGTCTGTCTTGACTCCAAAAAAACTTTTTGGTAAATTCGGTCGTTTTTTGCAATTCAAAGACTCGTAGAGCAACGTTCACGACTTTTGGTACTGCGCCTGCGTCACCAAAACGAAACAGTTTGCAGAGGAAGGACATTTTTCTTGCTTCTTTGTGTGAGTCAAAACATACAGAGCTGTTTTGAATTGCACTTCTCGAAAACGATGCACAGAAGGAAAAGATGGTCTGCACGAGAGACAACTGTTGCGATGTGGGGGTGGGGGAGATCAATCACGATAAGCAGTTCCATCATACGTACGCCCCTGGAAAAAGCAGTGAGATTCCTTTCTTTTTGCGAGACACATTTTCATAATGAGGATCTTATCTCTTCCTGTTCACCCTCGAATGCTTTTTTCGTGAACCCAATCAGAAGCACAGTGGTGGATCGAACTGTCTTGGTGGGATGACTCCGTCGTGAACGTTCTCACGTTTGAATGAGAAGCTGTTTTCGGTCAGTCAGTCGTTGTGTGTTCGCACGTATGCAACCAGACTGCCGATTCTTCAACATGTTCCTGAGGTGGTTTTACTTTTACACTCACTCCCGTCACCGAAGAGCACTATCCTTCTCTTTCAATGAACACATTTGGTTGGAGGTTCGGCTGTGGCGAGTCTGTCCTGAAGCGTGCCTTGACTTTGGTGACTTGCTGGACTCACCAAAACAGAAGCCCTCACAAACACTGGAAGGTCCAGTTGATTTAACGAAAACAGAGATAGACGACAGAGCATCAGCCAACCCACAGGTCTGCTGAGACGTGCTGACTTTTGGCTTCTCTCTTGAAATGGGGAAAGGCACTGGCCAAGTGTCTTGTCTTGTCGGACCTGTCTGTTCGTGGCTCACCCTCTTCCTGCTTGTGAGGATTCCAAGACGACAGTGACCGAACGAGCAACTTGTGCGTCGGCATCCAGCAGGTTCCTAAGGCCATCTGCATCGGGGGGAGGGGGACACATTTGACAGTGACCAAATGTGCTGCGGGCCATGAGTAAGCGGCGCGTAAGTCTCTGGATCTGTCTCAGGACGTAGCCAGACGCAAGCGGCGGTGACACTAATTCGCGGATTGTGCACGAGCCGTGAATGAAGAATGTCGCTCGAGATAAAGCAGCGGAGGAATCCCGGCGCTGCGGATCGCTCCCCCGGGAGTCTTCATCCGCCATGATTGCAATCTCCTGGCAGCGAGAAAAATGAAACTTGTTGGCACTGTGCATCATCAAGTGTTCTCGTACGAGTTCATTAGGAATGCATTGTTTTCTTCAGAAACGATTGAGGTCAGAGAACGACGTCAGATGAAAACAGATGGGGTGGTGTGTGTTGCGACTCGCTCCTTTGGGGTCCAGTGATTAGGGGTTGTGTTTTCCTTTCTCTCACAGATTTAAGTGAACAGAAGCATTGAACAGGATCTGGGTGGAGTTGAGGAATAGGCTCAGTGCACCACATTCTGCCCCAACTTCACGACACGTCAAATAGTTTTGGACATGGACAGAACCTGACCACCATCTGTTGTCAAAACATTTTTGTTTCGCACGTACTCTCACAAGGAAGGAAACGTTTCGTCAAAAAGATGTATTCCCAGATTCCCCATCAAATTACTTGGTTCTAATCTGAAGATTTTGTCCCGATACGATCCAAATGAAGAATTTTCGTGGCAATTTCCCGTCCAACTGCTCCCCACTGCAGTATCTCATTCCCCAAGCCATTTCAAGCTCTGCAAGCAATAAAGCACCATTGACACTTGCAATAATCATATTTAGCTTTGGAAATGACATGTTCTCCAATACAATGCGCAGGCCTCCCGCCTTGTCATCATCTATCGCAATTCCGGTCCGTGTAAGACGTGTTCCAAGAGTCATCAGATTCCATCAGTCTTTGATGATACGGAGAGAAGCAGGAAGGGAAGGTCTTATTATTTGTTCCTGGGGCATGTATTCCCCGGAGAGCCCGCGAATTGGGTCAGACTGGAATCCTTGTGTTCGTTTTGTCCGTGGCCTTTTGACGTTGGCGTTGGATCTACGACGTACTTCGAGGGTCTTCTTGCTCATTCAGGTTTCTTGCATAGAACTGTCCTTTCTTGCCATTGGTGCATTGTTATGCTGTTCACGCGCACTCACACATAGACGATGTGTTTCTTGCATTTTTGTGGTGAGCCACTGCGTTTTTCACAAAGGCTTCGTCATTGTCTTCAGCTGCATCAGAGGAGCCACTTCATCTGCAAATAAAGACGGGTCTCGCTAAATTAGATTGAGTCTTATGCGTCGCTCGCGTGACTCACGCGCCGCTCTGTTCTGCGCGTCGTCTATTGCTTGTCAATGCGCCTGATCAGTTGATTGGATTTTCATCCAGGATGCTCCGAAAATGGATAACGGGGCCTGCTTGAGTCTGTTATCGGCCACACGGATTCGGGTCCATCCCGCCAGCTTAGAACCCCCAAATTGAAAATGATAAGAAAATTAAGTTCCCAGAGATCAAACCCATTATTTTTGTGTTTATGAAGTCATCATTTGCTTTGCAAAACAGATCATGTGGTGTTTGTCTTAGATTGATTCCTCTCTTCCTCTGCAGTTTATCACATCTGCAAAAATCCTGTTTTTCCTGTGTGGCGTCCTGTGTGGTGTTGAGACGTTGGGAAAGCTCAGTGCAGCATTTCCCATTTTCTTTCATCCTGTGGATTCTGGTATCCTCCTTGACGTATTGAAAAGTTACGAACCAAATGGACAATTGTGGCATCAACAACAATCAAAAGGTGAAGGTTGGATCAGGCAACCAACACTCCGCGCACGTCCTTCCCCGAACTTGAAACAGCTCGTTTTTACGTGCGATCCTGGAACGCTGGGCGCTGCCCAGTGCAGAGAGATAAACAAACCAATACAACGCCCACTAAATTGGAGAACTTGCTGAGGAACAACTCGTCTTCAAGTGCAAGTGCCGTGTTGGGATTGTACGAAATTATGGGGATTGGGAGGCAATGAGCGATGAATCGAGTGCGCTTCAAACAGATTTCTCATTCACACGGAATGCCTCCTGCTTTGCCGAGTCCATAAATAAAGGATCTCCGCGCGTCCTCCAGAACGGGACGCCTGAGTATCCATCCAGAATAGGACTGTCGAATCTCATGCGGGGGAAGGAAAGGACCCTCGGCCGAGGTCTGTGGAGGGACGGGATCGGAGGAAATACCGCGCCTTTCTGGATGAGCGGTTCAGAATGAAACTTGCGGGGGAGCCCTCTTATCCTGTGATCGCTCTCAATGAGACATGAAAACGTCGTGGATTTGGAGTAAAGCTGCGCGGATTTCTTGTTGGATTGGGCTGGAAACATTCCGCTCAAGAGAAAGAACCCGGGGACAAAAATATTTTCTGGATGAAAAGCGCTCGTGACAAAGGCTGTCTGAAAGGTTTTATCTGCAGAATAGATCCCACGGTGTCGCAGATTCCTGGGCTCGTGCAGCCTCCACAGCATTTCGGTTTTCGAAAGAACCACCAGGGACGATGTTCACGCGGGGTCATTCGGGCATCGTTTCGAGATGTTCAGAGTTGATAACTCACCCGTGCTGCGCAGCCTGATCCCAGAGATTCGTGCTTTATCGAGACGCAGGTTCAATTCGGCGGAAGGAACGCGCCGAGGCCGGAGAACGTCGTGCGAGGCGGCGTCTGATCCGTTTTGTGCTGCTTCATTTGTCGCCACTGACTGCGCCTGCGTCTCACGCTGAACGTGCGCTCAACTCGAGCTCCCCGCCCTGTACTCGATGTCGTGCAACCTGCAACGACTTCTTTGCCGGACATTTCCCCCACTGAAAGCTCAACTGGTAATGATTCTACACCCAAATGTGGGGATTTTCTGTCACGTTTTCTGTTGACAAACCTCAAAAGGAACACGGAGACAATGAATTTCGTAAATTCAGAGAGGAACTTTCTTTAAAATTACGACTGGGATCGGCGAGGAAGCGAGAAAAGAAAGCTGTTTTGTTCCCTTCTACAGAGCTATTTGTGAAGCCTACAGGAACCAGAATGCTTGTTTTACCAGTCTTCGTTTTGGCGGACGAAGCCCGCTTCACACCGTCCACTCCAAGCAGTCACACATGTAGAGATTGCGTTCGCGCATTTCGTGATTTGTGACAAGCTGTATCTTACCCGACGACTGGAGAGTAAATTGCATTTTGCCTTGTGACCTGAAGGTCACTGCTGATTGTGGATTGACGTGGAAGTTGACCCCTGTTTGATTGAATCTTGCCACAACCATGACGAAAGTCAGTCCAGTGCGCACAAGGCTTTTGTTTTCTGACAGGTCTCTCGAACTCGCAACTTCCTAAATTTTCTTCACTGATCAACAAGATGAAGCATCTTTTCAAGGGTTTGATCGAATAGTCTACGTGCACATGGAGGAAAAAACAGGGTGTAGAATGATATAAGGCGAAAAAAGACGAACTGAGCTTTGAAGAAGTGGCTTTCAAACATCAGGACCAGACTGATTTACTCCCACCTCTTGAAACCTCGATTGATACATAATTACACGTTAGTGGTGAAAATACGAACCACTACCTTCACAGTGCACCAGTGCTGGTATACATCTTTCAAACGAGCGATAATTTCGGGTTGGTGCGACTTGTATTTATTTCATTGTCGTTGAGGAGAAGAATCAGATTGCTGATTTATGGATTGTTGTAATAAGCCGCTAATTTACATTTCTATTATGGACTGATGTGTAAATAGCTCGCCCTTGTGATGAATGACGTTTCTTGAGGGTCAGAGGCCAAAAAGCATTTGAGTACAAAAGTTGGAGAGAGATGTAGAGGAGGTGTTTGTTGCGAACAAGTCTTGAGGTGGAGTTCAAAATCAAATGCAAGCCAGCTCAGTATCAGACAACGGCAAACTGAGAAATGTGAACAAAAGTAGATACATCAATGACAAAAAGTCAACTTGTGAGGTTGTCTTTGTGTTCCTTCTGCTCTGTGGGTGTCTGAATGTCGTAGACACAAGCCCTTTTCGGGGGAGCTAAATTTGGACCCAACCAGATCCGCCCGAAGCGTTGTCCAGAGTAAGCCTTGGTTGTGACAGGTTTGACCCATGCACGTGCATTTATTGCGTGGTAGGTGGTGCAGCTGACCTTCCACCTGCAAAACGTCTCGATATCAGTCGATGTGTCACGCCCACTTGGTGCGAGGCCTGTCCCGGCCAAATTGAAACTTTCTCTTGGTTTTCCTCCTTGTCATCGTGTGCGTTTTCACTTTTCGCATTTGTTTCAATTTGTAGCTTTCAAATGTAAATGAAGGTCATTACTGGGTTGTTTGGTGCTGTTATCAGCCACAACGCGTGCAGGCTGCCCATCTTCGTGGTGAAATTTGCAAGTCGACGTTCATTTTTCGTTGTCAGATGGCACAATGGCAACCAAACTGACCTGAAGCACGGCACAATTCAGACAAATGTGATCACTGTGCAAACAGAGTTTCGTGCAAAACGAAAATACTATGATTCGGTTCAGTGCGAGTAATTCTTCAGAAAATGGTGTTTCGTGTTGACTTTTGTCCTTCAGCCTTTTCACAACAAATGCCATAATACGTGGAGGAGGGCGACTGAAGTCAGTGAGGTGTCAGACTTGAGGTGAAAACATCTCGGCCCGAAGCGGAGGTGGACGTATCGCGTATCAAGTTGTCCACACTGCGCAAAAATCAAAGGATCGCGAAATGCCAACAACAATGAAATCTGACCTGACATTGACATCAGCGACCTTTGGCTTTTCAAGCTGTCCCGAAGAAATGGTTTTGAAGAAACTTGACGCTCAGAAAGCTGTACACTGAGTTCACTGGTTGCATTCTCTAAAGATTGCTCTGTTTTCTCTTTGCAGGTGAGTTTCATTGGAAATCTTCCGAAACATCATTTCGTGCCGAATGAACGAACTGCAGGTAGATTCTGGCATACGGTAGCATCTGTGGGCAAAATTGTGTGCCCTTTCGCAGAATGGAGACACACTGTGTCGGCACGCCGACCGTTGCGGCAAATCAGGGTGTACGAGGTGTGCACGTGTGATGACGGTGGGTGTTGAATCTCTTCACTTTCAGAAAGAAATCTTTGAACCACATCACCAGCCAAAAGCATTTGGAGAAGAGTTGGTGTTTTTGCAGTGGTTCTGTTTTGAGAAGGGAACGAACGAAGTGTGCGTGCTTGCGAACGTGCGTGCGTGAAACCACGTACGCCAGCGCCGAACCTTTCTCTTTCTGCATGCTCTGCTCAAAGCAACGACCTACTTTCTCGGAATACAACTTATTTATTGGGCTTTGCATGATGGAAATATTTCGCACAGAAAGAACAGACTTGCCCGCCCTCCCCAGCAATCATAGCTAACGCCGAGAGACAAGCGTCAGAAAGCGTAGCCCCGTTCGTTGTACTTGTAACACGCGAGAGCTGCGTGCATTGATCTTTCGCATCTGGAATCATCTGTTACAACGAGCAATCATCTGTTTGTGCAGCAGCAGCAAAGTCCATGGGAATGCTCATTCACTCAGAAAGGTGAACACGTGAAGATTTCGCACCGCTGCACGACATGTGGCTTGAGTGTCTGCTGTCTTCTTTTGGCTGAACCGAAAATAAGAACTTGAATACAGACACATCACAACAGACGGCCAAGGCGAACGTCAAAGAAACATCAGTTCGTCTGTGGTCAAATCCGCTTCAAGGTAAAAATGCATGCCCAGGTGTGGTGTCTGCGTGCACGCAAAAAGATCACGATTTTTTTTCGCAAACAAGAGTTGCTATCGCAGCGAAATGGTACACCACTTGCGTGCAGTGATCCAAGCAAGAAAAATATTAATCCGAATGGGTGATTGCACCCGCTGAAATGCACGGTCTGGACAGACTTCGTGCCGACGATAGTTCGCCTCGTTTCGTGTGAAAAGTGCAATCAAAGATATCATTCCTGGAAGATCTTGGTGAAAGGTCAGCGTTTATTTTTAAGGTCAGAAAGATAGTTTATTTGTGTTAGTTCTTATCCTTTATCTGCAGATGTGTGTTAGAGCTGCCCGATGGCTATTGTGTTGTGTCACTTCGCCCTATCGCTGACATCAGTTACTTGTCAGGTCAGGATCAGGGATCCTTGTTCAGCTTTGTGCAGTTTCTGCGAGGGCAGCGCCTGATGGAGTCCAACTGTCCACTTTTCGTTCTTCTGCTGTTTATCAAACCAACAGAAGCTGCAGAGGAACGCGCAACTGCATTCGAGAACTTTGGCATGGTGCCGCTGCTTGAAAAACGTCCTCGGTCAAACTACCTTTTGGAAATTGTGAACGGAGAGACCGTTTTTCCACGCAGGTTTCCGTACGTGATAAGCTCTGCGCATGGCCTTCAGGGCTGAAATGAAAAGTAGCTTTGTTTCTGAAATGAAGGTCTTTCAAGCAGTATGTCTGGTATTCAGGAGATCAGACACACAAAGAAGCAGGCTACAAGTGAAGCGTTCAGTATTGTTATGTGCTCGTGTTGAATGATTGTTCTTTTCGGGTCAAGGATTTGTACTCTCTCAATTTGCCTTCAACTTGCGGATCATTTAAGTGATTGGCTGCACGGCTCGAGTGCTAAACGTCCAATAGCTCAGCAGCTTCAATTAGTGGAGAATGTCTAAACAATAGATCAGTCACTGCGTCCAATGAAAGGGTGCAGCTTTGTGTCTTGTCCTGAAACATCGCATCACCAGGGAGTCGAAAACAAGACGAGTGCCGTCTGTTCAGCACTTGTTGACGAATCGAAAGAGTTTATCTTCAGTCAAATGCGAGTGCTCTCCATGTGCCCTTGGGAAAAGCAGCTCTGTTCTTCGTACACGAACAATCTTCCCATTGTGGTCTTCCACAGAAAAGCTGTGTGTTTGCAATCTCTTGGTTGCAGCCTTGCGTGCGAGAAATGCTTCAGGCTTCTTGTACGGCATCAAATCCCGAGTAATAAAATTGCACACGAACTTCACGCGGCGTTCCCGCCCCTGAATGTTAAGTGTCGCCTGCAGGTACCAAGCGTGTAATGAGTATTTTGCTTTACGACTTTCCTGGCGTTTGTATCTGTCGGTTATTGCACAGCGAACACAAACCAGGAAACACTCGATAAACAAACGGTCCACAAACATTGGTCTTCTGGGAAACCTCAAAAAGTTATGCACGCACTAAGAACAAAGTGTGAAATTGCATGCTGCGAGTCATGGCAAGCAGCGTCTTCGAGCTGTCCCAGGTTCGGTGTGCAGGTGGAGTGCAACCTGGGATGGGACCAGAGGCATCATTTCTTTTTGTCTCTTCAAACTCTTGGCCGAAACCAAAGCGCCTTCATACGAGTATTCCAGTTGCACCCGATTGAAAACCACCCGTTTCGAAAAATGTCGCACGAATACAATGTGATATGTAATTGGCGAGTGGTTGTAGCCAATGTACACAGCAGCATTTGCTGTTATTTATTTTTGCAATGTGTGCTTTGGCAAGTGTCTGCTGAATTACGTTCGGGCAGTCGCACGTGGTTCAGTTGTATTTGCTGAAAAGTTGACCTGGAGCGCTCTCGCCTCACAATGGAAATCCGGTGCTCGTTGTGTCGCACAACTGTGCGCTGATCTGATGAAGCACCCTGAAGCAACACGAGTTCCCAACTGCGAGTGTGGCCTCTCTCTTGCCTGTCCTTCCAAGGCTCAACAGTTTAGTTATGAGCTTCATGAATGTCTTTCTACGGGTATGAGGATGCGCTGCGTGGGTCTTGAAAGCTCCGGTACCTTGAGGCGCACACGGATTAACGGCGCTCGCACCTTCCTACCTGTTCCTGATGAGAATGATCTTGGTCGGAGGCGCTGCTTCGTGAGCGGAACCTGTGATCTCGATCCCAGTTAATCTGATTTGCACGTTTGCCCATCTTCATTAATGTGCAGCTGCAGTATCGCTTGATCGCTGATTGCGTGACTTCAGCGCACAGGCTCGGTCTGTTCCAGGAAGCTGCAGTGCAGTCGGTGACTCTTGTGTTCACGAGGCAAGACAAATTAGAATTTAAAAAAAGCTGCTGAAACAGTGGCGTGAGAATGACGACTTCCAAATTTGTTCACGAGAGCCACAAATCATCATCAGTTCAAGTTCTCGGCCCCAAACTGACCTGCTCTATTTCTGGAAGATGCATTGTTGAAAGTTTATGTTCTCACTTCCAGGAAGAATCCACCTGCATGTGGCCACGCATAACTGCGGGAAGTAACTCAGTTTCTTTTTGTGGGGAGATAATGAGGAATATTCCTCGTTATTTATGCGACGTTTTATTACACGGAATCTGTGTCGAGATGCCGATCATGTATGTGGGATCGCAGCGCAGTGGCGATCAGCCCCTCGGCTCATTTTGCACCTCACGAAGGCTTTGCTCAGAATTTGAGCTGCATCTGGATTTTTTCGGCTGCAAGTCTGCGTTGCTTACTGCACGGTGAGATTCTGCATTGCTGTCCAGCGCAAAAGCTGTTGTCCCAATCTGGTCCGGATGTACGAGTACCAAACAGAATTTCTTGTTTGAATGCCTTTGCATCCAGTGTGGTGTCGTCTCTCACAGAAAGTGCCACAAACTGTTTGGACTGCAGGCTGAACGCTGTCTTGTTTCACCATGCATATGGACTGATCAGATCACTGAGTAAACCTTCCACATAATTGCGATTGTATAATCGGACCGTTATTGCAATGCAGTCTAAATATGGGGATTGTCGTGTCGCGAAAGGTTAATCGTCGCAGGTTTATCCCTCTGATGGGATGTCTCGCCCAAGACATCCCCGAGGGACTGTCCCTCCGCATACACAATCCCATTATGGGCTCACTCGATGCGGCAAGAACAAGACGCTCGGATTAGGCGCGCCCTGTTTCTCCAAATTGAACTCGCGCCCGTTGTTATTGAGCAACAGATCACATCTCAAGTGAAACAAAAGTGTGATTTCCAGGGTGATGGTTTTCCCTTTCTTGTGAGTTCAAGAAGCTGAGTTGGAAGAGTCTTGATGGAAAAATACATAAACGCATTCGTACCACACAAGTGACAAAGTAGATAAGTACGATCAATATGGCTGTCAAGGGTGCAAGACGTCCCCCGCAAGATGAATCTACACATTTATGAATATTGCATTTCCTTGTATCTGGAGTCGTCGGATGTCATGAAAGTTTCGGTAATGCACACTGGTTGGTAATTGGAAGCTGATATACAAAACCTTTCACATGCAGGATGCCAGGGAATTTTCTTTAATGTGGCCTGCTCGCACGAATTATTCAGCACATTGATATTAGCCTGACAGCTTGATGCATTTTCTTCTTGATGCATGTCATGCAAAGCAGATACATATGTCTGCCTTTGGAAGCCCCTGTGACAGTTTTGGCTTTCAAGCTCGGCAAAAGGTTTGTCTGACTTTCACGAGATATATACGAGTGTGAGGTCTGGTCAACTAACAGTCGCCTTTGCCGATGTCACTTTCGATCACATTGCTATTTTGCGTTTCAACTCACAAGAAATGTGGCGACTTCCATCAAGTTTCTCAAGTACACTCGTGGATCTAGAAGTGCAAAGTGGTGTGGGCCCCGGAGCATGAATTCGATTGTTTTCTGAAGTATTGGAAGAAACAACTGACCCTGACCAATTGTGGCCGTGGAGTCAGCGTGTGTCTGCACCGGAGGTGTTCATGTTGAGAAGTTTGTGCAGAGAGGGTTTGCGTGGGTGTGCTTCCGTGGCGTTTACGTGGCGAAGAACCTTTTGCTCTTCGTTTTGGTGCACAAATCACTGTGATACAGAGGATTCTGATTCACACTCGAAGATTGCTGGTGCAGGAGGTATCCACAGAGTTTAGGTGCAGCAGAGATAAAGCAATATGATTTGTTACATTTGGTAGGTGGTCTCCCAGAAGCTGCCATCAATGAATCCATGAACACAAATGATAACGTCGTTTCACGAATTGTTGGAATGAAAATTTGTATGATTGCGTTTTGTGCGGCCCGGTGGTGCTTCTCGTGGAGTTCATAAGCACGCTGCACGGAACCCTTCCTGTGTCGTGGCTCCCCAGAAGCAAACGTGAAAAGAGAACACGGACGAGTTGTGTCCTCTCTCCTTGCACAATGGAAAAATACTCGCACGTACGTTCTGAGATGAAAGGATCAGAACCTCGTTCAACTTGGGTGTGAATTGATAAAAAGGTGAGACTACTTGTGCAGGCCAGGTGAGGTGCTGCTTATCGGTGGTTTAAACTTGCTTTGCTTCAGATATAATCTGTGTACAGAACCCAGAGGTTTAACCAGCTTCGACGGCATCTGGTAAACCGAGCTGGAAATCTTCCCTCAAGGTGCATGGCTCCGAGGTACCAGGCTCGATCCTTTTTAGATAATGGCGTTTTCGGTAATGGATGAGAGAGCTTCAAACGCTTGCTTGTGAAAGTCGGTGCGTATTTATGCTTCTGTAACTCCTGAGGCCAAGCCTGTGAGAAGTTCCGTCTGCTCCCTCGATAGAAGCCTTCAAACTTTGCACCACTACTTCGTTCGCATTCTGCTCTTCGTGCAAGTAGCCAGGAGTACTCGTATTACTCACTCCGATCCAGATGCGCGTGGCAAAATAGAATTCTGAACCTTGTGCTTTGATTTCTGGCCTGAAGTCCACCCACCTGTCGACGCAGACGCTCATTTCGTCGCGCTTTGACATAAATTTGACATCGACCCTTGAGGCGAAGAGTGACTTGGGTCTGTTGCCGAAATGACAATTATTTCTTCGCGTGAAAAGGTGGGCCCCGTATCGGTGAGCCCGCATGCTATTGGGAACATGAGATGGTGAGAAGTGAATTGATGGCAATCGATAATAGGGCACGGAATCAGCTTCCACCTGGCCCATTAACACTTCCGATCAAAGCCCACTTCCAGCAGTGCAGATACCCGAGATCGGACCTATCTCACAGATGAACATGCGTCCGTCGAGTCAGTTCGGAAGCAGTAAAGAAACCAGATTTACACAGTCGATAGAACTCACTCTTCTCACTTGTGTTGGGCTTCGTTCTGCACATTCTCATTTCAACTTGGGCTTTTTGCGTTTATGACTGGACAACATCGTGGTGACCCACTCCCTCCCCTCCCCCCCCCCACACACATCTGCAAGTCAGCGAACGAGGTCTGTTTGACAAAGTTCACACCCAATCACTGGGCGGCGGCGGTGTGTCCGGATCAGGATTTCCACTGATCCATCATACAAGCCCTGTAGCCTCAAGTTTGGTCCGTATCTGTGCGAACCACCCAGGCAGTTCGCGTTGGGTCTGGCGGCTCCTCTGACAGACCGGTGGATGTGGAGAAGAGACCTCCAATGCCCTATTAACACGGCAATCGCAGACTGAACGCCATTAATCATCCATTTGAAGCGGACCAGTTGGTGAGAGATGTTCAATGCTGCAGATAGACGGCAAGATTGGTTGCAGTTCTTCAGCTGGAAACCCCTTCACATTAACTTTGGACGGCAGCTGATGATGCCGAACCCAAGCCTCTTTGTTTGTGGGTTCAGAGAAAATTTTCCTGCTTTCCTTGGACTTGTCAGACTGGTTCTGGAGTCTGCTGGACTCAACTGGTTGACTGTGTGCAAGTCACCAACGGTCGGAAGGAGGGCGGCAGTAGCAACGCCGACGCTAAGTGAATCTTGATGTGCGGTGAAAAGGTTGCGTCTGAAAAGGGCCTTCTTGTTTTGACTGTCAAAAGAATATGACTGCTCCAGTTTTCTGTTTGTATTTTGCTACAAGAGAATGAAAATTTATTGCAATGATGTCCATTATTTTCCAACGCAACTGATTACGGTTTGATCAGAGATGCATCAAGGCCGTCCACAGTAAGTGCAAAATATCTGCCCATTCCGTGCAGCAGTCAGATAAATATTGAAACAGAAGAGCTGGTTCACAGTGTGGACGTGCATCTGAACAAAAAACAAAGCGTGTGATGTTCTCTCAGATGGAAATAGATATCTGAGAGACCGCAGTGGACACTAAAAGTCTTCGGTGTGTTTGATTCATGACTGTGCATTGTATAACTTGAAGCCTTGCTTCCTGAAACACTTCTCACAGGACTTACTGAAGAAATACGGTTGACACAAGGTCTTCACTACTATTCTGGGCTTGCCCATGTTTGGAATTGTTGATTAATGTTTGTAAGTGATCACTGTTGTTGAACAGGGAATATATTAGCTTTGATGTTATGAGAATGAATATGTAGGCTGACCCATTGTTCCTGGGCTCCAGGCTATGATATGTTTGACAAGATTTGGCAGCAATACTTTTGTGCAAACTGCCGCTCTGCATCACAGCGGTGTCAGTGAGCCTCATTTCACAATCTCTTGCCTCCATGAATTGTAGGCTTCATGAAGCTCTGGCTCTGTGTATTCTGTGTACGTTAAAAGTGTGAAAAGGATCAAACGAAAAGACTTCCCCTTCAGGCAGACGTGCAAAATTGGTAAAGTTCTGCGAACTCTTAGTGTCAACGAATTTTTTTTATTTCCCTTCCCCCAAACACTACAGCAGCAGATCATCTCTTGAGTTTCACGTGCAAACGGTAGAAGCCCGTCAACGGGGCTTTCACCGTCGTGGTAAAATTGCAGTTGAAGCCACAGCAGTGAAAACTTCAGCGGTGGTGAAGAGCTTCCACACCCGACTTGATCGTTTCAGTGGCCGTGATAAGCCGAGGATTGATGTGCAATATCGCTATCAAAGCCTCCCATGCCGCAGCCTGCCCGGATTTTATGAATCTCAAAATCTTTCGGAGCTGTGGGGAGTATCGCTTTCGGTATCAAAAAGGGCAGATATGCTACTGTCTGAGCAAAACAAGCGTATTGCGTGTCCCTTCAGTTATTGGCCTGTCAGAACAACAGAAACACTTTGTCGGAAATGCTTTCCTTCGCACTCCAGAAGCTGCGGGAAGGAAAATGTTTTGAGTTGTGGCGCAGGGGGCTGATAGAAAATGTTGGAGCTGTTTGCGTTTCCAAGTGGGAGTTCCGCAGTTAACGTCGGCAGCAGAAATTTGTTCATCTGCGTCGAGGTCGTGTCTGGAAGGTGCATGTGAATGGACGTGTGAGTGGAATGGGAGCAAAATGAAACATTTCCTTGCCCTTCATTCCACAAGAGACCAAGTTTGTCAGGAAGTTCCTTTCGATAGAGTTGCGAAGGCAGATTGCCGTGCGTTTGCGTACCACGAATCATTGTCCAGAGCCTTTTGTTGACGACTTTGTTTTCACTAGACACAGACTCACGTTCACCCCTCGGCTTTTCCAGCCCTGTGGGTTCGTTTGAATCCGAGATGTGAACTCGTGCAACATTCAATTGTTCAGGAGGAGGACTACTGGTAATCTGATTTACACCTGACCTGTTAACACTCAAAATTAGACGCAGGCGGCGTTGCTCTCTCCAGATCTGCGAGATTTGCAGGAAACTGCGTGAATCACTTTGTTGATCTGCAACTCTCGTTTTATTGAAGCATCGCACTCGTGCTAACAAACTTGTCTTCCTACGTCTTTCCACAACAACTTGTTTTTGAACCCCCACCCTTTTCACACACGCACACATACACACGCACGCACACACACCACTCGTACTCATACACACCACTCGTACTCATACACAACGAGAAACGAGCGAGAAAACGCACGCGCATGTCAAAGACAAGTCGAGTAACTTGTTGTGAAGTTGAAAAGACAATCCAAATTGACTTTTCCTTGTGTTGGATTTGTCCGTTCAGTTCTTTTTGACACATATTTGGTGTTGAAATTTTCTATGAAAACACATGTGTATCAGATTAGAGCTGCTCGACTGGTGCGCCCAACGCAGGTGCCTGATGCTTATCCCTTCCTGATCACACCATGTCGGCTCAATACGGGCAATCTTTCTCGGGTTAATCTTGGCTAGTTTGATCCCCTGTCTCCTGGAAGATGAGAGGAATGTGGTATCTTGCAAGTTGGAAGTGGGTCTTTCGTGGCACCTGCACTGAGAACGAGCATGAGGGCAATTTTCATGCATTCTTGTTGTCGCAAACGTTCTTTGAGCACCAGAAAAATCTTCACTGGCCTCTTTTTCCGAGCCATTTGTGGCACTTCTGTGCGAATCCAATTCTCAATCCTGCCAAGAAAAAAAAACAACCTTCCCGTTATCCTGAATATTGTGCTTTCCACTGCAGCTTGTGAAAAGTTTTTGAGTGGTAAAACGAAGTTAAAGGTGAGGGAAAGCGTCCATTAATTCGGCTCCCTTCTTCCAGCTCAGACTACCTCCGGGGAACACTTAACGTAAGGGCTGCTGCTTGTTTTAGGCCTTTCTCGCTGCCGCAATATGAACAACCTTCGAGTCTGCAGAATCAATAGTCGTTTGCAGGTCAGGCGAAGAACATCCCTTCTGCCGGAGTAATGGATGTTTCTGCCGAAGGCGTTTTTGAAACGCTTGAAAATATTTGTGAAAGATTTTGAAAAGAAAAGGTTTTGCTTTGGAATGAGACAACACAGAGTTTCTGTCATCATGAGACGCGCAATTTTGGCTGAAACAACGGTGCAAGTAGACCGCGTGAATACGGCTGGGCACCGATTAACAAAGACATCACGTACAATGGTGATGCATTTATCGGACAGGTTTACGCAGTGAGATTGTGACATGGTGTAAAGCTAAGTGGAGTTTAATAACCCACTTGAATCGGTGGTGCCAAGGCGAACGACAGCGCTCTTGGGCTCAAGAGTGCCACTTTTCATGTGCTATCGCAAATGCGCTTGAACACCTCACAACAAACATTTGATTTATGGTGCGTGATGCATTTTTCCATAAACTTTGCGTGATGCGGAGGCGAAATGATCATCAGAAAAATCATCTGGTGCTGGTGTGACTGGAAGAGTCCAGATTCCACCTTCAAGATCAGCCTGCGAAGAAAGGGGTTGAACACGAACCAGTTTGGAAGAAAAATTGATACCTGTCAGGGTGTCTTCAACACGTGTGAAGATTCTGAAATGTGTTCGGTGAGTCGACCCAGGGAAGTGATTGGGAACATTTTTGAGGTTGCACACCCTCGAGAGAAAATTAGATTAGGTTCAGGACTCCCAGTATGACCGTATTGGAATTCCGGACGGACAGATCAGATGATTCCCTGGAGGGATTGGTACATCCACACGTCTCCCCTGGTACGAGTAGAAGCCACCGATGCGAAAAAGAGAACAGACCGAGCCCCACACTTGTAATGCCAACTTGACGGGTGAGATTCCACTTTCATAAGTCCAAGAACCTGCCAATGTGCGCAAGCTGGTTGATTTTCAGGTTGAACAGACTTGACCTGCTGCTCAGATAACCTGCAGTGCGCGCTTTTGTCGGGTTGATTGGCAAAGGAAAGGTGAGAGATTGATCCGTACTCACGCCAGGCTTTGATACGGGCAGCAGAAGCGCTTTGCGCATTGAGCACTGGATTGAAACTCTGATCCATGGTTAAGCCACGCGGTTCTCCTCTCTGTTCTCTTAGTTTTAATTAAAGCACTGAAGCTGCTGAGGGACTGCAGATGCTGAGTGAATTGAAAAGCCACTGCTTTCTATTTTCCGTTTGATAGATTTAATTAACGCTCGTCTGTAAAGCAGCGTGCAACTCGGTGCTGAACCTGTTCGTCTGGGAGATAGGAAGTCCATCCGTTCGTCATTCCTTGATCTCAATGCTCCACCGCTCTTGCTGATCTTGTGTTTTCAAGTCTACGTATTCACTTATACGAGTATTCGTCTTGTTGCTTCCAAAAATCTTTCACGAAGCCACCGTTGGCTTGCAGTGAACGTTTGTTTGATCAACTCTTGATCCTCATTGTTTTCATCGTCAGATATTGGTTCCAGTAAATTCATTTGTCACCAGTGGGAGGATTGCGAAGTAATTTAGCCATCAATATATCAGTACCTTGCCACCACACATTTACCCTCCCATGTATCTCAGGTGCAATCTCTAAACGCCTGGCTTTGGTTCAGACTGAGTGCAATTGAGAGTTTAGGTTGCCTCTTTGTCAGTACAGAAGTGTTTTGTGGACATTGAGTGTTAGCTTTTTGTGGGCCGAACGATAAATCCGCCTGAGGTTTCTGGGAATTTGCAGAGTTCATTTCGCCCTGAGTGGCTGTGTCTTCACTGGCGCAGATGTTTCAATCTGTCGCTTGAAGTCAGTTGCTCAGCCTGAATGTTCATTGAGATCAGGAAAGCTGAAAGGCAACCAAATCTGCCTTGAATTGGTTTGTACTTGAACTGCGTCAGAAAGCACATCTTCCGTGGAAAAGCTGCGCACACGCCCGTTCGAAGGCTTTTGCATGTCTGGCGAGACAGATGCCAGAGACATGGAAGCCTCTTCTGCACCACAGAGCTGGCGTCAGGATACCAAATCCCTCATATCCCCAGGGTGAAACTGCGAATACAAAATGATAAATATCCATATTCAGGTTAGGCCAGGATGCGCGTCTCTAGCGCGGAGCATCCCACCACGAAGCGACTCGTCTCTGCGGCTCCGATGGAAATCAACTTCGCTTTATTCCTGGCAGGAAGCCTGAGTATTATATGTAGTCATTGCCTCTTTTTCTGTCATTTCTCTTGCTGAATTATCATTTGTATTTCAGCAGAATGTATGAATGATGTGGTATGTTGCTTACAAAAGCATAGGTATCGTAGTGCAATAAAGCAAAGAAGCATTGGGTGCATAGTTTTGGTAATGCAGTCTTGCTGAAGCAGTTGGTGATTCCTATGAGCAAGCATCATGCTGGTTGAATAGAGTCTGAAACGGTCTGAGAATCGTTGGGCCTCTCATCAAATCTGCTCAAAGAAAGAATCACGACAGACATTGTTGGGTTCAGAGGTCTGTTGTCAATGTACTTTCAGTGCAGCTGGAATAAATTTGACAACTCCCCAATGGCAGACAGTGATTACACTGTCGCCATTTATTCTGGAACCCGGGTCCACAGTGAACCAGCCGGAAGGACCGCTGGGTTATTACCAGTTTCTCGCTGAATTCCTTGACAAACCAAAATCTGTGTCCTGACAATGGCCACCGCACGCTTTGGCCAACTGGCATTGAGTTCAATGCGAATTTGATTGCAGCTGCTCGTGGTTTCCCGTGAAGGTGTCCTCAGTGCTTGTTACTCCTGGTGGCCACGCGAAACCAATCCCTTTAATCCCTTTATTTTCGCCTACGTTTTACCTCATGTCAGTGCCAAGGAGTATCGAACTCTCTGTGTGAAAAGTATTGCAGCTGAGGGGAGTCCAAACCTTTCCGTGTTGCTCGAGTGCTGCTGTCTAGCTGGCAGGTGACTACAATACATCTGCTCAGGTGCAGAATGAGTTACGATTTGCGTGGCGGCGAACGGCTATTTAGCGCTGATCCAGACCAACCTGTGCAATAGGTGAGGCTGATCGCCTCATAAATTGTTGCCGCAAGATCTACCCCTCTTGCCCGGCCAGTATCGAGCGTAGCGATACATTGGCGTGGAAATCGCTCACGTTGCTTCGTTTGATGAATGACTGCAAGGTAACACGCGTGCAGGTTTGGTTGCTCTTGGGTACTCCAGGGAAACTCGTTGTGACATGTTGGAGATTTAGAAGCCTTGTCCTGTTTCTGTCATTGAAAGTGGAATCTGAGTTTGTTTCAGGCAATTCTCGATCTTATTTCCCGAGAAACTGCAGCAACTAATCACGCACAGAAAGCGGTATCGGCATATTTCACCTGGGTACTCCAGAAGCAGTTGTCTATTCTTCCGTTGATGAGTAGTTTCCAGCTCATTTTGCGGGCGCTCGATCATGCCGTGTAGCTTTAGAAGCAGATGTTTTGAATGGCGAATTAGTTCAGGGATTATTTGGCGAACAGTCTGGTGGTTTAGAAGGATTATCTCCTCTGCCACTTTGTTATAACTCAGCTCAGGAAGCGTAAAATATGGATGTGCTGCCTTTGTTGGGGGAGTCATTAGTGGGGGCTTTGGTCTGTTTTGACTGCTTCGTCTGACAAGCGACACGCTGATCCTTGACACGAAAGGGAGAATATGAAAGAGGAAGAGACAGAGACAGAAAGAGCGCGCGTGTGTGTGTGTGTGTTGTGTGTGTTGGGGGGAGTGCTTGCTTGCGTGTGTGCGTGTGAGGGGTTGTGTGTCGTTAAATGCACACCGTCAGTACGTGATGACTTTCGTTGTATGCTACAGAGGCTGCAGGAAATGCTTTGTATTCGATGCACATTCGATGACGTTATTGTCCGCTGAACTTTACGACAGTGACAATGTGCAGCTCTGCAGAAGCAATGCAGTTCGGTCCACTTGTTTTTATGAAGCAACAGAGCATTACTCGTTCTGTTTGGACGTGGCTTCTAGAGTGCTCATCTGAACCATCTGCTTTCTGCAGATAGTCACGTTCCGCAAGTCCACGGCGCCTCTGCAATGGAAGTGACAGCTTGTCTTCGTTTCTTCACTGGGTCCAATTGCGTTGAGTGTTCTTCATTTCTGCCGTCTTCATGGTGTTTGTCAGGTGCAGTTGAACCAAAGACAATGGGCAGTCAACGGCACTTTCCGTGAGGAAGTTGGTGCACTTCTGCATGTCATTTGCCAGTTTTTGGGGGTGATGAGAGTGAGGGGCAAGTCAAACCAATCTGGTGCTCTGATGTCTGGCCGTCAGTAGCCAACATGGGGAAAGAAAACAACCGTCAGAGCTTTTGCAGATGCGTCCAATCACAAGGAGAATGGCAACGGTACGATGAAGACAATCCATGTTTTCGCCACGCACGGGACAGCATGTTGTTGTGCCTGAATATGAACCGTATTTTTTTGCGGGGAGGGGAGAACAAACGTTCAGTGCGTTCAGTACTGTGCGGATGTCCAGCTGCGTGATGGATGGTCTCGCTGATTTCTGTCGCGTGTTCCTGTATGACGGATGAGTTTCCTTCGTCTGGGGCTTTGTCCGGTCCATCAAGGTTGACATGGCGAAATGCAGATATTTGGAAATGTTCAGCTTAGTTTTCTGTCAAATGAATTTCTGACGAGACCACGGCAGTTTTCATCATTTCGGCAAAAAGAGCTGAACAGCAAAAAGGAGAAAACTGAAAAACCGTGACATTCAGTTTCAGTCTTGTTTTGAAGGCCGTCTGAACTGAAGGCTCAGAACACGTTGTGATTCGGGTCTTGCCGCAGAGGGTCAATTGCGCTGCAACACCTGCATTTCTCACCCTCGTTCTTTACGGACATTTTCCTGGTTGAAATGCAGATGGAGACGACTGTGTTCTCGCTAATGTCATTACCGCTTCAGTCTTGTGTTGCATTCCACTTGGATACATCCAATAAGCCAAGGTGGACGCAACGCATCTGGTATCCGGTTTCCAATGGGGCTGAAATTCTGTGGACGCAGACACGTTTCCCTTTCGTGCGAGCGAACCCAAGCTGGTAAAGCAGCAACAGAAATGCTTTGTGTTTTTCTGCTGGAGGCAATCTGCGGTGTTTGGAAAAGCTGTGCTCAGGTTGTCTGAATCAGTTCAATGCGTCGAATAAATATTGGTTGGGATGGGGAAATGTGTTGAAACAGGTGACTGGCGATGGGGAGTCTCAGGCAGAGTGAGGAAAGGATTGGATATTTGGACGGTGTGGCAAACTGCATTGAGTTCTTCTGGTCTCTGTGTTTGCACTTTTTCTGTCCAGCAGATTGTAACGTTGCGGTTTTAGCCAGGTTGTGGACAGATCCAGTTTCGCTTTCTGTGGGGAAACTCCAACTGTGTTTGCAGATTTTCTGCATTCGTCCCAAGGAAATGCTCTCATCATCTGCCAAAGTCCAACTTCCCAAAGGCTGAATGGCTCTGAGGTCGTTCGGTGGAGAAAGTCCCGACTGATTCGACTCAGACCGGATTGAGTGGGTGAGCCGTGGGTGTCGGTGTGCGCCTCGAGCAACACCTGTCATCGCCACAGGTTGTACTCGCCCTACACATGTCTCTCACCTGTACAACGGGCAGTCATGCGGGGGCGGGTCCACCAGAACCACGGGGAACCTCGCTGTGGAGCTGTTTTAGTGACCTTCTCTGGCGCCCTTGCCTGGTTAAATTTTCTCTCACCAAAGACGGCGTATTTCACCAAATGACATCAGCTCACATCCATGATGCACTTGGTCAGCTTGGTTTGTGACTGGAGGAGATTAGTTTGTCAGTTTCCTTTGAAGAATGAAAAATAATTCTGACTCCCCGTTGTGTTGCACTTTTGAAGGTGAATCAGAGATGATTCGTTTTGTGATTCACACAGTGTGATATTCAGACTAATGATGCAAACGACACTCAAAATCTGTTCGTGTCAAAGTTCATTGCGTTTGTGTGTTTAAATTGGCAGTTCTGAGCCTCGGAATCTGCAGGAGCACTGCAGGTGAAGCTCCGCTGCACATACTTCAGTATCAATCTCCGCGGACGGCACGTTGCACTCGAGGTGCGTTGAAACACACGGCGAGGTTTATGGTCCCGAGTTACAGGATCCAGATTCTGCTTCCTGTATCTCTCAGTTGAGTTAATTCACCTCATGAGTCTAATTGCCAGAAGGCGCAGTGAAGAGTCTCCGGAGATACCAGGGTTCGCAACCCCCAGACACGGCGTAAAACACTGCTTTCAGACTCAGTATCAGTAGTGGCCATCTCTTGTTACTCCGTGCTGACCAAGGAGTCTTTTTCAATTAGACTGAGCGGCTAACGAGCCTGGCTTGGTCCATCCTGTGTGGCTGGTCCCTGATTTGTTGCTGGAATGAGCAATTTGTTGAGTGTCACTTCAGCACAATCAGTATGCATGCCCATCTGTGCATGTGTCGGTAAACAGTCCATGATTTGGTCTTCTATCAACAGCTTTTCCCCGAAACCTGACCAATAATATCTTTCAAAAATCTGAACACTCAGGATGTCGCTTCAGCTGCACCACTGGAAAATGAAAGCGGGCTTGTGCTGAGCCCAAGCTGTGAACATTGCCCGTCTCCGGTGAGTTTCGGCGGTTTGGTGTTTGTCTGCGTGGACCCAATGACAAGTGGTCAGCATCACACCTGACAATCCTTTCGCTGCAGAATGGACGCGGAGTTGGGTTCTTTTTGCTCATGTGACTGGCTTAGCAGGGAACAGGCTTTTTTTGTCAGTGAATTATTTAAAGTTGAGAAAGCCTCAGTAGACAGACAGAGGGGAATTTGTACTCATACGGTTGTTTGTCTGCCGCCCCACAGTTTCTTCTTCAATCGACACTGCTTGCAAAAAAATTCGGGGTTTCCTCGTTCTGTTCCATTGCAAGGCATGTTTGTTGTCAGAAAACAGTTTGCTGGAGAAATTCTGTTGGAGTTTCCAACATTGATTGGTCTACCGCCAGTGATAAAGATCGTGTACATTAAATAATGGACTAGCGCCTTTATTGAATTGGATCTGCCATCGAGTCGCGCTGTATTCCATATTTGATGAACAGCTATTTTCCAGCTGACTATGACCGGGCCCAGTGTTAGTGTTCAAGATGGGGCAATGTGCTGAAACAGCCTATTTTCTGCAGGTTTCTCTTCGTTGGTGATTGAGCAGCAGATTTTCCACCTTGTGGAGAGATTGCATTATTTACCCGAGATTTATTTACTCAAAATGTGCACCATTACGTCCGCTCGTCTTGCTGTTGCGTTTATCATGTGCGCAACACTTCGTTCTTGCAAAATTTCCTCTTCAGAGCGTAGAACAGACTTCATTTGGCATCCACGGTGCTCCGCAGCCTTTGTTATGTCCATTTCGCATGTCCACAGATAGCAAAGGCTTTGTCCTACGTGTTGAACAGCAATCGACCAACTCTACATCCCTTTCTCGCCAAAATCGTCTCCGCAGTTGTCTTGGGTCTCATCTTTCCACGATTCTTGAAGACGACCACAAAACATGCGATTCTTTGTGAAAGTAAGAGAGCGAGGCCAAAGAGAACTTCGACGACCTTGCTTGTGTCCACGTTTGGTGCCTGGGCCAGCCAAGCCACCATTCGTGGATGAAATTAACGCAAACCTCGAAGGTCACATCAGTTTCCCGACTCGCGCGAGCCATGAACACTTCCACAGCACAGCTTCAGGGGTTCTTAGTGAAAAGATAGGGCAAAGTTTCGTAAAGCTGTGTTCAATTTAATCTGCAGGGAGGGGCGTTCAATAGCACACATGATGAATGACTTGTACTGGCCTTGAAGTCTATTATTGCTCAGTCACATTTGAAGCAGGGCAAGTGCTACATGAAATCGACAGGTTCATGTGAGGCTCCCGGAGGTTTTCGTTTATGACTCCAGACAGAGGAGTCTGATCAAATTTATCATTCAGCTGCGAGCGAAATGGTCTTCGGTAGTTCCCACCAGACCCAAGTTGATTATATTCCAGTATTGCATGGCATTGACTGTCGCCGACTTTGTCTTCTCTCTCTCTCTCTCTCTCTCTCTCTCTCTCTCTCTGTCTGTCTGTCTGTCTCTCTCTCTCTCTCACACACACACACAGTGTTTTTCACCTCTTGGGCGGCAAAAGATCCATTTTCCGGCAAGCGGCTGATGTTCTTCTACTTGAAAGTCTGGTGTGTCCTGGGAGTTCATTCTTACTTCCTGGAAGTCTTTGCTGCAATGTTCTGTCTTTTTGGGATTTATGTCCCTGCTGGTAGACAGGTGCAGCACTCTTTCAACTGCATGTTGCGTCAAATCAGATTTCAATTGCATTTGAAATTGTGACAGAATGTCAGCACTTGATTTGACTCGTGTTCAGCTTGTCTGTTTTTTTCGGGCACGAGGACGACGATCCTGTGGCTCTGTACTCTCGATTGCCCCCACTGCAGTGAGTTCGTCGTTTGTGAAGACTTTGCTCACAGTTGGTCTCAATGTTTCTCACATTGCGGCTGAAGAAGAATGACACGACGAGGGGGCGTCTTGTGTATTCTGAAATGGATAGGCTTGTGTGGCGAGCAAGGAATACCCAAAATATGTGAGGCATCACAGGCCAATTTACTGTTTTGCAAAAAAAGGAATAATTGGCTGGGAGGAAAGTGGTCAGGGGTGCGCGCAGAATGCTAAACACGCAAACTTGACTCCAGGTTTAGTCTGGATCCAGTGAAATCCAGGGATCCGACTTTGATCTGGCGTTGTTTACCACCTTTTCGCTTCGGGCGCATCGCCCTTGACGTTGATATTGAGTCTTGAAGACTCCCAAACATCCAAACTGGAAAAGCGGGTGTTCGACGTTGCGTGTCGTGGAATTTGTGAAGGTTATGCCAGCTGCAACATTGCTGAATTGCGTGTCTCTTTTTGTTTTGCTTTCGCAAATTTATACTCTGAAAACAGATGTTTGGTGCAAATCTATAGTCAAAGCGAAGCTTGAGTGTGCCTGCACCGATTCGATGCAAGGCCGGTGAGTTCGTAAAACTGCGCAAAGCTGCCATGCAAAGGGGATTGTTTCATAAATTCCGAAAGGGCAACGCTTCGTGTCCAATTCCAGAGCGGTTACACGGGCTGTGGAAAGAAGATAGCTTTGTTACATCGAGTGCGCTAAGGCATCAAGTGGTGGAAGACAAAAACATCTGATGCCTCCCCACTTGCAGCAGACAAAGAAGTCAGTCCTGCACTATTTTAGGAAGGCTGCGCTGGTCGTTTTCAAGTTCCGCACGGAAAAGGTATCCAAGCCGGGCATCGGTGCTTTGTCTAACAAAAGCAAAAACGATCGATCGGTCTAAGTTGCATCCATGGTGAGCTTTTTTGTGTGAAGTTTGTCTTCATCTGAACGCTGAATGGCTCGAATTGAAAGAGACAGGGTAAAGATTTCAGGGTAGACCTGCAAAGGGGCTCAAGCAAAAAGTACGGGCGGGGGGCTTTGTAATCAGCGGTGCCCGCGGGACTCCGCAGAGGAACCACGGGGCGCTGTGTTCCGTGTCTCGGGGCGCTTCCCACCTCCTTCCCTTTCCTGCGGCAGGCCGTGCGCACGCTCTCAAAACCCACGCTCTCACCCACAGAAAAAGTCCACTGGAGATAAATTTCAGAAAAAAAGCTGACTCTGATTCTGACTTTTGATAGCTGTGGAGGGTTTTGAATAAATCTATTTGAAGCAATGCGCTTTTGTGGAAGCATCTGATTCCAACGATGCATCACGTGAGATCCACAAAAACTAACATTTGATGTTGACTTGCTCTTCGCATTTCGGCAAAAAGTGGCTCACGAGTGAGTTCACATTCAGATGTGTAACAGAGCCCTGTTTGCACAGTGAAGGAACACCTGTCGGCACTGCAGTTTGTATTCATAGCAAGTAACGCCTGCCCTTGTACAAGGGCCACCTGCCTGCAAACAGACCAGAAGGGCGAATGTAAAGATGTAACGAGTGCAAATTAGCCAAATTTCACGGACAGTGCAATCAAGTTTTGAAAGACACAGACGCGGTTTCGTTTTCACAAAAGTTGCGGTTGTCCTGAGGCCCTGGGCGTGCGGTAGAAATTCATGACATTTGCTTGCGGCGCAGTGGCTCTGCGCACATGACACTCCCTTTGGAGCAAAGGCCCCACCCCACCCCACCATGGCCTCTTGTTGTTTCGAGGCTGTCAGAGAAGTGTCTCTGAGTTGAGATGTTTCTTGAAGAGATTTCCTCGACTGCACGTTGCTGGGTTATGGGCACTGCATTGTTTTTGCTTTGGACAAATTCGGCCTTTCTTGCGGTATCGTCATTCACAATACGCAGAGGTGATATTTTCCTACTGTCTGCGAAGCAGCTCATTTCTTTGGAAGGCGACTCACAGTCGGCGTCGCTGGAGACCGGAATCACAAAGGGAAATCAGATTCATGCCGAACATAATGGAATCCATTATTGGCAGATTGTGGAGCAGGCCCTGCAAAACTGTGGTGTCTGGCGGACAGTGGCCGAGATTCACTTCCGTTTTGACTTCGGACGGTCTCTCTGTCTCTTTCGTTTGGGGTGGAGTACGAGCGCACGTCGTATCTGTGTACTTTTTTGTGCACGAGCATACGTACGATGCAGCTCTTTTGTGCACGATTTGTTGCTCTGGCAGTGACACAAATGAAACAAATTTCTTGTCTTTTGGGGAAAAATACGGCATCGTTGTGGATTGTGCCTGAGGAATGGCTGGGTGCGCTTGTCGTTCTGCTGTCTCTTCACTCTTTCGAATCGGTTGTCAGAAGAAATACGAGTGTTGCTCCGATCGCGTGTTTGTCGGCGTTCTGTGCAAGAAGAAAACTTGCTTCGCTTGGTTTTTGGGCTTGGGATTCCTGACGTGTGTGTGTGTGTGTGTGTGTGTGTGTGTGTGTGTGTGTGTGTGTGTGTGTGTGTGTGTGTCCCTTGGCATTTGAGGTGATTCGATGATTTCCAGGAGAAAATGACGAAAGGGCAGTTCAGGGGCCAAAGGACTTGAAACGGTACGAAAAATTCATCACAGGTTATTTGTCTGAAAACAGCAAATGTGTTGTGCTGTCTTCTTCTGGGTCCAGATAGGAGACAAAAACGGATGAAACTCTTCAGGTCGTTCTTGCATTTCGTGGAATTTGAAAAAGGGAGGGGCTTTTGTGAGCTGTGGATTTGGACTGTGAGTAATCCTTCGTTCAGAGAAGAATCTGCGTGAATTCGCATTGATGATCTGTTCAGTCTCGCATGCAGCTCTCTCTCATGGATCTGCGCAGCGGATACTGATGGAGTCCGTCAGTTCCTCGAGCGGCGATGTGATCAATGGGAGTGATCGCGGATTACCCGGCGGAGCGCGGGGTCGCAGCCCTATCTCTGACTCATATCGCTTCACGCTCCGCTCCCTTTGTGCGCCAGATTAGGATACTTCGGGGGAAATTGTGCAGACTCAATCTGTGTGAATCTGGCAAACGAAAAGTCGATGGGAGTTTGTGCAACGGATTTTCTCCGTCTCTTGAGTAAAGCGCTGCAAAGTTGCATCAGGGTAGAGTGGGCCATATTTGAAAAGTTACTCCTATCATGATCAATTACGTTTCAAACATTATTGAAAGCAGGAAATTGCTTGGCGTAAGGTGAAAGGTTTGAAACAAAGATGTTCCTCAGTTTGCAGCCTGTGTAGCTTTTTTTCGTTTGTTTTCCTGTCTTTGCAGTCAACAATAGAATGCAGCTGGTGAGTGAGTTGTCACAATATTATCAGAAACGAGCTCGTCAGGCTCAAAGCTTTCCGTCCCCAAAAAAGGCCCCGATTGAAGGCCCGACGGAGGACTGAATTGAGCGGGATTACCTCGAGTAGCCAGATAACACGAGGCAGGGGCCCGCTCGCAATTCAATCAATTTGACAGATAAACGCTCAAGATGGAAATCTGCGCTCAGAGATCAGGGGTAACAATGTCAGTGCTCAACAACAAAGGGAATTGCATTGAATGGCAAACAGATAAGCACGCAGATAACACAGCTCGGTTCGCTGAAGCACGCGACGTCTGATTCGATGGGATGCTCTGGGAGAGGACGGCAAATCCTGGAGATTAGAGTTATCCTCAGGATTTATCTGGGGCTCGTTTTCAAATGCATAGCGTCTTTTTTGCACTCCAGACTTTCGAGAAGGCATCACTTGGCCAGTGCAGTGTTTTGGTGTTTTTTGCATCATGAGTAGGTTTCCTGTTTTGCGATGTGTGCGCAGTATCTGTGTCCTTTTGTGAGATCATTGGAAAAAAAACCAGCGAGCACACAGTTCTCGGGAGAGATGCAGATTCCGCATGTCGTGAAGCGTGGTGTGTGGTCGCGGGCTGGAGGTCAACCAGCAACTCCCAAAGTCTCCACTTCCCGCCATTCCCCGCCCGCCCATAGAGTTGAGCTCCACTGACGAGCTGCTTCCATTTATGAACAATAGTGACTGATTTAGTGTCCTTCTTCCCTGCTGAGCTCGGAGGATCTCCACAAAGAAACTGGACGTCGTCTTGCCCAGATGTCCACAGTAATTGGGCGAATTACCCTACTCCCCGACCCATCCGTTATCAATACGCCATTCTGTGCCTTCGTACTCACGTAATTTAGTACGCCATTGCTCTGACCTTTGTTGGGATGAAGTCGAGTTGTTAGGGACCGAACGAGCTGCAAACTGGCGATCGCGTTGGGGTAATTGGTCCTCAGGATACGGAGTGAGTGTCTTGCGATGCAGCCACGTTCGGATGGAAAGTGGTTCGGATTGATTGTCACTGGTACTTTCTGGATCGCCTGGAAATGCCTGGCCACTTTCGTTGCTGGTACAGTGTTGAGTGAAGTTCGCCATTTATGCAGAGTTTTCATTCAACTGCAGCGATGTTTGCCCTTGGAGAATGCATTGCGACGAATCATTCAGGTTGATGCACTCGCGCGCATTTCTCCAATGTGATGTTATCAAGAAAGCATCTGGGAGCAATTTCTGCTCACTTGTAATAATATTTTTGTGAACTGAAAACTCCCCTGGAATCCTTGGTGTAATAAGCAAATGACACTGTGTGTGTGTTCGTGTTTGCCCAATCTTTGCGCCTGCGAAATGTCAGGAATGCCTTGTTCAATACGAGGCCCGCTTTTTATATTCCCGATTGCAATCAATATCTCGCGTGTGGTTCAACACACAACCTTCAGTGCTCATATCAGGCTTCCTTAACATCTTCTCTCAACATA
>JAAUXT010071896.1_pt1 | contig 34165 bp, 30 predicted proteins | sample 7278171 | NCBI WGS metagenome assembly JAAUXT01 (sample SAMN14350112, study PRJNA611818) | marine sediment metagenome | isolation source: surface marine sediment (1.8m) | place: French Polynesia: Moorea | collected 2018-08
ACATATAAAGATCATGATTATGGCTGTGAGAAACTCTTGTTTAAAATCTCTCAAAAGTATTGCCGTGAGTACACAAGCCGAGGAATCAATACTTCTGAAAACTGCCTCGTATCCCCGCCCCTCCCAGCCCCTTTTCTTCTCCCTCTGTTTTACGCCAAACAAGCCTTTTCCCCCTGACGATGACCTCTCCGCTGCCCTCCCTCCTGGTCCCCTGCCCTCGGCCAGCTGGCTTTTGCTCCCTTTCACCCTGGCAACATCCAGGTGAAGTCTCCCCCTCCTTATCCCTCTCTGCTCTCCCTTACCTCCTTCCCGTAGCCTGTATGAAATGATTTTACAAGCAAAAACGTCCCCGTTGGGCGCATACAAATCGATGTCGATTGTTTCAACCGTTTCGTCGGAGCGAATCACAATGGAAAATCTCCCCCCAAGCGCCGCACAAACATTGTACAGGAAAACTGAGACATCTCAAGCCAGCTTCGCACTGGATACGCTATTGAGTGTCAGGGCAGGATCCAGGACCTGAGGAGGGGGCGGCCGCTTCAATTTTATTTCCTGGAAGACAGCGGGCCCTGGCCTGAGAGACAATCCTCCATCCACCCCTCTTGGGTTCAAAGTCTGTTTGAAGCGGAAGGTGCAACTGATGACATTCCTCGAGGGAGCGCAAAGTCGAGGCACAGCATGTAAAAATGTTCACGCTGCTTGGGTTGAGAACCCCCTTCTACCAACAGCAGTCTGGAATGCACTGATGCGTGATTTGGGCGGTGCGGCGGGCCTTTGGGTTCCGCCCTGACCAAGACATAATCTTCCACGTCTTCATTTGCGATGTTCTCTCTTGTTTCCATTTTTTATATGAAAGGTGCTTGTTTCCCAAAAATGCACCACGAACACGTGTCAGCAACACGTTTTGGACAGAAGAAAATATTGATGACAAAACTTGTGAAACAGAAGAGAAAATAACAATTGGTGATAATTTCAGCTGACACAAATCAAACATTGCGAAGCATTGTCACACACGAAACACTTTCTCGACTTTCGGGAGTTTAAGCAGTAGGTTTTCGTGGTCGGTCTGAGTGGTATTCACGGTGTCATGCCCAATGGTGAATTTTGACAAAACATGCAAGGAAAGTTATTTGAACTGTAGACACGGGTAAAATATGGCACGCAATAGTGACTGCAGAAACAATGCAAGGATATTTATTTGACTTGAGATGTCCAATCGGGCACAATTGGCCACAGGTCAATGGTGACCCGATCAGCTTTCCGCATGCAGGGGTAAAATACATGTCCAGATGAAAAGGCCACCACTCCCATACCCTCTCAAAGGTACCCTGAACTATTCACACACCCTCACACCTTCATTTTGCAGTGTGCCCCTCCCCACCCCAATGCCTTGTTTCCCCATCACACAATATTTAAATTGGTGCACCTTGTCTGTGTCTTGCGGGTAAGCATCTCAACTCTTGTCACCATGGAGATGCTCTCAAAAATGGCAATACAAAAACTGGAGAAGAATAGTGCACTCACTTTCCCAAGGATCACAAGTAGACAGTTACAGACAAAGACCAATGGCAAAGGGTGCAGTTCAATTGTGAGCAAAATGCAGCACATCTGTTTGTGTTGGTCTCCTTTGAATGTCTGTCCCACTGTCTCTTTGTTATCTACTCAGTCTTGCAGAAAATTATGGAGTACCTGCAACTTTAGGCATTGATATGGGTGGTGAGTTACATCCCTGGCAATGGTGTACCCCAAAGTTATGCAAAGTTTTGAGGGTCAAAATTTCAGGGAAATCTGAAGAGGTTTTTACCAGGTTTTGTCTGCAACAGCCTTCCCAAAGCTTTAGTTGGAGCACAACTCACCATTTGGAAGGAGTGCTGAGGGAACAACTGAATCACTGGAGCAGCAACTCATGATGGTTTGTTCACAAAGAAATTCAGTGAAACAAATGCAGAGAGATCACTGACAACATTGTAACTATTTGGTTCCAAACTGTTTGAAAAGCTATTCTACTCCAGTAAAAAACAGAAACCAGAGCTTTCTTTCTGGAACAAAAAGTGAAGAAAAGTTTCCATGGTATTCTGAATTCTCCTGGGCTGCCTTAGCTTTTGCAGCAGATCTGCCCACAAAAGTCCAGTACACTTGAGTACAGAATCTCCATGGCAACCACCAGCTCTTTGTTAACTGTGAAGGATTTAGGAGAGAATTGTGCAATTTGAAATGTGCACTAGACTCCCATGACAGCAATTTGAGCATTTGCCAAAACTTTCAATGACAAATGACCATTCACTCAGAAAACTGTACTCATTTCCGTGTGTGTCAAAAAGAAGTGTGAACCATTTTTGTGTGATGCAGACACTCTGTACATTGTCCAGAGAACACTGCCAGTCAGTGGACAGAATTCTACTGCACTGTGTGAACTTGCCCCACTGCCACATGTCCACGGTGCGGCACTCACCGCGTGTTTGAAGATGGAAATGAGGAAGACTTCCTCCAGGTTGAACTGGGCTTGAACACGTGTGCCTGGCTCACACTGCGTGCGCCACGCTTTCTGAACTCGTGCAAGCTTTTTGAGGTCGTTTTGTCATTGCGTCCGTTGCATCAATGGCTTTGTGTTGTTTTCCATCATGTTGTGCAGGTCACATACGACCGCGGAAGGCAACTTGTAGATCTTCACACAACGATGCACTGCCCATTGACTTCCGCAGAGATGCACAGCCTATTGGCTTGTACAAAGATACGGCCCGTTGGCTTCTGCAAGGACACAGTGCTCACAACTTGCAAGGACGCAAGGCCCATTGACTTGTGCAGGAATGCATTGCCCAATGACTGGTACAGACAGACTTGTTCTGTTCAGGGAGGCAACACCCATTGACTTGTGCACAGTGGATTGTGCAGCGATGCAGCGTGACGCATCCCAAGTGAAACAGGCCTTGCACAGCTGAGGGCACTCAAGGCGTGTGGGGGAATGTGGGAGCGTGTTTTCAGGTGGAGATGCTTTGTTTTGTCTCTTTAGATGGCGAGAAGAAAGGCCACACGGTATCGTGTGAAGTCTGCACAAAAGTCATGTATCCGGTATGCATGTGCGACAGGGGAGAGACCTGTGGTGGATCCAGAATTGAGGTCAGGCGGGGTGGAAGATCGGTGAACACACACACACACACACACACAGAGCTAGGCTCAGGACTGCACGCACGCAGGGAACACACACGCACCCACACCACACCGGTACACTGCAAACACGCACAAGCACATTCATAGGCGCATACATGTGCATATGTCCACGCAAACACACACGCACTTGTGCGCACGTGACCACACACCGCACATGTATACCGGATACGTGCACAACCACACACATGCGTGAACACACGTACGCACAATCCACACATGGGCCATACCACGCGTGTACACCACACACAAACACACACACACGCCACACACACGCACACACACACACACATGGGGGGTGCGCACCGCGTACACACGTGCTTACTGCACACGGGCACTTCTTGACTGAGGACAGACTTTACACGCAATCCCAGTTCAACCTGGAGGAAGTCTTCCTCATTTCCACATTCAAACACGCGGTGAGTGCCGCACCGTGAGGACAGCCTGAGTGCTGGAGTTTCAGAAGTGGAGCCAGCTAAGGAGGGGTGGGGTGAACACCAACGCAAATGACTGAGCGTCATGAGTGCACCAAGGAAGAGGAGTGGGGCCAAGGATTCTGGGAGGCGGTCGTGGTTGGATCCAGTATCTATCACACGGGACCAGGAGAGCTTGATTAGGGTAGGAAGAGAAGGACACACATGTTCAATACTGATACGCGTAACAAGGATGGCCACAAAGAGACAAAAAAGTCCAAGAGAAACCCCAACAGGTACCAGCGGGGAGGAACCTTGGCGTGGCCTCCCTTCTCGGCGTGGCTCGTGCGCCCCCCCCCCCCCCCATCCACTGAACAATTCGCAAAAAGGATCTGTTCCCAGGCACCCAGGCAGCCAGCACCCACGTTCCATGTTTTTTATGTCATGAACTCGACTCAGCAAATTCTACACACATGATTCACATAAGAAGCACAAATACCCTCAAGACACCTCAGTAAATACTGCATGAAAATTGACAAAACAATTTCAAATAAAGGCTTCACGCAGCGCTCTGTGTGAACAAGGGGTGGATCCAGGTGGAAAATTCTTTGGGCCAAGGCGCCCCGCCCCCCTCGACTCTGAATAGTGCACACCCATCAATCCTAGTTGTCTGCAATGCGAAAAAAACTGACCCAGCTGTTGTGCCCCAGGGCAAACACGTATGGGTTCCACTCGGTGTGTTGAATCCTCACCCCACGTTGGATCCCGCCCCCGTGAACCCAATTTAGATTGCCAAGATCGTGTGAGGAAGAAGAATCCCTGCAGACATGCTTCCCTGCAAGTGTGACATGTGACAATTGGAAATAATTTCCTTCTCTTCAGCCGAACGGCGTGAAATGCTTTTGTTTCATTGTTCCAGTGGAGTAGATAAGTTTTGGAGGCAAATCCGGGGGTGGATCCAGAGAGAATCCAGAGGGAGGTCCATGAAAGGACCCCAGGGGCAGGTCAGATTGGATGCGCCAGGCGTTGCATCGGGCGTGTTTCACACCAGATGCATTGGGGATGACGTCCCAGTGACTAAACAAGGTCTGATGCACACTGGATGCAGGCGTAGTGAGTGCACTGCGTCTGAGTGTCCTGTCCCTGTGTCACACTGAGTGCGTCGAGGAATAATAACAAGCCTGGCCGGTGATGAACAAGCGTGTTCGTCGTGGTTTGCAGTTTGATGTCCCCAAACAGCAAAATTCCAAACCACTTGCTCAGAAACATTCGGAGCTAAAATTCTTGGCTGCTCCTCAGCAGGCAAACAGTGAGGAAGACAATGTAATGTTTGAAAGATTCAGAGGAGCTTACAGAATATCCAATGCAGGTACTCAGTACTGGAAAGGTATGATCATACTGAGAAGACTGCTACTTTGCTCTACTATCTTGATACCAAACAGTTTGATCAAATTTTCAGTTTGTGTGTTGCTAACATGACATTTCTTGTTCAATAGTTATTGGTAAAACCCTTTGCCCACCCTCAATCAAATTATGCAGAAGCTTTATCTCACTTTTTGCTTTCTCTGGCATCAACAGTAAGTCTCTCGAAGTCTGTCTACATTCAAAATGGATTTTCTCCAGAGGGAGACAGTGTTCTTCTCTTTCAATACTTAAGTTTGTTGGAAAACTTGATGCTACCAATTTTGGTATTATTTGTTGTTTATCTGGAGATATCTTGGAACACAATGCAGAATTAGCACCTCAGACACAACATGGTAACTCTTTCTGGTGAGGAAATCCAACGGCTTTGTGGTCGGAGATTTGCAATGCCGTTGTTCTGGTTTGCAACACCATTCAGTTGTTCTCCATATGAAATAAAATTATTTGCTCTCACCTGTGGCTCTTCTTGTTCGTTTTTTCTCCTGAGTTTTGGAATCAGTTGTTTTGAGCTCAGGGTGTAAACAGAGGGGCAAGGGTGACATTCATTCTGGGAGATTATCTTTCCATGAAACAGTTATTTACTGTACCTACCAGGGGGCAAATTCAGCAGCAAGACTGTGGTTTTCAAAACACATGAGTCACGTCATGCATGTTTTAGTTGGCTTTGACACATCCAGGTTTGTGTTTTGTCACGAATGCACATGTGCACAGGGACACAAACGCAAGAAAGGGCTGACAGGATTGGCGAGAGACTGATTTGGACCACTCCTTAGAGAGCTGAAGCCGTCAACATAAAGAACCCTCAGAGTCATCCATGTGGAGAAACATTAGACACAACGAAAACTGTGTCCTTGCAAAGAAGTAGGGAGAGTCAGGAATTCCTTTGACCTTTGCAAAAAGCCAAAAATGTACGGTAGCCTGGTTTTACAAAACCCACAGCACTGATGTGGAGGTGTCACAGTGGTTGAAGCAAAATCATCTACCCAAATACACGCCACATCAGAACGCATATAATTCTGTAATGCTGAGAGTTCTGATTGAAAAGTGCCTGTTGTCAGGCAACTGCATTGGGTTTGTTCCGCAGCACGGGTCTCTGTGACAACCATATCTGGCAGGAAGGAGGCTGAAGAACCAATGTTCACTGCTACAATTTGTATCATGCTGTCAGGCATTTCTCTTTTATCCGTCAATCTTATAACAAAGAAACAAAGACCAGGTGGCAGTCAAAGATAGGTTCAAAACTTTGGAAGGAGTTCTGAGGGAGGAGTAGGACGCATTGAATCAGTCCGCCCATACGTGATTTTATAAGCCCAGCAACTGGACATGTCCAAGTCAATACTCGAGCGGTTGTTTTGTTCCCAGGCAAGGATAAAGAAGCTGTACCAGCAGCTGTAGAACTTCACCAAAGAACAGAACAGAAAGTTGAGTTGTTTGGAAAGTACTTTGGTGCACAAAAAACATTGTTTCAGGCGTTGGGCTCAAGTCCATGTGCCCTGAAGACGGTCCATGGCCTTTCGCTGCAAAACGCAACGATTTCCACAAGGGAAAATGCCTGAATTCTGAAACACAGACTCCTTCATGTTTTTTTTTTCAAGTTCTCTGCTGACATTCTGAAAGGACGCAAGGGACGGGTGGCTACTGCAGAATCAGTCCAGAGGAAAATGTCCACCAACTGAAGGCAAAAAATGAGAATGGAAACAAGAATCATGAACTGAGTGACAGCAGGCCAAAAAAGATGTGAGGCCAGAAACATGTACAGCTGGAACTAAGCCAATATACCCAAATACTGGTCAGAGACAAGGGTATATGGATTGTTGTGTAACCCAAGAGAATCGGTTCATCCGAACCGATCCGACTGTTGGTGTGACACAAGCTCAGTGACTGATTGCATCAACTAACCTTGATGACAGGTGCAATTAGATGGCAACAGAGGGCACTGCTAGGCCCTGACTTTTCTGGCACCAGTGGATAAATATGAGAGGACATTTGTGAATTTGTGTAGACTATAAATAGTGCTTGTGCAACTGACTCAGGGCAGTTGCCTGAGAGAACCTTTACTTGATTGATTACTTGATTATTGTACATTGATTGATTGATTGTATACCTGTGCTATTCTTGATCACAAAGTATGGATAGACCAATAAACCTAAGACTGTTGGTTCAACAGGCTGAAACTGAGATGAACTGGTTTGAGTAAGTGTGTACGAGCGTGACTTGGTTTGGGTAAAGAACTCGAGGTGGGCGTGCCCAAGGGCCCCAACACAACAGTGGCTACTCAGGGTGTAGAGTAAGATTTCCTCTGCTTGTGCTCAGAGCTCAGGCCAAGGCTGTACGTATTTTTGGTTGCTGTACACATCACCATGAGTCAGACAGTGTCTATTGAATTCCGAACAGCGAAAAGTGACAGGACAAGAACAGCAAAGCGGTTTTCACATTGGTGACAGTGTCAACTTCTTTGGACATCAAAGAATGGTCTGGACCACTTTTTGACACACACCAATTGAGCGTTAGATTAAATTTTGACGTTGACATCAAAAAAGCTGCAGTCAATATCAAGAAAACATGATGACATCACCAACGTGAAAACCCCTTTGGAGGTAAGTGTTGTGACCAAAGCTGGACAGACAGGACTTGTGCACTGGAATATAGAGGACTGAACAATATTCAAACATGTGCACCAAGACCCTTTCTCATCAACTCAAGAGTCTGAGAAGTCACGGGCTGAATTATTTTCAGAAAGCTTGTTTCAAATCAAACAGTGGCAAAGAAATGTGTTGTGTGACACACACAGTCATCATTTCTTACAGGCTTTCAGGTCAGCAAGACCAGACTGGTTGTTGAGGCCTGGGTCCTACCATTGGAGGCAAAGAAAGGGTTTTGTCAATCCTGACAAATTTGTTTCTCGCTGTCAGACAAATCTTTCCTCTTTTTTCATGAATCTTGTAAACAGTGCTGAGCATTAAACAATGAGCAGTCGGTTGTGCTTCCCACACGTTGTCATGCAAAGTGTCCCATCCGTCAAAAGTTTTGCCAATTTGGGAAGTTTTTATTTTGCATCCTTCTGTCAGGTGTGACTTTCCATCTTAAATTTTATCAGGCAAACAACAATTATTCACACTATGGGAGCAATATGTGAGTTTCCGGTGATGATCCACGCAATTCACACAAAGGACAAAAGTTCTTAGTTTACGTACTGCTGTGAGGTGTGACTTTCAATTCCTTTATTTTGACAAGTAAACAACAATTATCTGCTGCCTGCAGCAGCTTGTGACCAGAAATACCGTGTGCTTCCTGCAAAACATCATGACTTTTTCCCTGTTCTGTAAAGCTGTCAAGCAGCACAGCCTGTTGTGTTTCAGCATCAGTTGGAAACAGGCGCAACACTGAACTTGACTCCAAAAGGAGAGAAATGTCAATATACACAATAATACCAGTGCAACGATTGGTGAATGATTGGGTCCTCGTGTTGGTTTGGAAATCAGGTCAGACCAATTTCATTTTCTGAATTGCTTGTACATAGGTGTACTCACTGAAAGGTGGCTTCATGTCTGGAGCACACTTATCAACAAGCACTACAGTACTTCTTTTCCTGAAAATTTGCTTCTCTTTCTGTCTTGTTCACAGTCTCAACCCTGGCAACAAACAGCTCATGTGAGTCTGGAATGTTTGAATGCAACTACCCCGCTGACGGCTGCATCTCATGGGACAAAGTTTACGATGGAAGGATTGATTGTCTCAGGGACGGATCGGATGAGAATAACAATGCCAAAATATTAGTATTGCAGCAAATGTACCCCAATGGTACAAACTTGATGTCAAGTCAAGAAACATTCACTCAGTTGGAAATCTTTCATTTTGTTTGCACCTTACACACTTGGTCCAACCAAAATGGTATTTTCCTTCCAGGTTCTTGGATATGCGACAAACAGGCTCTCACCGTCTCTTTTGAGGACATGTGCACAGAAAAGGCCACCCGTCACTGTCAAGACAGAACAGACATTTCCTTCTGTATGTGTGGCAAACACCAGTGGATGTGCAAGAATGGACACCAGTGTATTAAAAGAAATGAAGTTTGTAATGGCAATCCAGATGCTTTTAAATGTATTGATACTTCTGATGAGGATGAAGTAATGTGCAACAAATTCTGGTCGTGTCCACAACGCTACGTGCAGTTCCATGATTTCTGGCAAGGTGATGAATTATACCCTCTTAGTTTCTTGTATTTTTTAATCTTTCACTTCAAAGTTCAGGCCAATGAAACAAGATATGTGTTGTTTGCTTGGTCTTGTTGTGGTTTGATTTGATACATGTATGCAAAGAGATACTTGTGAGATCGAACTTGATCATTGCTTTCTTGTTCTGGAAGAACGTTCTGGGGAAACAATTGTGATATCTGTTCCATAAAAACAGGGTATCTCAGGTGTTTTCATGAAAGCATCATATGTAATGGAAGGAGTGAAGTGGACACCTGGCTACAACCAGATGAGGAAAACTGTGATGTGTACAACTGTCCTGAAAACAAGTGGAAATGTGAAATATCAAATTTGTGCATTTTTCATATGGCTGTCTGCAATGGAAAATATGACTGTCGATTCTTTGATTTTTCTGATGAAGAGGGTTGTGATGAGTATGATTGTGGAGATGAAAGGTGGAAATGTGCAGATGGAACACAATGTATTCAAACAGAGCTGCAGTGTGATAGTTACACAGATTGTGCAGATGGATCAGATGAAGAACACTGCCAAGATTATGATTGTGGTGAAGAAAGGTGGAAATGTGCTGATCAGATAACATGCATTCAAGCCCATAAGATCTGTGATGGTTTCTCTGAATGTCTAGATCATTCAGATGAGGTGAATTGTGAAGACAGACCTTGTGCCGAAGGTTTTTGGAAGTGTGATAACAACTACTGTGTTGCTATTAAATTATTATGTCATGGTGGCAACATGTGTGATGATGCATCTGATGACAAATGCAAGTACTTTTTAATTTGCAAGCCACAACATTCTAATCATGGTTTTTTCTTGCCCAGGTGAAGCAACATGTTCATCTTTACATTTTGTAGACTGTCACAATGAAAATTTTACTTGTTTATCACAGACAGAATGGAAATGCCTAAGTGATCACAAATGTATATCTGTTGGTAAGTTTTGTGATGGAGTTGAAAATTGTGCAGATGGATCTGATGAGGCTAATTGCAGGCATCAACCTTGTTCACAAGATTACATAAAATGTGGCAACTTGGAAACATGTGTACATGTAAGTATAAACACCAGAATGAGAATGGCAGTACTGGAAAAAACATCAAACTTTGCAGAACTGAAGTATTTTGAAAAAGCCAATCTTTGTTGCATGTCCTACTTGCCTGCTGAGTTTATCTATTTTGGGTGTTCTCTCATTCACAAGTATGAAATAAATCTGAAGACCATTGTGGACTGTGATTTCAGCCAGCTTGGGTCTGTCACAGTGTACATTCTGTTGACTCCAATTCTGATTGCCCTGATGGTTCAGATGAGTTGTGTGATGATTCATGCATTCCAAACTCATTTACTGGAAAATATACAATGAAGGTTGGCTTACTTGTCTCACCTTTTCCAACACAAGGGTTATCTATCATTTCCTACAATAAATTTTGATTCTTTGAGCATGCTAAACAAGAGTGATTTTTTTTCAGTTTTGTGATGAAGATAAAAGCAAGTGCATTCCTGTATTCTGGTGGTGTGATGGCAAACGTTACTGCCCTCAAGGCTCAGATGAAGCAGAATGTTCCTGTGGGGACTTTGGTATGACAAAGGTGGAAACACTGTTCAACAACGCTGCATGCATTCCAGTTTCTTGGAAATGTATTGCAGTTGATGATGTGTTATCCATAACAGAAGACCCACTCTGCGCCACATTTGAAGGACACATCTCTGCTCACTTGCATAATCGACAAAGCACATATGAGTACACTTCAAGTTTCCGTGAGTTGTTATCCGATATGGACAAACTTTATCTCAAGCTTTATCTTTCCTTAGAAACTTCACTCGACAGATAGGAAAGAGAACGGTTTGATTCTCTTGTTTACGTTTCCTTTGCAGAATCAGAAGATAGCAGTGCAAAAATATTTTTTGTGTCAAGCACTTGTGAGGAGGACCATGGTTGCTTTGACAACTCCAGCTGTATCGTTGAACAATCAAAATACAATTGCAAATCTATTGGTTATGTATTGAGAGAAATTATCTCCAATGACAATGGTCAGATCAATACAGTTTATCTGAACAATGGTTACACTTCAGATGGAGTGGAGGTTGTTACTTACAAGGATAAATTGACATCAACTCCAAGAAGAACTGTTGTCACTTGTTTGACACCGTGCAACATCACCTTGAACCTGACTATCAGTTTCAGGCACCATCATCCAGACATTATCTTTGTCATTCAAGGAGCCAGAATTTTGCACTCAAATATCACTGTTCAGAATGTTCAAATGCACTTTGTTGATGTGTTCCTTCAAACTAGTTTGATTTCAGACACAAATCCAAGGGCTGGCGAATTTGGTGAAGTTGGACTTTGGTTTTACAATGCAGCATTTGAGGAGATTTCAGACGAGATCCAGTTCTCAGTAGACATTGACAAAACATTCATTTTTTGTGTCACTTTGTTCACAGTTTTATCAACCAGGTCAACATCAGGATTACATCTGCAACAAGTTTGGTTTATGTGCTTCATTCAACTTTCACAGGTGCTGTGGCAGTTTCAGAAGAGACAACGTTTCTGAAGTTTGACAGCACTGTGATCACTTGTCACACAAAATCTTGTCTAAATATTCAGAGCAAAAATATCTTTGCCACCCTTTCAAATCTTACTCTGGCATCATCTGATGGAGGCATATATCTCATGAGTGAAGGTACTGCTTATCTTGATTCGTGGGTGGAGGTCTATGTCATTGACTCTTCTTTTCAGAACAACAGACTGCATGGACGTGGCGGCACAATACATGTTCAGGTTGTGAGTGGTTTGGAGAGCCCCATTTCTGTTAGCCACATCCACATCAGTCATTGTATATTCAGTAACAACACTCTGATAGGTCATGCTAGTATAGAATCTTTTGGTGCAGCTGTATACATCTGGGGCTTGTTGACAAACATCAAGTTCCCACCGTCAGTGAAAAATGTTTTAGTTGAGATAGAAAGAAGCACATTTCTTGACAATCAAGCAAAATCTGGTGGAGGGGCATTGTATTTTAGAGGACAGTTAGTCGGTGTGGTAATTGCTATGTGTGAATTTGTGCATTCCAGAAGCACTGTGTTATCATCCAAAGGTATTTTTATTCTGGGGTACTCTGATATTTGTATCAAAGAATCAAGTATTTCAAGTTCTGTTGGCAATGGCACCACAACCCTTGTTGAGCTGAACATGTTATCAGCTGCCTCATCCATTCGGTGTCTCAACTTCAGAATCAATTGTGTTTTCTGGCACAAACTCATGCTTTTTGCTGAGCTGGTCACAAACACCAACACTACAAAACTGGCCCAGGCAGCTTTGTTCTGTATGGCTTGTGCACCATCCTACTACATCCCTTCTGATGGTACAAACACCATTTCGTACATTCAAAATGACAACAAGCCATCAACACAGCCTGACCTGTCATGTGTAGCATGTCCTACTGGTGGAGAATGTCCCGGAGTTGAAATCAAGGCAAAACCAAATCACTGGGGTCTCAATACATCTGAAGGGGTTGAATTTTGGCAGTGTCCAGCCGAGTATTGCTGTGCTGGAACAAACAAGAAGCCTTGTTCTTCTCACAATACATGTGCAGGGAAAAGAGATGGAATGTTGTGCAGCTCTTGCAAACCAGGTTTCTCACAGTCGCTGCTTTCCAACACAGGTATGCGACGTGATGATTGTACTTCAACTTGGTTTTGGGGTCTTGCAGTCTTGGCATCTTTTGTTTACATGTTTTGGTACACCTTCAAAGATGATATCATGGATTTTCCTGTCAGATTTGCCAAAAGAGCGAAGCATTCACACCAACCCAATGACATCAAAAGACAAGAACAACCCATAAATTACATAGACAAAGGCTATTTTGGTGTACTGATTTATTTTGTGCAAGCCACAGCAGTTCTCAGATCAGGCCTCAGCCTCTACACTGCTGATGGAGGTCATGGCCTTTTCAGAAGACTTGAAACCTATGTTGGTCTGATTTTGACAGTAGAGTTATCCTACATGCAAGCTGACATTTGTCAAATTCCAAATCTCAGCACAACAACCAAAATACTTGTCAAGTTTCTGTTCTTATTGAGTATTTTTGGCAGCTGGATAATTGTGTTCATTTTGTTTTCAACCATCAATATTTTGACACAATACATTCTCAAGAAAGAACCAGTATGTCCAGCAATGAAACTAAAGTTAATTGGTGGATTAGTAAAAATCATAAAGTATAGTTATGGTGGACTGACCAAAATTGTATTCTTCTCCTTATTGTGTGTGAATATAGGACCCAACACAGTGTGGTTTCATGATGCATCTGTGAATTGTTTTTCTCTCTGGCAGAATATCATGATCCTCTTTGGTATTTGCTATGTTCTGCCTTTCCCATTCATGTTATTCTTTGGTATGAAATGTCTCAAAGATGGAAAATTTTCTGGCAACATTCTTTTGGCTGGTACATGTTGTCCACTTCCATTCTTTTGTTTATTCCTGATTGAATATGTCAAAATATGCAGATCAAAAAGTATTGTGAATTGTTTCATGCCAGATGACATTGATCCAGCACATCACTTCAACAATGATGATGACAAAAGGATGTACAAAAGGTTTATGAGAGGGTACAGGGAGGAAGGCTCAGCTCAGTTCTGGGAGTGTGTCATGTTTCTCAAAAGATTACTCTTAAATTTCACAACATTGATTCCTGACACTGTAATAAAACTGGGAATTTGCCTGATATTGTGTATCATATTCTTAGTACACCATATTTATGTGCAACCATTTCTTAATCCTGCTTCAAACAGGGTGGAGTTAGTTTCTTTGCTTTTCCTGTGTGCAGAAGCCGCATCAAACTTGGTGAAATCCATCTACATGAATTTAGGAATAGCTCCAGACAGTCCGCACACCGTTATGCTAGAAAATATCTCGTTCATTGAGACATTGCTTTTGCCCAGCCTGTTACTTCTCATATTTGTCTTTGAACTTCAACCTATCGCACGGATGGTGTTTTCTGTCTCGATTTTCTGCAAATCTCGACAGAAATACCATTTGTACAATAGAAATAGTTATTGAACTTTGTACGAAAGACGAATACTCACTATTTGGGTCGAGATTGCGCAGCAATTGAGACTCAAATGGTGAGTATGAGTCTTTTGTACAGCGTTCAATAACCTTGTCAGAAAATTTTGAAGAAAAAACCATAAACAAGCAGAAGCTCAACCAGAGTTATTTTGGTTTGCTTTTCTTGTGTGTCGTCTCAAAGCAAATCTATTGCGGAGAATGTTCAATTGTGTAGCGATGCGCAGTCATTCAACATAGACTGTTTCAAGGACATGAAAGTGCCTGGAAATACTCAAATTTCATAACAATTCCTTTCTGCAACATTTATAGTCCTATCTTTTTTCTTGTCAGTCAAGAATTGATGAAAAGATAAATAAACATTTGTTCCTGTCTCAGTCTGCATGCTTGGCTCTTTTGTCCATCTCAGAAACACAAATCACGAAATTTGTGTCTTCTGGAACTACTTCATCAGTCACAGCGCGTGTGTAGTTGTTGACACACACAGCGCATCTGCTGTGAACCAGTTTTTCGTTCGCACCGAGGAACCCTGCAGACTTGTCAGCTTCTCGTCAAAAACAGAAAAAAGATTTTGCACTGAAGAGGCTGAGGCAGTGTTGACATGTTTACAGTGTAATTTCATTTTAATATCGATCGGAATGTGTAGAAAACATTTCTTTTTCGTGGAGGAGGAAGGGGAGCAACATGGAGGAACAACCAGAGCAGGGTTTGGGAGAGAGAAAGGGAGCGGAGCACGGAAAAGAGACCATGTCACAATGACAAGGTTCTATTCGTGAGAAACGGACTATGGCAGAGGGACTACGACAGGGAGAAGTCCCACACGAAAGGGGCTTTGGGAGAGGGTGTGGGTCAGATCAAATTGGGCACACAGGTGCCTTCCTGTCAGAAGATCATTTTCAAACACATAAGCGAAGAGTCAAACACTGTCGACAATGATCCCTGGATCTGGTCCCGGATCTGTCCCTGGATCTGTCCCTGGATCTGACCCTGGACCTGTCCCAGAAAGTGCCCCTACAGCTTCCCGAGATCCCACCTGGATCTGCCCCACACCTACCCCTGGATCCTCCCCGCACAGACAGACACACGCATCAAACCCACATACATCAGCATCAAATCACAATTGGAATCAAAGCTATTGTTTCAACAAAGAAACGCGCAGCCCTGTGGTTGTCGAGGCAACCATTGTCTCAACAAATTGGTGAGGGACTTTTCCCGCCCTGAGCGGCCATCAATTGAACACTTCAGAATTCCAGTCCAGAAGGGGAACTTGTGCTGTGGTGTGCTTAGAGACATAAATCTGTGCGTGTGTGTTGATACTCGGTGTTTGGGCTGTTTCACACTGGATGCGTTGCGTGTTCCGGCGCTGCACAAGGCACTTTGGATGCGTTTTGTGTTCTCTGCAGTCCTGAAGATGGAAACTTGAAACGAACAATCAGTGTGTGTGTGTGTGTGTGTGTGTGTGTGTGTGTGTGTGTGTGCTGGTGTCAGATGCTTTGGATGTTGCACACAAGACCCGTGATGCCGATACAAGTGCGTCATCATACAGGGTGCAGTGTGCTCACAGGCGCTCAATGGTTGGCCATGCCTGTCTCACACTTTGTGTGTTTCTTTTTTCTTCAGCAGGGAACTTCTCAAAAGTCTGTGTTTTGCGTAGGTGTACGTCAGGACACAAATCTGCGGATAGGGGTGCAGAAACCATGCTTTTCTCCCTTAGGATACCTTCCATCTGACGGAACCTACATTTGGTTTTGCACACTGGCTGCGTCCTGCATGATTTGCATCCCCAGAGCAGGAAGGCCAGTTCCACGCTGTATTGCATAAGCGCGTGCAAGGAAGCGTACAAGCGCAAGTGTGACCGGTTTTCATGAGTTGCACAAAACATGGGTTGAAACCCTGCACAAAACGGACATGTCAGATTCACCTGGATTCCCTACTTAAAATCCAGTCTTGATCACTGCAGACGATTTCTCGCATGTGGCGGGCTGTTTATGTCCAGACTAAAAATGGAAATACACATGACCGCGACACATACCATCATTCATACGGAGTGACAATGCCCTGGGAGCCAAAAAAGCCTGATTTACGCTGCATGCGTCCAGCATACATCTGTTGAACTGGACTGATTTGTATGGCCCTCCTTCACTAAATTCCCTCCTGGTGAGCGGGCCCTTTCACACAGGACACATTGCGTGTTTGGTCCATCAGTGGACACCGCCCAAAACTTCGGTCCCAGCTGCTTTCTGAGATTGTTCTTCACTGCCCTTGTGCGCAGAGCTTTGCGTGCGGGAAACGCTGTGGAGACGGGAGCATCTGTCATGTGGCGGGACCCTGTCACCATGGGGATATTGGAGAAGAAAATAATGTACCCTAGCACTGCACGCGTGACCACAGCGGATCCAGGACGAAGGTCTAGAGCTGTGTCGATTCCAACAGTAACCTTTGTGTGAGGTCTGGGTGTCAGCCGAATGCATCTGTCATTGTCGGTATGGGGATATTGGAGAGGAGGATGTTCACAGCTGGATGCGTCACTCTGGTGATTCCGTGGAGCAGATTCAGGATCTGGTTGATGCGGAGACCTGCCTTTCCCTGGAGGGAGAGATTTGCGAGCAAAGCAAAACCTCGGGGCTTGACGCATCTGTTGCTGGACCCTGTTGCTGTGGTGACATGATACCACAGTTTGTCTGATGAGACGTTTATGGCAGCAGCATGTCTCATTCGCTTTGACCAGCGAGTTGGTGTGGTAACGACGCCATGAACGTGACCCACTCACCAGCTTCTGCGAGACCCGAGACGCATTGCTCGCATCGTGAAGATGAGCTATTTATCACCAATGAATCGACAACGCATAGGGGCGGAGTACGGTAGGCTCGGAGGGGTCAGCTCAATCTGACCCACCAGCTGGTGTGGTGAGTTTGCATCGCCAATATGACCCACCACCAGCTGGCGTGGTGAAGTTGGGCCACAACACCACCCACCATATGTGGTGCATTTACGAACGTGATCCAGCATCGTCAAACAGCGCGTTTGGTTGGATTGGCCTCGCAAAACACCCGCTGGGACAGAGGACCTCCCAGATCAGCTTCGTGACACTGCGCATGTGTTTCCACCTCATCGTTGGTGAACAGGTTCCGTTCTCAGGTTCCGTTCTCAGGTTCCGTTCCGACACAGCGTCCCATGCCTTTTTGTTTTTGTTTGAAACTGAAGTTGCTGTTGACAAAGCAACTCAATAGAAGAGCAGGTAAAACGTATGAAATCAAAACAGCAGCTCATGACCCCCAGCCTTCCAAAGATATAGAATTTGTTGCACTGTTAACGTTCAGACAGATGTTCTCACCAGATCCCACATTTGAACGAGATTCGGCACAAATAAATTTTGAAACGACGCGACCCACTATTGTGCAAATCGTCGTGAGTCGGCTGGAGCATCGCTACCGCCCACTCAGTGTTTTTGCTAAATCGCTGTGGCCGAGTCCACAAATCGGACGCGTCCAACCCTGACATCGACTCACGGCTAAATTCGGTGCAGGAAGGGTGTCGCTTGACCCACTTACGGCCGAATCCTGCGCGCGAACGGTCAGTTGGTGTCGAGACGACGAGACGGAAGGACGTGCGAATCGAGCGGAAGGCAACTCTGGCGTGGTGGTGCGACGTGTACCGTAAATAACACACACACACACAACACACACGGGCAAGCGAACTTTGTCTCAGGATGTTCACGGAAATTCGACATGATCAAGGAAGTTGGCTCAATGTTGACTTGTGACCTCATCGAAAGCAACGACACACGCACATAAACGCACGCACACACACACACAAACACACACAAACACACACCAACACACACTAATACACACAAGCACACACACACACACACACATTTTGAACACAATGTCAATTGATCTGCCCTGTTTGTGGTTGTGCGAAACGGTCGAAACTTGTGTACGATGGATGGAGTTCGTTTTCATGATCGCATGCAGTCGAAAGGAGACCGGGGCCCCCGACGACAAACGGCAGACGGTTGTTCGATTTTTTTAGCGTGTGGTCCCGAAGGGTGTTACCGCACGCTTAGTGTAATCACCATCAGTGTGTATGTGTGTCCGTCCGTGTGTGTAAAGAAGTTAAGCAGCCATGAGCCTGGTTAGTACTTGGATGGGTGACCGCCTGGGCTCCTTTTTATGGACCACACGCTTTTTATGCGTAGCATTCTTGTTAGGGTTTTGTATGGAGCCTAGACAGCAGTTCGTGCCCCTCGTTGAAGTTGGTTGGAAACCTCGCAAAACATTGGTCTGAATGACAAGTTTTGCTCGGCAGAATTGTATTGAAGGCGAGGAAGTTTTGAAAGATCGTGCCGCTTTCATGGTCAGGTCGAGCTTCGCTAGACTCGACACTTGAAATGCAAGCAGCAATTCTCGCACGTCCTCGTACATCCAGACTCTGAAGGTGTCCACACGCACGCTTGTGCACGCATACCTCACACCCGTTCACTGTCTTCCTCGTTCCAGACGCAGACGATGCCGGGACGACGCCGCTTCCGCCCGACGCCAGCGACACGACGCCGTTCCCGCCCATCATCGGCGACGCCGACACCACCGCCGACGGCAGCAACGCGACGTCGCCGCGCTCCCCCTGGTGTAGACCTGGTGCGTACCCACCGACACAAACCGGAAATGAACGTGGGGAACCGGAAGTGACGTCATGAGTACCGGAAACAAACGCTGAATTCGACTTCCGGTCTTTCAATGACTTACGCGTCTTCACTTCCGGTTGACGTGGTCATTTCTGGTTCGGCTGCGTTCGGTCGACGAATCGCGTCGCTACAAGAGCAACGTTCCCCGTCAGGCCCAGTGGGAAAGACGTGCACTCGGAGATGCGCGGTTCGGCGAATCGAACGCAGCCTGGGGTTTTGAAGTCACATGCGATGAGGCCAGGTTCACATCACGTGCGTCAATCGTTTCCCACCTGCTCACGTCAATCGGCGTTGTGGCCCAGATGTGGGACGTAGCGCCTATTGGCTTGTTCAGGGATGCGACGCGTGGCGCATCTGATATGCATCCAGCCTCAGTGGGTTGACTATCAGGGGCTGGATCGGTCGTCCGTCCTTCGGGATCCACGATGTCCGAGGTTGTCACAAGAACGGTCACTTGTGTCCCAGGTTTCGTCGAGCGGTGATGTGCGTGTGTTGTGTTCAGCTGGATCTGAGGTCACTTTGTGCTGTGATGTAGGTCTTCAAAGTCAAGGGTCGGATCAAGAGGTCAACTGTGCTTCAAGGTCACTCGTGTGATGCGGGTACTCAGTTCCAATCGACGACGACGAATGCTTTTGAAGAAATTTTCAACCCGTAGGTACGTTTGTGTGCGTTGTGTCGCAGTGTACGTCAATGGACACGCTCGGCTTTGTGACGCAACGTCCCATTGACATGTGCAGAGGCGCAAATTTTGACGTCAAGTCGCGGCCAAGGTTGTAACGCTTGACGCATCCAGGGACGAAACGTTTCGACGCATCCAGCGTGAACCTGGAGTTTCTTTCGGTACCCTCAGCGTAGCATCCATCTTCACGTCAACAGGCAGGTAACACTGGGCCTGTTGACGTGCACAGGGACGCTACGCACGACTCGCCCACAGAAGAACTGAGCAATGGATTCCACGTAAGATGGCGCGTCGGTACACTCAGAACGAACGTTGGGCCAACGAAAGACGTTCCGTTCTGAGCGTACCCGTGCGACATAGCGAACACGGTTGGTAAGAGTTCTAGTGTCGTCGCTCACGGTGTGTGTCTGCGTGCGTGTGTGTGCTTGCGTGTGTGTGCGTGCGGGTTGGGGATTTTTGACAGGTGGAGCATTCAGCATGGAGGTGCCTCTGCAAGAATTTCAGCCTTCCAGACTTCCAGACCACACATGCCAGCTCTGATGTAATCACACCCACACTGGGGCGCCAAGTTGAACCAGAGCCAACCGATCTTCGCGTCGTGGGAGGGTATGCATCCTAATGTGACCACCCTCAAGGTACGGTGTACGGTAATCGCGACTTTTAGCATTGCGCGAGGGGATTTCCCTCGAGGTCGAGCGTCCGGCTCAAACGCGAAAAGGAACACGATGGTTGCGGCGTTGCGCTTCGTGCGTGTGCGTGCATGCGTGCGTGCGTGCGTGCATTGCGATGCGGTTTGCGGTGCACTGGCACGTGTGCGTGCGTGTGTGTGCCTGTTGGTCCGTGTGTGTTTCAAGTCAGGCGACGCGAACTCAACAGTACGACGCTGTGCTTTGCCTTGCAATTGGCGCTTCGAACGGAGCAAGCGTGTTCACACTACGACACATGCGACGCATACCATTCGCACGACGAGCGATGTTTCGTGAGACACGTGCGAAAAAGGAGAGTGAGCCACGCATGTGCATGGCCAATGCCCCTCTGAGAATCGCGCAGAGAAATATGACTCGTCTGAGACGACGTAAGGTGATACGACGGGTCTGAACGCAACGTGGCCAGAGTCACGTTTCCTGTCGCAGCACATACCCATCGTGATCGAACACGCCTGATTCCAACATGCCGTGACGCGCGTTCAGGGTGGATCTGTCGTAGATGCACGCATTGCCACGTCGTTCACAGTCACGTTCGTTGAATTCGAGCAAGTGCAATGAGACAATTACGTACTGTGTCGTTTCCGAGTTCCTCACGTTGACGTAGACGTGGTGCTACGTCGCTGACACTTTGAACGTTCCTCTTCAATGGATCGGTCTGTCGTACGTCACGAAAAATTCTGTCCAATTTGTGTGGTTCGGACTGTACCTCGAGTTCCAACTCTTTGAGCAATCCTGGTCAGGGAAAGAAAACTTGACGAGGTCACTGTCGAACCGTGCACGCGGTGTGTCGTTCGACTTGTGTGGGGAAAATTGTGTCATCCACACTGACGTGCTGTGATCGGGATTCGGCGTGACTCAAACGTCGTGGTTTCCAGTAGCCTGTTCGGGTTGCGTGCTCCGATCTATGTCGCGAGTTTTCGCGAACACGAACGCGCACACCCACTCTGAGTGAGGTTGAGCGCGACGAACAGCTCAGAGATTCGAACAGAACACAGCCGGACACAGTTCGATTTGCGTGGTTGGAACTGTGTCGCGGTTATTAGGTCTCAGGAATCCATTGCTCAGATGCCCCATACCACGCAATTTTACTCTTCAAATTTGACGTCCGTCCACCGGGGGGGGGGCGGGCGGGTGTCGAAACTGGTGACATGTCGAGGGGTGCTTTCAAAAGTTAGTGGACGGACAATGCTGTTTTCACTTGCAACCGAGAACAGGCCATCCAGAGAAAGGATGCAGTACAATACGTAGATTTCAGACAGCCTGTCTGGCACCACACAGCAGGCAATCGATACCATCCACACCTGTCTGAATTGGTGTATGGGCGTAGACGGGCTTGGGTGGTCACAGATGGTGGTGATGGTGGGTACATGAACTGTGTTTCCTCTGTCCAGACACAGTACGCGTTTAGTCCAGTGCAAAAATGGTGATTGCTGCATGCAGGTTTTGGTGCGTGTCCCGACCCCAACTAATCCTGGCTTCGTGATGACACATTCCCTGAGCATTTGACCCGAGTGTACAACTGCCCCGTTCTTTTCACACTGGGTACATCGTGTGTTTTGTGTGTTACGCAAATGTTGAAGGGACTAGGGCTGCGTCAGGGTCTGTGACGCCACCCCCATTTACGAGAACGTCGGCATGAAGCTGTGCGACTTACAATTGGGAATTTCGGCACTTTTGGTGGCGTTTCAGGTTTCAACTTGTTGATCAGCTGCCAGTCATACTGCATGGAATATTGTGTCACAGTCGCACAGTTGCAGTTCAGTTTTATTGCGTTGGACGTTCTTGCACAGGAACACAATGTAAACCCTAACAAAATAACAGTACCACACTTCCGAGTTCTTAGTTCCCAGATCAATACGTGTGTGCGTGTGTGAGTGAAGTGTGCGTGTTGCAGACGGAATCTGTTCTACATCGACTGCCAGAGCAACAACATTGTGCGTGTGTGTTTGCGGTATGTGTGTTCCGAACAGAAACATTGACGCAAGACCAGTAACAACTGTGCGTGCGTGTTAGTGAGGTGTACGTGCTTGAGACGAAATATGTTGCAAATCCAGGACAAATAAAGAGAACCAGGGGTGGTTTAGACGTGGTTTCCCTTTGCTCCCAGCAAGACGTACGACGTGGGCAAAAGGTTTTTGACCGGACCAATTGGTCTTTGTCTTTCATGCCAAAAATTACAAGAAAACCTGATGTGCATGTCGTGAACAGAGCAGGGAAACCACAACTTAACCACACCTCGTAAATCCAAACTGGAGTTGCACGTTGCGCAGTATCAGGACGCACGACGCAACGACGCAGAATTCATCCGCTTCCACTGACGTCTTCCACGTACGTACGTTGGCGTTAGCGACTTTGAGCACCCCATGTTGATGTTTCAAAGTTGTTGTATTTTCAGTTGAATCACATCGGTGTGTTGGTTTCTTCTGTGTTATTCCCTACTTGTCCCACACGTCATGTTCGTAGCGTAGATCTGCAACTTGACAAGTTTAGGGAAGGGCACGGTCCTTGTACGTAGCGTGCCGGGAGGATGTTGGGGAGACTGCAGCTGGGGTGTCCATTTCCTGTATTGGTTCGCTTGTTGGTGCATCGGGAAAACCTTTGCTTTGTTCTTTTGTTCGTTGCGTCGTTCGTTGGTTTGTTCCTCCCTTCCCGTACACATCTCATGTTGTGCGCCGCCCAACGCAATGTCATCATGACGCCAACTGGAACCATCCGACACGAGGCGACATGATGCCTGCGAAGCGACCAAACACGTGCACGTGCGTATCAAGAACTGGTAAGTGCAGACCTAGCGTGTACATTGAATCGAGGTCTATTTGGCAAAGGTTTGTGTGCAAACAATTGAAATGTTTGTGTACCAGAAGTTTCAGAAATATTCCGTCATTTCAGGATACTTAACTGTTCAATATATTTGTCCTGGATTGGAAACATATTTTCTCTGGAGCACGCAAACTCCAAAACACACATGCACAATTGTCAGGATGTTCCATATTTTAGGATGTTTCTTTGCGAATTTTCAGGATGTTTTGTGCCAGGAATGGTGTTGTCGGCTGTGTTGTGAACCACCGATACCTATTCAAAGATCGGAACCTGGGTGTCAGGAGCTAGGGCAGGGGCTGGGCCTCGGCCTGGGAACTGGGAACTGGGAACTGGGGCTGGGGCTGGGGCTGGGGCTGGGAATTACAAGTCGAGTGTACCAACGTCAACGTCGCGCAGCAAAGCACCAATATCTATCGGTTCAAAGAAAACAATTGTGTCGGCGGTTCGTATGATGTGGAGGAACAAACATCTTGACCACATGCAAGAAAACGGCAAGAAAGACCACGGTGTCAGAAGTTGGTTGTGTGTGTGTGTGTGTGTGTGTGTGTGTGTGTGTGTGTAGGGACCATTGGTTCCCACGTGGGAACATATTTTTCATCAAATCTTTCCACCACTCTGTCGAATTTTACTGATTGCTTCTCGTTCTGAATGTATGTGAATATCATTGTGCATGTTCTGTCATCCACATTGTGCACACATGTTTTCTTCATGTTCCAAATGTTCTGTCGCATGCGTTCTGTTCTGATGGACGCACACAGATCGTCTGGTCCCTGGTTGCTACAAGGCACTTGGGCCCCTGCCCTGTGAGGCTGCAGGTGTCCTTCTTTGCCCCAAAAAAGACTCGTGTCTTTGCACGGAGGACAAACAAAACATATTGGACACAAACAAAACCAGAGACACAAAGGAACAAGGAAGACAATGGACGATGTTCTGTGACCAAAATCACCTCGTGGACAGATGGCGTTCCAGGCTCCAATCATGTAGCGTTTCAGGAATTTTGTGGCGTTTCAGGAGCTTTGTAGCTTTGCAGGATTTTTGTGTCGTTTCAGGATGTTTGTTGCGAATCCAGATCTTATTCAGGGGTATCAGGACGTCACCGAAAAAAAACAACAAGAATATTTGTCAGGATATATCAGGACGTGTCAGAATTGCCGAAAAGAGATTCTCAGGATGTCATGTCATGTTAGAGCTTCATCCGTTTGAGCATCTCAGGAAAAACACGGACACACCAGGATGTTGGAAGATATCAGGCCATTTCAGAACAAATAAGAACACACAAAACTGGACAAACAGAACACGCGTGTCCAGGAATGTTCTGCTTATGTTCGAGCTTTTACTGACGTTTCAGGAATTTTGTGGCGTTTCAGGATGTTTGTTGCGTTTCAGAATAGATTTGTTTCAGGTGTATCGGCACGTTTGTGCAACAATCAAGAAAAATTTCAGGATATATATCACGATGTGTCAGGAAATTTCAGAGCAGTTTCAGTTTATCCGTTTGAGGCTCTCAGTAAATATCTGGACATGTTTACCAGGATGTTGGAGGATATCAGGCCATTTCAGGATACTGTGTGGATGTGTTTGTTTGTTCCACCACGTACATGATGTTTGTGGCGTTTCAGCATTTTGATCAAGTTCCAGCATTTTAGTAGGCTTCAGAATTTCTCTGACGTTTGAGGATTTTGTGACGTTTGAGGATTTTGTCGTGTGAGAGGCTTTCAGAAACACAAGTGTGAAAACATTTTTTCCTGTGAAGAAAAATCTCTTCCTGTATTTTCTTTCTCTTTTTGTTGTGGAGGGGCTTTTCCAAAAAAATTTCTGAAGAATTTCCTGGAGGGTGTTCTGTCAGTGTAATGGTACAAGCTTTTTGTGCACATGGCATATTTTTTTCTGTGGTGTGTTTTCTTGTGGGTGGTGGGGGGCTTTTTTGTCATAGGGTATGCTTTTTGCCTTTCCTGTGGGTGGCGGAGGGGCTTTTCATAAAAAAAAGTTTGATGTGCAGGCATGTTTTTTTTCCTGTGGGTTGTGGAGGGCCCTTTTCAACTAAAAGAAATTTGCTGGGGGGATTCTGTCAGTGTCATGTGCAGGCTTTCTGAGGAAAAATGTCATAGTGATGGACAGGTATTCTTCTTCCTGTGTGTGGTGGAGGGCACTACTTTAAAAACTATCATTTATATCATGGTGATGTGCAGGTATGCATGGTTTGTTACCTGTGGGTGGTGGTGGGGCTTGAGTTTATTTCTTGGTGATGTGTAGCCATTGTCTTATGTCACCTGTGGGTGGTGGAGTGCATTCTTTTACAAACATTTGAATATATACATTTTTCTGATGTGCAGGTATTGTCTGTGTTACCTATGGGTGGTGGATGCTTTTTTCAACAAAAGTAATATTTTACCTGGGGGCCCTGTGTGATGTGCAGGCTTCTTTGTGATGTATTTTTTTGTGCAGATGGTGGAGGCCTTTTTTGAAAACATTTTTTGCTCAGTGAGGTGCAAGCATTCTTTTACATGTGGGTAGTGGATAGCATTTTGTTTAACAGAAAAATAGTTTATGTGCAAACATTCTCTTGCATTTCATGTAGGTGGTGAAGGGTCTTTAACTTCAGAAACTTTCTTGAATATAACATGCAGCCATCCTCTTGTTTCTTCTGGGTGGTTGAGCATCTCTTGTTTACCTTGATGGCTGCCTACATTTTCCTGCATCTTTCCTGCAGGTGGTAGAGGGCCTTTGTGGAACAAGAAATAGCTTATAATTTCTGGGTGGGTTTGACAGTGTGATATGCAGGCTTTTTTGTCGTGGGGTATAGTTTTTTTTTTCCTGTGGGTGGAGGAGGGCCTTTTCAGAAAAAAAATTAGTGATGTGCAGGCACATTTTCATCCTGTGGGTGGTGGAGGGCCCTTTTCAACTGAAAGAAATTCGCTGGGGGGTTCTGTCAGTGTCATGTGCAGGCTTTTTGAGGGAAAAAAATCATAGTGCTGGATGGGTATTATTCTTGCTGTGGGTGGGTGGTGGAGGGCATTTCTTTCAATACAATCATTTATTTCATGGTGATGTGCAGGTATGCATGGTATGTTACCTGTGGGTGGTGGTGGGGCTCGAGTTTATTTCATGGTCATGTGTAGCCTTTGTCTCATGTCACCTGTGGGTGGTGGAGTGCATTATTTTACAAACAATTGTACATTTAAATGGTGATGTGCAGGCATTGGTACCTGTGGGTGGTGGAGGGCTTTTTTCTACAAAAGTAATATTTTACCTGGGGGTCCTGTATGATGTGCAGGCTTTTTTGTGATTTTTTTGGTGCAGGTGGTGGATGCCTTTTTTGAAAACACTTTTTCAATGTGATGTGCAGGCATTCTTTTACCTGTGGGTGGTGGAGGGCATTACTTTCAATACAATTCTTTTACCTGTGGGTGGTGGAGGGCATTACTTTCAATACAATCATTTATTTCATGGTGGTGTGTAGGTATGCATGGTATGTTACCTGTGGGTGGTGGTGGGGCTTGAGTATTTCATGGTCATGTGTAGCCATTGTCTTATGTCACCTGTGGTTGGTGGAGTGCATTCTTTTACAAACAATTGTACATTTAATGGTGATGTGCAGGCATTGTTACCTGTGGGTGGTGGAGGGCTTTTTTCTACAAAAGTAATATTTTACCTAGGGGTCCTGTGTGATGTGCAGGCTATTTTTGTGATATTTTTTGTGCAGGTGGTGGAAGTTTTTTTTGAAAACATTTTTTGCTCAGTGAGGTGCAAGCATTCTTTTACCTGTGGGTAGTGGATAGCATTTTGTTAAACAGAAAAAATGTTTATGTGCAAACATTCTCTTCCATTTCATGTAGGTAGTGAAGGGTCTTCAACTTCAGAAACTTCCTTGAATATAACATGCAGGCATCCTCTTGTTTCTAATGGGTGGTTGAGCATCTCTTCTTTACCTTGATGGCTGCCTACATTTTCCTTCAGGTCTTGGAGAGCCTTTGTGGAACAAGAAATGGCATATAATTTCTGGGGGGTTTTGACAGTGTGATGTGCAGGCTTTTTTGTCATGGGGTATGTTTTTTGTCCTGTGGGTGGTGGAGGGGCTTCTCATAAAAAAATTAGTGATTGATAGGTATTCTTCTTCCTGTGGGTGGTGGAGGGCATTACTTCAAACCAATCATTTATATCATGGTGATGTGCAGGTATGCATGGTTTGTTACCTGTGGATGGTGGAGGGCCTTGAGTTTATTTCATGGTGACATGTAGCCATTGTCTTATGTGACCTGTGGGTGGTGAAGTGCATTCTTTTACAAACATTTGTACATTTTCCTGCTGATGTGTAGTTACTGTCTGTGTTACCTATGGCTGGTGGAGGGCTTTTTTTCAAAAAAGGTAATATTTTACCTGGGGGTCCTGTGTGATGTGCAGGCTTTTTGTGATTTTTTTGGTGCTGGTGGAGGCCTTTTTTGAAAACACATTTTTCAATGTGATGTGCAGGCATTCTTTTACCTGTGGGTGGTGGAGGGCCTTGTTTTAAAAACAAAGTTATATTTCAGGGTGACATCCAGGCATTCTTTGTGTGTTACTTGTGGGTGGTGTAGGGCTTTTTGTTGAAAAGAAAAATGGTATTTCCAGGTAATGTCCAAACACTCTCTTGCATTTCGTGCAGGTGGTGGAGGGTCCTTAACATCTGATGGTTATTTTTGTTGATAGTGGAGGGCGCTCAAATCAGAAATATAGCCTTTGTGGTGTTGAGCAGGTATTTTGTGTGTTTTGCTTTTGGTGGTGGATTTCTATTTTCAACAAAACTAAAAAATTATAAAAGGTTCTGTCGGTGTGGCGTGCAGAAATTTTTATTGTGAGGTGTGTATTTCCTGTGGGTGGTGGAGGGCATTTTTCAACAAAGGTAATCTTTTACCGGGGGTCCTGTGTGGTATATCCAGGCAATGTGCAAACATTATCCTGCATTTCTTGCAGGGTCCTTAACTTCCTACATCTTTCCCACATGTAGTGGAGGGTCTTTGTTGAAAAAAGAAATAGCCAATAATTTCCTGGGGGAGTTCTGTCAATATGATCTGAAAGCATTCTCTTTTCTGTGGGTAGTGGAGGGCCTTCTTTCAAAAACGTTGTTTCATGGTGGTGGTGGATGGTGCAGGTATTCTCTGTGTGTTGCCTGTGAGTGGTGGAGGGCTTTTCATTCAAAGAAAAATATTGCATTGTGATGTACATGTATTCTTACCTTTGGGTGGAAGAGGGGCTTTTCTGAAAAAAATTGTTTCCTGTCAGTGTGATGAGGTTTTTTGTGTATCGGGTATGTTTTTCATGCAGGTGGTGGGTGGCCTTTTTTGAATTTTTCTTTCTTGGTGTTCCAGGTGTTCTGTTGTGTGCTTTCCTGTTGGTGGTGGTGGGTATTTTTCAATACAGCGAAAAATTTTCTTGGGATTTTTGCTGTCAGTGTGATGTGCAGGCTCTGTCCACATCATTATTGCTGGCACCTTTGCGTAACACATGCAATGGACTTCAGCCTGTGTAAAAACCAACAGTTTCCTGTCATTTCTTGATGGCTGTTTTCCTGTGGGTGTTGAGGGGCTTTTGTTGAGAAATATATTCATTCACACAGGTGATGTGCAGGCAATCTCTGTTTCCTGTGGGTGGTGGATGCCCTATTTGAACTGGGCATGTTTTTGTCCAGGTTTGAGGTGGTGGTCGATGTGATGTGTGGGTGGTGGGTTGGGCTTTCCTTAAAATTGAAATTGGTTTGTTCCCATGTGAAGAACAGGATTTCTCTTGTGATTTTTGTTCAGTCTGCGGGTGGTGGACATAAAAACGAGAACACTTGGCAGTGTAGACACGGAATCGGAACAAACGTGCGCACCAGCACTTGTACAGACAGGAAACTTGCTGAAAAATCGGAAGTTCTGTTCAGTTGGGATGGGGCATTCTCCTGCTACATCTTGCACGTTTCCCGAAAACAAAAACTGTCCAGCAAAAACCCCACCTTCCTAATTCTTAGGATTTCTCGCACGTAGCAGAACGTTCGAAAGTGACGGAGCAATTGTCTTCTTTGACTGCTGTTCCGTTCTGCGTCCTCCTGTCAAAGCACAAATGCTGACCGCGAAGAACAGAACAACGAATCTGGATCAGGGTTCCCTTTTAGTTGCTATTCGTGCAGAGTGGAATCTGCAGGAACGCTCCAGATTGACCTGAACAGCACAGCACAAATCCACTGGTTCTGCCTGCGCAAAATACGGAGGCACAGGTATGTGATGGAAAATCGAAGCCAGCCAACTTTCCTTCACACTCGGGTGTGACTTCTTTTGTACAATCGGCAAATGACGAAACAACTCCAATTTTGTGAAGAACTTTCTTTTGCACAATCATCGACAACAAATCAAGATCACAGCGTCAACGAACACATACAAATGTTTTCACGCGATGTAAAGTTTCAACACATGATTTGCAACCTGGTTCTTGCGCTGGATGATCCTGACCCTCCACCTCGGCAAAATCACGAAGAAAAGCCTCGCAAGTTAACTAGTTCCCGAGTATCACGTCACAGATCCAGGGACGAATCCAGGACCGCCTGCACCCCACATATTCAACACCATCACCTTTTGTCAAAAATTTCGCAGGTGAAGAGTTCACCCCTGTGAGAGGGTGGCTTTACGCCCGGAACCGCCACATATGAAAAACGTTCTCGTTACAAACTGAGTGTTAGATTTCGTCAAAGTGAATTTTCTTCAGACAATAATTTAGGGTTGCTGCTTCTTGGTAAACTTGGACGATTCGCTACGGAGTGACGACAACGCAAACGTCACGGAATCATCGTGGCGTCGACGAAAGATGACAGGCTGCCTGCATGATCAACTGGATGAAAGGTAAATTTCTCTCGACAGTATACACATTCAAGTTCAGTTTTACACTTCAGAGCAGTCAACTTGTAGTGCTTGAACCAGCAAGAGGGGCAGGGCGGAACCAGGTCGGCTCCCCTTCACGCAACACCCGAAAATCAATTCACCCCTTGAGTAAAACGACCAGTGTTCATCTCTGTTATGATCATCTGCCCCCCCCCCTCGAACAGAAAAGCACTACCACGCCAGCAACGGTCACTTCGTCGTCGTGTTTCATTATCCTGCTTGGATATCACGTCCCCACCCCGAGAACACAATTTCTTGAATGAATACACAGTAGCAATGTCTCTAGATTACACACACAGAAAAGTCCTGAACATTTTCTGACGTTGCAACAAACACATCAACACATGAACAAAGCGTTCTGGAGAATTGACACCTCGCTTCACTGATTGGTTTGACAATGCGGAAAAGAATACTTAGAGCGTTGGCTCCGCAGCCAAATATATATGCGTTGCAACTGATTCAGCACAAAACACATGAACACTAGAACGAGCGCCTTTCGGGAATCTTTGACACAAAACTTCTTCCGTTTGACACGGGATACGTTGTGAATGAAAAGTATGCCGAGGTCCGGAAAAAAGCAAAAGATTTTTTCCAATGCGAAACAACCAACAGTGAAGAGTCAGTTTGCTATGGGTTCAAATTTCACTGCACTGAATGTTCTCATAAGCGGAGACAACGAAACTGGTGAACTCTTGCGCGCGTGGTTGGCAAAAACGTTCACCTAAAAAGTGTTTTGGCACAGGCTTGCGTCTTTTTCTCTGTCGTCCGGTTTGAGACTGGTCTGCTCCAGCTGATCTTGGACCGAGGGAGAGGCGGTGTAGATCCTGCACCCGGGAACAGGTCAGAACACGAGTAATGTCATGGGGTCTGAACACGCAACAAGCACATTGCTGTGCGGCTTGACATTGACTTGGCTCCAGATCCTGGATCCGGGGTTGTGGAGGAGACTGGGTTACCGAGCACAAACACTGGGGTACAGGGATGTTCCTAGACGTTGGTCTCTTCCTGGCAGTTGCGTACGGGAAAGGACCGCAGACCTCACACTCGTGTAGTTTGATGACACTGGCCATGCCCCCCCGCATGGGTCGCGGGGTTTGGGAACATTGGCGGAGCTCGCAACACGTTTGCTTCTTTCCTGAAAGTTCTGTTGTCCGGCTAAACACTGAATGCATCCGCTCAGCTCCAGCTGATTTTGGAACGACGACGGGTGGGAAGGGAGTGGGGTCCAAACGAGACCACAGGTGGGGAATCGGGTGGGGGCGGGGGTGAAGTCATGAATGTTCGCATCCACACTGACACAAAAACACGGAAATGCTTTGTCGTCGGGCCACTGGGTCCACAATATCCTGAATCCAAAAGACGATGAAAACTGGAACAACTATGTCTGCAGCTTCTGCAATTTCCTGCTAGATCGAGTCTTGGTTTCTATTGAATCTGCTGGAACAGATCCTGGATAAGGGGGGGGGAGGACCAAAGTGTGTGTGTGTGGGGGGGACCACACTCGAGTACAAACACGGGTATCCTGACATACACTGTGAAAACCGGAACAACTGATCCACACTTCCAAAGTATTCTTCCAATCGTGCATCCTGAGAGATCTGGTCTTCCTACAGTTTTCCTACAGTCCTGTTTGACACTGGATCCAACCATATCTGGCGTTGTGGCGAATCCACGGTTGCAGCCACCCCACCGCGATACAATTTGCTTTGGATCAATTTTTCTCCCCACACGAACCGGAATTCCTCAGGTCCAGACAACCCTGAAAAGAGCTGGACTACCTGCAGTCAGATTGACCCAGTTCTCACTCCAGACTCTGCTCAAACATCAGGTAGGATACGATGTATTCAGGGAGTCCTGGCCTTTTATTGGTCATCTGCAGTTGAGGAACCCGGATGAAGAGGTTGGTGTGGGGATCCAGAGTCAGAAGGTGCTTCCTGATGACCCTTCTGCACTGGTTCCTCAGCCCCGGATCGTCCCAGTCTGCAGGACGGAAGGGGCGCACATGTTCGAAGTGTCGTTCTCCTGCAGCGAATAGCAGCAGAACAACCTCATCCGGAGTGAAGCTGCTGAAGTATCCCCGTTTGTTAACGTGGGCTCCTGCCGCCAGAAGTGCTCTCACCATTTTCGTTGTGCGTTCTTGGCATTTGATGACGAGAGACGCCACTGATGCCCACTGCAGAGCAGTGCGGAACTGAAACCCGGGACGACACACGGCGTTCACATCTGCTCCGTGCTGCAGCAGGAGATCGACGCAGTTGACCTTTCCCAGAGAGGCGGCGATCATGAGAACCGTGCACCCCCGACCTGCGAACAAATAGACGTCTGCAAGAACCTCACCATTGAAGGCACACGTTGTTTTCAACTTCAACCAACTGTTTACATCCAGGACTCGATAATTTTTCTCCACCCAGAAAGGAGAACACTCGTCAGTGTGGACCCACTGGAAGCTTTTTTTCTGAAATTGACGGGGAGAGGGGGTGGGGGTCATCTCACCAAACAAGTGAAACTTGCCTGCCAGGAAATTGCTGATTTACCCCAGTTCCATAGGGGGTGCGGTATGAGGCGGGGGGGGGGGAGCACTCCACATCATTTATCTTTAAAAAGTGGACCAAAAAAAACAAACAAAAAACACGCGTATGCAAATAGCTGCACCTGCCAATTCACATTTGATTCCTTTCACCCCAAACCGATCGCCCACTTTGCTGAGAATATTTGCCGCTTCCAGGATCAGCTCTACACAGTAAGCAGAGCCCGGTCCAGTGACGCTCTGGGGAACTACGATGTTGTTTCCTTCGTTCCTCTAGTTCACATCAGCTCCTTTCTCCAGCAGGTATTTGACACAGTCGACGTGTCCCTTCATCACAGCTACCTCCAAGGCCGACAATTGACACATCACAGCTGCCTCAAAGGCCGACAATTGACACAGAGGTGTTTCTTGGTATTCGTTCACGTCGGCGTTTCGACACTCAACCCAGTATTTGAGGTCGGAGAGCCTTCCCAACTCGGCGGCCGTGACCAAACATGGACTTGATCCGTCCTCCGGAAGGTCTTGAGCAGCGTTCATGTTTCCGAAAACAATATGACCTCCTTCTTCCATGGTCCTGCAAATAAGAAAAAAAGTACAAGTGAGATGAAAAACAACAGCCGGTGTTGCAGGGTTGGGCGTCGCGTGGACTCTCTCAGGACTAACTGACCTCGGCCAGCAGCTCCTTCCCTGACATATTTTTCTTGTCAAACTTCAAGATCGCCGAAAATTTCTGCCCTTGTTTTTCTCCTTTCCTTTCGACGTAACCGCATTCAAAATTGAAACCGCCTCGACCAAAATTTGGACCAGTCACGTTTTCCCAAATTGGAAAAGCAGAGCAACTCGTCCCAGAATACACACACCGCCCTCAAACCCACAACGAAACCAACATGTCAACATTTTCGTTGTCGGCACCGCAACCAACCCTGAATTCGACATCTGGTCCTCACAGTTGCAACACGGGTGACGCTCCCATGTGGCATTTTGCCCCCGGAAAATCTGTGTTGAATTTGCCTCACTCCGTGTCTTTGAGAAAGTAAGTAGATCTAGATCTGGTTTCAAAATTTTCAAAACGGGCAAAACTGATTTCCAGGCAGTGATGCGACATCACATGTCCACGAAGAGTCGAGTCTAGATCCACACCTCGCCCCGTGTTGGAACTGGATGTCTGAAGGTCCCAAATGTTTCCATAAATTTCGTGGTTCTCCGGGTGGGTCAGCGTCAGGGGGAGGTCACGATTCCTGTCCAGATGTTGACAATCTTTTCTGAACTCTTTCGACACTGAAGGCAAACCAAATCTGCGAGAATACGTCAAAATCCCATGTCTGAACCGAACCTGCCGAGTGTAGATCTAAAGGTAAACTCAAGCTGTCCAGACTCTTTTGAGATCCAGATCTATCCGCACGAAATGTGCACGTAGAGTCCAGAACGAGATCTAGAGATCGACTCTGGTTCCAGATGACTTGTCCTTTCTTCAGGATTTAGCCATTTGCATCTGGTTGCTAGGGAGTTTTGCATCTGGTTGCTAGGGAAATTGTCATGGACATTCTTTTGAAACTCAACTGGAAACTACCTTCAAATACCTTTC
>JAAUXT010079608.1_pt1 | contig 34132 bp, 30 predicted proteins | sample 7278171 | NCBI WGS metagenome assembly JAAUXT01 (sample SAMN14350112, study PRJNA611818) | marine sediment metagenome | isolation source: surface marine sediment (1.8m) | place: French Polynesia: Moorea | collected 2018-08
CCAGGTGGGGCAAGATGTACTTGTAATGTTCTTGTTAGTACACATACAATTGTACTTGTGAGAACACTTTACGGTCCTCCGATCGGTCTATTTTGAGACGATCCTCGTACCATTCGGCGTGCAGCTGTCCCTTGCAACAAGGTACGGGTGGATTCGGGATTTGGTCAGGTGGGCCAAACATTCCAAACTTGATATTTGGCTTTTGAGTTGTTCCACAACAAGCTCTTTGTGTGCAACCAGAAGAGTGACCATTGCCAGGCTTTTTTTTGTTCAAAAACAATGTTTTTGGCGTGCAATTCAGTTTCGACTACATCTTTCCCTTCCGTTGTTGAAATGAAGCGTAAGAATGTGAAGAAATAAAAAATAAGTTCTTTGAAAGCGGCAGTCCGACGTTGCTTTGTCGTTGACTGTACGTTGTTATGAGAAGCAGTGACAAAAGCTTTTACTCAGGAAGCAACAGCGACCAAGCAGAAGCCCACAAACCTGCAGGAGACGAACCTGCGGGAGGCCTACCATTGAGGATGGCAGCTCCGTTTAGGTGCGGCGGCGTTGTTGGGATCATGGTCGGCACGGGCGTGAACTCGTAGCCGCCGTAGCTGGGGCGCCGCCCCTCCCGACGGTTGCCGTCGATAGCCGCCTGCAGTTCGGAGGGATTGCTCAGCTTCAGCTTCTCACACTCGTACGGGTACAAGTATTTCATGTACCTGCGTAAAAGTAACAAAGGCATCTCAGTGATAAGGAGCATGGATTCCTTTGACCAAGATTTCAGAAATATCCCTCAATCGAAACACCGAAAAGCGAGAACGATGAAGGTCAAAGCCTCGCAGAACGAAGCCCATCCCTTTCAAAGCAAAGTTAAAGCTGATAAGTCTGATGTATGGCCGAGGATCAAGAGCGATTTGGACCGGTTTCAAAAACAGATGTCCATTTTAGAAGGATTGAAACCTTCGTGTAATCCTGAGCACTTCATTAAAACTTCCTACGGCATAACAAAGACACATAACGACTGGGGAAATGCAGGCGATTGGCCGCCCCAAAGATTACATTGAGATATTTACGCATCCATTTGTTTATCTCTCCGTGTCAGCCCTGATTCGCCCTTGATACCTTATAAGCCCACGATATGAATTAATTAGGACAGTTTTCCGCCTCGAACAGTCCGCTCCATTTCACTCGATGTCAAAGTAAATCCCAGCTCTTGGCTGATTTAAACAGACACCTGATATGTGCTGATACCCTGAATTTCTTCCGGATAAACGCTTGCCTTTGGGACCCATAAATGTCTTTGACTTTCATACTGGATCCCAGAAGGGATGAACGGTAATCTCTTTGTTGCTATTAGCAAAGAATAAATAGGAATTAAAACATGAGGTTCACAAAACAATGACATATACAGGGCATTGAAGTGATGATTTTTCCTTCAGCGGATATGACGAAGCGAGGACCATGAATCAGCAGAGAGGAGTTCGGTTCGCTCGTCACCGGCTCTGCAGCCTCTGGCTCTGCCGCGTGCGACACTTCAGTGAATGAAACCACGGCGAATATGTGTTTTCTTTCAGACGCAAGACACGTTGTTTTCTCGTGACGCTGGACCTGACAATACACTCACTGAGTTCGGAGAGTGAAAGCAGCTGAGGTGATACTGGATGGTAGGTTGAGTCCTTTGGTGATTTCCCTCCACAGTTTCTTATTGATCACCTCCACGAGGCCGCCTTTGGACACGACGAGGCGGAACAACTCGTACAGGTCGAGCGTCTGCTTCGCCATGATCGGGATTCTGTTGACCGGAGTCCCTGCAAGCACAAAAAGACACTGCTTGTCACGCCTTTGCAGAGGAAGACAATTCCCATCAAATCTGACCGCAATGTAACTGAAAGACAAAAACCGCATAAATACACACGATAAAAAGGAGATTGAGAAAGTGGAGTGATTGTTGGTTCGAGATGTTTTATGTGGAGAATGGATTCCATGTTTGCGATGATTGTGCCCGTGTTGCGCATGAACTGTGACGGTCAAATAAATTCGGACTGATGAGATGGGCAAGATAAGGAGTTTTTATCAAACAAGAATTTATTGTAACGATCCTGGTCATTTGTTTTGCTTTGTTGCAAAAGTACCCTCGGGCCACCCTCTATCAGCAATTGGGACTGTAATTTGCAGTAGCGGTTCAATGAAGTGAGGATACAGATAACAATGTCCATTGGAGTCCACCACGCAATCATAACACAACAATTGAGATCACAAAATTGCGCTATCAGGCCTGGGGAATGCGGCCTCCTGAGGAGATAAGTTTCAGGAGATAAAACTGCAAGTGATGTGCAGGGCCAGCCGCGGTCCCGCAGACGGTTTCAGTCTATCTTCCACACACAAGAAAATATTTGGCCAAATCACACAACTTAAACACGATTTGATCTGTTCGATCTGATCAATGTAAGCTGTGATTCTTCTGCAAATATCAAGCGGAAAATATAATCTCAATGTCCACGTTTGAAAACGATGCACTTCAGCAGATAGGCAAAGCACACAAGAACAGCAATTGCGTAACGAGTCCATTTGCACAAAGAAGAAACTTGCGTTCAACTGCGTCTCCCGCAAACCAAAGATGCCTACAGCTCGTCCAACTTCTTTCCCATTTTGATTCTCAAGAATTTTTCTGCTTCCACATGTGGCCACCAGGGGTCTGCAGCGGAGCTGCTGCACAACTGAGCAGAGGAGATCAGAGATTGGCTGGCGCACACCTGTTGGCACAGTGTCACTTATCATCCAATGGAATCCAGCCTAACATTGCACATTTTCCCTTATCACACTGTCTCGCAGCACTATCTTGTCAGGGTTACGGCGGGGGTTTGCCCCCATTAAACAATGGCTTTTATTGTCCTTTGATATCAAGCAAATTGAGTTCCCATGAAAAACAGGCACCAGAAATGCTTTTAGACCGGCCATCCATTATGCTGTGTTGTTTGAAGCTGATAATTATAGCTTTTCTGTCTTTCACCATCTGACCAAGGTTTTAATTTTGTGGACTGCTAAAAATAATTCTTTCAGTTCGACGATGTTGCATGACTTTGAGAAATCAAATGTTGGAAATTTGGTCAATGCGCACAAACCGTACTGCATGACCCAGAGAAGACACACTCGAATGAATCCCACATCTCACCAACTTGTTTTATTTGGCGCTAATGGAGACCTATCGTACAGATTTTGTTTCATAAAACCAATAAAATTTGAAGTTTGCGTGCTGAACATTTGAACTCCACGGGTGCAGGTATTGAAGAGGGAACATGGGAGAATCATGCAGGACAGTTGTAACATGCCAGCTATCTTGTATCAAATAATGCTGTCCGCCGAAACTTCTATTTTGTGCCCGCATATTGTGACAAATTACATTCCACTGACGCGGTGTGAATAATAGCCAGGAATTTGGACAAAAAGGAAATGAGAGGTTACTGTCGATGTGGAGACATCAAACTTATGATGCGCCACCATGGCAAAGAATCATTTGACTCGACTGCTGAACACGCCCGACACGCCAACCAATTGTCTCTCCTCACCGAATGTGTTGACTTGACCGTGGCAACTTCCTGCACGGAAGTGTGGACACATCCCTTTGCAAAGAAAAATGGAGACAAAGAAAACGTTTTCGTAAATTTCGAGAAAGGAGACGAATGGTTGATTCAGATTACTGCACCTGTGCTATTTCGTAGTTGTTGTTCTACATAACTGAAGTAGAATTTTGGTCTTTTTCCAGCTTTTTGTTGAACACTTTTTAATATAAAACCTGATTTCTATAAAACTTGGGTGAGAAATATTTCAAGCCGTGGTAACTGATTGTTTGGCAATTTAATAATGCGGAAACACCTCAAAAGAAGACTCAGTACCGACCAATGAGAATATTACTTTGATATTCACTTTTTTATCAACGCACAGCGGTGCTCTGAAATGCGTGTATGGTTCAAGCTTTTGTGCGCGTCTACTCACTCAAAATGCCATCAGATAAAGATTCTGTGCAAAGAAAATTAAATCACAATTATTTTCTGTGATGCAATAAAATTATCATTGTGTGCCCGGGTACAGTGTACCCAGTTACACAGGGTTCACCAAGTATACCATATTCAGCAAAAGTACTGACGCCACCCCTTTTCATAAAAATTTGCTTACAGCCCTGCTTCATCGGAGCTCCTCTCTCAAGCCAATGCACCGTCCATTTTGTAGTAAACGAATCAGTGCACCCAACCATTCCCAATTCATTGGCCAATATCAAAACAGCCGACAACTGGCGTCTAATGAGAGCCTAATCCAACAATTTACACAGCATTCCACAAATTCAATATCAGAATTAAATTTGAAAAATTCCAAAGCTGCAATTACCCTTCAGTAGTCATCCTTTCGTGTTACCAAGATATTTCACTCAGTTGGCCCCAGCACAAGCGAGGAACGAACCTCCCGACTGGGATAAACTCATGCACCGGTCGCCCTGCACTGAACGTACTGAAACCAAACTTGTCCTGCCAAATTCCACCTACACTGATGTGTCAGGTTGGACAACGACATGTGCATTGTTTTGATTCTGACTCGACAAAACCACACAGCAACATACGTATTGTTCTCCACACTTTCTTTCACAATCTGGTCACCAGAAGTCCAAGTCCCAAACTGCACTTTTGATTTCAAATTTACGTTGTTTAGGAACCAACTGGAATGATAAAGGTGAGTGTCAGGTCGATATCAGGCTGGAAGTGGGAGTCGGGCGATAAGAGCTGACAGAGGTGAAGCATCAGAAGCATCAAGAAGCGTTCGCAGCGCCGCATCAGAATTGCCAGGGCTCGCTCACACAAGCTTCCTCGCATCTGCACGCAAATTGCTTCTTGGAAATGCGAGGTTGTAAAGTTGAAATCTACATCAGTATCCGAGGTCCTTTTCCAACAAAGCCTTCACCGAAACTGACAGCCAACAAAGCAGAGTAAATCAACAGTGATGTGAGACGCACTGATTACACATTCACTTGGTTTGACTTTTTGATTGTGTCTGTGGCAAAGACTTGCTCCACACCACGCCAAACATTTTGTTCGAGTATCAACCTCGCACATCCATTTCCAGACCACACTTTTTGGGGCGCATCGCAAAAGATTAGCCGTGAAACATCCGGGCCTGATACGCATCGCATCTCAAACACAGAGTGCTTGTCTCTTGTACGATCCTCTTGACTCTGTTTTTATAAACATTTTTTGAACGGCTTTATCCAGTTTTTACGCAAAACATTGGCCAGTTGTGAGCATCTTACAACAAGTATCCACTTAGGCAACATCTGAGAAATAAGCCAGATGTACACCTCGTTCTCAGATCGACCTGCGATGTCTTTGTTGAACTGAAAGCGGAGCACGCTCGCAGGGACCGTGGGCCATTGCAGCGAACTTGGTCAACTCTGACCACATTCAACTTGAACAGAAAATTATTGTTCGGATTCATCAAACAGGTGTCCAAACAGAACATCAGGTAAAAAGACACCTCTAACAGTTGAGGTCATCAAAAGTCAACTTTGAATTTCTTTCAAGCTTCACACTTGAGAAAGAAATGCGAAAATTAAAGCGATAAAGACTGTGAAGCGTGGTGCCTCATAATAACAGGTTACTGAAAACTACCGAGATGATTTATTCTGAAAATGAAATATTTCCCTGAAGGCTGTGCATATAAAAGAACAGGTAACAGTAAGGTATTTTAAAGACAAAGCCCCAAGCAATTATTTTCAGGAGAATTACATTTTTGAGAGACTTTCTTAACCGCAGGGCTAAGGGCACTCATTCAGCAAGACCTTAGCAGTCTTGAAATGATCTATCTACAATGAAAAATAACATTTTCTCTCGAGGGCATAAAATAAACAGAAATGAACTTAACTGTTCTTTTTGTGTTCTGTGCATTTTATCATTCAAGATCCAAAACACCGCAGGGCCCGTTTTTATTTAAGGCTTAGAGAATAATAAATTATGACTGCGAGTGGTGCCAAAACTCGACGAAGGCCGAAATAAAGTTGTCTGGAGTACACTTTTGAAATTGGACTTGAATGGAGCCACGCATTTCTCCGGGAGGCAGTGCCATCTTTTCAGACAGATTTGTGAAATAAATCTGGTCGCTTGGTGCCTTCTGTAATTGCTTCCGACACCAGGAGACAAACTGCACAACTTTCACATCTTCATCAAACAGATTCCTGTTCTACTCGCAAATGCGACGCGTGTGCCAGCCGCATGCTGCTAAGTACAAAGATAACGCAAGATCAGATCCGCAATCATCATTCTGGATGATCAGATACAGCTTGGAGAATGACTTCCATCCGGTCAGCGCTTCTACCATCCGATCCAGCTCAAGATTGCCATCTGCAGAAATCTCTGGCTATAAGCGGCGTCCATTAAATCACTCCCGTCCCAGTCACCACGACTGATGCTCTTCCAATTAGGGCCCAATCTCCCGAATATACGTGGGGTGATCAATTCAGAATAATTAAATTTAAGACTTTTAAGGGCTAATTACGAACTACAGCTTGATAAATACTGGTCGTTCTGCACAAGAGGTCTGTTGGCACGGACATGATCTCCTGATGCCTGCTTTCGTTCAGGTGCGCTCAATTAAGTGTGATCCCCACTTGCTGATGGCAGCCAATCTAAACTTCTTGCGAGCTTGTTTTCAACACAGACATACACCAGCTCCTCCTGTGTCACTGTGCGCCTCGTATCCCAAGAACAGATTTTCCCTGGCTTTTCACCGATGGCAGCAACTTTCTTCCCAGCAATCAGAGACAGTATTTTAGTAATGCTGTCGAAGTCTTCCTGAGGTGACGATGAAGACAAAAGCAAGACAACAGAACCAACCAATGTGGAATCTGCAGGTTTGAAGTGCTCAAAAGAAAATGCTGCAGTCAGCCAAAACAGGCACTCACACACTTGGCGCCTGAAGTTTGAAGATCCACCGAAAAGTTGTGATCTTGATGAATATCCTCTGATGAAAAATCAGCCGAACAGCTGAAGCGGTGATGCAATTGTTTCCGGAAGCTCCGAACTGCAGACAACTACAGTCTGCTGCGCCTCGATCTTGACTCATCTGAAGCAAGTTACTGGAATGTGCCGTCTACACGACATGATCACACGAAACATCCAAACACCGCAGCAATAACAAGAACCCAAAAACTGTCATGTCCACTCGAGGGACAAAGCAAAGAACTGTTGATTTCTTCCCATTCAATTCCAAATGACTTCAGTGAAGCTCACACGTTCCTCACAATGAAGGTCGGAATCAAATAAATTGAATTACAAAGTTAATGGTCATAAAATTAGGGTTTTATACCTTTTGAAACCGGTTCATATAAAACTGAATTGTGGAATAATGGTGCACCAACCACCGTGCCCAAAGGCAACCCACTGATGAAAAACACCATTTGAAAATTTAATTTTCATATTTCATTAATTTTCATGGAACAGTGCAACTTCAAGTGGGTGCATATCAAAGCAGATTTGAACCATATTAGGGGGTTGAGGACATTCTGAGTGCCTTGGATAAAAAAGAACTTATCACAAAGAAAGGTTGCCCAGTTCTGCGCAGTTGTTAGACCCCACTGTAATGGTCATAATTTTACAGCTGAGGAGCCGTGAAAAGCAACAAATAAAGCGACACCGACGGCTTCATAACGTGCATAATGTGGCACAAAACACGATACAAATACTGAGATTTATGACTTCGTACCCCTTCCACACAGTTCAGTTATCAAAAGAGACATCAGACAGATTTCAACTCTTCAAAAAAGAATGTGTGATTCTGTTGACTCAAAACGTCGGGCTACAAACGCAGAAGTATTCAGAACTTGAATCAGAAGCGGAAAGTGATGAGCCCGTCGTGATGTGAGATGGATTGATGGACGGCAACACCTATCATCCGGGCAAATTTGTCTGAGAACAACTAAAGTTATCAGGTTTGAAGGACTTCAAACAAGGAAAATGACGCACCAAATTTTTTTTTCCTCTGGAAATGGCATAAACGCACGAAATCCGTGATCGCAACGGAGGCAAGCGAGGAAGTGCGCAGAATTGCGTAGAACTGCATCAATCTCAGCTCAGCATCGGTGGTCTCTGCTTTCTGTGGTGAGAACGCGCCTTTGACTTGAAAGATCTGGGCGGAAAAGGTCAGAGATGCTATTATTACAGTGCCTCATCTCTTGATGGTGTGTTGGCGGGGGACACGCTATTTCATATGCCCAGTACCAGGTACTTCAAGGTTTGGAGTCTTGTCGGCTTAGCATGATTTCCACTACTCCGGATAATTATTGTCATATCAGTTTTCATCGTGTCTGCGCCACCACAAAGAAGGCTGGCCCCAGTTTGATAACTTGGGTGGGCTGCCAGCTAATTTCTTTGGTTTCATGGGTAATATGATGGAGTTATCAGTCAGGCACAACTGCCGTTCCACCAATAACCGACCAGCCCTCCACGCTCTGCTATGCCACATTCATCACTACTTGTGGAGGCAACAACACCAGGTAAACCAAGAAAAACTGCGGTAACTATAGTCGACATGAAAGCCAAGATATCAGTCGAATCTGGAAAGTCAAAAATGTTAATGTATTTTACGTCAATCACGTAGGAAGGCAGAATTCTGGGTGATTATTCATCTCCGTCAGACATTGTTTCCCTCCCTGGCAATAATCGAGGTGAGCGAGCCGACACCAACCACACTCGTTGTTCCGAGTTTTGATTTCTTTCTCTCGTCTGGCTGTGAATATACACAATCATTTTGCGCACGCTGCTCAATCGCAGTTTTGTGTTTCACCATTGGCAGACTGCAGAAGCACAAGAAGCTCAACACCAAAAGGGGAATCTGGAACGATACTCCTCGCAATAAATCACAGCGCAGCAGAATAAGTCATTATCGTCGAGCTGTAAGGCTAATTTGAATTGTCTGCCGTTGTCTTGTCAACAATTGGCCACCACCACAGGGAAAAACTAAGGTGCTAATGAGGGAAACACCTTTATCCATTCAGAGATGTTACACCATTTTCTGCATCATTTCTTCCATTGTAAAAAGAGACAGAGCATCATTACCTTTGATGGAATGCACAATGAGTGCATAAATAGTGGAGTAGTAATTAACCTTCTGAAATGCAAAAAGCTCATTAAGTGGCCGTGTGCTGTGCGCTAACAGAAATTATCAACGGGACAATGGGAAGCTGTCACACTCACAAAACTGCGCGAGTCCAATGCACGATATGAGGCAAAGAGACGCTTGAAAGTGCGAAGTTCTGGAGCCAGAAGAAACGCATTCACTCAGAAAGCTTACAAAGACATTTCTCAACAGAGGTGACACAATGTTCACAAGGCCAAAGGACGTTGGAATAAATTGAGACTTTACTCCATTCACGTCCGTCAAACCCGCAGCTTTGGCTCGGATCCACCGGGTGCCTCGCAGCAGCCGCGCGCGCTCCATAAAAGCGCGAATCGCTCGGCAAAAATTGCTCACCACTAAAACCAAAAACGTTTCGAAAGATTTCAACGTCGTATCATTTTTGTAAGAACTCTCAACCTTTTCAAACATGATTTGCAACAAAATGGGCACAAACATCAGATCGACAAGATAAATCGTGAAAATGGCACAAGACCTGTGCGGATTTTCAACACAATGGCAACACGCTACGCCTTCCATTCAGCGCCGTATCTCTGATCACCACGGTCTTGATTCAGACATATAAATTTCTAAATATCTAATGGCAGAAAAACATGCAAGATGCACATTAAAAATCTGAAAGGAATTCGAGATCGTAAATATCCCCATTATTTCCGCCGGTATCAGAAGAGACATAGACAACTTGGAAATTCTCAAAAAAAGTGACCCGCCACGGAACACGGGAACTCATCGTTAAAAAAGAGAGTTATTATGGCAGATTTGAACTGGGTTCGGTTATGGGTTGGTAGATTTGCCCACTGACTGCGTTAATAATATCTTGCCAGTCCGTATAATTTTCTATATCTTTGCTTGTGTTTTCTAAACATCATAACAGAGTGGCTCTTTCATAAAAGAGAAATTGCAGATAATAAGCGGAAGCCATGCATGTAATAATACATAATACACAGGCTGGATGCATGGTAAACTGCAGACTTGTGGAATTCGGTTGTGTTACAAAGTACTAAAACCCGTGGGGAAAAGGCATAATCGGACAAATATCTCTCAACATCCAAAGAAAAGCAGTTGTGACAGAAATAAAACAAACACCTGTCATCCATCAACAAATTATCAATAATCATACAGTGAATGATTATTCTAAATTGATCTAATATTCGTCTCCTTTGAAGATTTTCAAACAGCAGACGTCTAGAAATATCTGTCAAGTGTATGTTTTTGGCGTGAACTGCAATTTAGCGCGGTATCCTTGATGGCACCACACTTGGATTGTCCCTGACCTTTCACAAGCACTTTGCGACACAAGGAGACAGACTATCTGGAGGTCCACACAATCTCTGTCTCAAGCAATTTCAATGTTCAATCATTATTTGGAGAGGATACCTGGCGTGATACTTTGCCTCTTGGACTCGACGCAGTCTGCACTGGACAAGAACTGATGTGAACTGCGCGCAGCTCGAGGTGCTGCTGCGCTGCGGACTCGGACAGCAGCCAATAGGCGCCTGGTCATCGTGACCTCCGATCCCACCGACCCGACCTTCTATACTCAGAATCCAGTCGGATCAACGAGCCCCGAGCTATTTGTTTACTTACCCACCTATTGATCTAAATTACAGCCCCGTATTTTGCCCCACTGCCACTTAACTTTTAATTAATGGTCAGTGTTAATGATGGAGAAGCTGGCATATGGTGTCTGGGGCGCGCAAGATCCAGGTCAAATGATCCAACACCTGACCATCAGCTAGCCGAAACCATAACATCCTATCCGCTCTGGAGATAGCTCCACGTGCTTGAAGTTGCCTTCGTGATTGAACTGAACGTTGGAATCAGAAAAGTTTCCTCCTCAAAATTTTCTTGGGAGCAAACAAAAATTTTCAGACACACAGACCAGGTGATTTTTAGAACATAACGGCTTTCAGACTGCAATCACTAAACTGTCAGTTGATCCCCTGCCCTTTCAGGACATCAATGAAATTAACAAATAAATGTCGCCCACATGTGTTACTTGTCAACACGGTGAATGTTTTGACTTGTAAATCTTTTCAATCCAGGTTGTTGGCATTGAGCGCAGTTCTAAACCTAAGGTCAGTACCTGGGCAAACGAAGCGATCTGAAAGCACTATACATCTAATTGATGACTCCCACATCGCTCCAGACCCAGCATCCAGCCGAATAGGTTACATATCTTCGTCTCGGCCGGCTGTGGCCATCAGCATCTCTCCAAAGATCGTGGAAAGTTCTTGATTTTGTGTAATCGTTGGATCCTTGACCTTTGTGCAAACAACTTTCAGCCCGCACCATCCTTTTGCCAGGCATCTGAGGAATGACCATCAGTCTGGCGAGCCGGGTCTGAGTAATACCTGTTGATTGCAAATAAATATCTCCGCGGGCAGAGCCTTTGCCGCGAAATCGCAATAAAAGACACACAGCGATGGCAATCAAAAAGAAACTTTGTGGCCAGAGACCAACCGCTGCACACGATATCATCTGTGTCGTTTAAGTTTCCGACGCTCCACTGCGAAGGAACCGTTCAGAGTGAAGCTCTTCTCAATTGTTCTTGCTGTGGATTCTACAGCAGAAAAACTGCTGCGGCAGTCAGCAAAGTTTGCGGCAAAAAATTCAGTGAACAAGACACAGAAAAGTTGGGGCGATAAAGGCAGCTTAGTTTGCATGTGGAGGAAGGATCTGCCGAGGCAATGGTGGTGGGGCCTCCGGGGACCTTCCATCGGAATTGGTGACAGTCATTGGACGACGCTGCCACCTTGCTCCACCTGGGAATTCAACCTGTTGGTATAACCGCATATCAATCCTGCAGGCAGTGGGCGTCGCTTCGCTCCGAGAATACATTAGGACACAGGACTGGCACGTTTTACTGGCGGTCCCTGCTGAACGCGGTGTTACCTGCAACAAGATAACGTCGGATTCGTCACCCCGAGGGACGGCATCCAGTCACACTATACCGCAATCAATAAGTTGGGAGAGGCCTGGGCCGGAGTATTGTAATTTGGAACGCTAACGCCGCCCCGAAATTACTTGACACCTTCTCTACGCTGCTGCAGCTGGTGCTCAATTTTGCATTTTTCATGACTTCTCAGCCGAACATAAATCAGCATTTCCTGCAAAAACTGTCTAACTCCCTTTGATCCGCAAATCATCCTTCTTTCTGTGGAAACGCGCACCGAATTCATGACATTTGTTCATATCTTTGCCCAAAGATTATTGTTGTATTGTAGAAAAGGAGACAGGTTTAAATAAAGAGCTCAACTTCTTTTCTGAAAAAGAGAAAAGAAGTGTAGGGGACGAGGGAAGGAAAATTACCGCTGCTTCATTAACTGGCCGCTGGACACCTGAATAAACATGACCCTTTGTCATTCGATTCCCTGGAGATTCTCTCTCCACGAAGCTCACATCCCGATCTGAAAAGCAAATTAGCACAGCCAGCATTAGATCAGATTAGACCTGTAATTGTGCAGAGATCTGGCCAATTAACCGAGCAATCATCATTTATATATTACCGAGGCAGCGCGGAGGGAAAACCAAATCTGGGGATTGGGGACAGATCTCACTCAACTGCAGGAAGCTTCACCACAAGGTGCACAGTGTCTTCTGTTTCTTTGTTGCCAGAGAAATGGCTGCAACTTGAACACGGGCGACAACAATGAGAGCGCGCAGTTTGACCGAGACAGCATGCGTTCTCTGCGCAAATCTTGCGGTTTTATGTGCTGTTTTCAATCAAGAACAGAAAATCGCGTTTTCTTGTGCACAGGAAAAGTACAAACTTTCACAAAAGTTTTTTGGCAAAAACTATGAGGTACAGAGCGATCAGAATCCAGAAGCCCTCAGAGCCCTTTGTCAGCAATTGACCCAGGCACTTCATGGAGTGCTCCTCTGCACCTCATGTCTTGATATAAAAGGCTGCAGGAAGAATGCTGCTTCGCTTGATGCTTGTTGTTTTGACCCAAGTTGGCCCCAACTTCTTACGTTCTTTACTTTCAACTCCAAACAACATTTCCTATCTCTTCTTTGATAGTTACGAGGAACATATAGCGCGATGGAGGCGAAATGACGCGGTAGCTGCTTGTCTGTCTGCGGTGACGATGTCCAGAGATTGTGCAAACTGACCTCGCGACGAAACTTCTTGAATTTAATTTGACAAGATGACTGAAAGGAGGCAAACAAAGTCAAAGCGCACAGATTCAAAATCTGGCGGTTTTTGTTGCTCGTTGTTTGAATACACTTGTGCTACAAACCCTTCAAAACACGAGCCAAATTCTTTCAAGGCTGTTCTTTTCGTGAACGCAGATTTGGGAAAATTCTTTCGCTGCGAATGCGTGGAGTCTACCATCTTTCTGGTTCACAGAACTTAATTTTCTGCAACTTCCAGACGTTAGCATCAAGGAAAATCCCTATCTTGTGGCACGGTGGCCAGTCTTTCAAACTCGCTTCATAATTATCAGTTGACCATGTTCAAATTGCAAAGTGCACTTAAAACCTCCAGAGATGCTGCTGCGTTTATCTAGAGCAGTCATTCGGAAATCATACCAAATATGACAGATGACCAGCAGGTTTGGTGTCACAAGGAAAGACTGCATGATTTGCACGCCTGACATCTCAAGTGCACTTTGATAGTGACATCGAATTGAACATGACCAAATATTTACAGCCAATCTGTCATCAAGTGATTTTGTTCAAATCATCAAAATTGTACAACCATGAAATTGAAGTACAATTTCCATTTCAATTCTCTGAGCTTAAAAAGAGCAATTTCATTTTACAAGGAATATAAAAGCTGATATGCCCTCAACGACTTCTTTTACAGCTGGATATTTCCTCTTTATTGCTTTCTTCACAGGATTGGTTCTCTTGGCGGAACCAATATCACCACATTTCCAAACAGGCCAAACTTTTCATGCGGGTACATCGGTGGATTTAAAATACATCGGGGGCCAAGGTTCCGAGTGGTGCTCAACGCTGGCAGGCCTGACTTCTTAATGTTGACAGCTGACATCGAAATGTGTCTCCAAGGTCCAATCTTGCGTTCATAGGAGAAATCAAAATTCTATGAAATTTTGTTTAGGAGCTGGCAATGAAGCTCAAAATTACATTTGCTGGTCAAATGGCCCTTAATGGTGGGCTCGAATTGCTATGGAGATCTAAACAGTGTGATTTTCTGATTACGCCCCAAATGAAGGTCCGGCCAAAGTGGATCATGCGGCCTTTTACCGTACCAAAGTAAAAGTAGCCCCAGAGTCCCAAATGGCATCATCTCTTGCAAGCAAGTAATGACCGCAGCATCGTATGTGTGCCTGAGAAATTCGCTTTCATGTGGCTTAATATTATTAGATACAACTTCGAGCAGATATGGCCAAGACCTCGAGTCTGCTGCAGCCCTTAATTAATGGATGTCATGTACCTTTGGCCAGCGTAATTGGTCTTCGACCACTTTGTGCCTTCCAGACTGTCAAATTTTTATTTCAGCCCATCCACCAGGAGTGATATTATCTCCACTGATCAAATAATATGGCGCACATCACTGGCGAAATGCTTTCTCGATTGCACCTTCAGAAAAGTGCGATGAGCGAGGAGACGAATTCGATCTTTCTGTGAAAAGCTTTGCGTGAGACAACTTGTGACCCTGCGACGAGCCAGACAGCTCGGAGAAGTCCCAACACTCTTTCAGCGACGACGTCACAAATTCTCCACACAGCTCTTCTCTTGCGACCTGAAACGTTTGTGTTTCTGCTATGGGTCAAGTAGTTAAAAGTGGCCGAGGGTCCTCTGACCAAACCTACTGTCACACTTGTGTTCATTGTGAAATATCAAAAAAGTTATTCAAGACAGCCAGACAGGCTCTGGACAGATCAGACAACTGAGATTGCTATAACTCACCACTCGCCAAAATGGAGAGAAACACACTCGTACTCGCTACTCGTCGAAACGCCAGTAGATCTAGATTAGTTAGCGCAAAGCAAAGCAAACTGCCAGTTTCGTGAACTGGTTCTCACTTTTTTGTTTCGCCGCCTGCTCAAAAATCGCCCAATGTAATTGCACTTTTGCCTCTTTCATTGTTGGAGAAATGCTATGAATATTTCATCACAAGTTCAGACGACAAAGGATCATTAATTGCAGGATGGCTGACCAGGTCGAGAGGTCCCATGATCATTCATTATTACATTCCTGTCATCAATACATCACTGATGAACACAATGATAGAACAATCATCATCTCTATTTCACTATCACAGTATTTTCCTTCTGGCTTCTGTGTCAGGCCCTGAACATGATGTGTTTCAACTTTCATGACGCAATTGTGTGACTGCAAAAACTGAATATCGGCCCATCTTGTTTTTATCTTAATTAGAAGGGAAGAAAATATTATGAATACGCTTGTTCAGAATGGGACTTTTGATGACTGGTTGTTCACTGATATGAGGAATTAATGATCAAATTATTGCAGAGATCATGAAAGGAATCCACTCGGCATCCTAATTGAGATTGTTGCATTACGTTCCTGCCGGGTTAATTTGCCGAGTTGAATCCGCTATCTCTGTCCCGAGGTACGTTGCTTTGCCCCAATATTGCGTGTTCTATCCGCGGTGTCAAGCACTCTTCAGGTTTTATTGACTGCTTTTGGCTCCACAATTACCTCTGTTTTTCACCCCTTAATGTTACATTCGTGTGTTGGGTTCTTTTCTGGTTGCGTGTGCTTTTTAGCTCAGAGATGGCTGAAAATTACTGATAACGCAATTGAGCACTACCTATTCCAGCCTTTGTTTCTGTAATTTTTTTTCCAAAAAAGTCAGCCCAGTTGATGTGAAAAAAGGCGTGCGCGAGGTTGGCAAGGGGACAGTTTTGTGGACACGATTTTGTCAATCATGAACGGATCTTCATTTTGAATACCCGAACTGCGACACAAAGTGACACCACAAAATCAAGTACGAGGCTTTTGGTGATGTTTTCAAAAAGTCTGGAGCTGCATCTTCCTCTTTCGCAAAAGACCTATCCAATTTCCGTTCGTATTTGAGAGAGCACCAACATCCCACTCTCAAATTGGATGGACCCATGATATATTCTCCCTTCTCTTTGTGAAAGAAGGCCGCTGTGTGGCTCTTGACACCGAAAAGATGAGCCAATTTACAGTAAATTTGATCCGTAATGTGCATCTTGGCACCAGACTGGATCAGATTGGAAGATGCTGAAGGGAAGCAGGCAGATTTCCCAATCACAAGTCGGAACAGGTCAATATATATTCAAATTTGCAGCAATGGTCGTGCCAATTCCATGCTGATGGGTCTACACGGCCGGGTTATGGCTTCTCTGCTTCTCTTCCTCCAATCAACCCTCTACTTGGCCTATTCTAATTAATAATGTGCCCTCTAAATTTTCATAAGATTTGGCCACAATTACCCAAGCTATCAGGCTTTACCGTGAAATATTGTGCACGTAATAGGCAAAGTCGGTCCCCATGTTCACATTAGGAGTCCCAAGGCGGTGATTCTCAAAAACCAATAAATGGACGAGGGTAATTTTTCTGGCCACCATAATTATTATTACGCTGTATCCTGCATTTGATGCTCGGAATCAAGATTTGGTTTGTGGAGGTGTAAATGAGACCGTATGAGGCTATTTAGTCGAGATAATGGGCGGGGTGCATGACCAACATGGCACTATCTCTTGTTCGCTACTAAACAAGGTCAGAAAGTGCTCACCCGTCACCTATCACTGATTTCCTATCAAGCTTTTCCCATCGGCAGAATTTTGTCACTCGGCCGATGCCACGGCGACATCTGCCCGCTGCATCGACGGTACGTTCTGTCTTGAAAGTACACGAGTACAAGATCTTCTGTCTGCCTCTCAGAGCCTCTCATCAACGATGTCAGTCTGACAAGCTTCCAAAACCGAAACGTTCGTCACCGACATTCTTTTCTGTTCTCCGTTCAGTTTTCGAGCTAATCTCAAAAAAAAATTGCTTGGTGCCATCACTGTTCACCACATAAAACAGCAGCTTTTTTCATCGTTATCATGCTGCTTTTTATGCAGATATGGCGTCTCTTCGAATGGATTCATTTTCGAGCAGATGATTTCCACATCCTCGAATGCAGTGTCACGAAAACAGCCACGAAAAACACGTTCGAGTTAATACCGTCAAATCAAACGGAGACAAAGAACGTCTGTCCTCGCAAAGACACGGCACATGTCACATCAGCAAAATTCCCAGTTGCGGTTCCCCAGTAGCATCGCGAGTAATGTTCCCACACTCAACGTCCGCTGAGAACCCCATTCTTGAGCCGAGGTCCTTTATCCTGACGCGCACAACGGGTAACAATTGTGTTATTCCGCCCCGAGGTCCCTCCCTTCTCATTCTCGGGGGGATTGACACCTTCTGTTCGCCTCACAGATAATTAATTCCGGCCTCTGAAGAAGAACGATAATTTCACAATCATATAAAACATAATGGAGGATTGATGAGGTGATAAAGGCCAGTAATGATGCTGATCTGTAAATGAACAGCGCGGGAGCCAGACATTTGCTTCAATGCGACTGCAATAATGACAAATTAGGAACAATCTCTCAGGAAGTCCACTGCCAGTGCCCCATCTGACAGTTTCTTGGAAGAGCCACGCCAAAAACTGAAAGTTCAGACAAATGGACTCGCCCATCCTGTGAGCAGGATCTTGTTCTCATCCACACCACTGTTTTCCTGAGAACAAACAACTTTGGGGCGAAAAGTCGCACAAACTCGCACAAACACGTCAACTGCGCCACTGAACTTTTCTACGAAAAGATGGTACGTCTGTTTTTTTGTAGGATAATCTCGCAAAGAGATCCTACAACTCGTGAGCGAGGACAATTAATTTCCTTCAGATACTTCGAGGGCTTCCATTTGGCCGGATCTGATTGGGCAGGTGGACAAATGGTACCGGTCATATAAAATGATTAACCTTTGGCGCAAATGGCACTTTCAGGTAAATAAAACGATGCAGTTTCATTCATTAGCTGCGTTTCTAGGAGTTCCTTCTCGGAACCCACAAGAAAGATTTACCAATTTCCTGATGTTGAGGGCTCACCAGTCGCTTTTCACATGAATTATCAGCAAAAGTAGACAATCAGCTTCTGCGGCCTTTCAGCAACCTGACGAACCCGCGGTTTGTTTTTAGTTTTAGTTGGAATCTTTGGCTGGCTTTTCGATATCAAAACATATCAGAAAAGAAACGATTTTGCAGAATGCGTTCATTTCGTATTGTAACTGCCCCCAAGTGCAAATAATTTCACACATGCACATGTATGTTCCGTGCCTGCAGATTCTATCCTGACTCATGTACGAACGTATTGCATATAAACAGCTCCCGATGCAACATATAAAAGTATCAATACCAGGTGTGACTTGTGTACAAGTTCGTTGATGAGATACACAAATCTGATTCACGTCCGAATATCTACTGAATATACTTCCTGCAACGACCAGCTTGGCGATGGAAACGAAAACAGGGTCCAACGCCTTTTTACCCGGTGGGTCTTCTCACCCCTCCTCACCCCTATTAGCCCCCGTGGGTGAATGCCATCAAACTTTCACGTGTACTTTGTTTCTACCTGGTTGCACCAAAAACATACATCTTGGTTTGATTGAATCAATCTCTGTGTCGAGTGGCACTGTCATTGAGCGGATTGAGGGAAGTAGCATCTCAACTGAGACATCAGTGCCAGCTTCACTCCAAGAGAAACTCTTTGAAAACAATTCAAAAACATCTTGACGTTACGCATTGAATGTGTTTTCTGGTTCGTGCAATTCCCTTGAAGAATGAACAAACGACTTTGAGGCAAAAGCCATCGGGTCTTGCGCAGCAAGAAGCCTTCTTTCATTGACGCCGACTGCACGCCACACACCCGGCAGCGCACCCATGCAGGCCGACCAGCCCGACACAGCCATGCAGGCCGGAGCAGCTCATCTTGAAAGTGTGTGTGTGTGTGTGTGTGTGTGTGTGTGTGTGTGTGTGCGTGTGTTCAGAGTTTCTAATCAATTCCACAACCATCTCCGTGATGATCTTCGGATCCTTTTGTTTGTGTTTCAGTTGGGGAGCGAAAAGCAGGTTTTCGCTGTTAAACCTTGGTATCGTTGGAAAAGGGCGCCAGACCCAGGTTCATTGGGAGGGCTTCAGGTATGCAAGAATAATATGATTAATTAGGCAGATAGTGCCTTTGAAGTGCTCAGGAAAGCAAGTATAAACATATCAATAACGATCTCAGAAATGTAAAACACCTAAAATTGAAATGCTACATTCTGCAAGAAAGCTACTGAGATGCTATTCACCAAGGTACATTGTATCGTCAGGTGCAAATGGAATACGCAAAGAACTTTTGACAAGAACACTGCCATGTTGAACACACGCGGTCAGAGTGCGATTGACAATGTTTGAATCCTACTGAAGAGGTGATCGCTTTTCGCCTAGCTTTTGTCCGACGTTGTCTCTTTGTCTCTGACACCAGGGCATGTACAGTGAAAAACCTTGTTGAAAAAACCTGAGGGTGGCCCTGCGCCAACTATATTTGTGTCAATAAAAGTTGGTGCTGGGGCAACCCTCCCCCCCCCCCACACACACACACTGGCCTACGGATGGCACACAAACAATCCGCAAGAACGACAGCCGCAAAAAAGTGAAGCTATTTTCTTCAGGCGTGGCTCTTGCAGTTTTTGAGATCCGAGAATCAGAAGATGGGATCCAAGAGAATTTTTTGCATCAAACTGAAAGCTCACGTAAAAGCCTTTTATCAAATTGATTGATACAAAAGGTAATCTGTGGTCAAAATTAAGTGCATCGTTCACTTTCTGTGGGTCATCAAGGCACATCTGTGTACTTTGTTTCTTTCAGCATCGCCTGATACAAGTGTTTTAATCAAATCGGGGTCAGATCAGAGGCCCCCGTGTGAGGTCAAAGGCCCTGCCCACTTCCCTGCTGACGCGCCCTACCCCCTGCTCCGTTTAATTTTGTGTCTTCCTATTATCTCCAACGATGTTGGTCTGTTTGCCTTCAGTCCCATAAAAGCATATGTGCATTTGCTGTAGGTCTGCGCCCACCAAGCTGTTTTTGCAAGAGGGTCATCAATCAGCCGCTCGGCCCGTCATAACCCGCGCGCAGCTGAGGCTGTGAAGCTGGACCGCTGCTCGCAGCTGAGCGCCTCCTTCAGTCAGCCGCACTTCAAACACTGACTCACAGGCCACGTCAAAACGCAACTGTCCCCCGTCTTCAGTGAACCGATGTCGTGTCTTTACCATCATCACGCATCCTGTTCACTTCACATCAGACGCAAAAATTCTACACTTCGGAGTTCTGATGACTTCAACAGCGCCCGAAAATCTGCCAGATACAAAAAACAGTCGACCTCAGCTCCCATTTGCTCTGCCATATCATTTACACCTGGTATTAATATTTCAACTCTTGAATCAACATTAATATATCATAATATCTTACAGTCAAGCCATGATGCATCATCATTACGCACAAAGAAAGAAAAAAGGCAGATTTAAGACAGGAACATATAAGTCACTTAGCAATGGCTGGAAGACAACACCAGATGACTAATGATTGTCATTGGGTGTAATAAAAGCGGTCTCTCGCGCTTGAGAAAACTTACTTCACCACGAAATTGAAAAAGAAGGGCAAATTTACTGTTATGTTTTCGAACTCAGTGAGCATGTGAAAAACTACATCAAGACATGTTCCGCTACATGTGCTTTGATCACCGCGACACAGCTGATCCTCACACAAAGTGAATCAAACTGAAGGATCGTTTGAGAAAATGGTGGTAAACTGTGACCTCCTCTCCATACAACTACAAAACACATTATCAAGCAGTTCCCACCAAAATTTCCTGCCGAACAAGTTTGTACGGAGTGAAGATTTATCGAAATACATGTGTGAATGTGAAGCTGTGAAGTCTGTGTGTGGTGCGCGATGTGGCGGCACATGAGGCGTGCGCTGCGGTTGGTGCATGTCACGCCTAATTACACGTTATTTTTTCACCCCGCTGTCAGCTACTGCCAACAGATTGGAGCTGTCTGCACTTAATCTCTCACACGAATCTGTTTTATGTGACAACAGATCTGACTTGCCAGAAAAGGGGACGTCTTTGGCCAAACCGCACACTGACCAGCGTCGTTTTGCTCAGAAGTTTCGAGACACCATGTCAGCTGCAATATCTTTGAGTTTGTTTTGCTTCATCTGAAGCAGACTAACAAAACTGAGTGTTTTATTTGTGCCGCGACAACGCTATCAGAAAAGATCCTGCACGACTTGTTTGTCTGCATCAACACGTCAAATCAAATTGTGGACCTTTCAGTCATTGAAAGGTGTGAAGGAACCCTTGACACAGAGATATTGTGAGAATGCGACTTTGTGTTTTGTTCTTCACCGTTGAACAAAAAGACAGCGGTTGTGACCTTTCTGGGATCTGAGGTAGACATTTCTGCTCCACGCATGAATAAAATGTTCCTCTGACTTATTAATGACATCATCCTCTGCCTTCAATTAGCGCCGCTGTATTAGAATGATTTTTTTATGCGGTATGTGCACAACATGATCAAAATTTCCACACGTATTGTTCCGCAACATGGTGACATTAACTTTTCACAAGAAGCCAAACTATTCGCAAGACTGAAGATCAGTCACCCAAAGCCCAGGCGACGGTGTTCACAGGGCAGTTGAGTTGTAGTTCTCCAAAACATCCAACTTCACGACGAAACCCTCCGGTGGAATTTTTGTGCTGAAAAATGGTCAAGCGAAAGTGACCCGTTGCTCTTCGAGCTCTGTGCCTATACGCTTACACAGTGGGTGGGACAGAAATAGTCTCACTTTTTCTTTGAGCGGAAAATGACAAGTGGAAGTTTGGACTTGCATTTCTCTATTTCTGACGTCCTGCATTGAACGATAGTCCGTCAAACACACAATCCCCGACACACGATTTCGTGCTCAATGCCACCGTAATTGCGATCTCACTGTGGCATGAAACCGTCCACAGACCAGCGACATGCGAGGAAAACAGTTTCGTTCCGCTGAAGATCACCGTACTCGACTGGGTCCCAAAACAACCTTCGTGCTCGGGGTGCAATACATGACAAAGGTGAGGCCAGTTCACCACCTCATAGACAGGTGCAAGATCTCCAAATTGACCAAAGGTATTTACAAATGCGCCGGCTGGACAATAGAATATGAATTAATGCGCTGAGAGGGAGTCCAAAGTAGGGTCGAAGCAGTTTTATAACTACATCTAATTCCCCGCCGTCATGCGAAAGCGAGTTAATTGAAGATTGATAGAGTCTAACCACAGCTAAGGTTAACCAGACCGCAGCCAGGGAACACTATGGGTCAGTGGGGGCTGGACAGGGAGGGAAGCTCATTATGTCTGCACTGTCCTGCCCCCAAGGAACTTTGAGCATATTCACTAACAATGTCCGTGAAGCACAAAACATCAATGAAAATATTGGTGGCCTGCACAAAAAACAACTCCAAATGGCACGTTTACCAACAAACAACAAAAAAGCAGTTGACTCAACAACTTCAGGCAGTGTAAATGTGGAACCAGCAAACATTCTACGACGACTGCGACATTTTGAATAATCAACATTTTTCAGGCAATTCAATTGTCAAATCTGCACTCTTTCGCCTTGCACGCACTCGTCGGTCCAACAGTAGCACCGACACAGAAAATAACCGCACACGGTCGAAGGACTCGGAACAGAATTGCGTTTTGAAACGATATTAGAATCAGTTCACTTATCAGTTGTGTTCATCCACATTACCCGTGACCATGTACAGATACCCTGGGTGCAACAGGTGCCAAATGGCGGCACATCTATGGGCTCACTAACGTCTATGTGAACTTATTGCTGAACACTGATTACATTTCTATAGTGCAATAATCATCTTTATCACTAGTTACAGCATAAAATATGCTTCCAAATGCATAATTAGGCATGCAATGAATGTGCACTCAAAAACTCGGGGTCGGCATTAAAAAGTTTGAGAACATACACGGGTCACCTGCTACAGGGTAAAATGTTCAAAGATGAATTAAATTTCGTTTTTATATCTTTACGGGCGCGCGTACAAGCACATATCCTGGGTGGTTCCAAGACCGCGAACACTTTGCGTCCTTCAAAATGCTTTGTGCACTCGAAGAAACGTTTAATTGCACGAAATTCTGGAACTTGTAAAACAATATTGTGTGATTCGGGTTGAAAAAACGTACGAGTGTTTCCGAACACGAACTTCAGGTGGATGAGCACGAAAATCTTACCTCTCTTCTGCATGAAAGCGAATAGATCGTCCAAAAATTCTTTTCTCTTCTGGTCATCAGAAAGCTCGTACAGCTGCAAAGAAAAACAGAGGCTTCGTTGCACCAAACTGCAAAATATATTTGTGACAGATCTGCTGCACACAGAGGGGAAAAAAACCGTAGACCAGAGGAAAAGTACAAGTAATCTTGCAGACATTTCCTGACCTTCCCATTACATTAAAGCGTCAGATCAGAGGGAAATGTCTGGATATTTTGACTACTGCCACTGAAAATGGTGTCCGTGCGAATCTGGGTTGCATCAAAAAATTATGAGAAACCTCATCCAGTTGGGTGGGCTTTTAGCCAGGCGACGCTCTCTCTGAACCCTTGATGGATCAGACTTTTTTATTTTGAGAAGTTAAAAGGGATTGTGATATCAAATCACTGCCAGCGCAGCTGGCTCTTGTGTCATCGTTTTAATTGGGTGTGACTTCGAGGAGGATTGAAATATAGGTCTTGGCGCGAACACCTGCTCGTGAGTTTCCTGTTGCGTTACTGAAATTTCATTTGGCCCCATTTTTCGAAGAAAAATTTGACTCAGAAAGCAACAATGCATTCATACTGGTCTCAAATGCTTGTGTGGAAGCCTTGTTTGCGTTCGATACCTCTTGATACAAAATGCCTTTTGTGCTGTAGTTTCAGTACCTTTAACCTCACAGGCACTAAATTATATGTAGTGCTCAGATACAAGAGCGATAATGTTCCAATGCGAGGCCTCGATTCACCTTTCCCGGCCTGGTACACTGCTATGTTCAAACTATGATATCTAATAATTATGCTATCAAACACTTTTTGTGTGGCGACGAGATTTAACAAGTGGGGGTTTTTATGTGGCTTCTCCCCATCCCCCATCTGTGCAATACAATATGATAAACGACCTCACGTTTGACAATTACGCAGATGATATCTTTAAATTGGGCTCAAAGACAGTGATAGACAATGCAAACTCTTTCCTGATAAAATTTCATGCTGGTGGCAATTTCGTTCAAATTTCTTAGCGTACCCTTCCTCAGCACCACCACCAAATATAGTCGTCTTCCTGACGCCCATTTCTCTCTTTGACAAAATGACTCTATGCCCTTCCCCTGTAAAAACCAGAGACATTAAACTGTGAAATTCGAGGGCTTTATTTTTATCTCAGATGAAATCAAAAACTGGACTCTCTTGTACATATGTCCCCATGGCACTCACATGTCCACACCAGAAGACATTGAAGTTTTGATGGAGTAAAAATTCGAGATGGGCTTACTCAATATTGAATCTTATAAAAAGGGATTAACGCTTCAGTTCAAAATCTGATTTGTTAATGCACGGCAGTACAAAAGAGCCACGAAGCCATACAACTCTCTGTCCTTTGCGGCCTGAGCCCGAAAGTTGACAACATAGTCACAACATTGTGCCCAACAACACAATGAGATGTTCCACTTCAAAGTTGTAATTATACCCTCTATCTAACACACTGCCTTTTAGCAATGACATAACGCAGCCAGTAAGGAGTATCCGATTGCCACACCAACAAAACTCGTTTCATTTTAAGGTCTTATTTGGTCCGCCTCCCAAATGGGGAAATTAATTGAATTTTGCAGAAAATGCGAAATCTGCAGAAGTTTTCATCTTCTTTCTCTCTTTGGTTGAATTCAATGGCTTTCCCTACGGATCTCATGGACATCAGAACAGCCAAAGGATGTTGGGAGTTGGCTGTGTGGCACCTTGGTCTCCAATCAGGACCTCTGCCTTACAGTGTGCACCACTTTAGCGTCAAAAGAAGAAACAGAACAACCACACTAAAAACTCTCAAACTGCTGACTTTTGGCATTTCCTGTTCGACACTTGTGTGAGAATCCTTTGTTCGGCAGAACCATGCAACATCCAAGTCTGCAGCAGCCACCAAGTGAATGCCTTGTCTTGCAGCTTGTTGCGGCTGTGCTGCTTTCTTGGTGCCCAACTCGGAATTCATCTCTTGAAAATAGCCTGCAATTGGCCTGCAATTAGTCCAAAAGCTGAACAAAGAAAGGAACAAGACTCATGCACGAAAATTGCAGACCTGTATCCACTTCCAACATTGTTTGGTGAAGCAATTAGCCAGATCGCTGTGTGGTATTTGTTTCAAAATCAGCTTCCACAGAACATCATAAAAAGCTTTGCATTGGCGGCGAAAGCGAAATGCCACACACGTTCTTTGCCATTGCATGAGGTTAATGGGAGACAACAACTGTTGTGCGGTCATGCTGTAATTGCAAAAACATAATCTTTAAAAACTTTCCCATGACAGATACACACCCCCAAGAAAGGAAGTGATGAGTTTCGAGACATACAAACCACATCAGCCACATGTGTTGCTGGTGTATGATTTGAAATCAAAAGAAGCGAAGGATATGGTGAAATTATGACCAGGTAGATAACAGTTGCAATGTTGCAAGGTTTTCCCGGCCTTACTATCTCCCATTTCGAACAAGTAACCTCAGGCAAAACATTTAACCATTTCCGGATTCAAGTTTCTCCCATGCCACCACGTTACAAACACGAGATAATTTCTGTGACTCTTGGCAGCAGCCAGACAACAATCCTGACGAACAGATTTGAAATGCAATGGCGATGACAAGCGAATTGCACTGTGACTGCGGATCTTCACGTGTCAATTAAACAACGGAACACTTTCCAAAGTGCGATTTTCTCTGCCGGAATTTTCAGAAATCAATCCCAGTCCAAAACTCAAAAGAAAAAAAAAAACATTTCGAAGTCACAGTGATGTAGACTGCAAACTTTGACACTTTCGTGGCCGCTGAAGATGTTTCCTTTGCAACCAACATCGCTCCTTCTGTGCTTTGGTGAATGTAAAATGAGTCATTGTCATAATTGTACACTTGTGTCTGTGAAGAAAACTCAAAGTTGGACATGCAATGAGCAGAATGGTAGCCATAATTTTGTTCATCTCTTTTATTCGGGGACTCTCGAACCTCATGCCAAAATGTCATTCGCCGAATGCGGGGAAATTTGTCATCATTAAAGATTTAGTATTGCTCGTATTGTCAAGAGGGTCACAGATTAAATGACCGATTTTGCAGATTTCATGTCGACGGTCATAATAACAGACCGGCCGCATTCACGTGCCACCAGTTTCATCACGAAAGTCAAAAACTTCCCCGTTTTCATCCACATTTAAGGCCAAACAAGAAAGAAGAAGAAGAAAAGAGAAAGTACGACTGAACGACGAACGGAAGCACCACATCTGGAAGTGCGAAGTCAAGTTGTGCCAAATTCGAGGTACATTTTGATGCGATGCTTTACGATGTCTTCACTGTCAGTGAACAGACACGCGAAAGGTCCATTTGTCGACTGTTTGCGGAAGACAGCGTTAAATAAGGAGGTGCTCATTATGGATAGGTCACGGTACGCTGGAATGTCACTGGTACGGCGATGACCCCCATTTTTCAGCTGCATCTCGGTGCATTGAGATGGACCCCTTCTGGCGACGCACACCACTTCCATCGGGGTGAATGCGCATTGCCAGACATTGCGTATCTGCAGTCAATTTGCAGCAGCCAGTTTTGATATCTGACGAAGCAGCTGAACAATCAAGCGTTTTGCTCCTGTACATTTGTCCGATTGCAGGCTGCCACGATGGGTCTCCGTTTCCATCGAAAACACCCGAGACGGGTGCGCTTGTGTTTTCAGTGCAGCGATTTTGTTTGCAGTACGCATCGGGCTGATCTTCCCCATGCATCTCCATTTTGATACAAGAGGTGTCTCGGCTAGCTGTAAATATTTTGCCTTTGCATGTGTTTCGACTTCCACATGGCACTTATTGTTCTCAGCTTCAGATACCAACTTTTATATTGGCACACTGGCTGCAAGCATCCGAGGAGGTGACTCGCTTTCCTACGGACGAGAATTTGATGTGCATCGGAGCCAATTCCTGTTGGAATGACATGACAAATCTGTGTTACACACACCACAAATGCCTTTCGTGGGAGTCAAGTTCGTATTGAAAACCCCACAGTTCTGAAGATGTGCGTGAAAGGGCAAAAAGTCACCAATATGCCCCGCAAAGAGTTTGACCATTTGTCCTGGCACAGCAGCGTATCTGTCCGCAATGTGATTAGCCACTGCGTACAACAGGAATACAAAAGCTGCATGCTCAATTAACTTCACCACTTTGGGGAATTAATCGAGAATTAATTGGTCACAAAACAGCCAATTTCTGCTGTTGCAACCAACTCCTGTCCGCAAGTAGTGGTGACATTTTTATGTCGGCAGTTGGATTCTATTTACAAACATTCTCAGAATCCTAGAAATGAAAATGGTCCCGTGTTTGTTGCAAAGAACTAGTGAGATTCCTAAACTGCACAAATACAGATGCAAGTCTGCAAGATAAAAAGGTCAGATATCTGAAGGGAATAAAGTTGGGTAAAAAAAAGAGCAATTGCTTGCAGGGATTCCTCAACACAAGTGGATGTACATCACTAGATAGCAACAGATGTTAGTAGGCTGATTGAGCACCAGAAACATTCAATGCTTTCAAAGAGAAAGTTAATGCTACCTGCAGCACACAAGCCACTTACGCAGATCCCTAACCCGAGGCCTGAAGCCGCTGTCTAATATCAATGCCGATCCCGCCAAATAATTCTGTCCGACTTTTCATCGGCAGCAAATTTAGGTGAACAGAGAGGCAGAGCTTTAATCAGGCCGCTGATAAGTCGGGATCCTGTGTCTTAACTCATTATTGCAGCAATTGCCTCATCCTGAACTTCGCTTCGAGCAGAAACTGCGTGCAAGATGCTCTGTCATTCCAAACAGCATCAATGGATAGGCCAACTTGACCTCTCCGGCTGCAGCACAACCACTTGGGAATCGCGCAGGCATCAGAGCGGCGTGAAAGCGCGCGGCCGCGGTCAGGCCGCGAGAGGAGGCGGAGGGTGCGGGCAGTGCTTCGGGCTGCCCCGCGCACCCGCTCCAAGTACCTCAAACGTGTACACAACACATGCCGAAATCACACAGGTTTCCAAAAGTCAGTTGTTCAAACTTCTTTCCGCTCTCTTTCTTGTTTATCTTCCACCAGTCGCTTCATTTCAACAAGTGCGTCTGTCCAATACACGTGAGCTCCCGTTGCTGTTCCCGTCCTTCATTCGATCGCGTTTGCCTTGTTTCAAATCATCGCAAGCCAACTGAACTCGCTTGAAAGTTCTTCGCCTCGCATCTTTGACTCGATATTTTCTCTGGAGACGGAAAACCAAGCTGCGAAACATTTTCCGACGGACGCAGCAAGTGAAGACCGCAGCACAGGCTCGTGTCAAGGTTTTGTGCTGCGAACTTTGTGTGCGCCACACACGGACACGAGTAAATCACACCTGAGCCATTCTTAACTCTCGGTTGTGTTACTCGATACAAAGACAAGTCATACTTTGTAGTAACCTTTTGACAGACCTGTTGCCGGTCTTTAACACTGAGGAAAGAAACCACGGAGTTTTTGGCAAAAAACATAGGCTCGCACTTAGCTAAATACTACTGTGTAAACGACAGGGTAGTAAACTTTGGTCTGGCCCGTAACTGTTTCCTGAAAGCTTGTTTCAACACACTTTATATTTCTAATGGATAATTTCGTCGTGCAAAAAAGCATTTTCGTAGTTTCCTCACACACATGCAAGACCCAGGGCTGGCAAACAAGATGATATGCAGAGAAACGTACGAACTGCAGGACATGTATGCAGCAACAATTTGACGTCTTCGTCTGTCTCTTCACAACCCCGAAAACTGTACGGGAGGACGAAATTTGTTTTCCACGGGACTGTTTCCTCTGTGGAAGTCTAGAAGTCGTGCTTTCAACAAGGCGAATTGGAGAAAGGTCTCCTGTGCAGATCTAGAGAGACGGGACTCCGTGAGCAGAAATGGATCCATTACGAGCACTTGATTACCTTGCTAAACCAGCGAAAAACGTGTATCATCTGCGGAGTAAGATGCCGTTGTAATACAATTATTCAATTGTCGTATGACCCTTTGTTTACATCCTCGCCATTCTATCATGCACTGAGGAGCTATAAAGTGATATCAGTGTTTATCAGACGGAGAAGATTCCACGCAAGAGTGAGCTGATGTTCAGGATTCCTCTGTCACTACATCGCTCTACCCGGTATTGCCGACTTCCAACATTCTGCGGATCAAACGAGCGATTCGGGGGCCACTCTGCAAGGACAACTGTCTCCAAATACCCCGCTGAGCTTCCGACAAACAACAAAGTGTGTTCGAGTTCCTTTCCAAACTGCAGATTGTGTGGATCCCTCCCCGCAGCAGCCGCCTGTACGTGATGAGTCAATGAGAGTTTCCTTCTGTTTGGCTCCCCGAAGCACTGTGCGCTGCACAACAATGCCCTTTGGCCGAATCAAATCAAATTAACTCTTCATTATGCCTCTCAGCGGTGATATAATTTCTGATATCTAATAATCGGCTTTGAGAACATGGGTGAGGGCAACTTCTTATTGCATTACCACCCTGTCTTCAGGGACAGCGCGATGTCAGGAGGCTGCGACTGCACACAGCCGCGGGCGCGGGTCAAGCTGCCTGCGCCGCTCCTTCCCCGCCGGCTTCTTCGCTGCTTCTCCGGCGAGAGACAAGCACTCAGTTCACACAAACACCGAATTGTCATTTTTGACATATTCTACAGACACAAAGTGGAGAATCGAGGGTGCCCATTACGGATGAATCAATAGCAAAGAGGAAGGACTTAATGAGTGATTGAGACTCTCTGGACTCAACTGGATCCTTCATTAGGTACAATTTGACCTGAACATCTGTTAGCAAAGACTTTCAGTCCACATGTCATTATTCCAGCTTGATAACAGTGCTCTTTACCTCTGAAATGGGCAAACTATTCTAATCGAATGCGGCTCCAAATTACCCTTCTCATTTGGACAGCATTGATCCAAATTAATATTCTCAGTTGATTCAGAAGGAAGGGGACTTGGCTGCCGTCACGCACCACAGTACGTAGAATAACAGACAAAATAGCTGTATTATACCCCAGCCAGCCAATAAACATGGGGCAGTAATGTAGACGTCTGTTTTGGTCTTTCAGGACCTCTGATGCAGTTAGATCGACTAAACCCGCTTCTCGTCCATCAAGGAGGTTTTGAAAGTACATGTGTGTGACTCCTTGTTAAACCCTTCTGTCCAGGCATGCACAATAAAAGGCGTCAGGCCGGTCGAACTAAAACACAAAATTCGAACATATTAAATGCGCCCTGGCAAGGAAAAGTGGGATAAACACCGATAAACAGACAGAGGAGATGAGACAGTATGATCCATTTTACGAGCTACATTAAGTCCGTACTGCTTGGATCCAGCATTCCGTCAGCGCAGATCAATCTAATGCCTCCTGGACCCCTGAACAAACTTTCACACTTGATTTCACTGCTGCAGCTTCAAATCACCCGTTTTCAACAAACTTTGAAAATTGGGGAAAAACTCTCTCTTCTTTCCTTCCTTGTTCTTTGCTCCTTTTGCTCACTCAGGACGTCAAGAATCCAACGTCAGATCACGGAAGGCGCAAAGCGCAAAACTGAGTTGCTTTTCTCGGTTCAGACACCAACAGGTCAGCTTTGCCAAAAGGTTGTTTTGTGCAAACAAAGTTGTTTTGCGGGTAAACATAAAATATTGCATGGGAAAATGTAATCAGAAAGCTTATTCCTCTGATCGCCATGTTATATCAGAATGTATTTGCAATTGATCTTGCGACCCAAACATGCAAGTTCTATCTCCTGAAGAAATTGTGTCTGACGCAGTTTTACAGATTTTCATCACAGCAAACAATTCAGCAAATTACCGCGCCGTACAACTTTCATTTGTTCTTGTATCATTTATTGAATTAATCCCCCATTTGTTCAATTCACTGGGGTCGGTAATTGATATCTGATCTGCAGCATGATGGATCACGATGGAAGATCACAAACTTTTTTGTGGGGCTGCATGATCATCAAAAAGTCAGTTTTCCCCGGACACATGTTCTGTGCTCCGTTTCGAGAGGCCTCATGAATAGTTTATACCTTCATTTAGAACTAACATGCAGCATTTATTAAATGTCAGATATGTTTGTGTATTTTCTCAGTTTGTATCCTTCCTGTCTTTTGTCACTTGCTAATTGCCTTTCAAAGTTTGAAAGATTTGATTCCAAGAGAAAGTGTTCTGACTTTGCGCCACGTCTGCGGTGTGCCACAAGGTTGTCAGACCACAGTTTCCAGTCTGCATTTTGTAGTTCCCACAAAAAACTTTGGCCTCAAGGTGATCTCAACCATTATCAAAAGCCTGTATTGATACCTTTGGTTGTGATCTATTGCGCAGCTGTTTCATATTTAATTTGTGACGACGAGTCTCTGCTCACAACGCACGATATGAACAATCAATGGAGGAAGAATGGATCTGAGTGCTGAATTATTTAGCCCCAATAAAATTCCTATGCATGGACAAACTTTCATGAATATACAAGCCGATCAAAGATCGAAAGGTCCAAAATTCCAGGTTTCAGATCATTCTAAAGGAAAAGCAAGAAAGTGAAAGAGTCTCCAACCTGTTTGAACTGTTCCTCGAAAGTCCAGTTGTGGTGCCCGGTCGGGGAGCCCGCGTTGCCGATGCTCTCGCTGTGCGACTCCGAGGAGCCGGTCGGGGTGGTGGCGGTCGGTGGCGAGCCGGGCCTCGGCGCGGCCAGGTACCGCTCCCCGGGCCCGAAGGCCGGGTGTAGGGGAGGGTAGTGGTGAGCAAACATGTCGGTGGGCATGATGGGCAGAGGAGGACTCGGGCGGCTGTCGGCCCTGTCGAGCGCAGGAGGCACGGGCCTCATAGCGATAATGTCCCGGGGAGATTCGGACCTGCGCTTGTTGCTGTCGGGCCCGTTCTGCAGGCTGGGCGGCGGGCCGGAACTGCTGTTGGTGCTGCCGTTGTGCCCGCTGTGGTGGTGCGGGTGATGCGTTTTTGTGGTCAGTCCGTGTTGGGCGAGCAAGCCCGGGGGCCGCTGCGTGCGGATCTCAGTCTGCGTCACACCCGCCCCGCCACCACCGGCACTGTCCCCGCCCGACTTGGAGGAGTCCGCGGCGGCGGCGTTGGTCCTGAGGTCCTGGGCGCGCAGGTCGTGCGCGCGGAGCTCCTGCGCCCGCAGCTCGTCGTGCTGCCGCGCCCGCTCGAGCGCCTCGAGCTGCGCCTCGTGCAACTCGCGCTCGATCTCCTCGCGCTCCTCCTGCTCCTGGCGCTTCAATTTCTCCAGGATCTCTCGGTGAGATGCGTCCAACTTCTCTGAGTCGATCTCGTTGATGTCTCCGTTCTCACTGCCCACATCCGAAGACTCCATTTCTGAATCCGACTTCAACTCCTCATTGGACTGAAAAGTAATTGAGATACAAGTTCAAACGCAACTCCGGCACATCGCAAAGATTACAAACCTTGTTTTAACAATTCAAAAGTAAATTTGTTGAAAAATTCTGGTCAAAATTCGCGCTAACAAATTTCATACCGAACAAGTGCGTTTTGATAAGTTCATTATGCCGCTTGTCAGTGAAGAGTGACTCGAGCGGCATTGAAATGGCCTTTATGCGGTTGCGCTACGCTACAAGCCCAAAAGCTGGAGCAGCAAAGCAAGACGACGAGGGAAACTTGCCAAAATCCCCCCGTCAATTGAATCATCCTTCGAAAATTGATGAACAGACGCCGTGATCAAGTGAAAAATTAAACAACACGAAAATATCCTGTCAGCATACCGCGAGAGGCTGAAAGCCAGGTGTGTAAGGTGCTAAGTGCAATGTGTCCATGTGTTCCCGGAAAGTTGCATTGGACTCTGTCCTAAACGCTTCTTCACAAGAGGAATTTCGGCTGAGTTGTCCTCCCTGCGTGCCAAGATGATTCAAAGTAAAAACTTGCTGTGTCCTCTGTTGACACGAAAGACTTTCCTGCCAGGAAGCAAGATGGTGAGTGAGCAAAAAGAAGGGAAGTTGTTGCACCCCACAACAATGTGCGAAGCACAGCAGCAGCCCCTGCGCCCTGCCGCAGCAGCCACTGGGTGCGCTGACGGGTGAAACCAGAACCACTCGGAGCTGTCAACCTACCAAACTTCCGTCCCCGTTGCTTCTTTTTGGATCCATGTTACCACAGTGGCAACACTTTTCAGGTTGTTCTCGAGACGTCGTCTCACCACTCACTTGTGTTGAATTCAATGACCCAGGATGACGAATGAATGAACTTCAAAGAAGAGCGGCACCATCCCAGAATGCAATTCGCTGGGATAACTTGATGGCCTTGACCTCAAGGAATGCTGTGTGAGACTATTTTTCCAAATCTGCGTGTTTGATCAAACTTGTGCGCACCTACCTTTCAGTAAGTGAAGTGTTCACTACAAATTTGACAATTGAAACGAGCTAGGTACCACATTTTTTTGCACATTTCTTGGCAAAGCAAGTTTGCCATTTTCAAGCGCAGTGTAGAGATTACGAAAAACATGGCTGCGCCGTACAAGAAAACTTTTGTGAAACAAATTCAGCGTACAGGCGACAAAATAACAAGGGATACAGTCTACTGGAAGAATTATGAAGTAAGTATTGAAGGACATTTTTGCTGGTTTGGTGTTAAAAGTTTGTGTTTCTTTTGAATCTGTGCAAAAACACAACATCAAAACC
>JAAUXT010011218.1_pt1 | contig 34129 bp, 43 predicted proteins | sample 7278171 | NCBI WGS metagenome assembly JAAUXT01 (sample SAMN14350112, study PRJNA611818) | marine sediment metagenome | isolation source: surface marine sediment (1.8m) | place: French Polynesia: Moorea | collected 2018-08
CTGCCCCACACGCCCCGCTCCCGATCTACTGAGTGATGGAGCAAGCGTGAGTGACTGAGTTTGTGAATGAGTTGGTTTGAGTTAGCGACTGATCTTGAGTGCATGAGTGAGTTATGGAGCTTGAGTGAGTGAGTGAGTGAGTTTGTGTGAGTTAGTGACAGAACATGAGTGCATAAGTGAGGGATGGAGCATGAGTGAGTGAGTTAGTGTGAGTTAGTGACAGAACATGAGTGCATGAGTGAGTGATGGAGCATGAGTGAGTGAGTGAGTGAGTTAGTGTGAGTTAGTGAAGGAACATGAGTGCATGAGTGAGTGATGGAGCATGAGTGAGTGAGTGAGTGAGTTAGTGTGAGTTAGTGATGGAACATGAGTGCATGAGTGAGTGATGGAGCATGAGTGAGTGAGTGAGTGAGTGAGTGAGTGAGTGAGTGAGTGAGTGAGGGAACATGAGCGCATGAGTGAGTGATGGAGCATGAGTGAGTGAGTGAGTGAGTGAGTGAGTGAGTGAGTGAGTGAGTGAGTACTCACCAGGTCCACTTCTTGCGCGCCTTCCACTGGGCCGGCTTCTTGCGCTCTCTTCTCCTCGGGTCCTTAGTCAGGTGGCCCGCTGTGGGGCACAAACACAACAAGTCAGTCGTGTGTCTTGTTTGATCACATGAACGCACACACACAGACACAGACACACAAACACGACGCAAAGCAAACAAGAGCACACACCATGTACAGAAAACGCACGCACACACACACACACGTACACACAGCCACGCTGACACATACACACCCTCGAACACGTACGAGGGGAATTTCATAAGTAACCGTTTGTACCTCGTATCTTCCAAATGGATATTTCTTGCTGCACAAAACAGAACAGAGAATCAGTGTTGCATCCATTATTGCAAACAAAGTTGAAATCTACCAACTGAGATTCAAGAAAGTAAGGAAAATTTTGATCCAAAGTTGGTAGAAATTTGCCTTATGATTATTGATTGTTAATGGCAAAGGACTGAAGTACAAAGAGTGCACAGGCATTGAGGAGAGTTAATAGCTCAAAATTCTTCAAACTTTGGAGGTAAAATTGTTTGGGAAGGAATGTAGCTAGGATTGCCAGAATATGCCAACTCATTCTTTGTGAGACAAAGTTGTGAAATGCAAAGGATTGTTTCTCTGGAAGCATCCATTTGGAAGATATGAGGCAAAAAACGGTTACTTATGAAATTCCCCTCGTACACACGCACGTCCCACCTGCACTTTCTCTTGCGTGTCAGCAAACGATCGTACGCATACATTCACTGAAAACAAAGCAAGGCGCCCCGTGCCTACACACACGCACGCACGCACGCACACCACACACACGCACACCACACACACATTTGCTCGGCCAAGTCGGAATCTCGCGCATGCACACACACAAACACACACATACGTGCCGCACGCGCACACGCACGCACACACCACCACCACACACGCACACACACCCACACACCCACGCACCTATCCGCAGAAGCTCGACCAAGTCGGAATCTCGCGCATGCACACACACAAACACACATACGTGCCGCACGCGCACACGCACGCACACACCACCACCACCACACACGCACACACATCCCCCACACGCACCTATCCGCAGAAGCTCGGCCTTGTCGGCGTCGACGAAGCTGAGCAGCGCCCTGGCGACGCCGAGTCTGACGGCGCCGGCCTGGGACGACCCGGCGCCCTCAGGTCCCCGCGTCTCCGCCTCCACGTCCAGCTCCCCGAGCAGCCCCACCAGGTGCATCGGACTCATGATCTGCTGCCTGAACAAAAAACAAGAACACTTTCGTGTTGAAGACGTGCGATTTTGGGAACGAGAACACTGCTGTGTTGAAGACGCGCGGTTTGGGGAACAACAAAACCGCCGTGCTCAGGTGTACGTGGTGCGGGATGGTCCAAGAACAAGAACACTGCCATGTTGAAGACAAGTCGCATCAGAATTCCAGTTCAGCCCCATGCTTTTCACAGTTTGAGCGGACGGAGCGGGGCTATTGGCCCAATTTTGAAAATCAGCAGGCAACAATCCCACCCACTCCCCTTTTTGCCCGAAACATGCGCACGCACAAGGACTCAGAACACCACCGTACTGATTGCACTGTGCCCGCGGCTATACACGGGGCCGCGGGCTTTGAAACTTCTCAACAGACAGAAGACCCTGCTGCACCTTCCTTGAAAAATGTCTCGACTGACCACGAGGAAGAAATGACCGGTGGACAGTGGATCCCATTGTCATCAATTTCACAGCCATTCCGCGCGATTGGTCTCGACGGACGCGCCCTGCGCATCAAAGTTTAATGCGCATGCGTGAAGAATGACCAGTGTCCACCTCTCCCCGCGGGTCCCCAGGCCCAGCTGTCCGCTGTTTCTATTGCGCGGATTAATCTCACGTTTTCGTGGCGGCTCCACGGCGGAGGGTTGGGAGCGCAGGGCGCGGGGCGTGACGCGTCACGGAATACTGAACAGCACACGAACCTTCCAATTGTCAAAAGGACGAAAAGCCAAGAAAAATCAAGGGCCCCTGCCACTAAACACTGTCAATTTTCTTTCCACATAAATGTCTTGTTTGTAGCAGTTTCCTCGTCAAATTTTTGAACCCCTGTTGGCATTGAAACAAGTTTCCCTCTTTCCCCAGAATCAGCCCCACATGACCTTCCCCCTTTGATCCACCCGGAACATTTTCTCCCGGCTGATCTCTCATTGTGTTTGTCGGAAACAAATTGATTGGCGTCGCGCGCGGCATCCATCACCCCCGCCGCTTGACCATCACCCCCGTCGCTTGACCGCTGTCAATTACCGCCGCTGAGGTGTCAATCAAAACTGCACCGCATAGCACGAAAAAACAAACCGTCACTTCTGTCGCCATAAAACTGACCACGAGCTGCGTTCTTTGAGTTGGGGGTTCGATCCCACGTTGTGTGTGTGTGTGTGTGTGTGTGTGTGTGTGTGTGTGTAGTCTATGTATGTATGTATGTATGTATGTATGTATGTATGTGTGTATGTATGTATATATGTATGTATGTATGTCAGTGTCTGTGCAGGATGAGTGTGTGTGTATGTGCCTCTTGGCATGCGCGTGCTCGTACACGTGTGTCCTCCCTGTGCGCGTGTGCATCACTGTGTGTGCGTGTGTGTTGTGTGTGTGTGTGTTTTCCATTTGATAGCTGCCCTTCGAATCGTTAAAACACTTCATCACATAGGACATCAGCGTGAAACACCAACAAATAAATCGCACTGAAGGTTCGATACTTGTCAACACGAGCACTTGGAGACAAACGCCGACTCGCCGAACGAATAACCCCCGGAACAACCATGTTGTCCACAAGAGATAACGGTGTCTGTGTGTGTGTGTGTGTGTGTGTGTGTGTGTGTGTGTGTGTGTGTGTGTGTGTGCGTGCGTGTATGCAACGGTGATGTCACGTGACGCACCTGTCGCTCTCCCGGGGCAGCGCATGAAGGAAGCGTTTCCCGTTGATAGTGACGCGTCCCGTCCCGTTGCCCAGCAACATCACGGTCCCTGTCGTCGTCTTCCGTTTACCTGTAAGGAGACGCGTTGTCATGGTGGTGAGTGTCATTCTGATGTCACGATGGGCAAAGCTGGGTTTGTGCGTCTAGTCGATGCGGCCCAACACAATTTCATGTCAGCCAACACAACGCCTGTGGGCTTCAAACATTCACCCATGCGAGACGCGTGAAGCGAGGACGAGGCCAATTTCTGGGCTTTACACATGCACACAGACACCCGCCCGCTTGCGCACACGTACCCGCAACACGTAAGCACACACACACACACTCACACACACACACACACAGTGCCCCTCCTTCCTCCAAGAGGCCACATCATTCCCAGCCCAGGTGAAGAAAGCCAGCACGCATACACGTACACACACATACACACACACCAAGCCAGCCCAGCCCCTCCTTCCTCCAAAAGGCAACGCGATTTAGATTCTCGGCCCAGGTGAAGAAAGCCACCCCGCGGAAATCCAATACACGCTGATCTCAAATTGAGGAGCGACTAAAGATCACGTCCCCGAGGCTAAGCGCCGCCAAACGAGCGTCTTTTGATCACCAAATCCAATTGAACCGAGCGGGAGGGAGGCAGCCGCGTCGCGACGTTCAGACTTAGCAGATGACGGGGGGCGCCCGGGGCTGTCCTGATGCGACACCCGCGGCGGATGTAGCGGGGGGGGGGGGGCTCCACCCCCCTCAAAACAAACAATCTGATCCCCACGAAAGAAGATATTACGGGGCGTGGACTCTTGACTCCCCCCCAAAAAAATATGCACTTTTCGCCAGCAATTTGCGCCACAGGCGCAAAATTTTACAACTTGGGAGTTTGCCCCCCCCCCCCCAAAAAAAAGACTTGCCCCCTTGACCTCAATCCTTGAACAGTTAGTTACCCCCTAATTTTGCAGCACAATCGTACCATTTTTGCGTGTTAAATTTTTCGAGCTGGGAATTCCCTGCCCCAGTGTTCAGCACCCCCAGACCTTAACCCTCTGGATCCATCGATGAGCACTTCTCAATCTCTCATCAAATCTACCGACGCGTCTGTTTCACTGTCAGAAAGGGTCAAACAGCGAAGGATCATTCGGGAGCAAATCTCCCTGGTCTTGGGACTGTCTCGCTGTGTGCTGGATGAATAAGAGTGCGACTGTTCGCGCTGCCAAACGTTGTCAGCCAGTTGGCTGCAGACTTCCGTTTCAATGTGGTCAACACAAATCGGTACATTGTCGCTTTGGTCAGTTTTCTGCCCCTTGTCGTCCCTCAAGAGCCTGACGATAAACTTCGATGAAGAACACAACTTCACACACACACACACACACACACACACACACGTGCACACAGACACAGACACAGACTTTTCCCAGGCCGCTCTGCTGAACACGTTCAGTCTGCGCGTCTCTGGTGAGGGTTGTGAACGAGGCAACACGCACACCCGGTCACACACACACACACGCACACGCACACACACACACACACACGGTGTACGTACAAAGAGCCGTCATGTATGGTCTTCCGTCGTCGGTGTACATCAACTGCAAAGAGAACGTCACACCGACTCATACAGCGCGGATACACACCCAACTAAAATTATAGTCGAATCACTGCTATTTCCACACAAGATCATCTGCCGGTGTGCACACGCGCCGTTCTCCTGACAACCGGAGTGTTCATCTTGGATTCTCACAAAACGAACGGAAAAGAAGGACAAAACAGGAAATGATGACCAAACCAAGCAGAAAGGCAAGGACGAGAAAAGAACAGAAAGAACAGCGCGGGGAAATTGGGCGTGCACAACGAACTCCGGACAACCTGCAGTGCTACGCACTGATGCTTTTGCAGTTAACGTGCATTGAACCTGTACGAAATACGGACGGACTCACCGGCGGTACTTCCTCCACAGCATTCTGCGTGCTCAGCGAGACTTTGTACTGCATGATGAAGTCCTTCTCCGAGTTGACGAAGGGGCACTTCAGCAGCCGCTCCATCACCCCCACGAACAGGTTGTACTGAAGACAAACGCAGCAGGGCTCACACAGTGACGTCACGTGGTTTTCTTGCACACCACGTGACTTCCTTGATCCCCAAACAACACTGGATGCTGTTCCTACATTCTATCCAAGACCAACCCACAGACAAACTCACTGGACAGTTTTTCGGGACTAATTTTGAAACACCAACGTCAACGTCGAGTGGCGTTTTGTGATTGGCCAGTGTCATGGCCAGTGCGCCTCAAACGTCCAGGTTGCTGTTGTTGATGCTACCCCACCCACTGGAGGGTTAGGGGTGCTGCTTCTTAAACCCCCCAGTCTTTAGGGTGGGAGGACTGGGTAAGAGGTGCCACACCCCTCAGACTCGACCTGCCGCACCCACCATGAAGTCCATGAGCTTCTCGCCCGTCTTATCCTCCAGCTTCTGCTTCGAGATCCACGTTGATCCCTTCGTCAGTCTGCAACAGAGACGTCGACTGAGGCAAGCTGCACATGCCCAGTACCCACTCCGTGACCCCCCCCCCCACCAGACGCGGGTACGCTGCACAGTGACTCGTCCCCCCACTCTGGCCAGGGCTTACCAGAGTCTGTGCTGTTACGCATGCGCGTCGCATTCTGCTTGTGAACACAACTTCAAAATGCAAAAGCGACATGCACGTGGCGTGGGGCGTGGGGCCGTGTGACTCTTGCCCGTGTCGGGTATCTCAGGTGGGGCACACCACTCGCCCGAGTCTGGGGCGTGGGGTGAGTACCGAGCACAACTCCGAACTCTCACGATTCCGTCCGAATTTACACGATCTTCTCCGAACTCGCACGATCTCCTCCGAACACAAACGAGCTCTGCCAAACTTGCACGATCTCCTTCAAACACACACGGTCTCCGCCGACTTTACACGATCTCCGCAGAACTCACACGATCTCCACCGAACTTACACGGGCTCGACGAACGGCTGGTCGACGCCGGGCACGTACATGCCCTTCCGGATCATCGCGTCCTCGTACGCCTTCTGCGCCTCCGTCCGCATGTCGATCTCCTGCGGGGAAACCAGCCAAAACAGGGTGGGGAACCTGCGCGCAGTGGACCCGGGGAAAGATAGTCAGGGACCCGGTGCAACGAAATGGGGAGACACCCCAAACAGGGGTGCCTCTTCAAAAAAAGAAAAATAACTCTTACGGGATGTCAGTTGGCACAGGCTACTCAGAGCCTTGAAAAGTATTCAGCCATTTCAAATGAGAATTGAAATAAGGAGCATGAGGCAAGAGGGTCAAGGAGCCTGCCACCAGACCTGCCTGACCTTCAGCAGAGGCATGGGGCCCCACCACCCAATGCCTCCTGATTTCAGGTGTCTGACCATTTCGTTACACTGGCGGCAGCTTTTATCAGGGCGGGAAACCTGCGCGCAATGGGCCTGAGGCATAATTGGGACAAGTGAACTCGAACCAAACTTCGTCAGCGGAAACTTTGTGGCTGTCACACAATGACTCGAGCTTGGAAATTCTCACACATGAATGACAACGACGCTGTGTTCTGAGGCCAAGAACGCAGAGGGCCGGAGTTCATGGAGTGCGCGTGTGTGTACGCTTCAAGAGTGTGCGTGGTGTGTGCACATGTTCGAGAGTGTGTTGTATGTTGTGTGTGTGTGTGTGTGTGTGTGTGTGTGTGTGTGTGTGGTGTGCACTCACGTGGATCAGGTTGTAGAAGACCGGGACGCCGGTGTAGAAGAATGTGTCGAGCGGCCGCCCGTCCATCCCGAACTGCGCCGCTGAAACGGGTCAACAAGAACACTTGCACGTGTGGACACACGCCTGGCCTACATCTGTCAAGCATTGACTTCACAAAGCGTTGCTCACTGCACGACTGTCCTTCTTTTCCACAACTTCACAAGTTGATTGGGTTGCAACATCTCAGCGGGGGGACACCAGAACTACAAAACGCATCTTGTGTCAGCCTGACAGCAGAACGAAACGTTCAAGCACAACATCAGCTGCTTGACGCGTACATCGCCTGCGTGCCGAATCCGTGAGAGGGGGGCGACGGTGCGGGAGAAGTACTCAAGAAACCCAGAAAGTTGGAAGCCACCCTTCTAACTTTTGCGCGCAAAGGGAGGGGGGTTATCCAGAAACTCGGATTTCCAAGTTTCGCTGCCCCCTGAGTAAGTTTCCGAGTCTCACCCAAACTCGGAAAATATTACGCCTCACGGTTGGCAGATCATGGGCAAACAATATCAGCGCAAGCGGCTGACAACCAGTCTGACGACAGATCGAAAGCCGACTTCGCGTTACGACTGCCAGTTGTTCGCTTTTGCGCATCTCGCGGTTGCTCAAGAATCCTCACCTGTTACTTGGGGAAGAAACTCTTCCGGAGGCTGAAAAAACGAACAAGATGACAAATGATACTCGGGAAAGAGACACGCGCCGCGCAATCTAATTTGGACGCCGCGGCCTCACAGAGAACACGACCCGCCATCAGCCACGATCACATTAAACCGACTCGAAGGCGATCAAAATTAGGCTGTAGCCGCGCAGGGACGGACGCCAGCAGTTGCGACGCCGCCCGTGCACTGCAAAGGCGGATAAAACAAAAGAAACCACCCATGCATGGAGGTGAAAGACTGAGAGCTTTGTGTCACGCAGAATTAAGACATTCTTCTCTATTCTGCGTCCAGAGGAATGCCACACGCGCGAAGACAATGAATATTATTCACGGTTTGCTGGTCCTGAATGGGCCCATTGGGCTTCTGTCTGGAGGGGGGGGGGAATCGATCAGGCAGGCGTCTCAGAGCAGAGTTTAGTGGCGGTGTGAAGGCGTAAGGAATCTGGTCCGGAGGTAAATGGGTAGAAACGGGAAGTGCGTCTGCGATTGGGCGCCGCAAACTCGCCTAATCCAATCAGAGAGCGATCTGCCGCGACTGCGCAATGAGACGCTTCGTGGCGTCTTGTCTGCACATCCGGCGGGAAGGGAGAGGGGCGTCTTTCGCCTGAATTGTTCAGCGAATTTCACGTTGTTTGGTTTTCGTCGGCCAGATTCACTGTGAATCGATCCAGAAATGCAAACAATGAAGAAACGAAAGCATTCGTTTTGAAGTTTTCGCGAATGGCTTGTCTTGACGCCCCCCAAAGAAATGCACGGCATTGCCCTCCTGTTCGTCGTTTGGGTTGGTCCCCAAACTTTGAGCTGTGAGCGCAGAATTTAAGGGTTGCAGCTTTTTTTTGGTCCAAGGATTGTCCACACACATTCACATGTACACACACAACTCAATCAGATCTGGATCCAGCTGAAGACATTGAGATCACACACAACGTTTGTCTTTCCCGCTCTCATCGAAGCCACTGACTGAGCAGCTTTACCATGCGTACCCTTTACCGTTTCCACCGGTGTAACACGCAACTTTTTGTCCCAAAATTTAAGACCCAAAGTGGGGGTGCATCTTACCCCCAATTCACACCAAGCGCATCTACGCACACGCACACCAAGGTCACTGCGCACCAAAAATAGGTATCACGCATGCGAAAGGCAAAGTAAATGGGCAGTGAGTAGTTGTGTTCACACTAAGTACATGTGCGCCACCATGATCGTGGATGGGTTCCAACCCCAAACGTGCACTGGCGCATGGTGCGTGATGCGCTGGCGCACGCGGTGTGAATTGGGGGTTATACATGGGTACGAGATTGCTATTATTTCAATACCTGATACCAGAAAACCAATCCAAAATTCTGGGTGCATCTTTTACTTGGGTGCGCCTCATACACGGGTGAATACGGAGAACACGAGTGCAAGTTGTAGCAATTACAACGGGAAAATCAAGGAGTTGAACTTTTGGCTGGAAACAAAGACGGATTTGAGATAACAAGGGTCTCAGCTTGTTCACACATACACCCTTGCACTGAGTATGCCAGGCTGCGCAGTTCAACGTGAGTGACGGTCAAGGACCGGAATCACCACGAAACAGTACAAAATGGGCAATTGTCCCGGGCGTCAATGGCCACACCTCTTGGCTGCGTGTGGGAGAAGAGGCAACAAATTCAGAAGGAAATTTACCCTCATCTTGGGGCGTGCCGACTTGTCGTGTAGACCTGAGGGCAGCAGGTACTCGATGGCCTCCTGAAATAAGAGATATGTACAGCAGTGGTAAATTTGGTTCCCCAATCATGCGCCACACGCACAAATTTTTTCAAGGTTTTAAAAGATGAGGTCGGTCCCCCTGTCAAACCAGATCCACAGTGGCGCCTCGCTTGTTACTGCACGTTGCTGTGGAACCCTGCGGCTCCGCTAGTGACGCGGTCTTCTTGCGGAAGGGGGCGACACCCCACGGTGTGAGCGGTGCGCGTATCGCGCCATCTACCGGATCGTTGCGTCAACAGAAACTTGTGCTCGTTTCGTCTCTCGTGTCACTTTTGGTGTCCCCACCACGAATATGTCCAACTGGCAACACTTGTTGGCCCATATTTGTTCCCCAACTGGGCAAAATCCTGAATCATCCCTGACATCGGATCTAAAACTTTCTCTTTTCTTGTAAAATTGAAAGGCAAACAGTTTGCTTCTGTGTTGCAAACTTTCGAGGACAAGTTTGTGGGATTTTTTCGGGAGTCGAATGCCAGGACCACTGGACAATACCCAACGCATTGGCGACACTACCGGCTGCGCGGTGGTGATCACGTGATGGCTGCTCGATCACGTGACGGCAACTCACGTCGATGTCGTTCTGGTCGAACATGTGCGGGTCTTTGCCCATGATGGCCGCGAGGTGGCGCCGCCCCGTCTCATACACCGCCTTCTGTTCCTCGATGTACTTCACTGAAAAATTACAAAACAACAAGAACACTGAGCAGTGTTGACACACGCCGAATCACCCGAGTTGGCAAAGCGCCAGAAAGGGCTAATTTTATGCTTGCGAGCACCTGGCCTGACAGGAAATGGGCAGCGTTTCCCAAATTCTGAAAACCGAGGGAGGAGGGGGGGGGGTCTGCCGACATCGTATTTTCCGAAGCGTGATGGGAAGACACACACGAAACACTTTCGTTCGGCACGTGTTACAAAAGTAAATCCAGGCCCGGGTTCTCCAACTTCACACCCACCCTGCGCTTTGCATGTCGATTCCTCTGTTGCCACGCCAAACGTGAAATTCAAACGGATCAGTCCGTGTGATAACTCCAACACGCATGACATGGACGTGATTAAATCCAGGATAAATTTAATAATTCTTTCAAAACAAACAAGACAAACTCAAACTTGGACACAACAGTCGCACACCCCGTTCGAATGACACAAGTCGGAATCAACAAACGTTGCACTTGTAACTTGAGTTTATCTGTAACATTTGGCACGTCGATGACTGACCTTGTTTGGCGGACATCTCCAGATACAACCGCACAGCGTCAGTCTTGCCAGACGGCTTCCTTGTCGGCTTCTGTTGTTGTTCTTTCAACTCCAGCTCCTGCTCTTTTCTCAACCGCTTGTGCTCAATCTTGTCGAACTTTAGCATTGGTCTGACCTTCCTGCCAACTTTCTGTCAAATGAAATAGCGCAACTTGCTGTGAACTGAGGCTGCCTTCGATTTGGCGATTTACCGGTCTGGATCAGCATGGCCCGAGTCTTAAAATCATTTCCACGCGGACCACCACGCATATTGGCCTGTCTGGATTGCTCACAAGCTACCTGATGTGAGATTCTGATCTGAAATGTGACAAGGATTGGCAAATCGAACTGGGCCTGAATTTAGATGCAACGCAGCTTCAGTCCAGCGAGTTTCCTTGAGCGATAATAGAGACAACTTTTAAGAGTGTTTTCCAAGGAATATTTTCCCCTGTATGGTATCCTGTTTGACACTCACCATAGTAATGGGTTTATCAGAACCTAACCACTGACTTCGGGTGGACAAAGCAACACGTGGAACGTCCCAGAAACTTTTCCGCAAAATCCAGCACTTCAAGGGCGCCGCCATCTTGCCCCCTTTTGATCTACTGCATCTGTCCCGGAGGTCACGAGTTGGCTGCAAAAAAGAAGTAAACATTTTCAGAATGTTAACATCCGTGTTGCAGTGGTTTCGTCCTTTGCAGTGCTGCTTCAGGAAGCTTGTATTGAAGACATGGTAGTTGTCTTTCTGAGGGCTGCACATCATGAGCAAAAGAACCTCAGAGCTTGTGAAACTCAAGCGTAAAATTGGAAGGTCACAGCAGTCTGTCTGCGCAGCAAACCAGTTGACAGGTCCACTTGTCAGTTGTTCGATCTGCTGTCTCGTCTCTCAGCTCGGTCTATTTTGACTGACAAACTCTTGACATAAAAGTTGGAGAAACGCGTGCTGATGAAACTTTCTTGACCGTTCTGTTGTGGTTGACAAGCCAAAAGATGGCGTCGCGGCAGTCGTGCTTTCAGTTCTTCCAAATGTTGACTTTGCACCCCGTTCTGTTTCCAGATTTTACGCCATGTAGCCCGACGTGAGAGACGCTTCCTTTTCCCGCCACCATCACCGTCGCAGCGCCACCTGTTTTCCTGCTGCCATGATTCCCTCCAGGTTGAGCGCCGGCGTCACTTACTGCCGCTACGTGGCGCAGCTGGAGGCGTTACGCCGTGCGGGACGCGACGCCGGCAAAAGGTGCGAGACGCAAGGGACGCTGGGCGTCGATCAGCGTGAACCTGAGCTTGACACATCCAGTAGCAGCTGTGACTGTGACAGCGAAATTTTTTTCCCAACTGCTGCCTCTGCCGGAGGAATGCTGCTGCTCACTCGACGTCAGATCTACGTCTGCAGCTGTGTTCACGGGGTGAACCTGAGGGGCGGGGCGTCCACTGTTGAATAAAGTACGAGTGAGAATCCACGCCGTGGTGACTCATTCGAGTGATGCCGGGGTGAATGAGCAGTTTGTAGATGAACCTATGTCAACAACGAAGAGTGGCAGTCACACTTTATGCCCCTGCGATTATTGTGTGTGATGTGTGTGTGGGTGTGGGTGTGACTGAAAATTCGTCTCAGTTAAAAACTGGGGTGAAGAGGGTAGCCACAGCGTTGCCGATTGGCTGTTGAATACTTAGGTTTGTCGGCAGGTTGGTGCGGTTTGTGGCGACGCAGCGCAAGTCGCACTACGACGTTCTCGAGGTCAGCAGAACAGCAACGCTGGGCGAAATCAAGGCTCAGTACATCAAGCTGTCCAAACAGGTAAAGTGTGTGTGTGTGTGTGTGTGTGTGTGTGTGTGTGTGTGTGTGTGTGTGCGTCCCTGCTTCTCTGCACACAGACATCCACTGCAAAAAAGACCAAACAAATCCATGACTCACCCGTGCCGTTTCGAAGTCTCCAGGCCTTTTTTGGCAACGCCACAGCGCGTGTCTTCACCGATCGGTGTTCTTGTATTTTTAGCACCACCCGGACGTGTCGATGGACAACTCGAAGGCGAGTCGTGACAAGTACATCCGGATCCGAGAGGCTTACGACGTGTTGAGTCGCACCGACACCCGACAGCAGTACGATCTGACGCTGCAGCGTCGCACAGGCAACTTGGAAGAACCCTTCATCTTTGACCCCAGGCAAACGTACAAAGAGTATTACCGGGCGCAGCAGCAGGGACAGCAGCAGCACGATCACTACTACTGGGGCTGGTGAGTTCGAACCGTACAAGCCACAACAGGACCACCACACACGTGTGTGTGTGTGTGTGTGTGTGTGTGTGTGTGCGTGCGTGTGTGCATGCATACGTGTGTTCGTGCGTGCGTGCGTGCGCCAAGAACCGGACACGCACACAGTAACATGATTGTTGGTGATGCCAGTGTACTTTCATTGTTTCACAAGCAACACAAAATCGCAAAGTACTTGCAGAAGAACAACAAATCACCAGTCTCTTGCGCGTGTTTTCAGGAACCGTGAGCGGCCGCCCTACGCCGGCTCGGACTACCGGCGCCGGAAACAGCGGGAGCAGGAAATAATGAGCGGCTTGCTCGGGTGGCTCGGCTTCGTTTTTCTGGTCAGCGTCATCCTCACGTTTCACTCACTCGTCGTCAGGTGAGCGAGAGCACACGCTCGGACACACACACACACACACACACACACACACACACACACACACACACACACACACACACACACGGAGTCTCTCTTCTCTTCTCTTCTCTTCTCCTGTCTTCTCTTCTCTTCTTTTCTTTCTTTCTTTCTTCCTCCGCTGTCTATCTCTGCCTGTCTCTCTTTGCTGTCTGTCCATTTTGGCTGTCTGTCTCTGTCTCTCTCTCTCTTCACTGTCTGTCTGTCTGTCTGTCTTCACTGATTGTCTGTCTGTCTGTCTGTCTGTCTGTCTGTCTGTCTCTCTCTCTCTCTCTTCACTGTCTGTCTGTCTTCACTGATGGTCTGTCTGTCTGTCTGTCTGTCTCTCTCTCTCTCTTTCTCTCTCTCTCTCTCTCTCTCTCTCTCTCCATCTCTTCCCCTCTCTCTCTCTCTCTCTCTCTCTCTCTCTCTCTCTCTCTCTTCACTCTTTGTGCCTCCACACGCTCTCGACGTCAAGTGAGAAAAACTGCACACACACGCTCGCGCGCAGACTTCCAACCCCATCAGAAGGGTCCAAGGGCACTTTCCCCTGGTTGTAGCGCGGTAACCACTGAAAGCGTCGTGCGTCGCGTGCACTTCAATGAGTGCGAAGTTTCTCTGGTGCGTCATGCATTGCGCTCTTGCACAAGTGAATGGGCAGCAGTGAATAAGGCTTTGGGTGGGAAGTGCTGTGAAACAAACCACTTGTCTGGGGCTACAGGATGGAGTCAGTGTAAAAGTGTGCTTTTTCAGATTTTGCCTCAATTTCTTTTCTTGAGGGGGAGGGGGGGGGGCTCCACACCACTGAGTTTTCTTTGTTGATAAGCGTAAAGCACAGCGTGCGCGAGTGTGACATTGCGTTGAATGCAAGTCAGCGGTCCTGATTCATGCGCTGGGTGGTGGAAGGAGGGGGAGAGGGGGAGAATTGGATCATTGCCCTTCGACCTTGACTCAAAATTGTCCCCTTTGTTCTTTCTTCAGACCCCTGATCAAGATCTTCCTCATGTGGTGGTCGGGTGTCCCCCATCCTGCGGCCAAGCTCAAAAGGAAGAGCCGGGAAAGGTGACCACCACCGCCAGCCGGGTCCACCTGGATTTGTGCAAATGGTGGTTGCCGTAGGAAAACGAGTGATATAGTTGGAAATCTCAGCACTGTTCACCTGGTTGTGATCATTGGGCGATTTTGTGCTGCAGCTGCTCCGTAAAATGTGTGGCATTCAGTGCTGCACTCTGAAGATTCAGGGCTTAACCGTCAGGATACGCGCGCGCGGCAGGAACGCGCCCAACCACACATATGTGGCAAAGTCGTGTGCGGTCATCGCGCGCAAGACGCTATGTGTTCTTGTTGATGGCTCTGACGGTGGTCCATTCTTGGGTGTGTTTCTGTGCAGTACGCACCGCGCTTTCGAAGTGAAGCGGTACCCTCGGACCCGTTCGTAGGTCTACCCAATCGCGCGTCGTGGGAAGTCTGCGCGAGAAATGAATTCTGTGGTGTTGAATGTTTTCTGATGCGGTTGTCGGAGAAAATAAAGTTGTTTGACATTTTGAGTCAAGGTCGTTTGACATATCCGATTCCCCTCTTCCACCACCCAGCTGATTTTGTCTGATGATTGTGCATTTAATGCTGTGTCACATTCACGCGTGTGTGTGATGTGCACGTGTCAACTTAGCAGTCTGGAACCACCCTCCACCGTCCGATGCGAAAAGTAATTCAGGCAAAATCTGCAGAGAGTACTTTACCTGGCAGGACGAGAGCGTTCGCACACTGGAAGCATGCCCCACATGTCCCAGCTGGAGGGGTTGGATGTGCTCTGTGAGCGTACCCATGTGCCCCACCTGAAGGGTGAGGTGGGGTGTACCCTGGGAGCTTGCCCATGCTGCCCCCGTTGGAGAGGTGGGGTCCCAGGGCACACAATACAAGTGGCTTTGTGTACGGTGTGCAGGCCACGATACATGCGCTTTTTGACACATCCTCCTCACAGTGTGCTGTAGCTTGGCTTTTGTCCACAGAGACTTGGTACGCATCGCCAATTGAGTCACAGCAGGCCACGATGCACGCGCCCATTGGCATACTCCTCAATGTGCTGGGTTTTGTCCACACAGACTCATCGACTTGGTTCCCATCGCCAATTGACTCACAGCGCGACACGCATTCATTGGGAACACCCTTGATTTGCCGTACTGTTCTTGCAGCGATCCTTCTTCCGAGAGGAGTCGGAAGAGTCCGCTGGAGCAACACATGGAGTACGCCGCCAGGCTTGAGCGAAAGGTAACGCCCTCTTCCGTCTGTTTCTTTACTCACTCCGTGCATCCCGTGTGTGCTTTCAGAACGCGGAGGTTCGAAGAGAACATGCGGGAGTGGCAGAAAATTCAGGCCCAGAACAGGTACGAATTGCTGTCGTGTGATTGGACGCGTTCAGATCTGCGCTGGACGCGTGACGTCACACGCTGCGTGTCTGTCCAAAGGCTGTCCAATGGGTGCTATGACGCCCAGTTGTTAACTTGTTCGGCGACGCAACAAAGAGCGTGTGACGCGTCGGTGCGTTGACCTGACGCACCTCACGTGCACCTTGCGTCACACCGGACTAGTCGCGCGCATCGGTGCGGAACATCGAACTGACCATGTGAGCGCAGATTTCTACAGCCCAGTGTGCCACGCTGGTTCGGCGCGTCATATCGAACGTAACTCGTGTGCACCGAGCGTCACAACGAACGCGCTCCTCGCTTCGAACTGCCCGTCGGCGCGTCATATCGAACACGCCCCCGCTGACGCGTGGTTTTCCCGCTGTTCCAGGCTGCGGCGGGAGAGGGAGCTCGACCTGCGCCACTACGTCCCAGTGCCGCTGCTCCAGCCGCCCCCGAACCTGCAGCCCCGGCCACATCCAGGTGCGTCCGCACACACACACACGCACACACACACACACACAGACACAGACACACACAGACACACACACACACACACACAAGGCTTTGCCCATCAATCTCCCGTTTGTCACGTCGTCACGTCGAATACGCACAGGTCACAATGAACGCGCCCCGTGTGCATCGGTGCGTCATGTCGAACGCGTCCAATTGCGTCGGCGCAAACTCCTCCGTCCAATCGCCCTGCTGTATTTTGCTTTGAAACTCGGGGGTCAGGGCCGGTTCCAGAGGGATCCTCCCTGACCCACAAAAATCTTACAGTCGTGATCCGCAGCTGCAAAGATGAAGTTGGCCCCGACCGAATCTTGAACCCCCCCCCCCCTTCGGCAAGCCTTCTCATGACGTGTTCAACAACCAAAGGTTCCGCTCCAAGGGAAGTCAGATTTTGCTCCACTCAGACCGTGCCTGCAACGGTTTCCTCGTCAAAAACGCTTTTCCACTGTCCTCACCACGAGATTTTCTTCTACCACCAGGTCCGACTGCTGAGGACGAGGTGAGGCGGGCTGAGGCCCGTCCCGCGGCGGGAGTCGTGTCACCAGGCCCCGCCAGGGGCACCACCGTCAGCCAGCTCGACCCGTCCCGTCATGGGCCACGGAGCGAGGAGCATCGCGACGCCCCAGCGGCGTCAGCGGGACCTGCCGGTGGGGGCGCCACTGTTAGGGAGGCTCATCCCGTTCCGCGGGGCGAGCGTCCCGAGGCGGGGGTGGCGCCGCCGTCGGCGGATCCTGTCGCCACTAGATGGGAGCACTTTTACCGCTCCCCGAGGGGGCCCCTGTCGCACTTCGTGCCCCCGTCCTCCTTTCCGCCGGGCGGGGAGGGAAAAGGTGTTGCTGCCCCCGCGCGGCCAGAACACAGCTCGTGAAATCAGAACGAGGCGAAGCGTCGTGATTCGCTGAAGTAACGCTGCACTGTGATTCGTCGAGATTTGGGGCGTCGATGTGACGCCACCATGTGATGGAGCAAACGGTATGTGCGCCCAGACTCCACCAGACTCAGGCTTCACGCCCCTGGATGCGTCGTGCATTCCATCCGCACACCAGACAACGTGCGCTGTGTCTGTCACTGACTTGGCTTAGCCTTGTTGTTCAGACTCGGACCGTGACGGAATCAGTCTGAACGGGTTTTTCAACCGGTGCGTCGCAGTTTCGCTGTTTTTCTGCCCCAGTGTGAAGCTGGCGTTGAAACGAGAGGCAGTGGCAGAACTGTGATAACTATGTTCGGGGCTTATCGGAGTCCGCCTCCTGGACAGCAAATTGTAGACATCTATGCACGTGCAACGCGTGTTGATTCGTGTTGCATCGTGAGTTTTGTGAGGCGCGAGTTTGTGAAGCGCGTTCGGCGCGGAAGAATGTTCCTCACTTCGTTCGTGTCTTCCGAATCAATTGTTCAATTTTCGATTTCTGTGCAAACTGAAGAGAATTCTGTCTGAAATGAGACTTGGTTGAAACTTGTGTCTTTGTTCTCTTGGCGCGAGGGAAAGACGTCTGGACTTCCCCAGCAAACTTTCTGGGGGTTGGGGGGGGGGCGTGTCACACATGTATGAGGGCATCTTGCGCAGGGGTGAATGCAACCGACAGCTGTATCTGAATGAAATGACCAGTTTCCGAAACCTGTTGCCTGACGGCAAAAAGTGGAACTTGGAATACGAAAGCTCAGACTTGCCTGTTTCAATGAGAGTTTATCAGAAGCCAGTTTGTACACAAATCACCCAGAAGGTCCCGAAAATTATCAAACCACGTGTCCTGTGAAACCACGTGTTGTGAAATCACGTGCGCTTTGAAACCGCGTGTGCTGAATCAGACTTTCAACGAAGCCAGGCTGAGTAACTCAGATTTGTTGGTGGAATTGTTGAATTTACAGAGATCCAGATCCCCCAACAGAACAGTCCAGATGTTGGACTGCAGACTCTTGCAGCAGAATAGTCAAAACTCAATTGTATGACAGAAGACGGTCTGTTTCAGAACGGACGCGTCTTACGTTGCGTCTCTATCCGTGTTAACAGGAGTTGCGTCGTGGGTGTATGAATTGGTCAACAACGCGTTCAGTGGGAAAAGGACTGAAGTGGGGAAGGTCGTCTGTCGTGCTGCAGATGTGTCGGTCCAACGTCTTCATGGCAACGTCTGCGCGCGTCACCCTCACACCCGTTCACAGTGCGTGTTGGGCGTGACCCGATGGGCATGACGCGCGGGTGGGACTCCGGACGTGGGCGTGACCCGAGATAAGGCCGGAACTCTGCGTTTGGGTGCAACATCCGAGCGTGGGCGTGGGTGGGACCCGAAGCGTGGCTGGGCATTGGGCGCAGGCATGACTTGGGGCGTGCGTGCGACTCCGAGGAGTGGGCGTCGCCCGAGGTGTGGGCGGGATTCTGGGTGTGGGTGCGACTGCGGGCGTCCACTGCCCCCAGTCGCGCTGAACCGGTGGAGCTCCAAGACGTCTGTATTCAGTCCCTCTCCCGACGAAAGCTGTACGTTGGGATACACGTGTGTTGGATCGCAGTGCGAATGATGCCTGTGGACGATGTACTCTGGTTGGTGGCCCTGGAGGCCAGGTGGGTTGACCTTGAAGGGCGGGGTTTTCCCTTGGGAGGAGGCGGCGTTGCATCAAGTTCATTTACTTGCCAACGGGGGAAGGCTGAGACTTTTTTCCAGTTCCCCCGGAGGTGGGATCTGTCCTCCATGAATCTTCCGATTGAATGAAGCAAGTCCTCTTGCCGTGTGATTTCACGTCACGTTTGGTGCGTTCTGGCCATCGTGCAAAACGCGTCAGTCTCGATTCTGTCCAAGTCACCGCAGCAACGACATCACAACAGAGTTCTGTACACGTACACGTGGCTCCACCACGTGGCCCAACCACGTGACCCGACGTGTGTCACGTGGCCCGATGTCTGTGTCACAACATCCAATGCCAAAGCGAGATCACAAAAGTAGTTCCGCACATTTTGCCGTATAATTGATTGTCTTCCTCCGCCCTGACCTGACTAGCCTTTGAGGTACTTTTTGAATGGGTTTTCACCTTTCCGTTTGGGATTTTTGGGTAAATTTCTTTCCTGTTCTGAAAAAGAGAAAGGACAACACAAGGTTTCTTTGATTTCGGACCTCTCACTGTTCCATAGATCTATATCGGCAGCCAGCCGAAACGGCATTTGTCGTTGGGACAAAAATTAATTGGTCTTGTTTGGGGAAGGGTGATTGAAAGCGGACATGAAATGCCACTTTGTACGAACGTCCCAGAGTGTTCGCCCAAATCGATTCAGGGCGAAAATCGAACGCGCCCAACTCACCATTGAGGCCCATACAGCTGATCCACTCGTCTGTTGTGATGCGTTTGTCCTTATTCTCGTCGCAAAAACGAACGAAGTTGCGCCCACATTTCCGAAGCGACTTTTTGTCTTGAACCAAATTTTTCAGTTCATCCTTGAAACTCTTTATTTCTCTTCTTTCTAAAACCTGTGAATAAAGGAAAATTCGAACCGTGAAATACGTTTAGAAAACTTACGAGCCTCAACAAACAGGACACACTGGAAGCATCGCGTCTTGTGACCCTACGCAATGGACGCGGCTTCGTTTTCTTGTTCATGCTGTTTTGGGAACCGTTTCACTTGGATAGGATGCGTCTCACCCTCAACTGTGTTGCTGTGTTTGTCAATCCAAGGGCGTTGTGTGCCAAGCAATGAGGCAGCGCTCAAAAAGGACGCAACACACGAGTTCGAAAGAGATGTGATTGGTGCTGAAACCACTTGCGCGATGTGGCAAGAAAATTGTGTTGTCGTGGGACTGCGTTCGTACAGGACGCTACGCGTTACGCGTGCTCGACGCGCGAGCGAAGCGTTCTCCTGACCTCGAGGTTGTTTCTGCCCCGGCCCAAAAGATAAGCCCCCGACGTCACGCGTTGCGCGTTGACGTTTTCACGATGGAATGTCACGTGACCTGGTTGTTGTTCCTGTCGAGCAGGTTGAGCTTCCAGCGAGCGACGCGCTCCTCGAACGAGTGCTCCGGGTTCGGCTCGGGCATCGCGCTGAAACAGAGCGTGCGTGCGTGTGTGTGTGTGTGTGTGTGTGTGTGTAGGCGTGGGTGTGTGGGTGTGTGTGTAAGCGTGGGTGTGCGTGTGTGGGCGTGGGTGAGCGTGTGGGCGCGTCAGGGGGCACTTGGTTCGGCTCGAACATCGAGCTGAAAACAGAGTATGGTGTGTGTGTGTGTGTGTGTGTGTGTGTGTGTGTGTGTGTGTGTGTGTGGTGTGTGTGTGCGTGTGCGTGTGTGTATGTCTGCGTACGAGTGCATGCTCTGGGTCCTGTACCTCAACGGGTCTGCAGGCACCGACTTTCAGCGCAAAATTAAGGGGGAGTTTTCAGGTACATGGGACGGCATCCCAGGGCCCCCTGGATCTGCCCCGCACTCACTTGGAATCGGTGTTGTTGTTGGCGAATGCGACCATCTGCGTGGTGAGTACGTCCAGTACGTCCTCCAGGAACCGCTTCCGCTGAGGGTACGGGCAGCCTGAAATGACCACACCCAACCTGAAACAACCTGACCTGCTCAACCTGAAAATAGTACCCAACCTGAAACAACCACTCCCAGCCTGAAACAACTGGACCCACTCTCAATCCTGAAGCTCAGTACCCACGAGCAGCCTGAAACAATCATATCCACTCTCTCTGACAGGTGGGTACAGGCAGCTAGAAAACCATACCCATTCTCCCCATTCACGCCGAAACGGGCAGCCTGACACAAGGGGGCGCCAGTCTCACCCTTAAACATCCTGTAGGTGGCGGTGGAGCAGTCTGGGCGCACGTTGTGGGTGGAGGTGCCCGGGATGGGTTTGCCCGTATCCTCGCTGACGCACCAGCAGTACCCGGTCGACTTGTGGCACTGCTCGGAGCGATATTTGCCGTTGGGCTGGCACTCCGGGATGAAGATGCGACCCTCCGGGTCGGCGCGGTCCATCTCCTCAGCAGCGCGCCGCTCCGCAGGGCAGTCGAGCCGACTGGACGCTGCAGGGTAAGAATGGTGGTGGTGGTGGTGGTGTGTGCGTGCGTGTGTGACGCCCTGGCCGGCAGTGCAACCTTCCCGACACTGCCGCAGGGGAGCTAGGCAGGGAGAGATCAGCCGTGTGTGTGTGTGTGTGTGTGTGTGTGTGTGTGTGTGTGTGTGTGTGTGTGTCCACGTGCACACCTTCCTGTGCAACGAAGGTACCAGTGTTTGAAGCAGAGAAAACTGGATTCGCTCGCAACGTGGGTTAGGAGGCCCGAATCTCTCCCGATCTGTCCCTGAATGATTCGTTCCAGTGTGATTGGCCCTCATGGAAATTCTTCGCTGCAGGAAACGCCACGCTGCTTCCATTGCAACATCACTATTTGAGCTTGGGAGACGGAAGTTACTCACTCTGGCTCTGCGTGTTCTGTTGCTGCTGGTGTTGTTGCCGCTGTTGTTGCGACTCTCCGGCTGGACGCAGGTTCAGACCACCCGGCCGCTGCTGCCGCTCAAAGAGACTGGGGCGACGCCGCTCTCCTGAAAGAATATAGACGCAACGCTGCTGGTACACGGTGTAACGAAATGGCGAGACACCCTGAACCAGGAGACACGGGTGCTTCATCAGTTCAATTTTCATATTGCTGCCAGAAAGCATGTGTCTGGCCAGACACACATCAAGCCTCTGTGTGACCTGTATCAACTGATCTCAATGTGTGAATACAATAGCCAGACACCCGTGTCTCAGGAAAACCCACGTCTTGTCATTTCATTCCAAAGGGGTTGTGCTCAAGTTTCAGGTCCATCCCGGAAATTGGATTCCCTCCTGGAGGGAAAGGGCTCCCCACAAGGCGGGGTCATTCGGTCCACGGCACACGTTCGGTGTGAATCAGCCACAATGTCAAACGGAAAAGGGCCTGTGGCTAAGACGTCAAATAGTTTGTTCGTTTTAGTTTCACAAAGTGGATGCGTTTTTGTTTTGAAGCCGTTGTCTCTTGATCACCAAATCAAGACTCAATGTCGGCGAAGCTGAGCAGCGTCCAAAGCGACAAGATCCAGGGACCCAGGTCCAGGGACCCAGAGATCCAGGGATCTGTGGATCCAGGTCATGACCACAGTAATGTAAGAATCCAGAGGTCCAGGTCGTATCAAGACACTGAAGTGGGGACAGACCAGCAGTTCTCAAAGCAAACTTCAGAATTGGCATTTTGAATGAGCTGGGCTGTAGTTTCCCCGTGTGACGTGCTCCTGTGACGCGGCTTCTTTTCCGTCCAAAAATGTCCGTGAACATTGGTTTGTCACACACGTGTGTGAGAGCACATCAGACGAGCGAAACTTCACCACAGTTCAACACGCCCTCTGGTGAATCCGACCCGAGGTGGGTGATTCACAGCAACAACACGAGGTGTCAGCCACGAACGCACGCGTCCAAAGGGGCATCAAGAAGAACCTCAAATCACCACCACTCACCCCCACGATTGCGGTTCGTTCCTGCTTTGGAGAGCTTTACGAGAGCGGGGGCCAACCCAGGATTCGGTCGAAGGGGAGACCCCGTGTGGGGAGAATAAATGGGGGATTACCTCAACCGAAAAATTTTGTTTCGGGTGAAACAGGAAAGAATTTGCACCAACTGACAAAATTGCGGAGGGAGTGGCATTTATTCTGAAGGGATGAAGGACCCCCCCCTCCCAAGAAGCGCCATTTCCCACGGACAGCTCAGTTCTGATCCGGTGCGTCTGTGGCTGGTGCGCACAGAGAAGAACAACGCAAAGAGAGAGGCTGTTATAACCTGCAGCATCAGCAGTGGTAGTGGAGGAGGAGGTAGAGGAGGAGGAGCGGAGCAGGGAGGGGAGCTGGCGTCCATCCTCCGCGTCACGTGACGACCCACGTGACTGCAAGATGGCGGCGGGCCGGGTGGCGCCCCCTGCTCCTCCGCGTCCTGTTCCCCCGGGGCCCGGCGGCGTCACCCGGCCCTTTCTGCGGTTCCCGCGGTGCCTGCTGCGTCCCTTGCCCTTGCCCTTGCTGCCGCGGCGCCGCCCGCCGCCGCCGCCCCTGCGCTGGTTAGTGGCGGTTGTACCTCGGCGTCGGTGCTTGGAGCCGTCGCGGTCGGGGCGGCTCGAGCCTCCGGGGCCGGCGGCGCGACGCAGCGGGGCGGGGGGAAACCCACCGCCGCCGCCGCCGCCGCGGCCCTCCGCGGGCCGGGGGCCCGAGCCGCCACCCTGGTCCTCCAGGAGAGGAGGACGGGCCAACCCTGCCCTTCCACCCTCATCGTCTGAATTCAACGACAGAAACAATCGAAACGACACTGAAATGTACACAGACAAGAATCGTGAATGAAAACATTTCCGTTGGAATGAAAAAGACAACAAGCTCCAGCGGGTCAAGCGGGGAGGGTCGGGTTCCCCCCCCCCCCACCTCAGAATACATTTGCTCCCCTAATTTTTGCGCCAAAGGTCAGAAATTTTTCCTTTTTGTTGTTGTTCTTGTTCTTGTTGACCACCTGAGTTCAAGAAACAATTTCACTCTCCTAATTTTTTAACCGTGTGGTGTCGGACGCCACGAACAAGCCGAGTCTCTGGCCCCGCACCCTGGATCTGCTGGAGGCGTTGCACTTTTCAAACCAACGTGACAAAGCAGAATGCAGATTGACGCAGACATTGACTCTCTCACAGACATTTTCTGTGGGCGTCAGAAGACAAGGCTCGCAAGCGCAGTTCTGCGGACAAATTGAAGACGGTCGCAGTTTTGGAGCAATGAGTGAGCTGAGTTGGAAGTTCTTTGGGCGCAGTGAAGACAAGAACAGCAAACGTACGAAAGAGCGTTGAGTCAATAATGTGGTGGTTTAAATTTCCCATGAGCATCACATCACAATCAGGAGCATTCCGCCTCTCTCTCTCTCTCTCTCTCTCTCTCTCTCTCTCTCTCTCTCTCTCTCTCTCTCTCTCTTCTCTCTCTCTCATTATGTCTGAAGCGCACACACACACACTCATTTTCCGTTTCGTGCTGATCTTTCTTTTTCTTCCTTTTTCCCTGCCTCCCTGCCTCTCTCTCTCTCTCTCTCTCTCTCTCTCTCTCTATCTCTCTCTCTCTCTCTCTCTCTCTCTCTCTCTCTCGGCGCTGCGCTACTCACTGTTGGCGTCCACGCCGAGGCAGACGGACCACTCAGAGCGCGCGACTCGGGCGTCTCCGTCCACGTCACAGTGCGCGTCGAAGCTCTTCGCGCATGCGCGTGGCTCCACCAGCTTCTTCACCATCCGCTTCAGAGACCGGATCTGTGCGGAAGAAGCCGAATGTGTAGCTTGAAGGAAGGACCAAAGACAACCACGAGAATTTGGAAATCGTCGCCCAAATTCTTTGCCGCATCTTCAACAAAGAAATTTGTCACTCCAGAGGGTCAGGTCGCTGGGCCAAAGGCCCGGTGAGCATGGATCCAGTGCGCAAGGCATGGAGCGCACACGTCCAGTGCGCACGCGTGTTCGCAGCATGTGCGCACGCATCTCACGCACCTCCTTCCGGCGCAGCACGTTGTCCTTGTTGGCGTCGAGTTCGCTGAACTTCCACTCGACGACTCTCTTCTCGTGCGTGTCGAGCAGCGCCGCCGACCCCGACTGGATCGGGAGCCCTGCGAACAAAGAGTGAGGGGTGTGGCTCAACGGGCAGAGCGGCGCGCTCCCGAGCCGGCGATCCGAGTTCGATTCCCGCTGGCGCCGTATCGTGTGCGTGTGTGTGTGCAGGTGTGCGTGTGCGAGGTCACTCAGCCGACAAAATGTTGCAAACAAGCGCCGCCACGCGTGCTGTTGCTGAACAAAGCAGCCATGCTCGCAATACTAAGCCCCCGAGTTTGTTAAAACCCACCCCCGGGTACTCACCCTGCTCATCCCTGGGAACTCACCAAACCTGGCCCATTGGTACTCGCCATACCCACTGTGGGTACTCACCATACTCACCACAGGATACATACTGCCCAACCCTTTGGTACTCAAAGCCCCCTGGGTACTCACCATACCCAGCGCCCGGGTACGCGGGCGCCTTGGGCTGCGTCGGTTTCGGGATGCGGTCGAACTCGACGGAGAAGAGCGCGATGAGGTTGGCGTTGAACTGGGCGCGCTCCGCCGCGCTGCAGCCTGGAGTCAAGAGGGAGGGAGAGAATAGGTCAATCAAGGTTCAAGCAAACCCAGGCACACACACACATACTCACACGCACACGCACAACTACGTTCCGCCGCGCTGCAGCCTGGAGTCAAGAGGGAGGGAGAGAACGGGTCATTGGGGAGTTTGAGCAGAATTTGCCAACGCAAACGCAAACGTACATATCTCTGCAATGCTGAAAGTTGCATTTCATGAAAGTTATGTGATGATAAAACATAACTTTTGCAACTTTTACATCATGCCTCAACCCAACTTGCTTCAACTACTTTCTTCCAATATTCTGGTGTAAACTACAAAACATGGCCAGTGAATCAGACACATTCTGGGACAATGTTTGGGGTATTTTGCAAGAGTACAATGTGTTGATTTGCTTGCTGAAAACAAAAGTATTCGAAGTAGCTTTACTGCCAAAATACAAGTTACACTTACGTTTGTGTTCACCTTTTTGGGTGCTCAAAGTCCCTAATCAAGGGTCCACGCACACACACGCATGCACACACGCACACACACACACACACACACACACACACACACACACACACACACACACACACAACCATGCTCCGCCGCGCTGCTGGCTGACGAAAAGGGTGAGGGAGAAAAGGGGTGAATCAAGATTTCAGCAGATCCAGGGAACAGCACACACACTCGCATATGCACACACGCACACATACACACACATACACACACACGCAGCGCTGGACTCAGGTCGTTGGTTGGAAGGGCGTGAAAAGCTCTGATTTCAAACACAACAGAAGGCGCACAACACCGGACAGCACAAAATTGGAGGCCCTCACTCCCTTGGCCCCTTTCCTTCCCCTGAGGTTCCACCGTTGATTCCTTCTGGACCCCTCGCATTCCCTGGACCCATTCCCTCTCCCTCCCCCTTCTTCTCCCCCTGGACCCCTCCCTTCTGCACCCCTCTGGACCAGTCGTTTGTAGTTTTGTCGGTATCAACTTTAGCTGCGCACCTGGGCAGAGGGATGGTCAACCCGAGGAGAGTGTGTGTTTGAGGAGCGAAGAGGCGCTGAGGACCCTCCAGACTCGAGCGCGTTTACTCAGCTCGAGTGTCGCTCTTGAGAAGGTGAAACAGACACGATCTCAAAGACCTCGCGTGAGGCGGATTCAGGCGAGAGAACCGAGAACATTTTTGATTGCTCCCACTGTGCTGGAATAAGTACAAAATTGGATTTTTGGGTGACTTTTGACTTTTGCAAGATTGAAGTCGACCCCTCGAGGGATTTTCACCAAACCAAATCCTGGATCTTCCTTTGGCCAGGTCACCCAGGATGCGCCAAACATCGCGTCTTCGCACAGGTCTGTTGTGGGCCAAGGAAAACTCACAACGCATGAAAGAAAACATGGACTTAATATGACAAGCAGCAGACAGAATCTCAAGCAAAAGAAACTCTCCTAAGAGTTCTGCCCAGCTCAATGAAGATGTGATGGACGTCTGACCCAAGACTCGCATGCAGTATCTGCGAGTTTGTATCTTCGACTGGCACTGCAAATTTGCGGTTCGACGGTGCTTTCTACCCGCGTGTCTCCTGGACCCGAAACAACGTCCCACAGTTTGCAACTTGATACCTGTCACTTCCTTGACTTCCTTTTCAACAGAATTGAAGAAGTTAAACTTTGCAAGTCACCGGGTCTGAGGGAGGCGGTGTGTGAGGAGTAGCGGTGTTTGCGCTCGTACTTGAGTCGAGCGGCTCGCGACACGACACTCGAGATAACGCCGAGTGGAGATTCACACGTCCGAGGCTTGAGACCAGCGCTGACTTCCCTCTCATCAGAGGCTACAGAGACTCACACTGGATGCGCACGGGAGGATCTAGGAGACGGTCAGGGCACCGGACCCCTCGGCCCCGATTTCAAATTTGTTGACCTGTTTTTGGGTTTGTCTTGCCTCCGCGGATGTAAAATTTGGTGATTGAGGACCACCTGCATCCGCCTCTGGGACCATCACCTCCGGGGCTAGGCTCACCCTGAACGCACGACGCATGCTGACTGAATGTCCAATGGACTTGACCAAGGACACAACACACAAGAGCTTGGACGATGATATATGGTGTGAACAGGCTGGAGTTTCAAACTTGTGACAAAAGACAAGTGCTTCTTCTGTTGACAAAGAGGGCCAAATGAATGAGTGTCAAAAGTGACCAAAGCGATGTAAGTGGGTGCGAGTGGCCAGCATCACAGGAATGGAGCACCGTTCTCCAGATGCTCAAGCCTCTGAGAGGTCCAGGTCAAGGACAGGGAACAGCTCTACAGGGGCTCCAGGCGGAATGAAGTGTTTGAAGCGTCATGTCCAAAAACTCCAGCGCAGGTTGATCTGGGTGGAGAGCCCATCTTTTGCTTCAGATGTTTCCAAAATAGCAATGCTCGGAAACTGTCACCTGACATGGAATTCGGCATCAGAAGAACAATAGGGACAAATACAAACGAGATTCGCACGCTGGATACCTCAGACAGAAAAACTAGAAAATTCCTGTTCAACAATGGGAATGCAATCCGCGACGGCGCGACGCATCCATTCAATGTGAACTTCGTATCGTTTGCGACGCATCGTGGACACAGGCTCGAACTCATGCACCCCGCGCATTTTTTGCGTTCCAGCAGCGAACAAATTGAAGGAAAAACCTTGGGCTGCTTTGCGCCCCTGCAACACACACATACATACACACACACACCACACACACACACACACACACACACACACACACACACACAATGAAGCGCGAGCGCACATCCGCACACACGCACACAGTCAGTGGGCGCCACGTTTGAACGGAAACCGACTGGACCACGCCCCAACATTCTTGGGTCAGACGAATTGCACTGAGCGTTGTGTTTGCGTCATGTGTGTGTGCGTGTGTGTGTGTGTGTGTGTGTGTCTGTGTCTGTGTGTGTATATGTGTGTGTGTGTGTCTGTGTCTGTGTGTGTGTATGTGTGTGTGTTTGCGTCTGTGCGTCTGTGCGTGTGTGTGTCCACTGTGTGTGTGTTTGCGTCTGTGCGTCTGTGCGTGTGTGTCCACTGTGTGTGTGTGCATATGTGCCTCACGTACCTTTGGCGTTTCTGCAGTGGACCTGGTCGGCCCTGCCCCGGACGGAGGACCCCGGCACCGGAGTGCCCTCTGGTGTCACGCACCAACAGTACCCGGTCTCCTGGTGACACTGCACCTGAAGCGCAACACAAAACACTCACGTTGAACAAAAGAAGGGCAAAGGTTGGTGACAAATGCGTTCTTTTTCAGTTGCTGCAATAACGCAGATTTTTCCGGCCTCTTTGTCCAGAAACACAGAAGCACAGACACACGCACACAGACACACCCACGCACACACCCACGCACACACTCCCCCCCCAGCCCCCCCCCCACACACACACACACACACAACCCACCTCTGCGAACGCGCCCTGGTCGGTGCAGGCCGGGATGTACGTCCCTGCGGCGCGCTGCCCCCGCGGCTGCCCGAGCGCCTGCCGCCGCTGCTCCAGGCACTTGGTCGCGCCTCGGCCCCTCGGAGCTCCGCCTGAAGGGAAAACAGCGCGTCGTACAGTGTGCGACAGATCACAGTCTGGTCCAGTTAAATTCAACACGGGACACGATCCGTTCTTCCGTTCCAGGCCAAAACTTTTTCTTCTCTTGGAACGCGCCAGAACTTTGAAAACAGACCTCGTGTTCTCGTGTCTTTCGGGTCGATTCAGTCAAAATCACGACGGACGGCCAGTTTCAAGTTTTTGCACGAACCAGCAGAGAACGACGATCGGGCGTCAAGTGAGTACAGGTAGTCTTCACACCCAACCCAGGGACTGGGTCGGATTCGGTTGAGATGGCCTTGCAACGCATGGGGTGACTTGACGGACCCCCCCCCCCAAAAAAAAAAAAAAAGTCCGAGAATTTACAGATGACTCCAGCGGATGAAGCGAAGAGGGTGCTTTCAGAGCACGGGTTACAAAATATTTTACTTTTTTGTGACGAAATGTCAAAGTTGGAGTTGTTCCTTCAAGCTTTGGGCCCTTTGACCCTGATTCTGGATCCGTCAGAGGACAAATATTTCCCGAGAGTCAAAGAAGCCCCCCCCCCCTGTGGATCTGTCCCAACTCACCCAGCAACACTGCGCACACGAGTAGGAGATTCCCGTACATCTGCATCACACGCATAACGACGCCGCACTCCGCAACAAACACACGTATCTCCTTACGTCACGCTTCATTGCGCAAAATCCGATGATCGATTCTGTCGAATCCATCGATTGTGTCAAATCCATTAAATCTATCGAATCCATCAAATCCAGCGGGTCCAACGTATTTGTCAAATCACATGACCACCAATTTCCTTGCTGTATGCCACAATCCAAAGATCCACAAATTTATCAAAATTCCTCTGCTCCCAAAGCTATATCCAACCCAGGATGTTTCCACACTGTCTCACATCATCAGACACTGCTGCACCATTCAGACACGGATGTTGGGGTATTGTCTCAGTCTGTAGGAATGTCGTGTTGTCTGTGGAAATGCAGCGGAGACACTTGTTGCCTCTGCCGCGGCTCACATAGCACTGAACAGGGGAATCCGTCTGCAAGACAGGCACCTCATTAGAGAGGCACCTGAAGAGGGGGAGTCTAGTGCTGCTGTCACGCGGAATCCCCTTAACACGGCCCCAGTCAATGCCTGAAGTTTGTGGCCAGGTTCACGCTGGGTGCATGCGTCACGCTTTGCTTCTCCGCGCGCGTGCATCATGCATTGCGTCGCTGCGCAAATCAAAAGGTGCTGCATGCAGCGTGAAGCAGGCTTCCTGGTCCTCATGATGAGGGTCCAAAACATTAGTTGAGTTGATGACAGTGTTATACACTGTCCTCTTGACGTAATGAGAAGGCAGTTTGCAATTCGCACGTGACACCCTATCTTTTTCTATTCATGAACACTCTTTGAAACTTTCTTCCAGTTCCCAGGACAAGTGCGCGTCGTCAATACAGGACTTCATCAGACCCGTGAACACCTGAATTTGACCCACACCCAATGCGCCCGACCCCCTCCCCCACAACACCCTCTGTGGGTTCGCAGTGACGAGTGCAGCGCTGAAGAGAAGAAGCCCCCGAGAGCGAGACGACACGACCGCGACACGAGGTGACAATACCCGATACAAGGCTTGATACTGTGGGCAAACAAGGCTCCCGGTGCCGGGGCCCCGAACCCGCCCCTGGAGGGGAGGGAGAGCAGCCTCACCCCCCCCCCTTCCACCGAGGACGTCAATATTGAAACAGATGCGCCGATGTCAATGTTCACACCTCAGTCCCCGAGATCCCGCAGCGCCCGAGTCAAACTTGTTGGCTGCAGAGCTTGGTTTGTTTCAGTGGGGGTTCCACAAGAGGCAGACGCGGGAGGGTGTGGTGGTCCTGTAAGGACGGCAGCTTGAGGTGGATGGGAGAGTTTTGACCCTGCCAAGAACCGGTCTGGTGACCGCCCCATCATCAACACCGCGAAATCTGCACTCGAACTTTGCGCTGGTGGCACACTTTTGCTTTTCACCAGAAAATAGTCTTCATCTTCAAGGCTGGGATGGTCGGAGACCTGACTGAACAACCACAGCAGTGAACAAGACTCCCCTGAGAAAATTATGCCTTTTGTCGTAAGTTTTGTTCCAAGGGCTACTTTTCACAAGTTAATTCGCTCTCTTGACTGGGACAAATGTATCACAACAATTCTTCATCCTCCTGTTGAAATGTTTGTTTTCAAGAGAGCACATCCGTGTGGGACATGGGACCAGACAGCAAACAAACAGCAAAGGAACTTTCCCCAGTTGCATTGTTCGTGTAATTGGGTTTCAAAATGAGCCGAACACAAATCCGACAAATCTCCCCCCACGTGCTGTCACGACACAATGCAACACAAACCTCTCAAACTCCCACAACCGAATTTGCGTTCAGATCAAGGTCTTTGAATAAATACAGGACAAGAGAGTGTCGCGTCTGAAATTAAAAGAACAAATGTGAGGGAGGACACTGAAGCGCCCATGCAGGTCCCTTGGGGATTTTCAAAGTTGGAACTATGTCGCAACTCGAACAAGCGTGAAGCTTTCATATTTTCAACAAACGAAGTAACACACACACACACACACACACACACACACACACACACACACACACACCTGAAGCGTCTTTTTTCTTTCCTTTCTTCCTGTCATTTTCTCTCTCCTTCTTGTTTTTCCCGGACAGTGTCTCTCTTTCCCTGCCCTCTCTCTTCCCTTGTCTTTTTCTGTCTCACTGTTCCTGTCTCTCTCTCTGCTTCTCTCTCTGCTTTTTTTCTCTCTCTCTACTCTCTCTCTCTCGGAACTGGTTGCGCTCGAGCATCTTTCTGGAAGGGCTCACTTCATACTGCTCGGCGCAGGTGGGGGGACAAATGAATTTGTCTCCGTGCAAAGGGTGCCGGGCCTCGGCCTCGGCCTCGGCCCCTGGATCTCCCACGTCGTCCAGGACACACACTGCGCAGTCCCCCCACCCGCACCTGACGGGTGCTCATGTCGGGTGACAGGTCTCAAGTGTTCGTTCCAAGAAACTCGCTGAAGGGAATTTAAATTTGTTTTATCTTCGCTTTCGTTGCTCAGCGAGCTCGAGTGAGGCAATGCCGATCTGTTTGCGCAAACAACACGGGTCATGCTTGTTGTGCACGTGTTCAAAATGGCTTCAGATCAGCCGCGGATCCAGAGGGATCATGGCCTTCCTGACTCCGAAAACAATGGCCGATTGGTTTTGCGACGCAGGTGCAAAAGTTGCACAGATTTTAGTTGAATGAACCATCCCAAAAATGCGTTACGCTTCCTTGACCAAGGTTTGGATCAGCTTATGGGATTGCTTGCGCGTTGGCCAAGCAACGGATTTGATTGTGTTCGCTCAGATCCCAGACTGTTGTCGGAGAAGGAACAAACGAGCCTGTTTATCCATCAAAGAACAAAACAAGCCGTAAAATTGAAGAAATGAATTGATCGCAATGGGTGCTGCTTCCCTTGACGAATGACAAAATTAGCCCAAAGAAGTAAATTTGGCATTGCTGACTTAAGGTGTGGTCAGGTCAAAGACAAACGCACTACCACGGCGGTCGTTTAGTTTTTCATACGATTCTCTGTGTGTGGCGCCAACTGAGTGACGCACCAGAGCTACGCTCGGGAGACATCCAGCTCTCGCTCAAATTTTGATGGGTGGGATAAATTTATGTTGGAGATGGGGAGGGGCCTTGGGAAAAGATCTCTGTTGAGTGAGGATTGTTTCATGTACTGTACTCACTGTTGCAGGGTCCCTGTCGCGCCATCTGGACACGCCTCCCGTCACATCGTCGTGCCCGCTTCAGCTCGCACTTGTGCGCGTACGTGCGCCCGTCCGTCCCGCACACCGGTTTGTGGTGCACGTGGGCGCAGCTGACCGCGCACGCCTCCGTCCCGCCGCCGCCGGGGCTGCTGGAGCCGCCGCGGGGAGGAGGGCCCGACCGTCCCGCGGGCAGCAGCGCCCCCGCCCCGGCACCGCCGCCGCCGCCTGCCGCGGTGCCCCCGGCTGCGGCCGCTCCAAGTCCCCGCTCAGTCCGTGCGCTGTCCACGTCCACTGCAAACTGCATCTGTAAGCAACCAACACGCAAGGGAAGTTTAACTCAGGGGAGAAGCACGAAAGAACCTTCGTTTGACCGTCCTCCCCACAGCAAACAACTTGGAAGGGGGCGTCCGTCTATTTGACAAATGGTTGGAGATCTGACTCCAACCAAAAATATAAGCTGATGTCAGAATTTTCACTTTGAAAGCTGCAAATTTTGGTGTCAGCCCAAATGCAGAAGAGACAGACCCCGCCCCCTATTTTTTTGTGATCTAACAGTCCGGTCCCCTCGGGCAGTGGACCCCCATGTCTTGGTCTTTGTGACGCGTCCAGAAAACGAACGAGGCCCAGAACCCACAGCCCGTCGTCCGCACAGTTTTCTCACGAGAAACTCCCGTCAATGTGCACCTGATTATCTGCTCGTCTGACCTGGAGGCATCCGATCCAGATTTTTCAGTTCATGTTGGATTCAATTCACAACAGTGGATCAGAAAGAAGGTCTCAAAGTCCAATTCCAGAGTCCTAATTCCACTTCGGCCTCGGAAAACAACCGCTCAGACCCCTCTCCCTGGCACCCTGGGTCCCTCCCCTGGCAGCCTCTCCCTCGGTCCCTCACTTTCCCTCGGTCTCTCCCTCACTCCCTCTGTCATTCGCTCCCTGCTCCCTCCCTGGCTCTCTGGCTCTCTGGCTCACTCCCTGGCTCACTCCCTGGCTTGCTCCCTGGCTTGCTCCCTGGCTCCCTGGCTTGCTCCCTGGCTGCCTGGCTCCCTGGCTGCCTGGCTGCCTGCCTAGCTGCCTGCCTGGCTGCCTGCCTGCCTGCCTGGCTCCCTTCCTGGCTCCCTGGCTCCCTGGCTCCCTGGCACCCTGGCTCCCAGCCAACCAGGAAACCCACCAAACCCCACCCACAAAGAGGGAGAGTACCAAAAAACAAAAACAAAGCACGAATAATGTTCAAATAAAGCACAGCAAACCCAAAAACACA
>JAAUXT010001036.1_pt1 | contig 34127 bp, 37 predicted proteins | sample 7278171 | NCBI WGS metagenome assembly JAAUXT01 (sample SAMN14350112, study PRJNA611818) | marine sediment metagenome | isolation source: surface marine sediment (1.8m) | place: French Polynesia: Moorea | collected 2018-08
CCGTAGATGGTTTTTATGATGCCGTCCGAGCACTTTCTGATACGGAAAAAGCACAGATCGCTGAAATTCCCTATGATGAATCCGACTACAAAGCTGAACTGGGCGTCGAGGCGCTTTTCGGCGAGCCCGGCTATTCAACTTATGAACGCGCCTGGATTCGCCCGACCCTCGAGGTCAATGGCATCTGGGGTGGTTTTCGGGGGGAGGGGGTCAAAACCGTTCTGCCGAGCACCGCCCATGCCAAAATCAGCTGTCGGCTTGTGCCCAACCAGGACCCGGCAACCATCCTCAAACTGATCGGCACCCATATCGACAAGCACCTGCCACCAGGTGTAAAAGTGACGGTAACGACCAATCCGAGCACAGCGGATCCGTATTTAATTCCTCACGATCATCCCGGAAATCAGGCGGCGATTAGCGTTCACAAGGCACTTTACGGCAAGCAGGCCTATTACGCTTATATGGGGGGCAGCATTCCGGTATGTGGGCTTTTTCTAAAAGAACTGGGCGCCTACACCGTCAATTTCTCCTTTGGTCTTAAGGATGAAAACATCCATGGGCCGGATGAATTTTGGCGCCTCAAAAGCTTTGAACGCGGTCAGATGGCCTATGGCATGTTGTTGGAGCAACTAAGCGATATCAAACTTACGTAACTGTTTTGCGCTCCCGTGGATATGGGTCTTCAGGCTTGCCAAGGTTTAAACACCGGTATTTGAAAACGACAGAAGGATCTTCAGTCGGCAGGTGAGCGCGGAAAATCCGATGGCGCGATGGCATTATAAGCTGGAAATTTTTTAACAAGGCAATCGGATTACGGTTTGTTCATGCGCAGTGGGTGTGTCATCTTGTCGACCAGCAGTTTAAACAATTCTTCTTTAAAACCGTAAGGCATGATTTTGAAGGCATCCTGCAGTCGCTCTTCCCAGCGGTTCATGATTCCGGTGGGGGTGGGTTTTTCCCAGGTGAGCAGATTGAATACCTCGTCGCGAATTTTTCTGCGCAACCGCATCTTTTCGCGCTTGTCGGCACGCTGGGCCTGGTTCAGCCCGTCTTCAAAAAATTTGCGAATCTCAAGTATGTCTATTTCCGTTAGGCGGGCCATATGGGCGCAACTCCGGAAACTGATTGCGAATTGTTCAATAATTTGAGCAACAAAGCTATAATTTCTCTTGTTTTCAATAGTTTATCATACGATTTCTTTAAAAGTCAAATTTTGGCGCTTGATCAACCTTAACCCAAAAATCGTGTTGACAGTATCTATGAGGCCTGCTTTGTAAATCAATGCTCAGGCATACCGCTTTGCACGGCAAAGGATATTCCTATCGTGAGAATTGTTATAACCAATGATGACGGCATTGACGCCCCGGGTCTGGATACCTTGCACCAATGTGTGCGGCGGCTTGGTAATGTTGTGATCGTGGCACCGCGACAGCCCCAGAGCGGCATTGCTCACCGGGTGACAGCCCGGGATCCCATCCGGTTTGATCAGGTGGGCCCGGACCGTTTTTGTATCGATGGTACGCCTGCTGATTGCGCCCGGATCGCCCTGAAACGCTTAGCGCCGGATGCTGGCTGGCTGATTGCGGGAATCAATCCAGGGGCCAATCTGGGGTCAGATGTTTACAATTCAGGCACTGTGGCGGCAGCCCGGGAAGCGGCCATTTTAGGGTGTCGTGCCATAGCGATCTCACAATATATCGCCAGAGATCAGAAGATCGATTGGGCTGCGACCGCTTATCATTCCCTGCCGGTCTTACGAATGTTGTTGGATCGGGATCTGATGCCGGGGCATTTTTGGAATATTAACTTGCCCCATCCGCTTAGCAAGAAAGCAAAGGTTGCCCATGAATTTTGCGGCTTGGATACCCACCCCCACGACTATACCTACGATCAACAGGGTGACACACTCGTCTATAGGGGAATTATTCACAATAGACCACGGGATGCGGGCAAGGATGTGGCCGTATGTTTTGACGAGGGAAAAATCGCAATAACCCGCCTGGCAGTCGATTCAGGCGCTGGTGGCTAGTCGGCAGTTTTCAGCGGCACAAACAAAAAATCGCCGCCGTCATGGCCCGCGTAGCGAATATCGGCATACTCGGGCATCTGGTAGGCGTTTAACATGACCGCACGGCGGATCTGGGTAAAAATCTGGGTGGCATCCACAATGCCATCATTTTCGCTTAAGGCATCGATAAAGGCTGAAGCAAAAACCGAATGGTTGTCTTTGCCGCCGCTGTCGATGACCGGCTCCAGACCACCGGAGGACAACACGGTGCGTGAGCGCTTTTTAACAATGCGTGCCAGATAGCTGGCAGAGCGATTTTTGATGTTGACCCCGCGGGTCAGTTTGCCTGAATAGCAGCTGTCGGCGACCACCATCACGTGCTTGGCTTCGATAGCCCGCAGTGTGGTGGTCATGTAAGAGTTGGAAATCCAGTTGGTCTCAATGTCTTTATCGGCATCCACCGGCAGCCAGTAGCCCTCATCACCGGCCTTGTCCAGCCAGCCATGCCCCGCATAATAAATCAGCAGGTTATCGTTAACCCCCAGTGTTCGCCGCAAGTGGTGCAAGGCCCGCAGGATATCGGCGCGGGTGGCATCGGTGAGGGTTTGCACGCTGAAGCCATATTTATCTTTTAAAATTTTGGCGACCACCTGTGCATCGTTGACCGCTGTTTTAAGCGGCGGCATCGATTGATAGGCATTGTTGCCGATCACCAGGGCGTAATAGGTACCAAAATCAAGCGCCGATGTATCTCCAGGCGGAAATGCGGCTGCCAGCGGGGCCGTTGCCGTCTCCGCTGATGATGGTCGTTCTGTGACCGTTTGTGCCAAGCTGGCCGGATCGGTGGTGTCCACCAGGGCTTGCAGGACGCGTTTCGGAAACGCGCGCGAAACCAATTCCTGCGTGCACTTTGAAATGAGGCGGCTGTATTCTTTAAAATTGTAGGTAAGATACGGGCTTCCAAGCGCCTCGGCGGAAATTTGTCTTGAAACCAGTTTTGGATATCCAAAACGATTGATGTCAACGTTGATGGTTGCTGACGCTTTCATTCGGGCATAGTCGGTCTGCCCCTTGAAATTCAACGCTAATTCGTCAACACCAACGACGTATTGGGTGGTGGCTGCCGGGTCGAGAACAAAGCCCCTGTCCTCTAAACCGGTTTTGATGGCATGCTGCAACCGATAGGCAAAATGTTTGATCAAGTCGTCAGCCGTTTCACGCTTCAAGCGCTGGGTGGTTTGGACTTTCATATCAGTGATGTCAAAGACGAACTTAACTGCGCGCTGATCAGTGGACCGGATTTTGGACCAGGCTTCCGGTAACTGGGTGGCTGAAGGTTGGCTTGACTCTCTGGTTTCCTGAGAGCTGGTACCGGCGCATCCCAGAATGATTATCAGTATCAACAGGATAAAAGTTGTCTTTTTCATGGTTGGCATCATTTTTTAGGCGATATTAGGTGTTGCTTTTATCGCGCTGGTTATCGATCCGGTTTTAAGTGATCGCTATATTTTGAGCTCAAAGTGCTGGCCAGTCCCAAATCGGGTCTGGCGTTTATTTTGATAAAGGGTGACCTCGCCGGCGCCCGTTACCTGCCAGCAACCCTGCGGGCCGTCGTTGAGCATGCCGCTTTGTTCGTCAATTCCGATTAAGATCATATCCGGGAATCGCTGTTTCAGCTCCGGTACCCAGCTTTGACCAAAAGTATTGTGGTGCGGCAACACGCAGGCACCGGGGATTAATCCCAGTCCCCTAAGTGCTTCCTTGGCATGGGGGTCATAGTAGGTATCACACAGGACCATGGCGCCGGCGCTGCTGCCGGCAATAACGGCACCGGCCTGATGGGCGCGCAACATGGCCTGCCAGCTGTCGCTGCCCGCCAGCGATTGGGCCAGGTGCCGGGGGAAGCCGCCCAGCAGGTAAATCATTTTTGACTGCTGCAGGGCCTCCACCACCTTTGGGTCATCTGCGGATCTGCGGTTAATCAACGGCAGAGAACTGACATTCGCAGCACCCAGTTGTTTGAACCAGCGAACTCCGTTCTGTCCGGCACGCTGATGATTATCGTCGGGCGCCGCCGCAGCCGGTACAATGTTGATCAACGCCTTTGGCCCGCCGGCCAGAGTCATGGCCCGGCGGTCTGGTGCTGCCATCTGGCCACCAAATTCAGCACCGCCCGCTAACAGAATATAGCCCATGATCTTATTTCTTGAGGATACTTGGTTTCAAAATATTCTATTGGGCCCAACAGACACGCAAGCCATATGTCGAATGGGGTTGAGCCCGTTGGCCCGTTGAGCCGGTTGCCGGTTAAGTGTGGTCGTTTTTTTCTTAACGGGCTCAACTAAAAACGGGGTTAGCGGATAACCTTAATTAAAAAATATGACACGAAAGTCTCCTGGATGCAAGTTTGTTGGCTGGGGGGCTCGGATTCTTATCCCTTCGAGGTTTACAGAGGGCGGCATGTTATGGTAGGCCAGGTCTGTGAACCGGATCGCTTAGTGCCAAAATTGCGAAACGCCCATCTAAAACAAGGAAGGATTATGAGAGCCTCGCTCATTATTGTTGCCAAAAAGCCTGAGCCCGGGTTTACCAAAACGCGCCTCTGCCCGCCCTTTACCCCCGAAGCAGCGGCTGAATTTTACGGTTGCCTGATGCAGGACACGCTGGCATTGGCAGCGCAGATGCCGGAGGTTGATCTGAGCCTTGCCTATACGCCGGTTTCAGCAGTTGAATATTTCCAACATCTGGTGCCCAATGGTTTTCACCTGACCCCCCAGCAAGGCGCCCATCTGGGAGAACGCCTGGCAAATGCCCTTGCGCTTCATTTGAAACAGGGATATCACCGGGCGGTTATCATGAACAGCGACGGGCCGACCTTGCCCGTGGCATATCTGAAAGAAGCCTTCACCAAGCTGAATCATGCCGATATTACATTGGGCATGGGTCATGACGGCGGCTATTACCTGATTGGATTAAAACACATGATTCCGGAGTTGTTTGAAAATATCGCCTGGAGCACCGAACGGGTCATTCCCCAAACTTTAGAAATTTGCCGGCAGCTGAATCTAAAAGTCCACTGCCTGCCGGAGTGGTACGATGTGGATGTGGAAGCTGATCTTCAGCGGTTACGCCTTGATTTATTGGAAAATCCGTCAGCGGCCCTGCACACGGCTGATTTTTTAAAAAGGTGGGATGAACTGCAGATATAACGTCTTTTTTGTAACCCAGTTAGCTTCTATGAGCCGGCCGACGGCCCCAGATCATATATCTCAAAATCGGCCGGTCCTTCCTGCAAGCCTTCCAGCTGATCCTCTTTGGCGGAGCGCGCATCACTTTCCTGCCACCGAATCCAGTCATCAATAATTTGCCAGGTCGAAACGACAGTGATGTTAGACGGGTCGTAGTGGTTAATTAGGGTTTCACCGGAGATATAACCCGGTTGTTTTAGGGCTTGACTTCGGACCTCATTCAGCAGATCCAGGGCCGCGTTGATTTTATCTTTTTTTATTTTTCTTTTGATGAATACCTTAACCGCCATGTCGCCCTCCTTTGATTTTTTGCCCTGCTTAAATTATAATTTGCAGACAATGACGCAATCATTCTTATCTTGGGAAAGTAAACTGAATACCATTGGCAAGCGACAGCAGACAATGGCTGCAGTATTGCCCAATACTTATATTATATATTAATTTGCTTAAATCAAACAGATCCTGTAATAGAAATTCAGCTTTTATGCTGCCAAAAAATCGCTTGCGAAATCTTTGATGCTAATGGTGACAATTTTATAACTGTCACCTGCGAAAGGAAGACTGCATGGTAAACAGTCTGCTCGATACAGATTTTTACAAACTGACCATGATGCAGGTGGTTTTACATCAATATGCCAGTGCCTGGGTCCGTTATGCTTTTAAATGGAGAAATTGGGAGGAAATGCACTTAACCGTTTCGCTGCCGGACTTCAAAAATAAAGTGGATACTGAAATCGATCGACTGTGTGAGCTGCGATTTACCGATGAAGAAGTGAATTATCTGGCCAATATCCGGTTTTTTAAACCGGACTTTATAGAATATCTGAGACTTTTTCAACTGAATCGAAAATACATCAATACATTTATTGAAGATGGCCAATTGCAAATCAATATTGAAGGGCCGTGGTTAAATACCATCATGTACGAAATACCCGTACTGGCCATCATCAGCGAACTGTATTCAAGTCTGCACGGCGTTGATGATGCCACTTGGCAGAAAGAGGGGCGGCAGCATCTGAAAGACAAAGTCCGTTTTTTGATCACGGCCACAGTCAATGAGCACAATTTCAAATTCGCTGAATTCGGCACCCGCAGAAGGGCTTCTTATGCCTGGCAGGAAGAAGTTATTCATTACCTGATCGACCATTGTGAAGATCGACTGGTAGGTACCAGCAATCCCCATTTTGCCATGAAGTGCGGTATCAGACCGATTGGGACCATGGCCCATGAATTTTTCCAAGCACATCAGCAGCTGGGCCCTCGTCTGGTGGACAGTCAAAAGGTTGCCCTGCAATGCTGGGCGGACGAATACCGGGGGGAGCTGGGTATTGCGCTTTCAGATACCATGGGCTTTGATAAATTTTTAAAAGACTTCGACCGTTTTTTTGCCTTACTTTTTAACGGTTGCCGGCAGGATTCTGGTGACCCCTATCGCTGGACGGAAAAGCTCATCGCCCACTATCAGAAATTGCGCATCGACCCTCGAACCAAATCGGCTATTTACAGTGATGGCCTGACCCTTGAAACGGCAGTGGATATTTTCAAGCGTTTTCATGACCGGATCGAAACCTCCTTTGGTATCGGAACCAATCTGACCAATGACTGCGGATTTATGGCGCCCCAGGTCGTCATAAAAATGGTGGAGTGCAATCGTAAGCCGGTTGCCAAAATAAGCGATAGCCAGGACAAGGGCATGTGTGAAGATATAGAGTTTTTAGATTATTTAAATTATGTGATTAGGGAAGACATCAATTCTGAAAACTGATTTTAAAGAGCGCTGCAAAATTATTGGTTTCCGTTCTCCCAGGTGGTCACCTTTCCTTGCACCCCGTTAATTTCAAGAATGCCGCTGCCCGATTCTTTGACAAGAACGTTCCGGGTGACATTCATAATTTCAATTCCACCGGATCCGTCTCGGATCGTTAAATTGCCGTCAATATCCTTTATGGTCATTTGCCCGGTGCTGTCGACCAGGCGTGCGTTGCCCTCAACCCGCTCGACCAGAATACTTCCGGAGCCATCTTTAACTTCAAGATTGCCCCTGATGCCTTCGATTTGCAATTTACCTGAGCCATCTGCCACTTTTACATTTCCCTGAATGTCTTTGACGGTTATCGATCCGGAACCATCTGTGATGGTCAGATCTCCTTCCAGGTTACTGACCAAAATGCGACCGGAGCCGTCATCGATTTGAACTGCCAGCTGTTTCGGAACGCGCACGGTAAGATCGATTTTAGCGTCTGCTTTCATCCGGTTTTGATCTTTAAAGACGCTTTTTAAAATGGCTTTTTGCGACCGTTTGTTCAAAGACAGCAGGACGTGACGTTCCATAAAATCGGCGATTTCATTTCGGGAAATACCGCTTATGATAACCGCTGCTGTCACATTGATGCGGTCGGTTCGATCAACGCCATATATTTCAAGAAAGCCGGCTGCGCATGTAATCTGAAGGACCTTTACATCTTTGATAGGAATTTCCAGATGTTTTGATCGCTCGATCGGTTCGGCCACTGCTGCCAGCGGCCACAGCATTAAGATACAGAAAAGGACTTTTCGCATCTCACACCTCCTGGCATGATGCTAGGGGTTGTCCGGTGATTTATCATGTGCGTGCGCTTCAGTTTAGCGGGCTTTCAATCCGGATATGAAGATCAAAGACAACTATTCTGGCAATTGGGCGTTTATTTTCACTTACCCTGTGACAAATAGCAATCTTTTTTGTATGTAAGCAGCACGGTAACCTGAACTGCTGGATGCGGAAAACTCAGATGACGAAATCGACAGCGAAGTCGCACGATAAACTTGATGCCAGAGCGGCGATCATCTTAACACTGCTGTGTTTGATCTGGGGCTTGAATGCCGTTGCCATGAAATATGCAACCGAGGGCATTGCGCCTATTTTTTGTGCAGGTCTTCGCTCCGTTATGGCCACTATCTGCCTGGTTATCTGGATGGCCGGCCGGCGTATCCCCCTTTTTGTGGGCCGAATCAAAGACGGGGTATTCATTGGTCTGTTGTTCGGGGCCGAATTTGGTCTTTTATACCTGGCCATTCGCTATACAACCGCTTCATCAGCTTGGATTTTGCTGTACACCTCGCCGTTTTTTCATGCCCTGGGGGCGCACTTTTTCCTGACCGGCGATCGTTTATCGATTGCCAAAGCCGGCGGAATGATACTGTCTTTCGCCGGCATTTTAATCCTTTTAAGTCAGCATCTGGGGCTGCCTTCAGTCGATCAGTTTGCCGGCGATATGCTGGCATTGGCCGCTGCCATGCTGTGGGCACTGACGACAGTCGTCATCAAGCGCCGCCTGGTGGCTGCCGTATCACCCTATCATACCCTTTTCTATCAGACCCTGTTTTCGATACCCGTTTTGTTTATGCTTAGCTTTATGTTTCAGGAAACACCGGTTCAGTATCTTGATGGCCTGATTTTGATCTCATTGGCGTATCAGGGTATCCTGGTTGCTTTTATCAGCTATCTGGTGTGGTTTTTCTTGGTACACAGCTATCCGGTCAGCCGGCTTTCGGCGTTTACCTTTTTAACGCCGATATTTGCAACCCTTGCCGGTGTCTGGTTGCTCGGTGAACCGCTGACCTTGCGCCTCATCATTAGCCTGACCCTGGTCAGTATCGGCATTTATATCGTCAACCGCAAATGAGTACTGCTGCTAGAAAATATCCCAATGCAAACACTGACTAATGATATTCGGGTTCTGTCCGGCTCCACAGATATCGTATTGGTGGCACCTCATGGGCCTGCCGAAGACGATGAAAACACCGACCGCCTCACACGGCAGACAGCCCGGCTTTTGGGCTGTATGGCCATTATCAATACCGAATTGCCCCGCAATAAATTGGATTTGAACCGAATTCCCGATGCGGCGCGCCATCCCACGTTTATCCACGCCCTCAGACAGGCCATTTCACCCGACGGTCGTTCACGGGTGATCTGGGTTCACGGCATGAAAGATCAAAGTGCAGCGCTCGAAGCCCGCAATCTAAATGACGGCGTCCGGATTGATTGTCTGGTCGGATATGGTCTGCCGGATCGATTGACCGCTGACCTGGACACCATCACCCATTTGACGGCAGGTTTGAATGCGGGTGGTCTGAATACGGTTGTGGCTGCAGATGAACGGTCCAAATTTCGGGGTCATTCCGATCACAACATGAACCAGTGGTTCAGGAAGAACCGCTATCCCATTTCCAGAGTGGCGTCTTTACAGCTGGAATTGTCCTGGAGCGGGGTGCGCGAGGAGGGGTGCCTCAGCAAAACAGCCAAAACGCTGGGCAGTGCTTTGAAACAATTTATGAATTTAAATAGGTGAAGGATCAATGCGCTTCATCAATCCGGTGGCTGCATGAATCATCAGTGACTTAATCAATAATTTTCATGCAAGGCTGGCTTTTGCACGAGTTTGAGGCTTCCATAGGCAAGGCATTTAAGGCTGAGGCCATAGATTCCTATGCTTCAGCCTTAATAACGCAGCATATGGGAGTTTCAGGCTCGCCTTTAGGGTGAAAATTAATGAGATAAAATGATATTAATCCTTCATAATGGATGTATATTTTATATCGTTTGGGAAGATTGTATAGCTTGCTGCCGTTAAATAGAATTTAAGATTCTCATTAATTTTCATGCAAAACGAAACTGGGGCGGACCGAAAGGCCCGCCCCAGATTCCGAAGTTAGTAAAAGAAGGTGACTTAGCGTGTCTCCCGAAACACGCATACTAACAATATCGGCCATTTTTAAAAAAAACTTTAGCTTTTTTTATAGCGTTACCAGCTTTATATCGAATCCAGAGCCTGCGTTAGATCTTCAATTAAATCAGCTATATCTTCGATGCCTACCGAATAGCGCACCAGGTTTTCAGGAATGCCCATGGCTGCTCTTTGGCGGGCATTCAATTCGACATGACTGGTGGTTGCCGGTGGCCCAACAATTGTTTCAACCGCCCCCAGATTAGCCGCTCGATGAGCGTATCGCAACTGTGGCAAAAATTTCTCAACCGCCGGATAGCCCCCTTTAACTGAAAAAGAAAGCATTCCGCCAAACCCCTTCATTTGCTGTCGTGCAATGGCGTGCTGCGGGTGGGTGTCCAGACCGGGGTAAAACACTTGCTCCACGCTCGAATGGGATTGCAAGTAAGCGGCGATTTGCAGCGCGCTTTTATTCTGGCGCTCGATGCGAAGCGGCAGGGTTTTCATACCGCGCAGCAGCAGATAGGCGGCCATAGGATCCAGAGCAGCCCCGTTGATTTCCCGGAAATGAAAGATGCGGCGAATATGATCCTGAGGCCCGCAGACCGCGCCGCCCAGCGCGTCGGCATGGCCTCCCAGATATTTGGTGGCGCTATGCAATACCAGATCGGCCCCCAGCTTGAGGGGCTTCTGGTTAACCGGTGTGGCAAAGGTGTTGTCGACCACCACAAGGGCACCGACCTGATGGGCGGCCGCCGCCAGGCGGGCAATATCGACGACTTTCATGGTCGGGTTTGTGGGGCTCTCCAGATAAAGCACCTGACAGCCTTGCGAAATAGCGGTTTCAACGGCCTTTTGATCGGTGGTATCACAAAGGGTGACCGCGATGTTGAAACGGGGTAAAAATTCCTGAAAAATTCGGTTGGTCCCGCCATAGCTGTCTTTGATCGAAACAATCCGATCGCCAGGGGCCAGCAGCGTAAACAACGTGTTGGAAATGGCGGCCATGCCGCTGGCAAAGGCTGTGGCCGCCTGGGCCTGTTCAAGGCGACAGATTTTTTCTTCAAAAGCGCGCACCGTTGGGTTGGTGTTGCGGCTGTAAATATGACCATCGATTTCGCCGCGGCCGACCTTTGCCCAGTGCGCTAACTCGGCATAGCCAAAGGAGACGCTGTGGACCACCGGTACCTGGGTTGCGTTTTCCCACAGCGGTCCGGTTTCGCCGGCCCAAACGGCCAGGGTAGCATCTTTGGGGTTGTTATGATCATTCATTTTGATTTCCTCCTCAGCGGGCAGCGGATTAGCGTATTATGATGCAATTTGAAATAAAATCTTCAGCGCCCCGGGTGCTGCCGCCTGTTCAAAGGCTGTCTCAGCCTCCTCCAGACCATACCGTTGGAAGACGAGCCCGGAGGGATCCACCTGTTGTTTTTCGAGCTGATCAAGGGCCGCTGCGATTGGGCCGCAGCGTGATCCCACCAAAGTGATCTCATCAACTACCAGGGATGAAAGCTGAAGCGGCCATTTTTCTCCATCCCTATCCTTGTAAGTACTTTTAAGAACGATGGTCCCGCTTGGGCGGACAGCCTGGAGAGCCGTTGTTAAACCTCCGGCCGAGCCGGTGGCTTCGATAACGATATCAAATTTGCGTTTGCCGATGTCGCCTTCCTGGATCCAGTGAATATCAAAAGCGTCCAGAAGCGCTTGCTGGCGCTGATAACGGGATACGACTGTCAATTGGCCCGCGACGGTTACCAGGCTCTGGGCGATCAATTGTCCAAGCCGGCCGGCGCCGATGACCAGCACGCGATCCTTGCGGCTGATCGGGACCTGTTGCTGAATCTGCAGCGCGGCTGCCAGCGGTTCTGCAAAAACAGCTGCCGCATCGGAGACCGTTTCCGGCACCGCAATCAAATTTTGCAATGGCAGGCATACAAAATCAGCGAAGGCACCATTGCAGTTTTTGATACCCAAAACCCGGCGATCTTGACAATGGTGTTGACGGTCTGCCTGACAATCGGGGCATTTTCCGCAGGCGATGTTGATATCCGCAACCACCCGCTGCCCGATGCGCTCCTGTGTCGTGGAGGCCTGAACGATTTCACCGACAAACTCATGTCCGGGTATGCCGCGAAACGGATAATAGCCCTTTACCAGCTCCAAATCGGTGCCGCAAATGCCGGCCATACGGACCCGCACCAGGGCTTCGCCTTCAAGCGGCTCTGGATCCGGAACATCTTCACGAACGCTTAAAAGCTGGTTTTCGAGCCAAACCGCACGCATATGCCGATCCCTTCTTTAAGTGGATGGATGGATTTCTGGATACACATCAAATTTTCAGCACTGACGCCATATATGAAGCCGTTGTAAGCAAAAAATGGCTCAAAAAGCAAATGAAAGGCGTATTTGATTGTCAAGCCAACCGATTTTTCATATAAATACGCATGTTTTACTTATGATCATTTGACATCTGACACCCCCAACAGGGATGATAGAATGCTGATTTTTGATTTTGATGGGGTTCTGATCGACTCCCTAAATGAAGTGGTTCTGACGGTCTACAACACGGCCAGCGGTCAACAGTTGATGTCTCTGGGTGATTTGCCGCAGGCGCTAATCAGACTGTTTCGGCGCAACCGTTTTCATGTTCAGCCGATCGGTGACGGTATCCTGCTCATGAACTGGTGCCTGAAAAATTATCTCAACGATCCTGACAGGATCCTACAGCTGGATGAATACCAAACGATTATTGGCGTTGCCACCGAACCGGTCGCCCGTCGCTCAGGTATGGTCTACAAAACGAGGCAGCAGTTTATCGAACGTGATGCCGCCGCTTGGACCGCGCTGCACCGGCCCTTTCAACCCCTGTGGAACGAATTGGCTCGGCGCCAGGATCAACCTGGATTTGCCATCGTGACCAACAAAAACCGCACTGCCACAGAACGCCTTTGCCATCAATTTGGACTGAACATTTCGCCCTCAAACATCTACAGCGGCGATAATGGGACATCCAAAATCGAGAACATGCACATAATTCAGCATCGTTTTGGGGCTAAAATGGTTTATTTTTTAGACGATTCCCTGAAAAATCTTCAGGAGCTTGATCAAAACCTAAACCGCCAAAAAAAAATGCTCATACCGGTTCTCGCTGGTTGGGGGTATATTGGCCCTAAAGATCAGAAATTGGCGCGCACGTCTGGCTACGACGTATTGACTGTGTCAGAGGCGGTCGCATTACTGTCGAAAATGATACCGCTATAAAGGAGAGACCATGCCGGCGCCTGAAGTCGAAAAAACGAATTTTTTTAAGAACATGATATCGATGAACCGGGTTTTGATGTTTTTAGCTGTTTTGATATTGGCTGGTTGTGCAGCCGGAAACTACGGTTACTTGCGGCACAGCCGCGATGTTACCCAGGCTTTTGAATCCTTTCATGTTTACCCGCAACACCGTTATTACTATCTGAACCAGGAAAACAATCCTTACGCTGTCGTTGCCCTGCAAAACAATTACCGTCTGGTGGGCCACATGTGGGCGGAATTTGATCCGTACTCGGAAAAACTTGAAAAAGTTACCGGCCTGATCAAAGACTTCGCTTACGCTTATTCTCGTCCATACGGGTCCTATATCTTGGATCAATCGCAAAATCCGATTGGTTATTGGTATTCCAGCCTGGAGGTTAAAAGTCTAAACGTAGATGGCACCAATCAATATGTGTCCATTTATACCGATATGCCTTGGCTGCGAGATGATGACAGGCCTATCCGTGGGTTTGGTATCGGGGTGGGGCGTTGAAGCGCCAGCGGCATGGGCATTGAAATTGGCACTAGTTGGGAATACCGTCCTGCACAAGTGACACTAGATTTTGTCTAGCTTTTTTCTAGTATTATGTTTTCTGTGACCTCTTTGCATTGATCTTCAGGTATTATCACGAATTTGTCAATCGCTGCTTATAATCCAGTGGTCGTTTTAATCACTTGTTTTTCTATACTAAAAGGACATTTAAATTCTAGGCTTGTAGCCACTAGTTTTAGACCTGCCGAATTCTTATTGCCTTTGCCGTAGCGTGGATCGCCCATCACTGGATGGCCGATCATCTCAAAATGGCGGCGAATCTGATGTTTTCTGCCACTTCCCATGACGATGTGGACGGTGCTGATATCGGCTGCCGGCTCGTAGTTCTCAAGGCTGAATTTGGTCATGGCAGGCTTGCCGTCCAAATCAAAAGCAATGACGCCGCCGGGCATCGATTTGGCTGGATTTCCCTTGACCTGCGCCGTGTAACGTTTGATGACTTGCTGTTTTTTAAATAATTTTGATAGCTTAGCGGCAGAAGTCTTATCATGGGCCAGCAGCACCAGACCGGATGCCTCCCGGTCAAGGCGGTGAACGAGATAGACCCTTCTGGGGCGATAAACCTGCTCGACCTGTCGCAGCAGCGAGCAATGATCGCCGTATTTGGTCCCCTGGGACAATAGACCGGCCGGTTTGAGCCATACGCTATATCGTTTTTGATCGCTGATGAGCTTCGGTTTTTGCGGAGTAGCTGCCAGCAGGACGCGATCATAATAAATCGAGACCACATCACCCGGCTTAAGGGGGGTGCTGGCCCGCCGGATGCGGCGCTGGCCGCGCTTTGGTCTTTTGAGCCAGACCGCGCCTTTGGACATGGCATCTTTGATGCGAGTTTTGGACAGGGGGGTAAGGGTTGCCAGAAATTCGCTGGCGGTTGCCGGGTCGTCAACACCGACGGTTCGGACTAACGTTAATTTTTGCACCTATCTTATCCTATGTTGTCCTTATCACCACAAAGACATAAAGTTCACAGAGGTTTTATAAGTCTGGTGTTATTTTCATCTTTCTTTGTGTTCTTCGTGGTTAAACCATATTGTTGATCCTACCGAAGTGGGTTTGCTTGAGGCCATCTCTATATGTTAAATTTCAGCAACTTTTTGTATGAATCTCTACAATAAGTTAAACTCGCTGGAATTTGTTCTGTTCCCGCTGGGTCTTCACTCGATTGCCTTGAAAAAACCTTGCAAAACCGACTGCTGGTTTTTTAACCCACCTGTTTATTTGCCTTAAAAGGGATATGTAGGGTTAAATCTTAGGCCGTGCACCGAACAGAGGCTCCGTTTCTCGGGTGCGTTTGAGCTCATAAAAACCAGGCGTTCTACCGGCAATGATAATCGCATCCCACAGGGCAACGGCGGCCTTGCCTGTCGGCGCCGGACTGCAAACCGGGCCAAAAAAACCCGGCCCATGGCCGCCATCAAGAACAATTAAAGGCACGCCCACATCCTTGCCCACTTTGGCCAGGGCCTGATCCATATCAGCACGAATCAATTCATCCCATGCGGGGTCAGTTGTCGCTTCGGACAGACGGGTGGGAAAGCCACCGGCCCTAAGAATTTCCGCTACCGCTTCCGGTGTATCAATATCTTCCTCGTCGTGGTGGTAATGGGTGCCCATCAATGTATATATTTTTGCCAGACCATCATTGCCATATGCTTTGCGCACTGCCGCGGCCACCCGCAACGCTTTCAACCCTATTTCATGCAATATTTTGTAGGGTTCGGGTATATTGCGATCGGCGTTTATCATCTTGAGGCTAAACAGCTTCCAGTTGACTTGAATCTGTTTTTGACGACCCACATCAATCATCCAGCGTGAGGTAATCCAGCACCATGGGCAGACCGGATCCCAGTAAAAGTCGACAATGTTTTTTTGGGTAACCATTCTTTCCTCCCTAATTTCCTGTTTCATAACTGCCAACAGCGTCTATATCCAAACAGGGACTGGCAAATGAATTTTTAAGCCGCTCCATCATCAAAGGGCTTGAACCCTGCCTTTTGATACCTATGTTTTGCGGTAAGAAAGATGATGACATTGATGTTAATATTTGGCTTTAATCACCCGACAACCCGATCAGAAAGGTTTAACCGCTTATGACTGCCAAAAACATGATGATAAAGACCACATTAATCTTCTTTCTCTCATTTTTACCGTATCTGGCCTTCGAAGCGCTGGCAATTGAAAAAGCAAAATATGAGGTTATTGAAAGTGATGAAAATTTTGAGCTAAGACAGTACGCACCTCAAATTGTTGCCGAGACCTTTGTAGCGGGAAATTTCAAAGAAGTTGGCAATGTGGGTTTTCGCCGGTTATATGATTACATCAATGGGAACAACGTCAAAAATAGAAACATTGCCATGACAGCCCCCGTAACCCAAGAAGCCAAGTCTGAAAAAATAGCGATGACTGCCCCTGTCACACAGGAAAGCGTGCAGGGCCAATGGCGGATAACCTTTTTAATGCCAGCAGAATACACTTTGGAAACGCTTCCTAAACCGCTGGACCCCCTTGTTCAACTAAGAGAAGAGCCCGGCTATCTGATGGCCGCCATCCGTTATTCGGGCACCTGGAGTCAGAAACGCTATGAAAAAAACCTGGCCCTGCTTCAGGAAGCGATTGAAAAACGCGGGCTTAAGCCGGATGGCCAGCCGATTTGGGCGCGCTATGATCCGCCTTTTATGCCCTGGTTTCTGCGCCGCAATGAGGTTTTGATTCGTGTGCAGAACTAGCGCTCAGTCTGAAGCCAACAGCAGATGACCAAAAAGCGCTGTGGCGTCAGGACATATCAGGAGCCTTTTATCCCGCTAATCAATTTGTCTTTGATATTCTGAAACCAGCCTTTTTCCGATTCGCGGATAATACAAGCATCTTTGAGCAATTGAATAAATTCCGGTCGCGTATCCTTGTAGGAAAGGATGCGCTTCATCGAAAGGATGTTGTCGAGGCTTGGCGGTGCCAGACCAAAATCGTCGGTGCGGTTGATTGATTCCATCGTAATCGAGAGGGCATAAATCACCATCTTCTCCGCCATTTCCTTGGGCGTCAGATCGGCTTGATCCGCATACTGATAGCGCAATATCTCATAAACACAGGCAGCCAGTACCGGATCACCTACCTCGGTTGCATCGGTACAGGCATGCAAATTGAAATTACTGTCCAAAAAATCATCGGCCATTTCCTGTAGCCGCTGAATCCATTTATCGTTCAAATTCTGTGGCAGAACGGCTACTGGTCCGAACGCCAGGACCTCGTTATAAAATTCTGATAGCATTTTACGCCCCCTTCCAGTGGATTCCCTTCGGCGCATTTCTTCTCTTCTACCTCTTATGAATCAAGCTGAAATTATTTTCAAGTCTCTTCTTGACATCCTTTGGTGGGATCAACATAGTAGAGTTTCTACCATTACCATTTCATGAGGAGACACCATGAGCGATCTAAAAGCCAAAATCCTCGAGAAGATGAAAACGCACACCCTGGCATCGTTTGCGACTGTCACCGATGAACGTAAACCCTGGACGCGCTATGTGGTTATCAGCGCCGATGATCAGATGAATATTTGGTTTGCGACATTTAAAGGCTCACGCAAAGTGATCCAGATTACCGATAATCCGGAAGTCCATCTAACATTGGGTGTTGATCATTTGCAAAATGCAATCTCCTGGCTCCAGGTCGAAGGGCGCGCTGAAATACTCGAGGATGATGAGACCAAAAGAAGCGTCTGGTACGATATGCTCGAGCCCATTTTTACCGGACCCGACGATCCCAATTATGTGGTTTGCAAAGTTGCACCTTACCGGATTGAATATTACACAATGAATAAGAAAAATCCCGACATCTGGGAAGCCTGATCAGACAACTGAAATACCGTATCTTTTAACATCCGGTTTGAACGCTCACCTCAGATTCTACCTCCATGGCGGCCTTGGTTTGCGGGAACAATGCGGAACACACCCGCCATTGTACGCTGCCTCTTACTTCTCTGTCGACAGTCGGTATCATACAGATTGTTCTGTCCGTTTGATCTCCCCGGCCGTATTTGATATTAGAACTTAACGTATCGATAGGGTTCTTGTCTGATCCGCAATTGTCGCCTAAAGGGGGGAAAATGAAAGACGAAAAGCACATTCTGACCATGCTGGTTGACAATGAGCCCGGCGTGACGGCACGGGTGGCGGGGCTTTTCGCCAGCCGAGGTTACAATATCGAAACCATTTGCGGCGCGCCAACAGCCAACCCGAAAATGTCCCGCATCACCATTTCGACGCAGACAAACCCGGAGATGCTCGAACAAATTATGAAGCAGGTGCGCAGGCTCGTCAACGTGATTAAACTGCGGGATATGACCGGCGAGGATGCCGTCAAGCGAGAAATGGCATTGATTTGTGTAAAGGCCAAAGCCAAAAACCGCAGCGAAATTTTAAGAATCATTGAAACCTTCAGGGGCCGGATTGTTGATACCGGTGCAACCCACTTCATTATCGAAGTCACCGGACGGCGGCAAAAAATAGATGCCCTCATTCGGCTGCTGGAGCCAATGGGTGTCAAAAAATTAGCCCGGTCGGGGGTGTTGGCGTTATACCGCGAACCCCACTAATACCTTTTGCCCATTAGTTTCCTTACTCTGATCAATATCCTTACCATAGGAGAGACCACCCATGAAGGCATCTGTGTTTATCCTCTTGTTAATCAGCACCGTCATTTTTACGGCCGCCAATGCACATGCAGATTGCGACTGTCGGCAGCCGGCCTACAAAGATCAAATGGACTATGTCACCCGCTATTTGGCATGTCTCGACGACTGCTTAAACACCCAAATGCAGCAAATCAGCCGGGAAATTGAGACTGCCGACCAACGCATATCTGCTCTAGAGACGGAAATCGATCAACTCATTCGTAAAATCAAAAAATTGGAAAATGAACGCAAGGCCAGCGCAAAAGAAAAGTGAAGCCGCCTGCAACAAGCAACATGTTATAAGGCGTCGATGATGTAAAGCCCAAGCGATGCTGTTTACGGTTCCCTTGATTTGTGGGGTCGTGACCTTATGTTATAGGGGCGATCAACTTTATTCATGTGATTAATAATGTCATAAAAGGCGACCCAACACGATGGTAAAACTGATCAATATCAGCATAATCATACTGGCCTTAGCCTTGTTGACCACTATCACACCGTACGCAAAGGCTGTTGATTACTGGTCGTTGGCAGACCAATCCACGTATCGATGCCCTGGAGGCGTAGTGGCTGTTGGCGATTCAGACCGATCTGTGCGGGAAACATGCGGCGATCCTCTGGAAGTGACCAGCCGGGATGACAAAGGGCCTATCTGGGTATATCATTTCGGTCAGGATCGCTTTATGTACTACTTTGAATTTGTCTTTGGCAAACTGGAGCGCATCTTAAGTACGCCCTGCAATCGTGACAATTACGACTGTTATGACTTGAATTGATCAGCGCAGCATCCAAGCGCTGGTTACATCCGATCCGTCACTCCCGATGCGGCTTACCTTTTTCTGATCTGCAAAATCCTTAACTACTATATATTGATGAGAAAAATGTTAATTCATACCATATAATGTGTTTTAATGTTGACAGAAGAGGGCCAGCAGTGTATGGGAATCCCAGAGTTTCACCAGAGGCGTGGGATAGTTGCCTCTATCAAAGGGGGATGGGCGCTGCCCCAGGCAGAGGCAAAGACACTTCACATTCTTATAATGCCATGAGAGGAGAGAGACGATGATTGTTAGTTTTGTGAACCAGAAGGGGGGCGTCGGCAAAACCACTTCTGCAATCAACTTTGCTGCCAGCCTGAAAAGAAAAAATTTCAAGCTGCTGTTTATTGACGCAGATCCGCAAGGCAGTGCCACCCAATGGCACGCCGTTGAAAACAACACCGCTTTTGAAGTGCTGCATCATCCGGAGCCGATCACCAGAGAAGAAATCGAAGCACTCACCCAGGAGTATGATTACCTGGTCATCGATGCGCCGCCGGCCAGCGGCCACATCACCAGGTCCATTTTAGAAGTTGCACAACTTTCCATTATTCCGTTAAGCCCCAGTTCGCTGGATATCTGGTCCTGCAAGGGGACCTTGGAAATGATTGACAGTGCCAAGGAAGAAAATCCAGATCTGAATGTCAAGCTTCTGATCAATCGAAAAATCCCGGGAACACGGGTGGGGCGTCAAGCACGACAGTCACTGGGGGTTTTTGATATGGATATCCTGGATACAGAGTTGTGCCAGCGAGTTGCCTATATCGATGCCATGACCTCCGGTGTATCAGTTATGCAGTATGCGCCCGGCAGCAAAGCGGCCAATGAAATTGAAAACCTCTGTGAAGAATTGACACTTTTGGAGGCTAACCAGCCGCCTCAAGCTGAAGAGCCAGAGCATCAGACAGCTCCTCATAATGCTTATGGTAACAAGCCGTTCTGGAGTGACGGGTATAGCTGACCCTGACAACGCTTCTGTAAACCAATCAACGCAGTGCTCATCAAATCCACAAGGAGCAACGGATCTGAGGGTTGATGCTTAAGCTTGTCAACCGCTAAACCGGACAAAGCCATTGGCCGGAGTGGGACCTGTCGAAGAAAGCCCCAATCAAGGGCTTGCCGACCTCCGGAGGATATGGTTGCCCAAAAACCGGATGTCATGGGTTCTCAATGTTAAGGAGCATTAGCATGGCCAAAATTAAGAAACGAAGGCTCAGGTGGACAGCATCCGATTCCGCCCAGGTTGTTGGATATAAACTTTACTGGTCAGAAAACAGTGAAGTCAATTACGATTCCAAGTGCGCCGCCCTGGGAAATATTACCGAAATCGTCCTGCCTGATGATGTGGATTCCTTTAAACCCGAAGGCGGGCCGATTGTTTTTGGTATTACCGCCCTGGATGAACTGGGAAATGAATCCGATATGACAACGCTGGTAGCCCCCTATCAGTTTAACGTGCCAAAGGCCCCGGATGATTTGTATCTGCAAAAGTTGGATGATTTCGGTATCACATCCGCCGGCGATGACGACGTGGATTATTATCTGACAAGCCTGCAGGATGATGAGTCTGTGAAAGTTGAACCGATCCGGCTGTCCGAAGCGATTGAATCCATCCGTCAAGGCAATATTGGGCCATCTGAAGCCGGATTTGAAACCGCTGAAAAGCAGAAGCAAGCCGGCGGAAAAGGTTAAATCTCAGTTAACGTTTCGCGGTGGTTTGGGGATTTGGTAGGTGCCGTCCAGGTGCTGCAGCATTTGGTCATAACGGCGTTCAAGAGCTGTTAGAGCAGCTTCGTATTCCTGTTTGCTTATTTTCCCGGCTTTGCGGCGGACATCCAGTATACCGCGCTCATCATCGTACCACCTGTCCGGATCAAAATTATACGTCATCTAATCATCTTTTTCCCGGGCAATTGTGATACGCGCATCTTTCGGCAGCGCCTTGCCGGATGCCACTTCGATTGCTTTGATAATACCCGATGGTACCGGACAGGCGGTATGCTTGCAGTGCTTTGCCGCCATCCGCAGCGTTTTGGGCCCATCACCATCAAACGACATCTCTTCCTCTGGATTGACCACCTTTAATTCTCCGGCCAATGCCTTGATACTTTCACATCTGGTGTTTATATCCAGATTCACCATACCCGATGAAACTTGCGAAGTGGCGCGGATCTCTGTGATCATGCCGCAGATGCCCGACATAACGTTTACGATGCCTCTCATCATCATTCCTCAAATCTTCATTATGGATGCATTTAAAAATAAAAGAGAAATTATCCGCTTAGACCTGAATTAAAAATTCTTATCTATTTTCATGCAAAACTCAAAAATGGTTTTGATTTTTGCACGGGTTGCAGGCATTCATATGCAAGGCACTTCAGTGCGAAGTAATAGTGATCTATGCTTCGCACTGAATAACGCATCAGATGAAAGTCTGCGACGCGCCCAACGGGTGAAAATAGATAAGAAATAAAAAAGGAATTATCCGCTTAGACCTGAATTAAAAATTCTTATCTATTTTCATGCAAAACTCAAAAATGGTACGCTGCCCTTAGTGTAAATGTCATATGGTTGAAATCCGATACATCGCCGGTTCCCCACACGTGCTTGCCGTCAAGACCGACACTCAGTTGGTGCGCCACAAAAACATCTACCCCAAGGCCGACATTGTATGCCCAATCGGATTCGTCTGAATTAAAATTGCTGGCATCGACTTCAACATCCATCCATCCGCCCCCGAGCCTCACATATGGGAATATCCGGTCTTGCCACAGGGATGGAGAGAAGACGCGCACATCCAGCATCGCCGTCCAAATGCTAACATCAAGATTCCTGTTATTCGCCGCCTCTCCGTCAAAATCATCATACCAGTTGTAGTTGGCCTCAATGCCGACATGTTTGAGCCACCAATAGCCGGCAAAAAGGTTAAACCCCCATGAATTATCAATACTGGAGTTGCCGGGAAGCCCCTTCAAATCGCCGTCATCAAAATATTCGCGAACATAGCTTGCACCGGCGCCCGCATAAAACCGGCCGTGCTTTTCCTCTGCTGCTGAATTGAATGTGATCGTTAAAATACCGACTAACACGCTGAAAAATATGAGGGTCTTGCGCATCGCATCCTCCTGTTGGGTACTCGAGAATAAGTCCTAACAGACAATAACGCGATCCGTCAAGAATATAGAAAGGGCATCAAATGCAAATACTGCCACTGTCCCCTGGTGCAGAAACCGTCTGCAATCAGGGTATCTGCACCAGAGTGAAAATTGAAGCTAATCCTTCTGTTTGTTATTCTCCTATCTCGATATCTTCAATATCAGGCAATTCTATTTCTCGGGCTGCTGAAATTAAACAGGCAATCGCGGCTGCTAAGCAACATATTGCGGCAATAATGACGGCAATGAGAAATATCTTAGTAATGGTAATCCCCCCTTCAAACAAACTTGACTACAGTGCACAACAACAGAACGATGCATCGAAGCGTATTTCCCGCCCTCTTAAGGCGTTATGGAATCATCACTTTCATCCTGTATGACCGCATCTGATCAGGCCGACAGTAAAGTCTCGGCTTCTGCCCTTGCTTTGAGCAAACGATTCGTGGGGTTGATCCGTTTTAGCCCCTTGGTTTTCAAAATGGATAAGCCGACTTTATAATGGCCTTTAAATGGCTCATGCTGCTGTCGGGTAATGTCCTGTATTTGGGCGCTAACATATTTGACGAGTCTGGTTTTTTCAGCGGTCCAATATTTCATATCCAAAACAGTGCCGACATTCAGGATGTTTAACACAGCGGAATTTGCACTGATAAAAAAGCTGCCTCGATGATCATCGATTTCCTGCAACTTGAATTGGTATCCCAAATCATTGCGGCTGATCTTTATTTCAGCTCTCAGATGACCGTCAGCCTTTCGCAGGTGCCGATATTTATTTTCAAACCGATTGCTGCTAATTAGGTGTTGGGCCATGGTGCTCCTTTCTAGTGTTACGCTTAATTGTCAATCTTTTGTTAGGACTTGATTAACTTATGATCAGTCCGGATGACGCAAAGATTCACTCCCGAGTAACGTTTTTTCGTACAACTGCTTTTTGATCTATTTCCCGTCGGCGGTCAAAACCGCTTCGCCGATCCGTTCCTTTTCTGCGGTCGCGACCGTTTCTTCTTTCGACTGGCGCTTCTTCTAATTGCGTTTTTGGCTGCTCGTGTTCTAGCGCTGTTGTCTTTTTGTCGGCTTTACGCATAAACATTGCTCCGGTACAAATCATTGTAACGACGATTTATAATAAATACAGTTGATTGTGGGTTTTGAGAACCCGGCACTGAAATCTTACAAAAAAACTGCTAGTGGGCAGGCATTGGGGCGGATATGTGGCTTGTTTGAACAATTCCTCAGGAGGCGAAAACGGATCCAACTTGGAAACGTCAACGCGCTCAGGGCTTTGTTTTAATCAGGGCTGCAATATCCATGCAAAAATAGACGATTATTTGGAAATAAAAAAATTTAAAATAATTTAAAGTATTTATATAGACTCTTGAGGCCGGCGATATAAAGTGTGTGAAAAAAAATGGTCAAACGTTAGGTAAGCGCTTACCCATTGCTGAGCGCTGGCCTGAAAAACCTGTATATACAAGTGGTTTGATGGCCGCTGGCATAAACTCAATTGAATAAAGTGCTTGATTTTGATGGGAAAAAGAATTTATAATTTATACATAGATCATAGTCTGTCTTGATTGACGGCTGGTTTCATTCTGCAGGAAAGATCCATTCGACCGGGTGGCATCCTGAAGTATGGGACTACGGTAATTACTGAAACAAAGGGGGTGTCACAGTGGCAAATGGTGTTGTAAAATGGTTTAATGACCGCAAAGGTTATGGCTTCATCGAGCAGGAAGATGGTCCGGATGTATTTGTCCATCACACCGGAATCGATGCAGCAGGATTCAGGTCTCTCAACGAAGGTGACCAGGTTACTTTTGAAATAGAGGAGGGACCCAAGGGTGCACATGCTGTCAATGTTAAAGTAGTTTAGCCAAGCACTTTTATCTGAAAAAGGCAAGCCTTCATTCTGGAAGGCTTGCCTTTTTTTCTGGTTTGACACTTCCGCATCTTTATCCTATATTCCTGCCCGACATTTTTCTTCTTCATTGACGCGCTACCTTAAAAAGGAGCAATCCCATGATACAGGATACCGCTGCCGACCGAATTTATCTGGAAGATGTTGGTGAAATCGTCATGTCGCGTGCAGGCAAGGACATCTGGCTGGTAAAGTCCATTACGCAACACGAGGCCTTCCGTGATCGATGCCTGCCGGAGCGAATTTACGTGGTTGATTTCCCAGGCCGGGGAGCCGGGGAGGAGTTTCTGCTCAACCGTCAGGCCTGCGGGCCGGAAAAATTTTTGATGATCAAAGAGGTGGGTCACGATATGATTCGCCTGTTTGAAAGAATGTTCGATGGCAAGGTGGCCCAGTATGTGATCCTGTGGGGCGGTCGCCCGCTTGATCTTCTGGATGCCAATCCGCCGTTGCAGCGGTCTGGTCTTCTGGACACCACTTATATTAAGCTCACCCGGGTAGAAGACAATGATGGTTTTCGCGGCTGGAACATCGTGGAAAGTTCCTTTGTGGGTGAATGGTGGCCGGATGACACCTGGATTATTATGGAAGAATGTATCGCATCGGGTCAGACATTGACTTATTTTGTTGACGAGGCGTTAAAAAACCACCGCCCCAAAAAGATTTTTCTTTTTCCGGTTTGTGCCAGTCTTGAAGGCCTGGAGGGGATCTGTAAAATTTGCCGTGATCACGGCGTTGAATTAATCCCGGTTTTCAACGGTGCCCTTATCGAGGTGGCCGCCGTGGGGGTAACCTTGCCCTATACCGACCTGGGACTCCAACCGCGCACCATCACCACGCAGCATTTTTACCATGATTTGAAAGACCGCTACCAGGGGACACCGCTATGCTGGGTGGGGGATATCGGCGATTCGATCTACAAGCCCGAAGAACACTTGATTGAAACCCTCAGTGACATGCTGGCGGTGGGAATGGATTTTGAACGTGAAGATTTTTCTCTCTGGAGCCCGATCGTGCGTTCGGCGCAGTTCCTGGAGCGACTGGAAAACGAACATTCGGATATTTTCAAACAGGTGCGCCCTTACCTCAAACCCTAATCAAGCGCTAAGCGCTTGATTAGGAGTTATTTGTTATCTGTTATTTGTTAATTGATTATTTGTTTTTGCTGTTTCGATCTAATAAAAATACTTCGGCATTCGCTTTTCTCAACTAGTAACGAATAACCAATAACCATTGATTACCCCCCTTTTTCCTCTCGGCGATAGGGCTTCAACAGGCCTGCCGGTACCGCAGCCCGTCTGGACACGCCGATCAGCGCAATGATCGTTAGCAAATAAGGAATCATCAAAAACAGGTGGAAAGAAAGAACAACCCCAACGCTCTGGAGCCTGAGCTGCAGGCCGTCTAAAAAGCCGAAAATGAGGGCGCCGATGGTGGCTTTGAGGGGGTTCCAGTTGCCAAAAATAACCATAGCAATCGCCACCCAGCCGCGACCGCCGATGACATCGATCAGAAACATGTTCTGATGTGCAAGCGTTAAAAATGCCCCGCCGATGCCCATCAGGGCACCGCCGGCAACCAGACACAGGGTACGGGTTAGCGTTACGTTGACCCCCACGGTGTCGGCCACCACCGGATTTTCACCAACTGTTCTGATTTTCAACCCGATGGTCGTTTTATACAGCAGGATCGACAGGGCCGGGACCAGCAGCCAGGCGATGTATGTCAATGTATACTGGGTGAAAAGACCCGGACCAATCACGGGAATCTTTGAAAGCACCGGCAGGGCCACCTGTTTAAACGGTTCAACTACCGGCGGCACAGTGGGGGATCCAATATACAGCCGATAAATGAACATGGCCAGGCCGGTTGCAAACAGGGTGATCCCCAATCCGGAAACATGCTGGCTTAATCCCAGGTTTACCGAAAGCAAGGCCATCAGAAATCCCAAAAGCATGCCGACACAGGCCGCAGCAAACACGCCGAACCATATGGACCCCGTTGTATACGTAAACAAAAATCCGGTCATGGCACCCATTAGCATGATGCCTTCGATTCCCAGATTCAGGACACCGGCCCGTTCGGTTAAGATCTCACCCAGAGCCGCGAAAATGATCGGGGTGGCCATGCGCATGGTTGCCCCTATGAGGCCGGAGATAAAAGCAAGATCCAATAATTCAGCCATCATTTGCGCTGCACCTTTATTTTGTATTCCGTAAACAGCAAAAAAATGAGCATCACCATCAACGCCATGCCCTGAATGACCTCGGCAATATAGGTGGGGACGCCGGTCATGCGGCTCATGGTCTGGGCACCCACGATAATCACACTGAAAAAAAGCGATGAAAACAACACCCCCACCGGATGAAGGTTGCCCAGCATGGCGATCACAATACCCGAATACCCGTAGCCGGGGGAAATATGCATAATCAGCCGATACTGAAGTGCGCACAGCTCGCCCACACCTGCCAGACCCGCCAGTCCGCCTGATATCAGGGCAGTCCACAGGATGACTTTGGTGGTATTGATACCACCGAAATGCGCGGCGCGTATATTGGTGCCAACCGCTTTGGCCTGGTATCCGAAGGTGGTCTTTTTGTTGATAAACCAGATGATCAGCATTGCCACAAAGGAGATTATGATACCCATGTGAAAGCGCGAGCGCGGCATCAAAATGGGATAGCAGGCGGCCTCAATAATTGCCGATGATCGTGGCCAGCTGGAGCCGGGCTGTTGGAGGGGGCCAAAAAGCAGTGCACCCATAATGTGGATCATGACATAGTTTAACAACAGGGTGGAGACCACATCATCGACCTTGAGTTTTGTTTTCAGCAATGCCGGGATCGAGGCCCACAGGCCGCCGGCCAGAAATCCGGCGATGATGATAATCGGCAAAACCATTATCGTCGGGATGCCGCCCAGATTCACGCCTAAGACAGTGGCCATCAGGGCACCGGCCAGCAGTTGGCCTTCGGCGCCGATATTCCAGAATTTGGCGCGGAAAGCAAACGCCACTGCCAGACCGGTCAATAAAAGCGGGCTGGCTTTTACAAAAGTTTCTAACAGATTATAGCGGGTCCCCAGCGCGCCGTGAAAAAGGTAATAATAAGACTTCCACAGATGTCCACCAGCCAAAAGAATGGGGATGGCCGCCAGAATCAGCGTCACTACAATAGCTGCAATCGGGATAACGATTCTGGCCCAGCCCGGCAATGGCTTGCGTTTTATGATTCTGAATCGCATCACGCCATTACCCCGCTCATCCACAGACCAATCTGTTCGCGAGAAGCTGTTGCCCCGGGGGCTTCTCCCATTATTCTGCCTTCGTACAAAACGACTATGCGATCACTGAGCGCAAATATTTCATCCAGATCATCTGAAATTAAAAGGATGCCGGCTCCGCGCTCTCTTTCCTTTACAAGTTGCTGGTGGATGTACTCCATGGCGCCCACATCCAGGCCGCGTGTGGGCTGAGAAGCAACAATCAGCAATGGTTCTCCAGCCAGCTCACGGGCTAGCATGACCTTCTGCAGGTTGCCGCCGGACAGACTTTTGGTGATGGCATCGCGACTGGCCGTTTTGATGTTGTAGGCCTTGATCAGATTATCGCTGAAATGGTGAATTTTTTGGGATTTCATCAGCCCGTAGGTTTGAAATGCGGCTGAAGAATGGTTTTCCAATATCAAATTTTCTTCCACCGAAAGATCCATCAGCAATCCGGTATCGATGCGGTCTTCCGGTATCCTGCCCATCTGGGATTGAATTGATGCTGCCGGGCTGCCGAATTTAAGTGGGCGGTCCTTAATTTGAATGACACCGTCAACCGGGGACCGCATCCCGAAAAGCACTTCTGAAAGCTCGGTCTGGCCGTTTCCGGAAATTCCAGCCATCCCCAGAATCTCCTTCTGATGGATGGTTAAATTCAGATCGGCAATGGCTGCAAGTTTTTTATCATTTAAAACGTTGAGCTTTTTTATGTTTAGAACCGGATCACCGGGCGCCAATTTGGTTTTTTCGATGCTCTCTAAAAGCTCCCGGCCGACCATCAGATTGGCCAATTCACGGGCACTGGTTTCACTGGTTTTGCGTTCAGCCACCACCTCGCCGCCGCGCAAAACGACGATGCGATCAGAAATGTCCATTACCTCATTGAGCTTATGGGAGATGAAAACAACCGATCGGCCTTCTTTAACCAACGACTGCAAGGTATTAAAAAGATCTGCGGTTTCAGCCGGAGCGAGGACGGCCGTCGGCTCGTCCATGATCAGGATATCCACATCCCGATAAAGTGCTTTGAGAATTTCGACTTTCTGTTGCTCGCCCACCGACAGAGTCCAGACACGGGCATCCGGATCAATCTGAAGGCCAAAACGCTCTTGCAGCTCAAGCAGCGCTTGCCGGGCGGATGCTAGATCCAGAAACAACCCCTTGGGCGAGGGCGTGCCCACAATCACATTTTCGAGCACGGTTTGAGAGGGTACCAGGGCAAAGTGCTGATGAATCATTCCCACACCGCGGGAAATTGCATCTTTGGGAGCGGAAAGGTTGACCTTATCACCTTTGATGAAAATTTCACCCTCATCACAGTCGTAATAGCCGAATAAGATGTTCATCAGGGTGGTCTTACCTGCTCCATTTTCACCGAGCAGAGCGCAAATTTCCCCTGAGTACAGATCAAAAGAGACATCTTTATTGGCGGTCACATCCAAAAAACGTTTCGTAACCCCCGACATCCTTACGACCGGCTGGTCATTTCTACCCATCAAATTCCTCGGATCGGCAATCTTTTACAAGCAATGGTTAAATCAATAACAAGAATGTACTTTGTTGGGTTGGTCGGTTGAGCTCTGATATATACGCTCAGATACTGAACGAGATCGAGACATTTATCATAAAACTATGAAAGCTGGCTTTAAAATAGGTGATCACGCTCCCCGCATGAATGCGGGATTTCACATCTGATTTTTATTAAATTATGGCGTTCAACAAAGCGCGTCGAAAACCTCTGTTGAGTTTATTAAATTTTTAGCTCGAGTATTGAACGAGATCGAGATGTTCATTTACAAGGCTTCAGGGGCGTAGCTGTACTTGGGTACCGCACGCCCCTGATAACGCCGTAAATGGACATCTCGGCTCGCCCGCAGGGTGAAAATTATCACGAAATTAATAAATTCGAATTGTCTTCATCACACTTTCTTATAGTAGAGCTTTTCGTGATAATTTTCATTCAATATTTGAGCTAATCCGAAACGGGCTTCTGCTCATCTACCGGCACCCTGAATGTGCCGTTTAAAATTTTCTGCTCAAGATCCCGGACTTCTTTGACCACACCGGCGGGCAGGGTTTTTTCAAATGAATGAAACGGCGCTAGACTGGCACCGCCTTTGGCCATCATCGACCACTCGCCCAAATCCATGGACACCCAGGCCTTCTTTTGAACCATCTCGATGCAAAATTTGATGGTGGGGTACATATTCCACACCGGGCCGGTAATGACCACACTGGGCGCCAATGCATTTTGATCTGACATGTTGCCAAAAGCCAGCACGCCTTTTTCTTTGGCAGCTTCAAAGACACCGAATCGCTCAGCAAATATCAGGTCTGCACCGGCTTCGATTTGGGCAATAGCGGCTTCTTTGGCTTTGGGGGGATCAAACCAGCCACCGATATAAGAGATTTTGACTTTCACTTTGGGATTAACGCTCAGTGCACCGGCTTTAAAAGCATTGACCAGTCGATTGACTTCACCAATGGGAATGGCGGCCACGACACCGAGGGTATTGCTTTTGGTCAACCGGCCGGCAATAACACCGCACAGGTAGGAAGGCTCATGAATCCAATTATCAAATACGGAAAAATTCGGTGCAACCGGTCCGAATTCCGATCCAAAAGCAAAAGCGATGTTCGGATAATCTTTGGCAACTCTTCGGGCCGGTTCTTCACCTGCCAGAAACGCATCGCCAACGATCAGATCAAACCCTCTTTCCGCATACTCACGCAGCACTTTTTCAAAGTCGGCAGCGGCGATTTTTTCAGTAAACTCATACTCGATGTTGCCCATTTCCTTTTTGACTTGCAGGCAGGCCTGGTGAATGACGCCATCCCAGGGCTCCTCGATAGCGGTTTGAAAAATGGCCGCAATTTTAAATGTTTTGGCCTGGCTGGCGCTGAAGGCGAATAAAACCGCTAAGACCACCATCATTGCAATCCATAATCCTTTTTTCATGCACATCCTCCTTTCATGGCTTTGTTTTCAAGACATGTAATCTAATGGTTTTGGTTGAGTTTGCGTGGATTGGAATCTCTGGCTGCGAAGGGGAGCAGAATACAATGCTGCCAATGTTTTGTGCTGGAGAAACGACTGCGGGATGTTGGCCCCAATGCTTCAGATTCCTGCGATAGCGTGTCGCTTCCATAGTCGCACTGCTCCCGGCAATCATGATATTTAGGTAAGTGTTCAAGGTACCATAGAGGAGCAGTATCGGTTTGTCAATAGAGGGCTATGGTGCTGAATTTTATTTGAATTCGGCTGAAGTTCCGCTCCTGTGGCGCTGGGCGCGGCTTTGCGATAACGCCTTGGTTTGGATCCGGTGGACCAGCTGCGATATTGCCGTTTTCATACATCTTTCGCGATAAAAAAAATATTTAAACAATGGGCTTGATTTTTTTATAAAACTTGTTAGTGTTCTCTCATTCAAAATGGCGCGTTCGGGATTAACGGGCCGGTTTCATTCAGGGGAGAGTTCCATTTGTCAAAGTGGCACCCTGCAGTATGAAACTATGAAAAACTTTTAATTTAGGAGGGTGTTATTATGGCCAATGGAATTGTAAAATGGTTTAATAGCAGTAAAGGCTATGGCTTCATTGAGCAGGAAGACGGACCGGATGTATTCGTCCATTATTCGGGCATCAACTCGTCCGGGTTCAAATCTCTGAATGAAGGCGACCAGGTGACGTTTGATATCGAGGAAGGCCAAAAAGGGCCGGCGGCGGTAAATGTCACTGTAGTTTAATTGCATTTCCAAGTGAATTGAGGGCGTCTCGTCGAATGTCGGCGGGACGCCTTTTTCTATGCTTCGGTTGCGATTCGCCGGTTGCTATCTTAAACAAAGTCCGTCACACTGGGGTTGCGGCAATCAGGGAGTTCAGCTGCTTTTTGCACCGGCGATAAAGTTATATAACCAGCCAAAAATCAGTCCAACAATTGCAGCATCCACTAAAGCATAACCGCTGCCCACCAGTGCATCTCCTAAGGTGCCAGTGGCGCCAAATCCCGGATATATGGATGCCAGCACCATCAAAAACGCTTTGCCGTATCCTGGCCAGATGGCATTCGCCACACCAACAATTAATACTGCTCCGGCCCACACAACTGCCACTGATATTGTCAATGCTTTAAGATTGAGCTTCATTTTATGCCTCCCTTGAAATTCGTTCTCATTATTCTATGGGCATATCTGTTCATTTTGGCCACCGTACCGTTTTTCCGGAATTTGATGGCTTGTTTATCAATGCCATGACATGAGAGATTCCACCCTCTAATATAAGCGAGCGGCGTCCTGATGCAACATCGAGGTACCGGCAGCACTGCTGTCTGTTTTCGTGAATCTGTGAACCATCGAATTTCCAAGAAGGCATTTTCCTACTTGCAATACGCATACGGCCAATCTAAAATTAGACAGATACCTTCTCATAAATGAAAGGATGCAGTAATGAAAACGCCGCTTCACCTCGGGTTGGTCATCATCTTATCCATCATGGTTTTTGCGAGCACCGGCCTGGCCGAACAGATTAAGTTTGCCGATTGGGTCGGTATCGAAGAAACGGATCCGGCCACAAACACGCAAAGCAGACAAATCGGCACTTTTGCCGGAAATCGGACCAACGCCATCTGGCTGACGGTTCCGGTAGCCGGCGCCGACCAGATTCAGTTGACCTTAAATTCAGATAAGATGATCGTTTCTGATTATTTTTCGGTTCAAATTGACAAAATTGATAACCTCACCCTTCGCTCCGGTAAAAAGGGGTGTAATGGCAATTGCCTGATCGACCAGGCAGACCCGAGCGGTGAGCTCATTAAAAATATGAAAAGGGGTCTTCGCATTCGGTTTGAATACGACTCTGAGCCAGATGTTACTCAAAAGGCAGAATTTTCATTGCGGGGCTTTACGAGGGCTTATCAGTGGTTGCTCGCTGACTAGTTCTTCAGAGGACCCGTCTTTGCTTTGTCAAGCTTCCGGCTCCGCATTTTTATGCTTCACCGCGGCAAGCAGAAGTCAGAGGACAGAAAACAGGCGAGCAAACATTTTAAGTTTAGATACGATAACCGTCTCACAAATTTTTCAAAATAGCCAAATCGTGTTGGATCTTGGAGGTATCACGCGAATTGGCCTTTATCTTAAGTGGCGCAACAACTTTGCAAGGTTTATAGCGTGGCAGGAAGAAATATATAAGTTCCAATTGGAAGCTGGCTAAAGTCTCTTATTTCCTTGCCGTTCAGAAGTTTATTGGGCGGCAGGTAGTAGATTGTTTTTTGATCCTTGTATTTAAAGCCCGCTATGCTGAAGGCGGTTCGGTTCTTGTTTATTCTGAAAGGTCCTTTATATCCGATGATTAGTCTGGTTTTAGCCGGCAAATCATCCCAATCGTTTATTATTGATCCATGTTTTATTTGACCGGAAGGCAAAAAATAGATCGTCGTTTTATCATTATATAATTTTCCAGCAAGAGACCATGCTGTATTTCTATTCGATATAGTCTTTATGGGGCCGTCGTTTTTTATTATTGTAGAGCTGCTTTCATGGTTAAGCAGTACAACCGTTTTTGCGGGGATACGGTTCCACCCGACCGCATCTGCAATTTGATCGCCTGTGTATCGGCTTCCGTTTGGCAATTTGTATACCGTTGTAATACTGTCGTAATCTTCGCCAGCAATAGCCCAAGCGGTATTACGCTTAGAAATTACATTCGCCTCATCTAGCTGATGACCAATTTTGGGCTGACTGTAAAACACGTCAGAAAGTTGAGCATCAGCCATGAGCCTGCCAGCACGAACATCCGGATCATATGGCCAAGTCGAACCTAAACCAGCTTTGCTGCGAATAAAGTTTTTTGCGCAACGCTTGCGCCCGCGGTGAACATCTTTAAACCACCGGTTCGGCAAACCATAGGCTACCTGGCTGTGGGTCAGCACTGACCGGTCATTCAGATCATATACGTCTTGCAAAATCTTAATCAACATGCCTGCCGATCGATACTGTTTTTCAGAGATGGGAGCGTAATGATAGCCGACTAACTCAATTCCAATCGAAATTTGGCTGATGCCTCTCACACCATTCCACATGCTGCGACCGGCATGGTCGGCTACATATTTTTTATCCAGCATACGATAAGTGCGTCCGTTGCGTGCGATCACATAGTGAGCATGACCGCCGTAGGTGCGGCGCCCATTGCGCAAATGTTTCCCTTTGGAAACAACCCTGAGCGTTAGTTTAAGACCTAACTCTGAGGTGTGAACAATAATGTATTTTGTCTGTTTACGATGGACTTTTTTGTATTTGGGATTTAATCGCGAACGGAAATCGAATATGGAACGCTGAAAGTTATAGCGCTCGGTTTCGGTGAAGGCGGCTGATAAAGATGGCAAATTGACGATAAAGAAAACACAGATAAACACAATAAATACGAATTTATTATTGTACTGCCCTCTCCGATCCGTCATACACACACATCCACCCAAATCAGTA
>JAAUXT010081298.1_pt1 | contig 34099 bp, 41 predicted proteins | sample 7278171 | NCBI WGS metagenome assembly JAAUXT01 (sample SAMN14350112, study PRJNA611818) | marine sediment metagenome | isolation source: surface marine sediment (1.8m) | place: French Polynesia: Moorea | collected 2018-08
AGTTTGGTCATCAATTTATAAGTGTTTTCTCAGGTTGCAAGTAAGGATAAAGTTTGAAAAGGTAGAGTTTGAATCTGAAATATCATGGATGGTGTGAGAAGGTAAGGGGGTAAGGATGGGGTAGGATTTTGGCAAAATTCCACACATTCCATACATTCCAAAGTGTGGACATTAAAGCTGAGAGCAGCACCTATGAGGATGAAACCAATTCTGAATTCCTTCATGTTTGAGATAGGTCAGGGTCTTTAACCCCATTTCTTTTTTGTACTTGAGAGAGACAATAGATCACATGTTTGTTGACATAACAATGGCATTGTTTACGGTCTGCACTGTCAGAAATGTTCACAGTCTTGTTTCTCTTTTAACGTCAGGCAAATCACTCAATCCTCTTGAAATAATTGCCCTGTTCCTCCAAGCATCGCCTCCAGCATTTCAGCTATGAAACCATGATGCTGTGCCTGAATTCCTGTGCAGTTATGAGCACAAGTTCATCACTGACTGCCTCCTTGAGATGTGCAATTGATGGAAATCTCACTCCCCTCAAGTTCTTCTTCAGTCTGTGAAACAACCAAAAGTCTGAAGGCGCAAGGTCAGGGGAACATGCAGGTTGAGGGAGCCTTGTCCAACCAAGTTGCTGGATGAGTTGCAGGGTCAAATTTGCCTTATGTGCCGGAGCATTGTCTATGTGCAGGAACCTCCTTCCATGAACAGTGTAGTGAGGATGTCAGCGGTGATGAGCTACATCAAACCTCCTGAAGACTGCTCTGAAATGTTGTTGGTTCATGGTTTGAGGACACTGAATGTACTTGTAGTACACCATCCCTTTTGAGTCAAAGAAACTCACGAGCATCACCTTGGCTGTGGCAATTGTCCGGCAGGGGATTTGGCCCACAGGCTCACCATGTCTGAGCCACTGTTTGGACTGGTTCCTCATTGCAGGATCCCAAACATAAATCCAAGACTCATCCATGGTGATGACATTTCGGAACACCCTCAGATTCTGTGCCATTATCCTTGTGAACAGGTTGCAAACATCCCTCCTTCTCTGTTTGTGAGCTTCTGTGAGGATGGCAGGGACAAATGTGGAACATCTCTTGGTCAATTTTAGGTCCTTCTTGAGGATGCGCTGGACTGTACTGGATGCCAAGTCTGTCTTTGCACTGATGGCCTTGATGCTGACATGTCTGTCTGCAGCCACTGCATCCTCAACTCGTCAGATGTTCCTGGGAGAGCACCCTGGTTTGCCTTTGGCAGCTCTTGGTTTGTCTTCTATCCGGACACGCCCAGTTCTGAAGTCAGCAATCCATTTGTGAATGCTCCTGTTGCACAAAGACCTTGTTTAAACAGTCTGCAAGGCGTGCTTAATTTCAGGAAAAATCCACTGCATTTTGACACAGAAGAAGATATTTGCCCTCTGCTGCAGTTGCCAGGAGAGATGGGTTACTCTCTTCATGTTGCCTGTTCGAAGAACACGTGAAAAAGAATGATTCCAACTGCACAACTTGCGGACAGAGCTGAGTGACCCATCTGACCTGGTGCAGTGTAGTCACAGACCCGGCGGAGCCTTAAACATGAAGGAATTCAGAATTGGTTTCATCCTCGTAGATGGCCGCTACGCGACCATCAATGAGATTTGCTGCTCGTACACGAGTATCTCTGGGTTCTTGCTGCATTTTTGACAAATGTTTTGTGTGTTTTTTCTTCCCACCAACAGAAATTTTCAAAACTTTCTGGATGTCAAGAAAAAAGTTACTTTCACGCTTGTGCTTGCGTTCAGAGTGATACGTCGTAAAAGTCGCCACTGACAGCTGTGGCATCGCGCGTACAAGGTTCAACTGAGCTGTCTGGGCAGAAATCTTTGAAGCCCCGACTCAACCTCCAGCCACACGTCCAAACACCCAAAGGCCAAATACACCCAAGCAGATCACGATACCCCTGAAGGTTGGTCAGCACACTTCCAAGAGGCCACCAGATGTGCTACAAAGAGTCTGTGGCTGATTGTTGTTTCCTGCCTTTGAAGTGCTTCAGACTGACCATCCACTATGCGATTGACAACTGTTCGAAATCAGAAAACTTTTCACGGAAGCGAATTTCAGACGTGCAGTGCATGTCGCAGAGGAGGACTTCAGTCTGTGGGATCTTTCGGAAATCGGCACATCTCATTCTGCAAAACAGCTGGCCAAGCGAAACTTGATTAAAAAAATTCAAAGAATCAGCTGGACACAGAATGAGTGCGTCATCAAACCACGGCCTTGACACAAAGTGGTCCACGACACAACAGCAACAAATACGAGTTGTGCTGCCAAACAACTGAAGGCGTGCGTCCCAGAAACGGCAAATTCGCCAAAAACCTCATCTGAACGACCTCAAGTTAGCACTCGCAACAGATCAACAAAATTACAATGGCACAGCAGGAGACAAGCCTCAAGCCTGGCGAGCACGTGCCAACAAATATAAAGGAAAAGCGGTCACGATGATTGGGGCGTCGCTGACAAAGCAACCTCCTTTGTGAGGCTCCAATTCGACCTTTCCGAACCACAGACAGCAAGAGTCAAAATCCAGTGGGTGTGGCTCCAGCACATTTTGTTGCCGTGACGCAAACTTCTGTGAGCATGTTCTCGACAGGTTGGTGTTGACGAGTACCCGTGCAACCAAGACGGGTCAACGGCCAGGTCTCTCCGCATTCAGACCGATTCACGGGTGTATCTCGTTCTGGTATTTTCTTCTTCTTTTTTTTTTTTTTTTTGGCGTTTGAATAACACCGAGGCAAGTACTTGGATTGGGCGACACTGTTCCTTTTCTCTGGGGCTGGTCACTGTCGCAACACAAGCGTTTTAGTTTGGTTTAGTAGGGCTTGTCAGGCTATGACCCGACTCTGACCAGTGGAGAATCACTTATTTCTCAGCGTGCAACAGGTGTCGGACATCTGGTGAACGCAACACGCACTGGCGAAGTTGCAGCACACAATCAGTGAGAAATCAAAACGACATTTCGTCTTGAATTTTCGTCTCACCTCTCACGTAGATCCAGACAAACTTTTTCCCTCCAATGAAGACACCTACCTGTTGAGGCATCTTTCACACTTCACCAATCCAGCTGCAAGTCTCATCCAACCACATGTTCTAAGAGAATTCGGACACCAGCAGGTCGAAACGAAACTTGGGAAACCCCTCACGACAAACAGAACAGATTTCCCGTTGGCCACCGAGATCTAAATTCGTTGTCATGAATTTTCTTTTTTGCGAACTCTGATTACTTCCTCTTTGGAAGAACATCACAAGCACCGGGCTCGCGCTTTGTCTCGGTCTCTACCAAGAGACAGATCGCGCTGCAGATCCACACCTACCTCCTAAACAACTTTGTGCATCCTTATTTTGCTTCAAAAGAGAGAACAAATCAAATTAGCACAGCTCTTTCCTTACACGGATGTGCGCCGAGTGGTTTTGTGTGTCCAGTGTAAAATTGTCCTTCCGAAAACTTTTCAAGCGACACCGAAGTATTTCTCATGCGCTCCACAAAATCTGCGCGCGGATTTGTGAAAATGTAGCTGGAGGTAAAACCGTTGTGGATTTTTGCTGTGAGCAACCTGACATGGCTGTTTATCGGTTCTTGTGACTGTGGAGCCCATAATTCTTGAGCATGCACAGGTTAGTGAGAGCATATTGCTTCTGAATACTTCCAAAATAAAGACATTTTTGAGTCTCTTGTGGGCGATATTAAAGTAACCCGTATGTTCTATCGCAGAAAATGCAGGCTGTAGAGCACTGCCCCAAATTTGTGTCGCTGTTGCCCTGAATTCTCCATTCATCGCTTCAGAAAAGAAATGGACACACCAAAAGAATTCAAGACTGTTCTCGCAAAATTACTGAGCAAACCTGCAGAGAGATGGAAGGTCCAGGTGAAGGAGGAAAGAAATCTTCACCTGGTGCACAGGTACGATGTCTATTTTTATTTTGACGGCAGTGCCATGTGGTCAAGTGAGGGAAGATCTCCAGCCTCGCGCATGCACTTACATCCAACCACCCTGCAACCACCGCCCCGCTTCCGAACCCACCCACCCAGCCCCACCCACACGTCGGTAGCCTGAATCTGAAGGTCCACAAAGATTTTGAAACACACACACCACACACACACACACACACACACACACACACAGAGTTAATCTTCCTCGGTTCATGGGCACTGCTTGGATCTCCCTTCTCACTGAGGTTGGATGTACGGCAATTGTTTGAGTGTTTGCTGTCCTCTATTTCAGTGTGAGCTCCCAAGGAAGTCTTTCAGAAGTTGAGATTGACTACCAAGTTGAGAATCAGGCAAAGTTTCTTCTTCGAATCCAGCAGGCGCCAACTCTACGTTGGTTTTCATCACAAGATGGGCTCGAGCAACTTCTCGAAAAATCACACATTTCGTCCAAGTCAGACAAACTGCAGTTGAGCAGCAAAGATTCTACAGGAACGTCTCACTTGGTGCGATGTTCAACTGAATTTCGTTCAATAACAGAGGCCAAGAGAGTACCTGAATTGAATATTGTAAAAGTGCACAGCCTGACCAGGGCCCAAGAAAAGCCTTCAGCGTGTGAAGTCCCCGGAACATCCACTCAGGCGGAAAAAAGCGATATCTGTGATACGACAAACATTTTGACGTCGGAGAATGTAACTGAGGCAACCACTTCAGACCCAGAAGTGAACGCAGAGCAAAACGTTTCCTGCCAAGAACTGACATGCGGTGCGACTGCAAATGAACATCTTAGTGGCTGTGAAGAAGTGTCTGGGAAAGAGCAAGACTGTGATGCTTGTGAACCGAAAGCTATTCGAAGTGCTCCAATTTTACCCAGTGAGCGAACAGTGTTCAAAACGGATGACGACGTCATTTTGGTCGTCGAAGGAAGAAAAGTTTACGTGTCAAAGAAATTACTGTCGCTTCACAGCGAATTTTTCAAGGCGATGTTCACGTCAGACATGAAGGAAAGCCAGCAAGAAGAAATAGGTTTGGACTCAATTTTTTCACTGGTTTGAACACACTTCAGCACACATGAAATGATTCTGCGTGTTGTTTTTCGTTGACCATCACCTGTTTCATTCCCTTATCACTTTCGCTTCAGAACTTCCGTCCATCAAGCACTCGATTCTGCTCGAGATTCTGCGATTTTGTCGCAAGGGCGAGCTTCACGTGAGCGGGGACACGGCTCACCACCTGCTGCACACCGGCCACCAGTTCCAACTCGGCGCAGTCATCGAGATGTGCGAACACTTCCTTGTGCAAATCGTGCGCCCTGACCTGCTGCTGGAACTACTGGACATCGCAGATCTTTACCTGCTGCCCAGGTAATGTTTGCTTGTTTCACGCGTCCAGTTTTCCTCTTCTGTTTGGTGGAAAGTAAAGTTCACTGGACGTTGCGATTGCAGATTGCTCAAATCGTGTGTGGAGCTGATCGGAAGCAAATTCCAGCAGTTGGTCATCCAGGGCGTGCTGCGCCAGCTCAAGTTGGACCACCTGGTGGCGCTGCTCGAGAGCGACGCGCACCTGCCTGACGCCACCGAGTTCATGCTTCTCAGACTTGTTGTCGAATGGGTCGCCAAAGACGTGGAGCTCAACGCTCGGCACCTGGATACGTTGCTCAGCCTCATCAAGTGGGTTGCGATCAAACACGGAAATTTTATGAAAACAACAGATCAGAAGAAATACACAAGGCAAAGCACACCTGGGACGTACAAGGCCTTGTTCTCAGGATTTTCGAGTCCCAAGTGGGATTGTACGTCACGTTTGCAACCTCTTGCAGATTTCCACTGATGCAGACGACAGAGTTGTCACAGGTCAATAAATTCCAAGAGCCTTGGTTGGTGGAGAATGCAGTTTTTCAGCAGCAACTGAAGCTGGCCTTCAAATACAAAAACTGCATCCACGAACAACCGTTGTTGAACGGCACTCACACGATGCCAAGGGCGGCTGTAAAGGTGAGGGCGATTTCTTGTGTTGTAGACAAATGCAGTGAGACCCTATGTGCTGTTGTGGTGGTGTGGTTGTTGATCTTCACGGCTCTGGCCTCGCTCAACATCTGGCGGCTGTTGCAATGCACATGTGATTGGTGATTCCACGCGTTTTGGTCTGATTTGTACCCAGTGCTTTCCTGTATTCTTGGCTCTTTACACAGACGTTAGCGCTGATAGTGGAAGACGACTCGATCTTGAGTGAGATGAACTCGCTCGACTGCCACCTGGTGCCGATCGGCAGCTGCTCGCGCATCCAAACCAAGACGTTTATCACGCACAAACTCAAGCTGGAGTGGTTTCGCGACGGGTACTCAGTGGCTGCACTCAACAACTTCATGTACATCGGCGGTGGCTACAATCCTTCTGGGGGTGAGGTTCGAGCTGAAGGCGTTAGGCTTGCGGACATGCGGGCTGTGAATTCATGCGACTTGCAGTGCTGGCAGTGAGAGTCAGATTTGCATCACGTAGTGTTCTTTTTCCCTGCCAGTGACTCATAGAAACGTAACAAATCATTGCTGAACTTCGTGTCCCCGCACAGATCAGAACCTCTCGTCGGTGCACCGCTACAACCCGGCCACCGGCAAGTGGGTGTCTGTGCAGGCGATGAGACACCGCCGAGCGGCGTTCGTGCTCTGCGCTTTTGGTACGTGATGTTTGCTGCAGGAAATCAACGAATTTGCCAGATCCTTTCATTGGTTTGATGAGATAGACCTTGTTGATTTGTTGCGTTTGTTTCTGATTGCTAAGGAAACCACTTGTACGCGATTGGTGGACGGCAGTTCGACTCGCACCTGCACGCTGCGTTTGGGCTCCGCGCCAAGACGCTCAGCTCGGTGGAACGCTACGACTGCAGCAAAGACTCGTGGTCGAAAGCCGCCAACCTCCCGATCGGGCTGTTCGCTCATGCTGGTCCGTAACATCTGCCTCGCGTTGGTTGCATTTCCTGAGGAAACTTGAGCTCGAAACAGACAGGGAGAAACTTGTTTTCCCTTCAGGCACGAGCTGCGACGGGCGGCTGTACGTGAGCGGCGGACGCACCGACGAACCAATGGGCATGGAAGACACGAACGCGCTCGTTTCTTACGACGTCGAGCTGGATGTGTGGATACAGTGCCAAGCGATGACGCACAATCGATACTACCACGGCATGGCTGCGGTCGATCAGGTGCGACAAGTGTGAACGTTCACTACTCGTCTCCAACAGGCGGTCTCTCCGCTTTTCATTGTGCATTGTTGTTCTCATTTGAACTCAAATCATTGGAATTGTTGGTCGCTTTGAACAGAAACTGTACGTGGCCGGCGGCGTCAACTACAACCCGTCGGACGCGTACGGCGTGTGGAACTTTGTCACTGAGCCCGAGTGCTACGACACGTGCACGGGGCAGTGGACGTGCCTCGCCACCATGCCGCACCGCCGCTCCCAGGTCGTCGTCACCGCCGTCGCCAAAACCGTCTACGTCATCGGGGGGCTGCCGCACCCAGGTACCGTTGGTGTTCACTCCCGTCCGATCGAATTCGACGTCTATTATTTTGTGCGTGTTGCCTGCACGTGACGTCGGGTGTTTTCGCAGATCGAATGCTTCATTTCAGTGACACACCTTTGTTGAAAGTTGTTTTGTGACAATGTGCGTGACTTGTTTTCAAATGCACCCAAAGTTCGCAAACTTTTTCCAGGCGTCGACGGGAAGCGGGAGGTGTTGGAGTACAGCATCGAGCGCGACCAGTGGCAGGCGAGTCAGCTCAAGTATCCGGCCTTCTGGCCAACGCAGTGCTGCACACTCTACTTCCCGGAGTCGACCATTCAGCACGCCACCCGGCTGTCCGAGTTCGAGAAGGACCGGCGCCTCTCCTCGGGCCGCGAGGTGCTCTACAGCCTCAGCAGAGTCCCGCTCTTGTAGCGGCGCAGCTGTGAAAGCAACAGACAGCAGCAGCAAAAGGCTGTGTCCAAAGATAACCTTGATGAGTGTTCAGGACGGTTTGGGCAACAAACTGTATCGTTTGTCGTTTTGTGCACCAGTTTTTTGTGTGTCACGGCATCAACATTCTCGGAAGGCCTGTACTTTCGCAGGAATTCGTTGTTCATGTTCTCTGGGCGGCATCATCTTCGCTTGTCTGCCAACACCGGCCTCCGTGAACGCTTTGACGCTGCTCTTGCCGTTTGGTTGCACATTCCTGTGCAAGGCAGTTTGATCTTGTGTCACAGAGGACTGTCTCGCGTAAGACGATTGCATTCCGATTGGGTCTCTGTATCTGTTCTGTGTTCCATTGAACCTCGTGTTGTTCTTCAAATTGGTGCAATGCCACATCACATGTTTTTATTTTCTGGACTTTGCCGCTCCGAGGGCTGCAACTTGCTCTGTCGTTGCCCAAGGCGCTTGTTGAAAGCAAGAAAATGTTTTCCTGTGCCAACATTCACGGCCCAAGGTTTTGTTGCTTGACATTTCGTCGGGTTTGTGGCCCTTGGTGTGCTTCTTGTCCGCGCTGCCGCACAAGAACTTCAAAATTTTGACTCGAAAGCTGCGTATCATGTGTGGAACGCGGCAGGTGCTTGCACCATGCGAGACAACAAAATGTTGGAACAAGCGAAATACGGGCGAACGGCAACTTTTCCAGTATTCGACGTGATTTCCACATTTGATCGGTGTCGGATCAGCTGCCTTGCAATGGAGAGCGAATTGCTGCCTCAGTAAATTGTTGGCCAAGTACCCTTTTTGAAAGTTTTGTGTCTCGAATGCATGTCTGTCAAAACACACCTTTGTCGAGGAGAAATGGTGCCATTGATGATTTTTCATCCTTTTGTGCATGGTTTTGTTCATAATTATCCTTTTGTGCATGGTTTTGTTCATAATTGACCGTTTCAATGTTCCGATGAACGAATAAAACTCTGAAAACAAATATTTTCTTTGAATTTCAACTTCAAATGTCAATCTCGAGAAAACTAGTTGGGACTTCAGAAGGGGGGTGGGGGAAGCGTGAACCATGATCAGATTCTGCATCACAGTGACAGAGTGCGCGGCAATTGCCTGGCTGTGTGACATGTGGTATAAAGTGTGGTCTTCTGGGTGGAAACTTGGTTTGCTCAGTTCTGAGTTTCAAAGAGCAAATCGAAATGTGGTTTAGTTTTCGCAAGCCAAGCATCTTCTCCGTTCTCCGCTCATATCTGCGCGCAAATTTGAAAAATGCTTCATTGCACGACTTGCACGACGCAAAAAGGTCAGAAATTGGAACGAGTGATGTGCCGAGTGCACTTTGAGCGGTGAAAGGTGAGTGAATTCGAATTGTCCGGAATCAATCTGTCCTTGCAGGAACACACAAAGGAATTCTTGTTTTATAGAAATAATTTATCACTGTGCATTGAAATTTTTACATCAACGAAAATACGAGTGTAAACTTTTACAACGGCGTGTGAATGTACGTTTGTTTGTCTTATTGTTGTGTGGCCTGAGAGTGAAGACTTCGGAAAAAAAAACAACTACTTTCTGTCTCGTTCGTTCGAAGGCGTAGCACAACGCTCGTGTGTTCCAATCTGGCCAGCAGAGTAAAAAAAAGGAATAAAGCTACAGCTGATGTCTTCCTACATTCCAAAGTGGCTGCTTTCAAAAGGATTTCAAATTTGCCTTTGCAGGCGGGATGGGCAAGATGTCGTTGGGAAAGTCATCTGGATCAAGGTACGAACAACGAGCACGTACTCCAAAAAACAACAAAAACTGTCGCATCGTGAAAGCGAGACAAAACAAGACTGCGTTGCTGCAAAGGTGAGATCTTTGTCGTCTTGGGCAAATTCGCGAAGTTCATTGCTGCGGAATCTCTCGAGAGTCGCAACACTTTGAAAGGAACTCCCAATCAAATCTTCCGGACGTTACGGGAAAAGAAAGAACTTTCCAACAAGAACAATTGCGTCAAGAAACAGAAAACGGTAACATCAACGGGGGTGGGTTCGTTCAAGTTACAACAAGCGTCAAGCATGCCAGGTGCCTCAAGTTGTGGAAACAAAAGATGCATGCAGGTTCTATCTTCTGGTTCCAAACAGAACATCAACGTGTTCCAAGGAAAAAACGCAACGCGACAGGAACTGCTGGTGTATTGCACTATTTGCTTCGGTCACAACATATCAACTGAAAACTGTGTTGGAAGATACACAAAGAACATGGATCAGCCAGCAAACAAAGTGTGTTATCTCACTCAAATTTCACTTGTCTGACCTCGACGAAGTGCATACACTTCTGAAAATTGTGACACTTTGCTTCGGCACATTGTAACCGAGTATGTTCCACTTCTCACTGGCACACAGTCAGTCTGACTGTTGTAAATAATTTACGGACGATTGGAGCGGGAAATATCAATAAGTTAGACTCAACAGGATTGACTGTCAAGAAAAAAAGCACAGCGTCTTTCAAATGCACCGATTTCATGGGAAGTTCAATCGTAGAACATCATACAACAAATGCGTCATGGGTGTGATGAATAAATGTACTCGAACACTGAACCATTCAAGGTCTGGAAACCGACGATGGTACCTTTTTATCGTGCACCATCTTCAGAAAGACAAAAACACAAATCAGTTCTCTGAATGAGTGAAGCTCTGAGGAATGCTAGAAGGAAATGAGATGGCAAACGACGGATCAGGAATGATGTCGACTGAACAGATGACTGCGTCTACACAACAGGCTGACTGCCTCACTCAAATATCTAGAGTCGAAAACGAGGAGCTCCGCCACACAAACAATAGCAGATCAGAGACATAATTGCCAGTTCAATTTAAAGCAACAATGTTTCACACAAGACTTTGCTGCCTGTCATATCCATTCAAATTTGATATGCGATTTCCTGTTCTCTATAGCAATGTCAAAATGAACGTTTGAGAAACAGTCCAAGAAAGCAGCACACAAACACGCACAAACACCCACCCACGTCCGCTTTTCTCGCTTCCGATGACCACACATTTCTTGCTTCCATTTTTCCGTGTATCATAGCATTCAGTTGGTTTCGTAGCACCAATAGTAGCGTGGCATTGCACATCCCAGAACTGGCTTTTTTGTTCCAACAAGTCCAGGACGCTTTGGTGATTTCGTTCAGTTGGGAAACGAACAATCGCTGGCCCAAACCCGTCAGAATCCAACGCCTTCCAGTCTTGGCCATTTCTCCAGCGTCGTCCTCACGGAAAAGATATCACCGTTTCTTTATCTCGTATCTTCGACACTGATCGTTCAGCTGCTCAAACATTCAGCTGTTTGTGTCTGCGTCGGGCAACTGCTGACGAGGCCCGAAGGGGCACACTCTTGGCGAGTGCCCAAGCTCAGTTCCTGGGGCGAGACCAGCGCATGAAGCATTGTTCCGCTCTAGATGGGCGCCGCTCCTGTCTCAGCTGTTCGGGGCGCACAGTTCCTGGAAGCGGCTCTCGAAGAACTCGCGCATGGCGTGTCCGGCGCGCCCGACGGCCGAGTCGTCCTCGTTGAACGTGCGGCAGTTGTTGAAGACGACACGAGCGTCAGCAGCGAAGTCCTGGTGAGTCTTGTACCTGCGAAAATGCGAAGCACTAAATGGCAGAAACTGCGACGGATTGAATCGTACAATTGGAGTAGATCGCAACGAACGTCTGACGGCCACAGTCGCAGGGAAGATTTGTGCACTCTGTTCAAAGAAGCCCTTTTCAAGTTACTTTTTATCAGAAAACCCAAGAGCAGACGAAAACACCCATTCCCACAGATTGGGTCACGAGAGGTTTGCTTACTCTTTGTCCTTGAGCTTGGCGCGCATGGTCTGGAAGTCCATCGGGTGCTTGATGACCTTGCGGTAGGTGGGGAACTGCTTCACGTTGACGGGGAGCAGGAAGGGCCAGGCCTCGTCGTGCTTCTCCAACTCGCTCATCAACTGCCTGGAAATCAGGACCCGTTCAGCATGTGGTCAAAAACAGTTGCAAATTTGACAATTTTGTCACCGTGGTGGCAACAAAATTCAAAGCGCTCCTTTGTCTTGCAGTCAAAATTATTTTACCAGAAACACAAGTGACGTGATGCGCACAATCGCGTCTTGAGTGGAGAATCTGAGACTGTCTGAAACGGCATTGTTTTCTCCAAAGTACATGTGCCCACACACACACACACACTCACTTGCAGGGCGTCATGTCGCTGCAGTCATAGCTGAGCCGTCGTTTGGCGACGTCGCGCGCTTCCGGGGAGCTCGACTCGCCACCGGCGCCGCTGCCGCTGTTTTTGCGCTGCTTCTCGGCCGTCACCGGCGTGCCCGGATGACTCGCGTCGCTGTCGGAGACGCTCTCATCCTTGCACCGCTTCTTCTTGTGCTTCTTCAACTGAAAATTCCACTTTCCACCTTGGTACATTTCGTTCTGCACGACAGCCGTACACACTGCACGCTATTGGCTCACCACAAAACCTGTGGGATTGCGCCGAGTGAAGTAACTCACCATGCGGAGCTGGCACATCCAGCAGGCCCACTTGCGCGGCATCCTGCACAGCGGTGGCTCCATACAATCCATATGCATGGCGCGCGGACAGTGGTCGCACACTACCAGCTTGTTCGCCTTTTTGCCGCAGCGCACGCACACAGCCTCTCCCGTGGCCTTGGAGATGCACTCAAAACAGTACCAGTTACCGTCGGGCACTCCGGTTATCTTTGGCTGCAAAACGAAAATTGTGTTAATTAATTGTGCGACTCAACTGTGCCTCTTTCATATGAATGAATGAATGAATGAATGAATGAATGAATGTACCTTGAAGCAGTACATGTGGTAGCCCTTGTCGCAGCTGTCGCAGAGCAGCAGCTGAGCCTCGTTGTCGTCCTTAGTGCAGATGATGCATTGCTGAAATCACAACGATCGTCTCACACGTGTGGAGGCGCACGTCGAAATTGCATCTCCAACACAACGTGGATTCGTAGTATGAACAAACACACATTTCACAAAGAGCAACCCACCACTTTCATGATCGATTTCTCCCAAGCGATCGCCCTGTTGAGCTGCATGGCGCAGAGCAAGAGCTGCGCCGCCGACTCGCTCTCCGTGACGGCGCGACGCCACCGCACCAGCGCTGCCGGCACGTTCGTCTGCTCCTCCTCGTCGTCATCTTCGTCGGCGTCGTCATCCAGGTCGGCGCCACAGCCGGGCAGACCCGAGTTAGAGTCCTCGTTGTGCGGCTGCGGCGTGTTGTTGCCGCTCTGCCCCGGCGTCGCCGGACGCGTACTCGTGCCGCTGTGCGCCGTCTTCATCGTCTCCAGGTTCAGCTTCACCCTGTCAAGACACGTACTGCTGCTGAAGCCAAGCGTCGCTCAGAAATTACTTGGGAGCCAGACATATCTGAGGAAGAACAGGTGAGAAGTCCACCGACATTTCTCTGGAAAGACACACTGTGGGCGACAGGACTCACAGTTTTGTGAACGGAGGCTTGAGGTATCTGCGCTCGACGTTCTTTTCGAGCGCGAGCAGCCGCTCCCGCGCCACCTGCATCGTGCGTCTCTGATGCTCCTTGAGTTCCGTGACCTTCATCTCGGGCCCCACCAGCTCCAGGTCCTCGTCTTCCGTCACCTTCGACGGCAGCTTCCAGCCCTGTGAAAACAACCGAGAACAAAACTTCCATAAGTTGAGAGCACTCTTCTTCTGTTTGGTGTGCGTGAGAAAGTCCAAATACAATTTTATTTTTTGCCTTCTCCTTCTTTCAAATCGCAGTGGCAGCTTCAAAAATGTTCAAACATTTTCCTGAAAAGTAACTGTTGTTGAAAAGAAAGTTGAAAGCTCTAAGTGCGTCAAAAATTAACACCACGCAACCTTGACACAAAATATTCACACGGGGAAAGGAAATAATCTAAACCGACTGTTTTTCCAAGGCACTTTCAGGAACTCAAAAGCAACAACTGACACCAGTCACAAAGGATAATCATGATGTTATGAAGCACGAAACACGCCCGTTCGGATCGGCTTGAATGAACATCAGCTTAACTTTTCCTAGAAGGCGCAGTCTCGAGAGCAAACAAAAATACAGCGAAGACGTGTTCCGTGCTTGTTGGAAATTCGGTGAAGTCCACGACCACAAACACAAGACTGGAGTGTGATACGCTGCGGAAAACGAGTGGGGAACGAGAAATAATATTCTTACACTCTGTCGTAACTTCTGCATGGTATTGGAAGAATCAACCAAACAGTCAACTTTGAATGCAAAACGTCGCTGTTCTATTTCTACCAACCTGCTAACGCTTGCGCATGGTCACTGCACTCTGAGGTTTTACGGGAATTGCAAAATCAGATCAACTCAAATCAACAACAAAACTGTTGTCGACTTTGTGCCACAATGCATTCTTCCAGAGTTTACAACAGCAAATAGAGCCAGCCTGAGCCTCTGTTTGCTGTCTTTTTGGCCGACTGGCAAAGTACAGCCCTGAATTCTTTCAACAATGCCGATTTCCACAATCAAGACACATTTTCATCTTCTTTCTGCCTTGTTTTGTGGCACGGCTGATAAAAACGAACAAAACTTTCGAGGCCTTCGATTTGAAGCATGTTGGTCCTCAGCAAAATGCCAGAATATAAATCACTCGACTGTACCAGAAAGATATTTGCGCACTGTTTTCAAACAAAAGCCAGTTCAGACGCATTTGATCACGGACCTGGCCAGGCATTCAAATCGAACGAGCCTCGAGAACCGAGTAAAAACGAACAGAACGGGGTGTGCAGTCCCTGCGCTGACCTTGACCTGCAGTGAGGCGGTGTAGACGCGCTCCTCCATGTTCTCCACCTCCTCCAGCACCGTCGTCTCCGACGCATGCGCGACGAACGGGATCCAGTAGTCGGGGTCGTCCGGGTCCTGGGCGCCGACCGGCGATGCTGCGATCGCCTTGGACTCGTCAGTGATCTTGATGTGAGTCACTGGAAGGTGGATAAAATGATACTGCGTTACAGACCAACCATGCGTCGCGCACACTCACCTGGTTTACCACTTGTATGAGCTTTCTTGATGAACAACGTTATCGCGACTTCACGGCACGTCAACGTCAGACTTTGACCGTCGCGTTTCAGCGGACCCACCACGTGACGCACCTTTCTTGTTCTTGGTGCAGGACGCGGACGCGTACTCGAGGAAGCGCGCCGTGGCGGCGCTGAGCTCGCGCTCGCGCATCCCGCGCTGGTGCAGCGCGCCGTGCGCCGCCTTGAGCTGCTCCGGGTCCGTGATGCGCCACCAGCCGCGCTGCTTCTCTGTGGGAGGGAAACAGTCACCATCATCAGTGTCTCCTTGAGACGTCTGCGGTCAGGGTTTCTTTCTGGTGCTTGAGAATCTCAATCGATCTGAATTAGCTCTGAACCTTTCACAAGACATTTGGTCGAGAGGAGCACTTCATTTGGCAACTGACTTCAGCTTTCATTGTGCGTACGTGATTGATTTCCTGAAATGCGACCATTTCAAACATATCAATGAACGTCTTCAGGTCGGTGAAGAACGCGAGCGAATTTTAAAACCAACCAAGTGGAATGGGCTGTGGATCTGAATGTTGCACGTTGTTCAGCATGTCGGTCTTCATGGCTTCGATGGCTGACGGTGTCAAGGCGGCCCCGCCGGGAGTCATGGGGCTCGTTGTCATGGATGCTGCTTGGAGACTGTTGTTGTACGGGGTGCCGGACCCTGCCGGACCAAGGGACCCGTCCAGGTTGAGACTGGACTGAGACAGACTAGCAATGGAGAAGTCGGAAGCTGCAACAGAAGAATCGCACTCAGTCGTGATTCCTGCAACAAACCGATGACAGCATTCTCAGCTCCTCAGGTGAAGTCTGCACGTACCTCTCGACTTGGTGAGATCAAGTGAGGCGTTGACTGACTGGTTCCCGAGACTGGCACCAGGGGGCGACGTCGAGCACCGGGAAAACTCGTCACACGGCTTGCGCGGCAGGATACTGAACCAGCTGCTTCTGCCTGCTCGACGAAAGGAAACCGTGAGTGTACAACCGAGTTGTGTGTGGAAGCACTTTCATATCTTGGAGCAAGGTTTTCGGTTGACGATGGAGTGACCGTCTGGGACTCACCAGCCAGTTCCATGGCGTGCTCGCCCTGACTTGCTGCGCGCTGGGAGAAGGAGCGCAGCATCTGCTCGGCCGACATGGGGCTGGAGGACGACATGAGTCCCGGCGCCATGAAGAAGCCCGAGCCGAACAGCGCGGCGCCCGATGACGTCACACAGGCGGGGGACGACCCCAGCGCGCCCGAACCTGCGCACACGAGAAACATTTGATCAGGGAAGTGAGTCCGACGCACATTTCAAAATTTTTAAAGCCAAACATGTTTTCCTTGCCTCACTCTTTGACAAAGATTTATTCGTGTTCCCACATGTCCAAAATTCTTTCCTGAGCGCAAGAAACGTGTGCTTTTTATGAGCGCCATTTTCTCTCGAGTCCAGTTTCTCGGCTGAACGAACATTTACCAGTGATCGTTGCACCATGATTTTCCACCTGAGCGAGGAGGGGGATCTGGCATCGTTGGAAATTTTATGTGCACCAGCCCCACCCTGGAGGTGTCCGTGCACAAACTAGAATATCACCAGGGTGACTCGAAGCGCAGGTCTAAAGCTGTAAAGACTCACTTGGTTCAGCACCCAGCATGCTGTCGATGCTGCGGAACGAAGACTCCTTGCGCCCCTCAGCCTTGGCCGGGCTCTCCTGCTTCAGACTGCTGTTGAGCGACTTGTGCACGATCGGGGACAGGTTGTTGACCGTTCTGTTGTGGAGCGCCGCCTCGTGTTTGGAGATGCTGTTGAACAGCTCTGAGTACGAGCCGTCAAACTTTGAATGAAACACGGGGGTCGAGACCTGCTGGCCTTCGGGCACCTTGAAAGCGCTGAGGTCCGGGTTTCCGTTCACCAGTGGCAGTGATTCGCGCTTTGGGTCGCGCATCATTTTCTCGGAGTCCAATTTCTCGGCTAAAGCTGTGACGACGCCATCTTTGGCATATTTCAGCTTGCTGTCGCCCTCGCCCACGGACCCGTTCATCAGGTCTTCAGTCTTGATCAAAGGCGGAGGCGCCTTGCGCTGCGCGGGCGTCAGCGGGGACCCTGGATTGTTGCGCACCTTGTGCAGCTCCTCCTGCTTCAGCTGATCGACAGCGTCTCCCTCGAACTTGTTGCTGTTGGCAGTGGTTGTAGCGTTAGTCAATGAGCTAGATTCATCACTAGAATTCGTATTTTTCCCTGAGGTAGTTTGTGAAGCGACTGTTTGTTCGCTGTTCAAGTTGGCGTTGTTTGTGTTGTTTTCCTTGGTGGCTTCCACGTCACCGTTCGAACTGATCACACTGGCTTCCACCTTGACTTTTTTATCACATGTTTGGTCCATCTCCATCTCCATTTTCTCTTCTTTCGTCACGTCCCCGTTCATGACAACTTCCTGCTTTATTTCCGTCTTCACTTGCTTCTCCTCACACTCTTGTTTCACTTCATCACTCTCCTTCTTGACGACACCGTTGTCGTTCTTCCCACCCTTGGTTTTCTCCTTCTCACTTTTGGGAGGACTGACCTCCGAGCCCAGAAGCACTTGCTCCTGCTGCAGATTTTCCTTCAGTTCACCGGATTCCAAACCTTCCACGAACACTCCACCACAATGAGGCAACACCCAGTACCTGAAAGAAAATTTTGCATTACATTGCAAGCGCAAAGAACGCAGGTCTCAACGAGAATGTCAATTGTACAACAGAAGGCTCTTGTTCCCAAACTCGAAGCGCACCTTCTCCTGAATCTGTCCTGGCCCAATTCAAGCGCTCTCAGCTTGTGACCCGCGTCGAACGATTTCTTCTGCAGACTCTCCTGTTGTTTCACCAACTTGTCAATTTTCTTCTGCAGCTCTTCGTTGGTCATTCCTTCCTCTTCCTGCAAACAGAACAAGACCCCTTGTCACCAAAACGCCAGACATCACGCGTCAGGGGGCAACAGCAAACTTTGACCGCAACGATTATTTGGACTGTGCTAGCTATTTCGAAAACGTTCACACACATCCAAGCAAGTGTATCTTGAGCAGAAGCGCACCTCGCAGTCGGACACGTTTCCGGTCGCATTGGTGCCATCGCTGTCGTTGGCGCTGTCGCGTTCCTCCTCGTCGTCGCTGCCGCGGCGGCTGGGCGGCGCGCCCGTGCCTCCGGGCGTCCCCGTCCCGCTGCCGCCGCCGTTCTCATCCCCGGTGCTCAGCGCGCCGTCCCTCCCAGCGGCGGCGCCGCCGGCGCCCGCTCCGCCTCGCTTTGTGTCCGCGTCCTTCCGGATCTGCCGCGCTCGCAACATTCGCAACCTGACAAGAGAAAGGGCACAGGTCACCAAACCCATTGTTTTGATGTTGTCGTTGCGTCGTCACATTTCACGGGACCAAAGGTCAGATCGTGAACGGCGTTTCTTTGGTGACGACAACAGACAAGTACTTTGAAAGCTGGAAAAGCACACAACACTGCAAAGAATCTGTCCAGCACAAGCTTTCTCTTTGCCTCTGTCGTTGATTTCCACAAGAAATGGCGGTGGTTGCTGACAGTTCACTCATACAAGCCTCAAATTATTGCGTTCAGCAAAAGACCACGTTGAAATCAAGATAGCGACGATGTTCTCATAAACTGACCACCCAATGACTCACTTCCGCATCTTGCTGTCGGCGGTCCACTTGTCGCGCCGCAGGTTCTGCGTCGTCTCGAGGTGACCCTCGATCTCGGCCGACACGGCCTTGGACGTGAGCAGCTCGTTGCAGAGGAAGGCGAGGATGGCCGCCTTGTGCGTCGGGTTCATCGCCTGCATCGGCCGCTTCCGCAGCAGCTCCGTCAGCTGCAGAAAGCAACGAGACGTGTGTCAAGCTGTCATAACAGCTCACAATTTCGGAGTGTGTCCCGATCACAGGCGTTTGTTCTGTCAGCAAACACGAGTGGAAATGAGTGCTGGTCTTTTTGGTGTTGTCTTCTCTCAACAAACGTGCGCACCTCATTCTCCTTGCAGTTGCGCGCCTTGATGAAGATCCGCAGCACCTCGGAGCAGTTGTGGTCCGTCAGCTCCACGTCCATGATCTTCTCCCCCGTCGTCGTCACAGCCTGAAAGTGACGCTTGGGATGAGACGGGCCAGAAAATGTCGTTACAGTCCACGCCCTGAAGGCGCCGCGCAATGACAGAGTCAGCGCGTATCTGCCAATCTGTGTGTGCGTGTGTGTGCCCATCTGTGTGTGTGTGTGTGTGTGCCCCCACCTTTCTCGGGTTGGGGAAGCCGGGGTCGTTGAGCGCGATGCGCAGCAGGTTGGTCGTCAGGTTCATGAGCTGGTCCACGTCGTCGTCGTCCACGTCCGTGTCGAGCAGCGCTGACTGCAGCTCCTCCAGGTTCGGCAGCGAGTCCGGGTCTGAGGCGCAAACCACAAGACGGGTCAGAGAAATCTTACCGAGATTCAAGTCAACTCGATTGATTGTTGCATCGCATCTTCTTGCGGTTACTGGACCGAATGAGAACAGAATTTGATGTTCTGTTCGCCAACAGACATCACAAATGCTTCGCAGAGCAAACATTTTCCATGTGGCCCAAAAACCTTCGTCATCACACTCATGACCGAGAAGCCGGACGTAAATGCAAGGGATTTTTACCGAGGTCGAGTGCGGAACCGAACGTGTGCAGAAACTCGACGACCATGAGCGCGTCAGCGAAGGCGGCGCCGGCGAGACGCACGCCCTGCACGTGTTTGTACTCGGGCATTTCCTGTGAAAAAATCGCCACGTTAAAATGACTTGCAACCCGACTGTCATTCGTTCGCGCTCACTGAACCCAAGCGTGGTCAAGTTTTGATGAAGTGGGAGGCTCGCCATGCGCGGCTCCTCACCTGGTGGTCCTTGAGCATCATGTCCTCGACGGGGCGGCGGAGCGTCTCCTGCACCTGGTCCTCGAGGCGGCGCTGCTCGGCGCGCTCCCGTCGCTCCCGCATGATGCGCGCGCGCCGCTCCTCACGCGCCTTCTCCCGCTCCTCCTGCTTCTTGCGCGTCTCCAGCGCCTTGACGAGCAGCATGTGCTGCCGTCGCCGCTCTCGCTCCTGCAAACACAAACACGCAACTGTCCAGCAGGGCGGTCAGAAAAAAGAACCTTTTTTTTACGGTGGGTGAACTGACGACCCGCACACAGAAAACTGGGAACGACGCTTGATACACTCGCAAGGATTCACTGCCGGAAATTTTGTCCTTGTCCCAACAGCCTGGAACTTGAAAGTCACATGGGACTTCAGATTGTGACACAAGAACCAACAGCAACCAGCTCACAGAACTTTGTATGGCAATATTTTCGGGAAGAATTCAAAATGAACAAACATACTTCCCTACAAACAGCAGTTACGACACTGACGGAGCATAAATTTCACAAAAGCCACAAGAACATCTTCGTTTGCATGTACGTATTGGAACAGATTCACAAACAAGGTTCGCTGCAGTTGCTCAGAAGAAGAACATGACGAAGACAAAAGTGCACAGGCTAAACTCCGAACAAGCTACAGGAAACAATTCTTCTGAAACCTCATCAAGGGCCAAAATATGTGGCATGAGAACGGGATGTGAACAAAGACACTGCGGTGCAAAAAACGCAAAATTAGCCGTGCTTTTGCTGCAAATTGTCTCCCTCCACTGTCCAGAGAAATTCGTGCGATAATCTGAAGCGAAACATTTTTCGACATCGTTCTCAGGATCGACCATTCTCTTAGAGGAGAGGGAAACAATTCTGCGGGTTTGACGGTAAAACAGTCCGGGAAAACGGGGAAAATGGGCTTGTGCAGCAGCTACAACAAAAGCTCTGGTCGCCAACGACAAAAGCATATTCGTCGCGACTCGAGACCAGATCCAGGGCAACATACCAGCGAAATCATCACCATCATGTGCTTGCGTCGCTCGCGTTCCTGTGCAGCGTGAAACGAAGAGCACATCAGCGAGGACGCATTTACCGCGGATTTGCCAGAGCGACGCCCGCGCGGGGGCGCCTCCCTCAACACGCCCCTCTGGCGAGGACCAGGCGAGGCTGGCGTCCTGCTGTTTGAGGCGGGGTGGTCTGGCGCGCATGCGTCAGATGACGGGACTGTTGCAGCGGGGGAATTCTTCAACACTTTGTTCTTCAGTTTTCTGAGAATCTCTATGCTATCACTCTCCCCTTTGAAGGCACTCCCGCTTCCCTTCTCTCCATTGCCACTGTTCTGACCCAACGCTGACTGTTCTGGGGTCATCCTGAGCGCCTCATCACTTCGCTGTTCCTCGTTTTCTTCGTTGAACATGTCTTTGGTGACTTTGTCCACCAGCTGGTTGATCAGACTCTGATACGAGGTCTGGTCGCTCAAAACCAGTGGCTGAGTGACAGGATCCAAAATTCCACCACTCAACCTTGGACCTTGCGTCTTGTCAAAGTCTGACAACAACGACTGCTTTTTACAATCCTCAGTGCCACCCAATCCATTCTCCCTGCAGATCCTGGCTAATTTATCAGACATAGGACCCAGTTCGGGCTTGCTGCTTTGAGAATGTTGAGGGGATCTATCTGCGGTGGAGGGTTCTACAGGAGGGTGGAACAAGCCGGACATGTAGAAGAGCTCCTTGTTCTGTGTTATTGTCGGATCCCAATAGGGGAACATGGTCTTCTTATACTTGGAGCCAGGCTGCGAGTTGAAAGAGCAATGAAAGAATTGTTTAAAATCTCACCACCCAAGAAGAACAACTGAGGTTATTTGGACGCCTGGCTTCCACCGCTTGTGTTGGTTCACAAAAACAAAATGCTTCCACTCCACACAAGACGAAGTGGAGAACAGGCGTTCAAATCAAAGATTCAACAGATGATCGTGTCAGTTGCAGAACCACACCACAAAACTGCGCAGACATCGATTATTGAGATTGTTGGATTTTATGTGTCACACCAGTGTTGCACAAAAACAAAGTTGCATGCACACAACTGATTGGGTGTCGAATGGTTCAGGAGTCTTCCGTTCTGGTGTTTCCCGTTTTGTGAGGGATAACGGTAAAATCTATAATCTGATACACACCTGCTCCTTCATGATGACCTGGTGTTGCCTTTTCATTTCTCTTTCCTGAAAGAAGTGAAAATGATTTTGCCTGAGTTGGGCCCAAGAAGCCAAATATGAAAACAGAATGTCACAAAAGTTCAACAAAACGCAGGTAGAAATGAGACACGAAAAAGACCAATTCGTGCACGAGTCATGGAGTATAAAACTGAGAACGAAGCTGACCGACAGCAGAACTAACAGAGCTCGAGCGATGCCCACCACACCTGTCACAAGTCTCCGTTTGGTACAATGGCAGAAGAAACTTCGGACTCAAGTTCAAAGTCGAAAAGCAACAACAGCGAAACAAACTTGCAAGGGGCAGAAGGCCGGAGGCAGGCCCCGGGCCAGGACACCTCAGTCCCGAAACGCCTGAAAACACTTCCGCGCGTTCACAACACAAAACACACAGCTTTTTGGAGCAAATCATTGTCTCTTGGAGCATCAGCACATTCAATGATTTTTTGTGCTTGTGTGTGTTCCTGTCACAAACGAATTGGTTTGCTTCTGCCGGTGGGGTGCAAAGCTTTGTGGGTGTGTACTCTGGGCATCGCTGAGCAGAGGCACAAGCAGTGACTACTTCTCTTGTTCGACCTTGATCATAAAACTGACCTTGGCCCTGCGGATAGTCTCAGCTATCTTCTTTCTACGGCGATCCTAGTTCGAAAGCATGCGTTGTTAACAGTGAGTACGTGGGAAAAGACAGCAAGCAGGTATCTACTTTGGGTGGTGAGCACAGGCGAGTTTCTTTCGAAGTGTGGAGGGAAAGGGGTCCCGAACTCCCACCACAAGACTACTTTGGGAGCAAAATTGTGCATTTCCCCCGTTTTCTTTTCTTTGGGGGGAGTGCGTCCCCACCAATTGTCAACCCTTGTTCTGAATCAGATTCACCCGCATTTTTGATCTTCAGTGCTGTGCTCAATCCAAAGAGATTTCGACTACGTGAGTAACCAACAGTAAACTGCGCAATTGCAATCGAAACTTCCACCACAACAGCAAACTGCCCAAGTCAAACGAACGAAAAGTTCCAAATACGTGACGAAACATTTTTGTGATGATTCTGCACGAAACCAGAATCATGACAGAAACTTTCCGGATTTGTCCGATTCCAGCGAGTGAGTGAGTGAGTGCTTGTTTTGTGAATCGAGACGTCAAGCTCTTCTCATTTTGCACAAGAATCACTCCACGAATCAAAAAGCTGGAACTGTACGAATCGGATGAACTGAAAGCGATTATCGCTGAGACTTGAGCCTTGTCTTCATGAGTCCCAAGACCAGGTGCGTCTTTCGGTCACTCGAACGAAAGGCAGCACAAAACCGCACTTGTCCACCCAAGAAAACCAGAATCAAGCACCAGTGCGTTAAGCGCGCGTCTGCTCCTGGTGAAAGCCAGAAACTTCCCACCGAGTGCGGTACCGTCCCGGTGGTGCCCCCACACGCACCTCGACCATTTGCTGGGCGCGCATCTCGCGCTCGACGCGCATCTGCTCCTGCCGCTGCACCTTCTCCTGCTGACGCATCATCTTCTCAGCCTCGCGCAGCTTTTTGATCTCGATCACTGCAAGAAAGCAAAGAAACCAGCTGCTGTGAAAGTGGGCAAAGCACAGAACTGGACGCAGGGCCTGAGAAGAGAAGCAGAAACTAACGCTTCATCTGTTTGGCTCTCCGCGCAGCCTCGCGGGCCGTTTGCCGCTCCACCCGCCGCTTCAGCTTCATCTCGGCGATGCGACGCGCCATTTCTGTGAAGAAACGCACACTGTTTACAAACAAGCACGAAAGAGTGACAAAACAACACCACACATCACGATGTTGAAGACTTGTTCACAAAGATTTTACAAGCAGCAAAAACAATATCGATGTTGTGCGCGTTCTTCCTTCTGTGTAAATCTGCAGCTTTGGTGTCTCTTGCTGTTTCCACACGTGGCACGCGAGTACCCGCTCGCGGTGACCTGAAGATCAATACAAAGAATGATCCAAACATCCCTACCCTGCTGCTCCATCTTCTTCTGCATCTTCATCTCTGCCATTTGTTTCGCCATCACCTCCGCCTCTTTCTTGCGCTGTTTCTTTCGCTCCACCTTCTGTTGCTTGGCAACCAGTTTCTCTTTCTTCTTGGTGGCGATGGACATGAAGCGCTCCACCACCTCTTCCTCAGACAGAGGACGGTAGTTCTGCGACGGTCGCGAAGTGCGCGAGTTTTCCTTCAAGGAAGCAAAGTCAGTCAGCGGAAGGAACAATCACTGTCGCGGAATCCAGCAAGATTTATTAACACGACAGGATTTGAATCTGACTTCCCACTCTCAATTTTTCCACAATTGTTGTCAGTGCGATGAAAGGCTCAGACTGATCAAGGAACTCACCACGTCGGCTCCCACGACCACTGCCTCGGAGAATTCGCCGACGTTGACTCGAAGACTGAAGGTGAAGTTCTCTCGCGCCAGGTCCGTGATTCCATTCTTCTCCAGGTACTAAACACAGAAATGCACACTCCGTTATGCAAATTCTTGCGCAGACAGTGCTTTGTAGTTCTAAACGCTGCCCATTCATTTCATCGAAATTTCACTGAGGAAAGCAACGGACCCGCGCCACCTCCGGGACGCTCTTGAGACGCTTGCCGCACGGCGCGAAATAAACCACCTCTCCAATGAGCCCGCGACTCCCGACGCCGCGAATGCGCGTCTGCCGTCGCCAACTGCAACAAAGTTTTCAGTATGGAATCCAAACTTGCAACGCCAAAGATATTTTTGCTACCGTGCACACGCACGTGTTCTTGACTCCTGGGGGAGGTTCAGCGCATCGAGCTCACCCGTGTTCAAGCGGAATCCGAATTTCCGTCTCGTCCAGGTTCAGCTTGCGGCGTTTGCGCGCCGGTGCCTCCTCGGGCCCCACCGTCTGCTCGGCCGCGTCACCAGCGCTCCGCGCCTTCGCGCCACCGGCCGCGCGACGACCCCTCACGGCGCTGCTGTCCCGACTCGACTCGTTCGTGTCTGACTGGTTTTCTTCGTCCGACGAAGAGGAGCTACTGTCGTCGCTTTCTGCAAACCACAACCGCAACATGAGGACACACGTGGTGCACAATCAAAATGCCATGCAACTAGACCCGGCAGGCAGGTGTGCTTTGTGATTGTCCCTCCTCACTGCATCAAAATCACGGCTACGCACCGCTGTCCGAGTCGGAGGTCCCTTCGTCGCCGCTCGGCTTGGCCGCCGCAGCGCTCGACTTGCTCAGCTTCTTGAGTTCTGCGACAAACGGGTCCTCGGCGGTGGCGGCGCCCCGCGACGAGGCAGCGGACGGCGGCAGCTCGTTGCACTGTCCCATGAGAGCGAGCGCCAGTTTGGACTGCATGCTGCGCTCCGCCTCCTCCTGCCGCGCCTGCTGCTTCTGCAGTTTCTGCTGTTGCTTCAGACTCAACTCCAGCTGCTTCTGCAAATTCTTCTGTTGTTGTTGCTGCTGTTGTTGTTGTTGCTCCTGCTGTTTCTGGCAGAACGAAACAAATTTGTCACTGACTGTCAGAAGTGTTCGACACGTTGTTTTCAAGTAACAAATTGCAGAATTTCACACCACTGCTTGAAAAAATCGCGCTGCTTTTACCTGGAACAAGTTTTGCTGGGACAGAAGGCTGACCATGTGCTGCGTCCCTCCCTTCCTGCCGCGCCCGGTTCCCCTGCGGCTCCCGGGCGGTCTTCCCCCGCGGCTGCCGCGCCCTGTCTCCCGCGGTTGAGACGGGTCCTTGGGCTGAGCCCCGGCCCGCCCTCCTCGCCGCCCCGCCCCGCGTCCGCCCCGGCTGCAAGACATAGTTTTGGTTCTGAGACCTGACTGACATGTCTCCTCGTGGCCACAGAAGACAAATCCTCCAAGAGTTGTTGACAATGTGCTGACCTGCCCCTGCCCCCACGGCCTCCTCGGCCCCGCGTCGCCGCCACCTCTGCAGACGACGGCGGCGGCGGCATCATCATCATCATGGCGTGCGCTGCTGCCGGATCGAACATCCCCGGCATGAGCGCCGCCGCCGTCAGCGGGTTGAACATGCCGCCCTGCGCGCTCGAGTAGAAGCCGAACAGCTCCGCCATCTGCTGAGCCGTCGCTGAAACACGAAACGCAATGTTCAGCGCATCAACTTTCAACGTAAGTCTGACACTTTGGAACTGTTTGCTGAATCCGCGCTGCGCCTGTTGGGGAAACTCACCTGCTGCTGCGGCCGCTGCCGTCATGGAGTCGGGCAAGGGCGCGTGCGCAGCCGACTTCGTGCTCGTGCCCGACCGACCTGACTTGCTCTTGCCTGAAAAAAAAACGACGGCAGTTTTCTCACACGCAAGTCTACGATGACACATTTCGAACAACACGCTGAAGAACGCAAGCTCTGAATCCAAAAGTATTTTCTAAACTTACCAGTAGCAGGGGCTGTGAGATCAAGTGGTTTGTCTGTGAGCGTCCTGCCTCCCTCTGTCAGCGCGTGAGGTGACGCGGCCAGTCGACCGCTGTGCTCGCTGCCGCTGCTCTCGCGACTCTCCGGTCTCCGCTTGACGCTGAGGTCAACGAGCTCGGGAGTCGGCGGGCGCTTGAAGGTGCTCGAGAGGTGCGAGGCCTCCTCGTGCGGCTGAGATCGGACACTGGGACTGTCAGCGCCGCCATGTGACCCGAACATGTGACTTGACGTGCGTTGCTGTAGCAGAAATACAAGAAACTTTGTTTCAGGGTTTTCTTCATCTTCAACAAACCCGAGCTGAAACACGAAGAGAAACTGACCTTGTGTTTCCTGGGGGACTTGTCCTCCTCGCTGTCGGACACGTCGCTGGCGCAGCTGTCGCTGCTCGACTCAGAGTCGCTCCTTCTGCCCGCCGTCTGAGATTTCTACAACGGAACGCGCGGTGCATTTGGGGAACCACAACCTTCTCAAATCAGCATTGTGTACTTCCGCCTCACTTCGAAAGGACTCTTGTCCTTGATTTGAAACGTAATGGATGTCGGACCTGTTGCGCTGGAATGGCGGCGCCGTGCGGCTTGTGCGGGGTGAGAGCGGGTGGCGTGTCGGCGCTCTTCGGAATGTCTCGGTTGTGCACCGGAAGTGACGACAGCGGGTCAAACAGCTTCTTCCGGCTGTCTGGAGTTCCACCACTCTTCCTGTGAAGCATGACAAAGAATTATTTTCTCAACACACGCCTTCTCTATGAGCTGGACTGACGTTCACTCAAGACAGAGTGTCCTGGAATGCAGTTGACAAACACCCACCTGTCATGAGATCGTTGACTGGCTTCGTTGCTGTTGAAAGACGGCGCCATCCTGTGAGCGTTGTCGGTCGCCTTGGAGACGGACGGCGTCGAAGTCGTTGCTGTGGACTGGCCGGTCGTCACGGCCTTCGTTTTGCTAGTTGCTGATGCGGAACTGGCTTTGCTGAGAAAGAACACGTTGCCCTGTGAGCTGACGTGCGCAGTTGTGTCTGGATCTGTCACCACCAGTGTTATGTAATGCAGCTGCATATAAAGATGAGACAGAAGCTGGCGACACGTACCTGCTGGTGGAATGTGGCGAAAGGCTGCCCAGGTCTGCGCCGGGCATCGGGGCGGAGAAGCCCGGGTGGAACGGGGCTCCAAACGGCGACATGCCGTACATACCGGGGAACGGATACATGCCGGCGCCGAGCAACGACTGTGTGGTGTACAGCGAGGCTGCCGCTGAAATGGATGCCAAGAGAACTGCTGACAAGTCATTTCGCAAAAGATAAGAAAGACATTCGTGACGATCCAAAAAGTGTTTGGTGTGTCTGCATGTGCGTCCTGGTTCAAGAAACTGAAGCACACTGACTGGCGTCAAACGAGGATAGAAGGACCAAACAAAACGCTCTCAAGGCTTTGGACAGACAACTCTACAAACAGCGAACAAACCCTGCTCACCTGAGTTGGAAAGACCTCCGTAGGAGCCGTACAGAGACGCTGCGTACTTGGCGGGGTCGGACATTTCAACGGCAGACGGCATTCCAAGGTTTTTCCAGAAGTCTGCGGGCGGCGCGCCGGCCCCTCCGGGGTAGGCGGCGGCGGCGGCGGCGGTGGAGGAGGACGCGGCGGTGTCGGTCGAGCTGCGGGAGGACGTGGACGACGGGCGTTCCCCACCGCGCGACGGCGCGCGCTCCTTCTCTCCGCGCACCTGCAGCAAAGGTCAAGGTTTTCACGGGTCTTGGTACTTGACCAAATACGGTGCATCGCACTTGCTGTTCTCGTGCTCTGGTGATATGAATGACTGTTGCGAAACATAGCCAATTTACAATCTCCGACACCGTGTCTCACAGAAATCTGTAAAGATCTCCAACACTTACCTTTTCGCGTTTCTGTGTGCTTGAGTTGTGATCGGCGGGATGCTTCTGTTTGCGGCTGGTGGTGGATGGGCTCTGACTGCTGCTGCCGTGATGGGAACTGTTGCCAGGATGTGGTGGTTGTAACGACTCATTGCTGTGGTGAGAGGATGTGGGTGACGATGACTGCTGAGGTGTGTGGACTTTGCTGCTGCTGGGGGCAGCAGGTGAACTGAAAAGAAAGCATCTATTTAATCCTGTCTGACCCTGGTCCACTTGAAGGTTGGTGAACGAGTCTTGGCCCAAGCTTGACGGAAGCAAGACCTAACACGCCACTGAACATTTGAGACTTTCATTGTTGTGACGAACCTGTTGTGAGACTTGGTCGCGGCACGACCGCTCGACGCCGACGATTTGGTTGCCGTGGAGACGGACGTCGTCGTTGCCGCGCTCGATAGCGACGGCAACTGGAACATGGAACTATAGGCGCCCTGCAAACCTGCAACATAGACCACGAAATCGCTAGATATGCAGAAAGACAAACTTCAAATTACCAAATTGGTCAAACAGATTGCCTGATTTCAAGGACTCTTTCTTGCGAGTTTCCACCAAAAAGACTATCTTGCACCGAAAAACGAGACAGCCGAGCTTTGAGCACAAGCACGCAAGGTGGTTGGATGTCGATCAGCAGTTTGTTGCGGATCACCCCTGATGACTTGGAAAATTTTGGGCAGTAGCCCATCACTTTTCAGAGTGGTCAACCTCAGCCCAGAGTGGTGGTCAGAGGCAATCGCCACCTTCTTGCGTGCCTGTGCGAAAACTTTTTGACAGTTGTCCCTGTCAGGGTAACCTCTCACCACCATTCTACGACACTGCTATACTTTTTGGGCCAGAACTTGAAAATCAAGAACACGTCGAACTGCTCCAGGGATTGTGCGTCGAATGACGACTCTTGCCCTGAAAACGCCTCCTCGCCTGTTTGGCAGTTTCTGCTCCACACACAGGGTTGGAATGGCGAGACTGATGTGTTGCTGGCCAGCCCACACTTGCAGACAAAATTCCGTTCTTTCTCCAAACCAAAAGACATTGGGACATTTTTCCAGGAGACTGAACTTCTGTTCATTTTGCTGCAATTGACACTTGACAAACACATCTTTCATGCACGCCACCACGTACGATTCAGTCACGCACGCACATACGGCCACAGACGCCTTACTTTTATCGTAGAGTGCGTCGAGGGGCGGATAGCCGTAGAACCCCGCCGGGTGATGGGCGAGGGACGTGGGCGGCGGCGGCGGCGGCGGCGGCGGCGCGGGCAGCGACGGCTCGGTCGCCGCTCTCCGCACTTCCTCTGACACCGAGCGCCACCAATCACCACCTACAGTAGCATGCCGGAGCGGGGCGCGCCGTTAGCTTGGGTTGCCTTGGCGCGCCACTCACTCCACACCAGATCTACACACCAACACGCGAGGAAACAGAAGGAAAGGAGGGAGATCAGAACCAGAAAGGCAACACATCCACAACACAGTTGTCCCACAAAGACACGACATGCAACCCAAAATATTCTTGAGCTACCCCAAGAAGGAACGACGCGCGCATTTGTACCGAAACTCGTGAAAAATTGTGTGCAGTTCTTATCAATGCCGATATTTCACTGCAAATTTCAACGCCACTTCCTCTGTGCGTCGCGTCTGCTGAAAGAGCGATGAGTTTCGGGCACCAAAAGCACATCATGGTCCGGACAAAATTTCCAGCGAGAGCTTCAAATGGTAAGATGCACCTGTCAAAGCTGTCAGAAAGAGGCAACACCTTTGTTGTGGTGATTGTCTTGTTGGAGTGAGCTGTGCGCAAAGACAGCGGATCAATTGAGACACAGTGAGTGAAGCTGGATGCCGCAATTGTGCTGATCAACCCGGATTGGGCCATTTTGTGTCAAAATCAGTGTGAAGATTTCTTGGCGAAAGCGGAACTCTTTCAAAAGACTTTGAGACGTCACACACACAGAGGACTGGGGCCGAGAAAGTGACAGAGTTTTGTTTGCGAAGGTCACAAAGACATTCTCTGATGCCCCACCCCCACCCCCACCTCCAAAAGAAAAACCACAAAACAGGGCAAACAACATTCTTCATGATCACAGTCACCAAGATGTTCTACACCCAAAACCAATCTTTACTTTCACGTCAAGTCATCGTATCTTGGTGAAAGCGCACGCACCTGTGGAAGGGCTGAGCGGGCTCTGGGAGCTTGTGGCGCTGGGTGAGCCGAGCGGCGGGCCGAGCCCCTCCGTCACGAGGCTGCCGAGCCCGCCGAACGGCGGCGGCATGAACGGGTGCGGCCCGAGCAGCCCGGCGTAAGCCAGGTGCGCGTAGGGCGAGCCGGCGAGCGCCGCCGCAGAGCTCAGCGCCGACGAGCCTGCAACAGAGCGCGAGGCAACGATGAGTGTCTACAACTCAACTTCAAAGCGACCGAGCAAAGTTGCATAACCCGCTGACTTTGCAAATGCTTGGCACTGCAAAGGGACTTTGTGTAGTGTTTTGGGAAGAACGTGATTTTGTTTTCTCGTTTCTGCACCCAAGTCGCCCCAGTTCGCAACTTTCCAACTTTCCATTCATGTGTCGGCCCCCAGCAAAAATTAAAAAGTACGGTATTGGTAATCTCACTCACATGAAACTCACTCTTGACTGGCCCGGAATCAGTTTCTATGGATCGGTATGCACTTGGCGTTTTGAGCTCCGGACTTTATTGTTCTTGTTGTCCAATCAAAAACGCCGCTTGTTTTGTCAAGAAAGTCGCACAACTTACCGAACAACGTGGCGGGGTCGAACGGGTTGGAGGTAGAGGAGGAGGAGGAGGTGGGCGCCCGGTGCGGGCCGGGAGAGCCGCCGCCGCGGGCCTCCGACCCGGCGCCGCCGCCCGACCTGGAGGCGTGGTCCTCCCCGGACATCACTGCTGATCCACTGTCGCTACATTCACAACTGCAAAGAGAAAGGCACGTCGTGCGGTCAACCCCGTCAATTAAATTTCTGGACACGGCTGGCAAGAATTTCCAATCCGCTGCTTTTTGTGAGAACAACAGGCATTTTGTCAAAAGCCCTGAGCCCGGTTTCTCGCAGTGAATTCGATTCACAACAGAACGCGACATATTTCTGTGCCATAGTTTGAGGCAGTGTCTCGCGTGTGCTGAAATTCCATTTGCAAGCCTCGCAGTTTCATAACGACAATCGACTGTGGTGGCTGAGGCGCTTTTTGCACGACATCATCCCAATACCTGTGGACAAAGCAAGGCTAGCACAGCAGAGAGGTCTTATCACCATAAATCTATCAATACCAGCGGTCTACTACCTGAGAAGCGCAAATACACCGACGAATCGCACGCTCCGATTTAACAACAAAGGAAGCACAATTACCGACTGCCTGTAATGGCAGGCCCCGAGAATCACTCCACAACTGGCAACCATCTTGCCTTTCAGTTGCGACTCTGCTGCTTGAAATGATAATCCCTCCCCACTGTCTGCAAATAATTATTCCGTCAATGGTGGGTGGTAATTATGCGCTTAGGCCCTGCGCACTGATCAGTGATCTAATCAGAGGTTGTGATTGCTACGTGAAGGGCGTGAGGCCTTGTTTTCAGAGAGGTGCGACCTGCAGGGCCGACTGTAATGGGACTCTGCAGCTGAAGCAAAGGACCTTCAGTTGAGACATTTCAAATTGGATGAACTGTGCGCACCTCGTCCCACGAATAATTGTGTGTGTGTGTGTGTGTGCACTGATGAAGCCAACGAATTCAGCACCGTGTTTGTTTGTGAATGATCGAAATCTGTATCTGAATTCACCGTCTTCAGTCCGCCAATTCTGACCCCAAATGACTTTCCATCTCAGACAGGAGGACGGAAGCGGGAGCGCGGGCCGCGACGAGCGAAGCTGGATTCTGTAATGGAGTCGGCCGCGGCGCAGGAGCCCCGCTCCACGACGTAAACTGCGCACAAAAGCTGACAGCAATTTATGTGCGAGGAGACATGACTAAAAGGAGAAGGGACGGACGGGCGGCTCTTGATCAATAGCATTTTATGTCGGAATCTCTTATCAAGCATCCGGCGAGTGAATCTAATACGGTTCTGTTCTGCTGCAAGATGGCTGGCTGCAAGGCTGCAACCTGAGGCAGAGCTGTTCTCTGCTGCTCAGCGTCAGCATCACCTATTCACAGACCACGCGCCCAAACGGTCCGCTCTTCTCCACATGCACAACCTCAAACTGACCAGGCATTGCACATTGAAACCGCTGATCTGCACCAGTTTTTGCCCGTTTGTATGTACGAGTATCACAAACACAGTCTTTTTTGAGGCGTGATGGGAGACGTCAGTTTGGAAACACTTGGTGACTGCGCGACCAGATTGTCGTTGTAGCTTCAACACCCAGTGGATTAATTCGACTCATTCTGAATCACAACAAACTCGCAGCTTTGAGCACGCATGTAAATTCGCAGTTTGATTACACAACATGAGCTTTGCTCAGCAGCTGTTGACCCGGCCGGTTCACCGGGTGCACACACTGCGAAAATTGCCGCTCAACCCAAATGGTCTTCTCACGCGTCTGTTGATGTCATGGTCCAAAGAATCCACTGGTTCGAACAACGTTATCACAGCGCTGCGCGACACTGGCGTTGTCTTTGCAGCGCTCGAAGATGTGTTGCAAAGGAGATTGCAGTTATTTCCACAAGAAGCTTTGAGTCACGTTTTTAGAGTGTCAGTACATTGACTCGTACTGCTCACTGCTCAATGTGAGGGTCAACGGAGTCACAAGTCACAAAGCTCGCATCCTCCAACACCGCCTGGAATTTCTCATTCCCCAAAATTTCTCCTTTTGGCACCGACCTGGTGCCAAAATTGAAGAAGATTGTTCAGACAAAAGTCGCCTTTCACTTGTTTGTGCAACGCACTGGATTCAAGAACAGACGACCTTTCGAACCTTGGGAGCAAACAACAAGACCTTTGGGGGAAAACGACACTGAGTTTGAACGACTGGCAAATCCTGGTGGGAAGCCATTTGCAATGGCTCCATTGCAAGGCACACGGATGTTGCCGTGTTCCCAAGCTGATCACGCGTTGCCTTGCCGGCGTCCTTTCCCTACCACTCGCTCCACTCGGATTCGATTGAACACTCAGCCTGCACAATTAGACATTGCAGGCAGGTGAGGCAGCCCAAGCCTAAACACGCAGGCAGACCGAGGTAATCCAGCTTTCTGCTATTTCAGCTCCAAGCTGTCTTCCGAGGTCGGATTTTGTGCTGCCGGGAATTGGAAATTGACATCTCAGTGCGTTGCTTCTCAGTGGCTGCAAGCCTGCGACTCCGCACACAGAAGGATATTCAAATGCTGCCTCGGGAGAGTCGCAGCGCGTCCGTTTTCGCCGCCCCAGCTACTTGAAGCTTCCGCCTTCACGGAACGCTAATTAAATTCCCACATTGATTTGATCGGGTCGCCTCTTCCGCGTCGACGTGGCGCAGGTCAGTCCGCGCGCTATTGAAACAAATTGAGACCAAACTTGTCAATTGTTTCCCACCGTTTTGCAGGTGTGATCCGAACTGACGGCGATGAGGCCGATCCTGTTTATCTGTACCCTCATTCATTGTGCGAAGTCCCTTTAGGGCGAAGCACCATGTGGTAATGCAGTATACAGCAGCTGGACCAAAATGTCCCCTGGCGGGGGGGGGGGGGGGGGGGGGGGGGGGGGGGGGGGGGGGGGGGGGGGGGGGGGGGGGGGGGGGGGGGGGGGGGGGGGGGGGGGGGGGGGGGGGGGGGGGGGGGGGGG
>JAAUXT010097252.1_pt1 | contig 34083 bp, 35 predicted proteins | sample 7278171 | NCBI WGS metagenome assembly JAAUXT01 (sample SAMN14350112, study PRJNA611818) | marine sediment metagenome | isolation source: surface marine sediment (1.8m) | place: French Polynesia: Moorea | collected 2018-08
CGGACGCAAGGAAAGTTCACAACCGACTGCGATGGATCGGTAAGACACAGAAAATGGCAGGAACCAGCGGGAACTCTTTTAATGGCTCTTACCGCGTACACGGATCTGGGGGGAGAGGTGGAGTCTGGGGCGGATCTGGGGGGGAGAGGTGGAGTCTGGGGCGGATCTGGGGGGGGGGAGAGGTGGAGTCTGGGGTGGATCTGGGGGGGGGGGAGGTGGAGTCTGGGGTGGATCCGGGAAAACACGCGGGACAGGCAGTCTCAGGCCAAGGAGATGGCGTGGTTGAAGGCGGAGGAGCCTTTGCCTGGTCGATCGCAAGGGTTGATCGTGCAATTGGAAGAAAAGTGATCTGGGAGCTCGTTTCGCACTGGAAAGACAACATGAGAACAGCGATTTGATTTGAAATATCTTCATTGAGTAGGGATCTCGGGTTTTGAGCCCCATGCGGATCTGCCCCTGGACACAGAGATCCTCTCGCCGGACCCACCCTGCAACTACCCTGTCTGGATTCGCCCCTCGGGCCCTGCAGCCAATCGCTGCGGCGAGTGACTTTCATGCAAACGGCGGTCTTTTGCGCAGCGCAATCGGTGCGGCGCTTCCGACCCGCGACCCGCGCGTCGTTTGTCACAGCGGCGCCGCGCGACGCGCACACCGCTCCCGGCGGACCGCGCCCCGCACCCCGCGCCCCGCGCCGCGCAGCGCTGCGTGCGATGCGGCCCTGATCACGTCGCATTTCAGGTCAGTCGCATTTCCTGCGATGATGGAGTGCTCACTGAACGCAGCTCGTGACCCACTCAGATTCAAAGAGCGCGTCGCGTTCTTGTCGCAGTCAAGCCTCGTGCAAAGTGAGGCGTGCGTCGCGTCGCGTCGCGTCGCGGGGTGGCTTCGACCCTCGCTCCCCGGCGTCGTCCATCAAGGCGGCGCCGCGCGTGACGCCGGGAGGAAGGCGTCCCGGAGGCCCGGCCGGTCCGCGCTGTGTGCGTCACGTGGTGTCTCCCTGCGCAAGTCAACACGACGAGGGCGCCGTGTGTTGAATAGCACAGTGCGCAGTGATTCTTGTAGGCCGCGACGCAAAGACACATCCACTGTGAAACTTGCCTCCAGTGTTATCACACTGAAAAGCGTTTTCCGTCGCCTCAGTTGACGCGTCGCACGAAGACTCCCTGTGTGTCGCATGTTGCGTGAGCTGAACCTCATAAACATGTACGCAGCTTGATTCTGCAATAATTCTCCCTGATACAGCATGTCAGATGTGGAGATCTGACAAAAACAAGTAGATTGGCCACGACTGGCGTCTCAGGTTTCGTCTCGTTGTCATGAGCCTCGAGCCGCCTTTTTCGCCGGTGTCTGAAAAACGTAATTAATTTTCAGAACTTGGTGTGATATTGCTGAGAACAGCAGCGGGTAGCACACACGCAGCGGTCCACCAAGACTTGTTTACATCTCAGGTGTCCACACAAAGACTGCTCTCTTCGGTCCCCTGCTGAGGCCTGGACGATTTCTTGATGCGCGACGAACAGCGTCTCTGTTTCCTGTCGGCGAGAACAGGCACGCAGCGCCGGACGCGTCCAGCGTGAACTCGGCGTGACGTTGGCAAGTTTGAAGCCGCACGTCGTGCACTTTGGAAATCGTTCAAAGTTTCATCGACGCGTTGCAAACGTCAAATGTGTTTCCTCGCACTCAGTTGAACTTTGCTTTGTGAATTTTTTGGTCATGTGTCGAAAGAAGTTTCTTGATCCGCTCTTTGCAGCCACACTTACGAGTACAAGTGCGTGCCTTTCTATTTTTGCGCTCTGTCTTGGTGTCATTTGCTTCCCTAATCTCAGCAAAAAGCGAACGGTGGAAGGGAACGTCGGTCTCCACCACCTTTGTTGCTGTTTCTTTCATCTCGGTGGTGTTCAGACCGACAATGACTCCACATTGTCCACCTCGAGTGCTTTCCTCTCTTGGTTGCTCTCCGCTTGTTTGGAAGGCCTTTTTTGCACTGGATACATCAAGCCTTGTACACGTACCCCTTGTTTAGTACAACATGGACCACTAACAAGAATGCGCATCTGTGGTCTCAGGTTAAACTGGGACTTGGGCCATCGCAGGGCTCGCCCCTGGCTCACTCTCGGCGCCGACTGTTTCCTGACTCATTTGGAATCCGCCGACAAACAACCTCATCGAGAGGTACTCATCATGACAAGACGAAAACCTTAGAAAAAATTGCTCCGAGCAATCTGGCAGCGGCGACTACTGCAGAAGGAGGCGTGTATGTTTGGATCGGTTCATGTAAGAAAGTCATCGCAGCTCCTCTATTCAATATGCCTCACACAATCTTGTGTCATTGCTGTCTCTGTCAATAGTCCCGCCCTATGAAGCCTGCTCCGTCTGGCGCTGGAGAGAAGGAGGCGCCCCGGGCCCCGCTCAAATAACTCCGTCTTCATCAAGCCGTTTGTTTCCACCGAAACGTTTGGGAGAGACGGGTTCTGTGTCTGCTCTATTCAAACCAAACTGAACGTGCGAGGAAGGTGCAGCTCCAGCACAAGGGCTTGTGTCTGTTGACTTCGACATCTCAACAGAAGTGTCCAATTCAAACGGGTCTTTGTGTGACTGTGACGAATGTGCCTCGACTGTGCGGGTCAGGGACCGTTTCCCCGCAGAGCCGACTGAATGCGATGTGACCCGCGGGTCAAGGCTCCAGTTCAGAAGAAGACATTCGCCGCCCAGGGAACACAAAACGTTGCTGCACTTGCAGAACACAGCCTCACTTCTGCGCCCTTTCGTTGCAGAAGAAAATTTCTTCCCTGACAGAGGAAGTTTCTCAGTGATGCTGCAACTCGCGACTCTGGTTTTGACTTGGGCGCGCGAGGTTTGTGAAATGTGCCGAATTGTCGACGAGAAGGCGCACAGCTGGAGTGAACGCCTCTGCGGCCCCCACCACGAGCTGTCGGTCCGAGGCCTGTCGCGCCAACGCAAACAGCTTGATTCTGTCCTTGCAAGGACAGCTTTTGTTGACATGCTCAAATGTTGCATTGGCGACCCTGAGGATCCATGCGCAGGGAAACGGACTCCTGCGTCAATGTAAACAGCTCGTCGTGCGCTGTCTTTCCAAGTCGCTTCTTTGCCGTGACCGACCGCAAGCAGTTTGCTGGGCTTTTTGCGAATCGTGCACACGAAGCGTTACGGATCGGAGCTGCACGAATCAGCCTCACTTCATTTGACATGCGTCGCATCCAGGCAACTCAATGGCTTCTGTCTTCAGTGGTTCGAGGAGATCGATTCGTTGTGCAGGAAACTATCGAGTGATTGTGAAAGGATGTACCCCGTCCACTGCAACACGCACACCAGCACTCACGCACACACACGCACGCACACGCAATTGGTATATCTGGTCACTTTCAACGGAGTTGTCAGGTGCCCGCTTGAGCGCCTGATTCGCTCAAGTCTTTCCTTCTTCAACTTCTCACTTTGACAGAGCAAACGCACATAAATGTCTTCTTTGTGCGGCGCGGAGGTACGCGACGTGCTTCATTCAGTGACCAACAAATTACAGCGAGAAACGTCTCCACAAAGCAAGGTCGTCCTTGACGATGCCGGGCGTTCCCCTTCTCGCTGGTGATTGTCACAAATGAGACAATGAAAAATTCCTTTCTGTTTCAACTGTGGGCAATTTTGAGTTGATTTCCCTGCTCTGTTTGCCTCTCGATGCGGTGGGACCTGGTCTGCCATGACGGACCCGTACTTCACAGCGTGCCCTGTCTCCATATTGCATTCTCACATGTTGTATGAATCTGGGCCGGCACAGCTCCGTTGTGCGGAGCAGCAAAGTGTGCGCACTCACGCGATGTGTCGGATCATCCGCGGCTCGTCTGGCAGCGTTCTTCGGGGGCCGAGTGCGTCCGGGTGTGCTGCGTCCGGGGTCACGCTGGGTCTGGGTCAATCAGCATACCTCATGGGTCCAGGGTTTGGGGCTCGGGGTCCAGGGTCCAAGGGCAGGGGTCCACAAGACTCATGCCAGGTCTAAAACCCAGGCTTCAGAATCCGTAGCCCAGGTCCAGGGTCCAGCAACCAGCATGCGGGATTTGGTTTCTGGACTTCAATATCCTGGTTCTAGAGTACAAGTTTGTGGTTCAGTGTCCATATTGTGGGGGTTGAGGATCCAGAGTGAGGGCTCCAACGTTCAGGTTCCAGTGAACATGATGTCGAGTCAGAAACCTGGGCCAAATTTATGCAGCTGAGCTGGATTTTGTTTCTGTGCACGTCGATTGACGCTGCTTCGCGAGACACTTGCACAGGGATTGGGTTGAACCTCAGAGAATTGAACGAGGCTCCGCGACAAAAGTTGTTACAAAACCCAAACCAGGGCAGCAAATTCTGCGATTGAGGGTCATAACTCGCGTGTTCGCAGGGGTCAAGGACGCGGGTGCAGGAAGCATCCCAGCAGCAACCCGTGCATTTCGGTGGCCGATTGCAGTCACAACCAGTGTCACTTTTTCGTGGAGATGTCTTTGTGTTTTCGAGAGCCACGAGACTCTCCAGGTGAATCTGCAACGCGGTCCTCGTGAAACGAGATGACGGCACAACCCGGGAAGGATTCCACACGTGTGAATGGAAGAACACCAGAGACGGCGGCTCCGCCGAGCGATGTTGCTGACGTCACTGTTGGGGCGGGCGGACCCTCCGGAGTCCCCCGCGCGGAGTCCCCGGGTTTTAATTAACACCGCAAACACCGGAGCGGCTCCCAGGGCGGGTTCACGCTGCGCGGCGTGCGCGGCGTCGCTGCGGTGCGTCGCTCAGACTGGGGTGTCGTTGCCTGGTGACGCCATTCAGCTGCGATATCGCTGCCCCACTTGGCGCGCGTGCGGTGCTCTTCTGTGTCTGTTTCGTGTACTCAGTACGAACGCAGTGATGCAGGGCAGAACGTGGGGCACATCTCGTGTCCACTGGGACTCAACCACGACGCACCTGTTGTGAGTCACGCCATTGACCCAACGAATGACGTGTCTGGTGTGAAACAGGCCTGAAACGCTCCCCCACCCCACTTCATATTTTACGAGTGAAAATGACAGGTCGCAGGCAGCGCTGCGCAATAAAGAACGCTCCCTCTCAAATTAGACAGCCTGTAAAAAACGATTAAAATTCGCGTGACGAAGACGCTGCGTCCCGTTCGCAATTTCCCGGCACATTTGCGCGCACCTGCTAATCTGTTGTTGAGTGCGGGGATTTTGAACGAATTTCTTGACACGCAAATTTATGACAACCCATTCCCGCGACCCAGCTGCATGGATATGGTTCGTGTGCTGGCACGCTCGTCTTCCCAGAGTGAAATCGGTGGATTGGGGATCAGCTTGTGATGCAGGGTACAAACCCGATGCAGTGTCATGGTCAGACACCCCAAACCAGGACACAATCCCGCATTTCATGTCACTGGGGTTGGACGAGAAGTGCCTTGGCAGGAGCCGTGTGCCTCGGCGGGGTGTTTGTCTGTCCCCCCACGGTGCAGATCTCGAGCCCCGGAGGCCTCCCGGTGTTTGTCGCGGCTTCACCGACCCGACCCGACTCGCCCAATGTGTTTGTTTTCGCCGACTCCGGCATGTTTGATTTCCCTGAACAATCGTTCTCAAGGTGCTGCGTTGAAATAGAAACCATTCACTGTTCCCTGAGAAATGTTCTGCTCAAAAAGCTGTTTTTACGCAGATTTTACGCATTTGTCGTCCGCCTGGAGGTCGTCTCAATGGGGCGAGTTTCAGCAAGTGGAATTAGAAACGTGATGGCGGTAGTGAGGGTGAATTAATTTGAGGTTCACACGTCTGTGAACCCCTGATGATGGAGAATTCTCTTGGCCTTGTTGCACCTTGGCGCCACTGCGGCTATTTGTGGATCCTCTGTGAAGTGCAAAAAGGCGGCAAAACGGCCGCTTCTGCACGTAAATTTCGACAACTTTACTTCCTCGGAAGATATTGTCTCGCCACTTGCAGACCCAGGACCAGTTGTGTCCTTTCACACTGGAAGGGCCGCTGCGACCCTTGCTGACTCAAAGCTCCAATCGCAATTGCACATGCAGTGTGTGACGCCAAATACGAATTTGTCCTCCCATTACTGTTTCAGAGGGGATTCTGTTCACTCGGAAGTGCCCAGCATTGGATTCCTTGCGCCTTGCACGTGAAGATGACGCGTCGACGCTTTGCCTGTTGAGTTGCACAAAGACGCAACACCTCCACTGTGAACCTGGCCTCGCGTCTCCTTTTCCGCCGGATTCGGGCTCGGCGCCCCCGGCGCTGGGCGCGGCTTGTTCCCCCGTGGTGCTCTGTGGCGCGGGGAGGTCCAGCTGTCTCCGCTCCGAGTGCAGCCCATCCACGCCCGATTCACACTTGAGGACTGTGTGCAGATACTCGCACCAAGACGTGACGTCGAATCTGTCAGTGCAGATGTGTGCGCAGCTCCCTGTGCTCAACCTGAAAACTCACTCGGCGACTCAAGCCTCGTGCACACTGGCAACGGCATGTGTAAGGCGATGCCAATGGGTGTGGCGTGGACGCAACGCGTGATTGTGAAGTGTGGAACAAGCTCCAGAAAACGTGAACTCCGCTCAACCACCCGGTGACCGTGGAACGCATGACACACCTGGTGTGAACCGGGGCTCGAATCTTTTCAGGCAATAAACGTCGCTTCGATCGCGGCTGGGTCCAGGCTCCTCAGGGTCCCCGCACTTCCGTCGGGCAAAGGACAGAGAAGCGCAGCGCTGATCCGGAGTCACAGCGGGATTCTCAGCTCTGACCAGTGCACTGAACACACTGAGCCCCATCCAAGCCACAACACGCCACACCATAGAGTCGGCATGAAGCACTCCACGGGATCCGACACCGGGTGGAGACACTTAAATCAGTCTGCACCAGCAGAGCGCTGTCCTCGGAGCGAGTCCGGCTGAGCCGGCGACGCCTCGGGTCGACTTTCGGCGGGTAATTTGCACGTTTCTTTCAAACCTCAGGCCCACGGTCCTCGCAAATCGTGCACGAAGAGATTGTGAAGTACTTGTCTGGAGTTCAGGCGCTCTGTGAGACACCAGCGGATTCCGGGGCAACGCGTAGGCGTCACATCTTCGCGCGACCCAGGACCTTGGTCTACATGTGTCAAAGTAAAACGGATTTGCACCCAGGATTTTACCAAGACATTGCACTGAAACACTGTCCGTATTTGTCAGTGTATCTAGGCCAAAACGTTTTCGTTGCCTTCTTTGCATCAGCTCATAAAGGTTGCTCTTTCACGTTTAAATTGGAACTCTCTGACGCAGCCCTGCATCCACTGCTGGGATTCACTTTTTCACTTTGGAATCCTCTGAGCCTCAGCCCCTGGTTGAATACCCTGAACTCGACTGGTTGCCCGGTTCCCGTGCAGACGGGCTGCTCTCGTGTGCTGTCCTTCGCAAAGCCTGCAGATTCCGCGGACGGAGTCTCGGTGCAGCGGGTTGAAGCCAATCAAGCTTCTGCTGCGGCGACGACAGCAGCGCAGACGGGTAATCTGTGCTCAGAAAACAAAGAGCCCCGTTTCGGGATCATGGTCGGCGGGGGGGTGGGGGGGGCGGGTTCCTTCCACACTGGCTTGCGTCCGAGTTGTTGAAGCTGTTGTCGTTCAGCGGTGCTGCATCGCACAATGTGGAACGTTGCGTTCCGAGTGAACTTGGCCATTCACTCAAGCGCTGTTGATCAAATTCCAAAGTAAACACCGTTGTCTTGCCGGGCATCCGTGGTCTGGGCTCTGGTCAGACACAGCGGATTTACGAGCAGCGGTGTTGTATGGCGTTGGTCCCCCGTCCGCAGCGCTAAGCCGCCCGTAGATCTACTGGAAGCTCCCACAGAGAGAAGCGCTGCCGCCGTGAGGCTTGATTCTGCGCACAGGTCGCTTCACATAAGATGCGCCAACAGTTCCAGGGTGAACAAGTCGAGGAGCGCTGCTTGCGACGGGCACAGAGGCGCAACGCACCAAGCACCACAGTTTTCAAATGACCAGGGCCGCGACGCCAAGGGGAAAACAGGGTCTCGACGCTGCTTTTCTTGTCTCCTCGCACAGGGACGCGACGCGTGACGCCTCTGGTGTGACGGCGCCTTCAGCGCAGCTCCTCGCCGGGCAGCGCGAGCCACGGTATTCACTCCCGCCGCGCCGCTCGCCCCGCCCGGACTGCTCAGCCCCTGAAAATAGCCTTTCAATTTGCACTTCAATTTGTAACATTTGAGCGGCGCGAGTGGTGATGAGGCCGAACGAGCGGCCCGGTCACAGGCCAAGCACGTTTGCGCAAGGATTTCATGGCTCTCTGCGACCCGGCCCCGGCCCGGCCCGCAGCACTGTGAAACATGCGTGGCCTGCCCTGCTGAATGTTGCCAGGAGGGCCCAGAACAGATCGTTTTCTATTGGAGCGCGACTCAAAATGGGCCACGTGAGTCTGAGAGCATCTTTGTGGCTGATCAGTGCTGCAACCTTTGACAGCTTGCGCAACTTGCGTCCTGTTTTGCACCAAAACAGTGAGCGTGCCTGCCCATCGACGCCATGCCTACTGGGTCTTGGCGCACACTGCCATGCAAGCCGCCTTCTATGACAACCAATGCACTCTCCTCCCACTCGAGATCTGATGAGACAGCACTGCGCTCCACGCAGAGCTCTTCTGCGATGAAGTCGTGCAGGTTTTGTCCGAGCGCCTGTCTTCTCACTGGGCGGGCGATGTTTGTGGATTTCTGGCAGCGTCAATCCTTTTGGTCGGGTGGCTCTGCACAAACAGAGCCCCAGATGGTGAACATGAGCCGCGCGGAGCTGCCCGCAGCCGGAACACGTGTTTCTGCACAGAGCGATGACGGGGTCTCAAGACTCGAGAATTCCGCGGTCTGGCTCCTTTTACTTGTACGTGCGTATCTGTGTGTTTTACGTATTACGCCAAAAAGACCAGTTCCCTGACAACAAAGCTTCGGTTCGTTGTGTTCTGTGTTGTAGATTGACGTTTGTGTGAAGACCCACGACGACTTGTTCCATCGCGACATACAGGTGTTGCGAATGAACCGGAAGCATTTCCACGGACAAAGGCACAGGCGACAATTCGAACATTTCAATTCTGGATGAACAGGACCTGGGGTTCCATGCCTCCACCACAGCCCACCCTCGGCCCCAGTTTGGCTGCAACCCTCACTGAGATGACTGGGCTGTGAGCGCTGCCCCGGAACTCTCCTCTGGGCCCCATTCTCATCCGTAACTGTGAGCTGCGCACAAAGCTGCGCGGAGAAGGAGCTTCATCACGAGTCGCGTCACGTGTCCCGCGGACGGAGGGGATTCCTCCGCTGCCAACACCGTGTCACCGCCGCGCAGTAAACACCCGACTTACGACCAGCGGAGAGAGAGGGGAGAGAACGAAGGGAGAGAGAGAAAGGTAAGGGGAGGGAGAGATAAATAAAGAAAGAAAGCGGCAGAAAGACTGGAGAGACTTATGAGAGAGAGAGAGAGACTTATGAGAGAGAGGGAGAGAGACAGAGAGAGAGACGCACCAAATGCTCGTTGTTTTGTTCCCGAATGCCGAACCCGCCCCTCCACACTCCGATGTCCGACGAATGACGCAATGAAGCAATCAACAAGCGTGTTGAATAATATTTTCACATTCGGTAGTTTATTCAGGAAAACAAAAACAACAGATGTAAATTGGTGGTACTCATCACGCGTGGAGTAACACTCGGAGCGAAGAACAACTGGAATGATGCGTCTTGTCTTGATTTCTTCGTATTTTCGCAGGTCGGGTGCGCACAGGATGCGGCATGCGCTACTTCGCTGCACAGTTTTTGTGACGACGGATGCAACGCAGCAACGCATGACGCATCTCGTGTGAACCCGGTGCAACACATGCGATACTGGTTTTCAGGTGGTTTACACAGAGAGCGTGACGCCGTGGTTTGCGTCGCAGTGGCTTGGGTGTGACGGGGATGAAGCGAGGACTCACTCAGGGGACCGCGATTGAACGGGGTGTGATGCATGGTGGGTGGAGGTAGGTCTGCAGGAGAAGCACCCAGGGACCAATCCAGGGGCGCGTGTTGTTCAAGGTACCATCCCTGACAGAATCCCCCTCACTGATGTTGCGTTGTCAGCTTGCGCCCCCCGTGGGGGTTGAGTACACCCTCAACCAGAAGCTGGATGCGCCCCTGCGGACCCAGGGGCAGATGCATTCACAATTTTTGCGAGAGGAGGCACGGAAGTTTCTCTCTTGCTGGATCGGCCCCTGCACCCAACTGGATTCGCCCCCAGGAATCGGAGACGGTCAAGTCTCAGCTGACTTGTCTCGTTTGAGGGAGGACGATTGCTTTTTGACACCAATACATTGGCACGTGGGCTGTCGGTAATTTACCCTGACGATGATCTCCCTTCAGGAACAACGACACGAGTTCTTGTGCATCAGTGTGAATCGAGACGCGTCGCCTTGACAAGAGAACGCGATGGTATCCTGGGTACAGGCGTGCGGTGGAAGGAACGTTCCGCAGTGCACCGAGACCGCTTTTCCGGAGGGACTGCTTTTCAGGGGAAAGTCGCGAAACTCCAGAGTTGACCGCACTGTTTGCACTGGTACCCGCCGGGTTGCACAGAAAGAGGAAGCCTAACTATGAAAATTTCGGAAACTCACGAGTTGTTCGCCTATTTTGCCTAACAGACCACTCATGAAAACGTCGTACGTCACTTACTGTATCACAATGAAGTCCAAAAAGTTTCCTTCTTACGTGAAAGATGACGTTAGAGTCTAAGATGATGTTGATTATAGACCGTATCCACACTGGGTGCGTCACGCGTTGCGTTTCAGAGCAGGCAAGCAGCGACGTGACGGAAACGCAGCGCAGGACGCATCCTGTGTGCACCCAGCCTCAATGAGTGTAATACGAACAGCAAGTACACTGAGTAATGAGTATTGGAGGGTATTGCTTGGAATAGTCATTACCTGGAGACCTACTGTACAATACGAAAATATAGCTCTTATCATACACGTACACAGAAGACTGACTGACCAAGAGTCGACGTGGCGCGATACGTTGTTGTCATGGTGATTGACACGTGGTTTCAATGTTGTTGTAGACACACCTGACAACACACTCAGAAAAGTATGAGCATCGATGTTGGCGGTTGAACCCTCAGGCTTGTTTCACACAGGATACGCCGCGCGTCGCGTCTCTGTGCAAATCAAGTGGCAATGCGTCGCACAGTGCCCTTGACTCGCGCAGGTTCAGCAATGCAGGACGCATCCACTGCGAACCAGACGTGAATGGCTGAGGAACATGACACGGACACGTATGAGCATCTTCATGTGAAGAAGAACGATGAGAGAATGGCTGAAGTTCCATAATGAAGTTATGCAGGCTGGAAGTGAGCGAGTATTGGTTGCGATGCTGTCCTGAACCCAATGGAAACGTAAGAGGCGTCTGGGTTCACATGATTCCGTAACCCGCACTCATATCACCAAGACTTGCAACTCTCAGGCAGCACGCATTGCCAGGGAGTACAGGGAACTGTGTTTGGAGATCCGAGATTTTTTGTTGCAGCAGTCGCACTGGCACCGCAAAGCTCACATGCACGCGGACATGGCCCCTCCGCACCTGTGCAGGAGGGACGTTCACGTGCCGCGCCGTGGGAACGCTTTGCTCCAACTGAGATCGGACTGGGCAATGTGTCGAGAAAACACAACCGATGAGCAGCTTCACTGAGAGTCAGTAAACGTGAACGAATTTACGTGCTGGGTGTGGTGCCAACTGCCTGGACTGGCGTGGAACTGGGAAGCCTTTTCAACCCTCTATCATCTGCTGATTCATCAAAGACCGAGTCCACTTGTGCGGCAGGTGCCTTGGCTCTTCTGGTCGATTGATGTCAAACGAGACGTGGACCTGTGGCTAGGTACACGTAACTGCGGTGCGCTAAACTCCGAGAGGGCGCGGGCTCACGGATCCCGGTGGCCCCTGGGGGAGCTGGATCTCTCCGAGTGAATGAGTTGGGGACTTGTCCAATCATCGTTCCACACAGAATGCGTTGCGCCTGGCGTCCCTGCTGATGTGATCGGACGCTGCGTGATACGGGCACCACGCAACGCACGACGCGTCGAGTGTGACACAGACCCAACCCAGAATAAACATGGGATCATAATGACGTGAACTGCAAACAAACGTTGCCAGGGTCATAATCGCCACAGTCGCCGTAAATTGTGGCGCGTGTGTCATCCCTGTGGTGATAAATTTCAATGCGCGAGCCACTGTGGCGCTCTCCACAGAGAGGACGGAGGGAAAACAGCGCAAATTGGCATTTGAAGCTGCACAGGGCTGGGACGACCCCGCAGGCTGGGCTCACAACAAACGTGTGAAAAGAACTTCGGTGTTGCACGTGGAAAAATATTCACGAAAGGGCAAGCTGGCCAAGGCCAGTGGAGTTTCTTTCTTCAGTTAGGAACAGCACTCGAGACAGACGAGTGGTCAGTTTGCCTGGAAACGAGTTGCACATGTGGTCTGAGAGTGGTCCACATGCACTCGTAATGTTCGTAAATGATGCAATGATGATGTAAATTCATCGTTCCAGGGTAGCTGCGAGACCTCCGGAAATGGCTTTCTCACACCGCGTGTGGAGCCTTCCTTCTCCGCGCAGTTGTGCTCGTAGGCGGAGGTCAATTTGACCGGGCGTCGAGCAGATGGTACACAATTCTCAGTGGGCCGTTTCAGCGAATGCTAGAATCTATCGCATGTACGTGCACGAAGCCGAGAACTGGTGGACATTGCGCAGAACATTGCTTTCAACATGATGTTTTCCTCTCAGTTTGGCAACATTTCTAAATACGAGTATTCGTACGGTGCTGAGGGAGCGGTCCGACTGGGACGACAAGCTGCGCCGGGCGTTTGGGTGGGATCAGCTCAACTCCACCAGCGAGAAGCAGTTGGTTCTGAACGAGAAGGCGACCCGACCCCGCGTCACGACATGCGGCCGTTACCGCCCGCTCCGTCCCTCCCGTCTCCTCGCGATCCCCAGCGCCTCCGCTTCATGCTGCCGAATCTCGCTCTAATTAATTTAATATGGCTTCTGAGAACTGCTGCAGCGAAAGAAAAACCTTTCTGTGTCAAGCCGCTTTTTCCAGGGTGACAAAAGTGGTTTTGTTCGATTTACTTTCACTTTCACTTGGAGCGGGAATTTTCGGCTCCCCTCGTGACGTCCGCAGAGCGACGCCGGTGGATGTGAACTGTAAAAGTATTGATTGGGTATTGAACTGTTTGCCCCTCTCAACCGAGCGCCCATTGTGGGAAAATCATTACTCAAAAAATTTACTGTTGAATTGAAACGCAATTTACATAGATGTATTGTGGGGCTGATCTTGGAGGTCTGTTTCACACCGGATGCGTCGTGTGACGTCAACACAGGCGCTGCGTCAACTGGAGCCTGTTTCACTCGGCGTGCGTTCTTTCGTTACGTGCCAGTCAAACGGCGTCACGTCGTGTGTAACGACGCAGTCCCGACTGATCGCGCAGGGACGCAGCACATGACGCGTCCACCGTGAAGCCGTTCTGAGGCTTCGTATCCAGCACAAGAGCGAGGCTGTTTTTCGAAGCCGAACAATGAAACGTGCGACATGTGAATATCGGAATGTTCAGGAGTACAGGCCCGTTTCGCGATGCGTCCCTGTACGACGTGTCTGGCTTACATTCCAAGAGTTGATGCAAGGAACATGTAACACGTGCCGCCCGCCCTGTGAATCCGGTTTTCTCCTGATCCAATGGGACCAAAGGTCCACTTCATTTCTTGACTTCAATTCATCCACCGAAGCAGATTCATTTCAGCCCAAAGTTCCCATCTCAACTTTACCACATCGTCAAGTTTTCTATTGTCTTGAACAAGCAAAGTTAAAGTCGCCTTGTTGCTCTGGGAGTGAGAAGCGCCTCACTAACCAGAGATTCCCCAGAATAACGCATCAAATATTTATTGTTTCCCTGAACAGCCGAGAAAGCCCCATTTCTGACTGATTTACCGGACCAAGGATTTGATTTTTCGTCGTCTAGACTCGCGGTGTCGCGGGAGGTCTGTGTGGTCAGAGAACAGCGGCAATAAATTTGTCAATTCTCGTGGTACTTCACAAGGAGGAAGAAAGCGGAGGCTCATACCGGATGCGTGGCGCGGTGCGTCCAGTCTGTGACGCAGTCCTCTCGAGTGAGTGGACTTGCTGGGCGACGCAACGCCTGACGCACGCTCCTTTTCCTGTCTCGTCCCCTTGACCCACCATGTGGTGAAAATCTCGTGAAGGGACTGAGGCTGCACACCGGAGGCGTCGTGCGCTGAGTCTGCACAGCCAGCGTTGCGAGATCCTCGCGAACGGATCAGAAGAGGAGCGCAACGCACGACGCATCCAGTGCGAACAGACTCAGCGCACAGGACAGCAACGAGTCTAAGTGACACAGCGTCTATTCGTCACCACAAGGACGCAGCGCACGACGCATCCAGTGAATCTGGCTGCAGCGGCGGCGGCGGCGGCGGCGGCGGCCCGCGACAGCGCAGCGCCCATAAGACGGATGAGAAGCCTCTCTGTCGATCCGTATCACCCGGGATCCGTGGAGACACGGGACGGTGGGGTGTGACGACACCACCGCTACAAGAGTCTCAGGCGGTCCCAGGGAAACCAAACCCTCTCGCCATGAGTACTTTGCTCGAAATTTTTGTTTTCCTTGGTGATGTGCAGAAACACAAGGAAGCTTAGATCAAGGGATCCATTCCGGTATTTGAGTCCCTTCCCACTGACCACCAGGAGACCTCAGGTCACCTCCACGGGGACGCCCCACAGCGCGGCGCCACAACTGCTCCATTGAGGTTGGGGTGGGTGAAATCGTGTGCATGTTCAACTGTTTGCACCCAACATTGAAAACTCAGATGGGGAGATTTGTTGTTTGTGGAACAAGTGGGCGCCTCCAGGCCCCCAGGGTCCGCCACGGTGCAGGTTCCTGGGGTTGCCCCTTGACTTGGTGAGTTTCCTGTGACCTGAGGAATCTCGTGGTTCCAGAGCGGCCCCCGTCCTGTCGGCACTGCACGGACACGTGTGCGTCCCGTGTTCAGGGTCGGCTGGCAAACAGAAATCTCTGATGGGGGGACGGGGCCACCCCTCGAGTGAACGTTTCTCTCGCACACCGGTCCTGTCCCCACGGCGCCTCTACGGATCCGTTCGCCTTGTTTCGAGTCCCACACAATTCCCAGAAATCGACAAATCAAAACTGCTGTTTCGCCTGCAGGACAGATCCACATGTTCCCTGCACTCAGCCTCACCCGACACCCAAAGATTTAGAAATGAAAACTGGTTTTTCGCATGTGACTGTTCTTGTTCGTTGTTGCCAATGGCACAGAGTCACGATAAGCATCGCCCGGGCCGGGTTCACACTCGACGCGTCGTGCGCTGCGTTCCTGCACACGTCAATGGGCGCCTGGGTCGACGCCAATGGACGTGTCCAGAAACGCAGCGAGTGACGCGTGCATCGAGCGACGCCGTGCTTGCACTTGCAGCGCCTATTTGACTTGCACAGGTCCGTCCGCCACGCGTGACGCATGCAGCGTGCCGCAGGCCTGTGAGGCTTGGAAAATTAATGGGTTTGAAATGGGATGATGCGCGGCCTGATTGAGGTTGCGGAGTCAAGTGACTGCGGGCGGATCAATGCATTGTTCTCCCGGATTAGATTCACATGCGCCGCAGAAATGAAATGTGTTAGGGTGTCATGTTACTCCAGTTGCAGCATGGAAATTTGAAAAACAACAAAGGCCTTTCCGTACTTGATGCGTCATACGTTGCGCCCTGCTCTAGTCAGCGGCATCGGCGTCGAGTTTGCAGGATGCAGTGTCTTTTGACTTGAAAGGATGTGGTGCCCATTGACACGTGACGTGTTCAGACATATTCCAAATTGACACACTGCAAGGATGCAGTCCCCACTGCTTTGAACATGTAGAATCGCAGGAGCTTGTTTTGAGATGCAGCCTATTTCGCCGTTGAGCGTCGAGGTGTTGACTTCAGCCCGCGGTTCATCACGCCCGTGTGTGAAACAAACTTGGTTCTTGGTGTGGCGGCTCTGTCATTTTCCCACAATCTTGACAAAAGAACTGGCACGGCATGTATGTTTCTGGAAAGGCCCAGCCCTGTCTTAAAATAGATATTGATCCGCAGTTTAACGTCTTCTGATCTGGGTATCGATTTTTGGAGCAAGAATAATGGTACAAAAGGAACGAGTGACTTTCATCTTATCTCAACTATCAGCACACAGCAAAGCGTGACTTTTGTGTCAAATGCAGAGGAAAATAAGAAAAAGAACAGCCAAACCGTTTTGTGAAGTTTGCTCTTTGGATGAATGTGCTGCACAATGCCCTCTTCCTTTAGCAAGAAGATCGGAGGAAAGTGAAACAACCACCAGCGCTGTGGGACGAGGCAGGGATGGGGATGGGGTAGGAAAACGGATCCACAGCTGATCTCACGCCAGCTTCACGCTGGATGCGTCAGGACGCCTGGTTAAGAACAGGTCAGTGGGTCTCGCGACGTGCAGCGCTCATCGCCGTGTCACTAAAACGTAACGCATGACGCCCAACGGCGCTGCACCCTCTGACTTGTTTCAGGACACTACGCCTGACGCATACAGAGTGAACCAGGTCTGAGGACACCAGGCGCACACATGCAGTTCCAATACAATGCCTTTCTGGTCTGCAGAGAATGTAAACTTGAGCAATTGAGCCTGCAGACGTCACACGAGTCAGTGAGTGATGACGCACGTACACCCAGGACCTACGTTTCGTTCATGCTTTCCACAGAGACGGGATGAGGGTTCAATTCGACACATCCATGACGTCCTTGTGTGTTTGAGGTCAACATAAGTTCATTGGGGAGGACGATCAAAGTTTTTACGAGTGCGCGTTGGACGTGCACGTGTGCGTCGAATTTCCATCACTGTGGAATGGCGTGTACGTGCAGACCTGTGCCCAGAGCCTTTACTTAAACTCCCTATTGAGGCGTTTCAGAATTGAGACAATGAGTACTTGGTTGAGATTCTCTCTGATGAGTCGGGAGGGACTTTGTAGCAAGTCGAGTATCCGATCAGAACGATTCGTGGTTCGTGGCTGGAGCACGTCACGCATCAGCGCTTGAATATCTCCCCCTTGAGGCAGTTATGTTTGCGCCCATGCACACGTGGCGTCGTGTTGCGCATGCGCAGGCCACGTCTTTCATGACGTCATCACGTCACGTTACTTACGCCGGCGTGTCAGCCCTACCTCAATTTGAGGTAGGAATCGACACCTTCTTTCTGCAGGCTGAAGTTCCGAGTGCCGCATTCCTTGAGTCTGGTGGCCGTGCCTTGTTCTCTCCTCCCGGGCCTGCTAGATGTGCTTACCGCGCCCCGTTTTGTGCGAGTAGAACCGGTTGAAGTTTCCAGTAATGATGGGTACGGGAATGGCGAGGGTCAGCACCCCCACCAGGGCACACATGGCTCCTATGAGCCGCCCCCACGGCCCAACCGGCACCTTGTCCCCGTACCCCACTGTCGTCATGGTGATTATGGACCACCAGAACGCATCCGGGATGCTCTCTATCTGCGAGTTCTTGAGCCCGGACTCTGCGTAGTAGATGGCGCTGGAGAAGACCAAGACGCACACGACGATGGCGACGAGGAAGAGTCCGAGCCCCTCGATACTCGCCTTGAAGGTGAGAATCAACACTTGTAATCCGACCGAGTGTTTGGTCAATTTAAAGACCCTGATGAGGCGAATGACCCTCAGGAAGGCGAGGGAGGCGCTGGATTTGGCACTGGCACAACTCATGGTGGACACGACCTGGATAAACGTCACGTAGTAGGGGACGATGGCGCACAAATCCACGATGTTCTTGAAGTCCTTCCAGAAGCGGAGTTTGCTGGGACATGAGATGTAGCGGATGATGAGTTCGATCGTGAACCACAGCGTGCACGTCGTCTCGATGACGAAGAACGGGTCGAGGAAGTTGGGCGCCGTGTCCGTGACGCAGTGCGTCATCGAGAAGACGGGCAGCGTCTCCACGCAGAAGAGCACGATGGACACGAGGGTCATGATCACAGACACGACGGCGATGGCGAACGCTGTGTTGGACGTCTCCGGGTACTCGAACAGACACCACACCGTCTTCATCCACGGGGTCGTCGGCATGATGATCTCGTCATGCGTGTACCCCTCCCCGACCCGGTATTCGTCTATTACTTCCTTCTCCAGTTCGTACCAGAAGAGTTCCGTGACGAACACGTCGTCAGGGACGCTGTGAGGACGCCGCAGTTTCCCGCCGTATTGGTAGTAGTGGAAGATGGCCTCGAAGGAGGGGCGATGGCGGTCGATGAAGTATTCGTCTCTGTGCGGATCGTAGAAACGCTGGCGTTTCTTAGGGTTGCCTAGCAACGTGTCCGGATGCATGTTGAGCAGTCCGACCCTGGTTTCGAAGTACTGTCCGCTCACGTTGATGCGGACGCGCTCACAGCCCTGCTTCCTGCAGTCGTGCTCCTCCATGGCGATGGGCTCCTGGGGCCGCCCGCCGCTCGGCACGAGCATGAGGCCGTAGAAGGGGTCGTTGGAGCCGGCGGTGGAGGTGGAGGGCACGGCGGAGAGAGGCGCGTGCACGCCGCGGGGCAGGCGGCGCGACCCGCGCTTCGACCCCGAGCGCACGATCTTGTGGTTGACGTGGTTGCTGTTGATGTGGTTGAGCGTCGGCGTCTTGTAGGCGAGGAGGCGCGTGTCCTCGCTGTGGTCCCCGTCCAGCTGCTCCGCCATCTTGAGCCGCTGTTTCTCCCGCTCCTTCGCCAGTTTCTTCCAGCGGTTCGATGCGGCCGACTTCCGCCCTCCTCCCATGTACCCTCCCGACGCCGCGGCCGCCATCTTGGATTCGTGTGCTGGTTACGTCACGCACGCGCGCACGCCTACACCGGGACGCAGTCACACGGCGATGTGAGCGCGACACCCGCGGCAGTAGCACGTGATTCCCGTTGTGCGCCTGCGGTAACTGCGGCGGCGGCGGCGGCGGCGCGGCGGCACGGGGACGCGGAGGAAGGGCCGCACCGCAGCAGCTGTGCCGAGATACAAGAGTTCTCCTGATTGCAATCCGCTGCCAGAGCCGCAAAATCCATCTTCAAGTCACTGCAAAGAGAGAGAGGATTTGGGTGGATTAGCCCCGGTCAAACTGAGTGCGTCACCACCAGGCGCGTTTCTGTGCAAGCGAATTGGTGCTGCGTCGTCGCTTCTCCCCGTGCGAGCCTTGGCGATGCGACAGAGCCCAGGAACCAGCGTGAAGAGGGCGCAACGCGTGGCGCACCACGTGTGAGCCCGCCGACTGTCAGAGGCGGGAAGTCTCGTATGTGCGGAGGATGCAGTTTGGATTGGATTGGCCAATGAAACGTAATTGTTTGAAACGTCGCGTCATACATACATGTATGCAGACTGTCAGCACACACTGAAACTTAGATGCTTTGTCACTGCATGGAACTTTGTGGTCGGCACCGAAAAATGCTGCAAAACACGTGTGTGTATGTGTATGTGTGTGTGTATATGTGTGTGTGTGTATATGTGTGTGTGTATGTGTGTGTGTGTGTGTGTGTGTCGCGTCAGTGTGCCCCGTGGAGGGCCATGCTCAGTTCGCCTCTCGGAGTGCAGCTGTAGCCGGGACTGGTGAAAGATGTTAAATCTGCACGACTTGGCCGTCGGGCGAGGTCTTGTCTACCCTGGGGTGGAACCGGACACAGGGACTTGTCTGCTTCAAGCTGCCACTTTCCCTTGTCAGTGCAATCAACAGGAATTTGTATTTGGTGTCAAGGCCTGAAACTGTGGTCGTTGTTTCCAGCCTTGGGCTCTGGAATCCTGTCCCGCATCTCCTGGGTCTTCACGGCTCGTGGCTGTCCGTGCTCTGCTTCTTCTCCCGTCCCCCTTGACAATCGGGGACACTGAGGCACTGGCAAGATTCTCGGCTGTCCTGTGTAGACGCCCATGAGTGAGAGGCTCCGCCCCTGGAGCGTCCATGACGTGCTCGGGCGTAACGCGAGCGCGCGAGACCCCCGGTCCAGCCTGCGCCTGCGCACTGAATTATAAATACGCCTCGCGCCCAGTCTCTGCCCAACCAATACACATGCACGCGGTCTGGTCAAACTCACCAGGGAAATCATTTCCAATTTCTACTTCTGCTGCGGAGTGTCCATTTCCCGCCTCTAATTCGCGCGCTTTCGGCGGCGCTTTCAGCGGCTGCGGCAGCGCTGCGAGGATTCGGTTTTTGCACAGTGGGGAGGGAGGGAGGCAGTGGAAATGAACTTGTTTTCGTCGGCTGGAGACAAATTGCCATGCGGCTGGGGCTGGGGCTGCGGCGCCCGGTGTCCCAGGGTCGAGGCACCCTCGCGTCGTTTGTCTGCCCTGTCACTCAATTCGTCGGTCCAGCAAGACTTTATTGGAAGAACAGGAGTCTGCGTTTTTGAGGAGGTTTTATTCATTCGTCGCTCGTGCAGTCCGTGTGGAAATCCATGCACAGCTGGACTGCCTCTTGATCCTTGATCTTCTGCTGGATTCAGCTCACTCAATGTAACATGTTTGGCAGCTTGTCATTTCCTGGCAGGCATTGCTGAGAGCAATTTGGATGAAGAAAGAGCTCACGTGACCCGGTGAATCCGCCCCACGTGATGAGCGCAGCGTCGCTAATGAATGCAACGCGTTGTCGCGCGGCTCCGGCGATCCCCGAGAATCAGCGGGGAGTGATCAGCGCACCGCGCGCACCCAGCCGCCTTCACCGCGCCTGTCTCCAGCGCACCCACGCCGACCCTGTCCCCAGCCCGGTGTTTGGGGACAAGCTGACAAACACTGCAGCCCTGTCGCGCGTCTGGGCATTGGTGCACTCACGTACATTGACTGGACCTCAACCCACGTCAAAGCTTGCTTGATTGGAAACCCCCCCTTATGTTTCTTCGTGCACCAAATCAACTTGATAGTCGGTCCCGCCACACCAGGATTTTCTCGAGTTGGGGGGCCCTGTCAGTCACAGGGAGTCAGGAGGCTGCGACCCCGTTACACCGGTGCAACCACAGGGAATCAGTTTGGTCGGTGCGCTGCGATCCTACTACACCGGGGCAGCCCCGCAGTTGCCACGATGATTCTCATTGTCACCTCGGCGGACAGCGCCGCCGGAGCTGCGCCGGGAAACAGACATGTCACTGATCCCGCATGCTGCCCGCTTCTCTCCGCCGGCGGACGCAGGGTCGGGCCGGAGGGGGTCCTGGGCTCCAGACAGCGTCCTGTCCAGGGTCAATCAACTTTGAAGTTGAAGAAGGAACGCAGGAAAATCTACACGCACCTGATGTTGGTGAGAAGTAGATTCATTGGTTTTGCTGGGAGTCTGAGCCGTCTCGCCTGCCCTCCCCAGGATGAATCAGTCTCCACAGTCGAGCAGCAACAAGTGACATGCTCACGCCCACAGCGCATCGGGTGTCAACGTGTCCAGGTTTGACCTGCAGTTTGCGCGACATGCGGCAGAGCTGTCCGCTTCACACCAACCACACAGTCGTAAACCACAATCCCTCCCACTGCGCTGCGTCGCCTCTGTTCGCACGGGGTTGTGACACAGCTGCCGTGACTGAACAGGAACCACCACACGACGCATTTGCACTGAAACCTGGAGCAATGATGAAGATAAAGATCGATCTGCAAAACACTTCCACGTGTCGAACAATGCGTAATGTCAATTTCTGTTTGTCATGCCATAGTGAACGACGTCTATCTCTATATGGTGGAACAGACCCCGGCTACACACAGCTACATGCACAGGCAATTTCCAAAGTGTCTGGCAACGCTTTCCAATCTGCATAGATAGACGTCTTCATGTGCAGCAGATATTGCCACTCATGAACACGACCATCTGTCTGTGAAGGCCATGAAACGATTCCTTTGTGCACACAGATTGCGCCGCAGAATGGGCAATTCCTCTCGGGACAAATGAGCGTCGGCGAGATGTGCGAACCTGCGTGTGCACGTATGGGTTGTAAAATAGTTCATGTGAAATCATACAAAAACTTTCCAAGACCTTTGGTTGAGAAGCGAGTTGTACAATTGAACAGGAACCTTTTCTCCATGTGTGAACTCACTTCTACCACAACAAACTCACGTATGAGAGGCGTTGTGACCACAGCATGGCGGTCGGAGGCGGGTCCCAGACTCCCGAGACCTGGGTCCGCGCGGTCACAGGGAACAGAGGCGCTCTGACCGGAGGGGCGGATCCACGTGTTCGGCTCGTCGTCAAATACGAAGACCTCTTTTTCAGGCAGAGGTTGAGGTTGTCCCCTCTGGGGCCACCTCTCCAACAACACACGGAACCACGGCTCAGGACGTGACTCTGCTGAGTCGGGAGAAAGAAGGCGCAAAGAAATCACGTTTGTGGAAAGACAAAACCACGGCTGAGCAACCAGAAGCTGTACAAATTAATTATCTTTCGGTTGACTCCATGTTTCGTGCTGTTAAGAAGATATTTTTCATGTGTGCACAAGAAAAGGCTTTCAGTCACCCGGATTTTAGAACACGAATAGTTCGTCCACTGGAGAAAACAGCACAAATGTCAAGAAACCAATGTCTTCAGTTGTGTTCTGGATCAATCAATATCAGCAGGGTTGTCTCTGCCGCAGTGCAGTGCCCATCTCGAGACCCTCGTGTTGTCCACGATCACAACGTGCAGGTTCGCAAACACCCAACATACTGTCACACAAAGAAACAAGTTTTTGGAGTCCCATGACCAACTCTGCTCTCACAAGGCCAGCACGACGACCTTCGCTGTTTTGTAGCCCCACAAAAGGAAGAACGTGTTCGTGTCTTCGACAAAGGCCACCGTTGTGGCGTCAAATCGCGACACGGCCACAAGCACGTGGCGGTGTCAAACGTTGAGTTGTGTGAACAAACACGACCACAGGCCAAGAGTGCGGGCTCCCCTGTGGCAGACCTGGTGTTGACCAGAGTCGGAGGCACGACCCCTGCTCAGCCACACGTTCACCCGGGTCAGAGGTCCCCGTTTCGCGCAGGCTCCCAGGGTCTCAGCTTGACAATTTCGGTGAGTCGTGTGGAGCTGAAGCATGTCCCGTGAATGGACGTTCAGAACATCGCGCATTGCACCCAACAAGTGAAGTTTAGGATTTTCTTTCTGCAGGTGCGCAGCCACTGTGGAGAGGAGTTCAGAGCGGCTCGGAGCGCGGCTCCGCCGCGGCGCGCCTCGCCCGGAGTGACGGCGCCCGCGGGGTTCGCACCACGTCCACTCACTAATGATGAGAGCCGCACCTGGAGCAACTCACGTCCGCCGCGCCTCACTTCACGTGCTGAACCGGGCCTGCCTCGGGCCGGGGCAAACCTCCAACCACACACACGTGCGAGCGTTCGGGTTCTGTATAGGTTATTGAACGCCGACGAGACTTTTCATGTGGTTCATCTCCACTGGAGTGTGTGTATCTGCTGCGGAGATTGCGGACACCTCGGGTCAGGTGGGTCTGCAGCAGCTCACTCCGCGCGTCGGGGTCTCCTCAGGTCACGCAGATCCGGAACACCAGATTCGCGGTGGAGATCAAGCCAAACGCACCTGTGATCTTTCGGACGTCTCGGAATCTGTCACTCGAGGATTCACACCGGATGCGTGAGGCACTCTGAACACGGGGCACTTTTTGAGGGGATCTGCACCCCAACCTGTTCTGGCTGATTTTGCTCGATATTGAAACAAACAGCACATTTCACCTCACGTCCGTCGTGTGTATTTCATTCAACTCACGTGTCTACGTTGACGTTCTCGAGGTCCGGCACGATGTTTCACGTTCGCACCACTTGCAAACGCATTTCTGAGACCAAAGTTCTTTCACACACTGGAAACCACCACCACACACGTACGCGTTCGGACTTGCCTCGGTGATTTCTCCTTCCGCCTGTACTCATGAGAGATGCATTAGCCCGGACCTGGGCAGCCCTCAGGTCAGGTAGATATCCACCGTGGATCCACCCGTCCACACCTGCGTTGATTTTACACTTCCCCAGTTCACCTCCACGATTGATGCATTTTCAGGATTCATCAGATCAGACGGATCCAGCCGCCCTTGCTCGGTTCGTTTCTGCTGATGCGGGATCCTACTGATTTCCACTGATGACCTACTCCGGGCTGAACCGAGGGCTGTGTCAGGTCAGGTCGGAATCAGACCGGTCGCTCTTGAGGCGCTTTTTCTGAGGCAAATCAAAGCAGCTCCATGTCGCCCCTAGGCGTGCACACTCCTCTGCTTCCGCAACAGGGCGGGTCACGCTGCACACGGAACGGGTTCTGCGCCTCCAGGGTTAAGAACCTGTGCGGTGTCAGGTGAGAATCAGGGTGATGTGACCCGAAGCGTCATCAGACTCAGCACCTGTGAGGAGGGCACGCAGCTCCCCGTCTCGTTTCCATCTGCGCAGATTCAGAGATTCAGCAGTGAGTCCCTGTCATCGCCTTGTGTTCGAAGCGTTTTGCTCAAAACACAGTTCTGTAGTCACCAGATTGTTCGTGAAAATCTCACGAGGGTGCCGACAGGGGCACAACATGTGTGACATCCAGTGCAAACCTGACTTACGTGACACGGAATCAAAGGACCCGAGTGAAAATCACAAATGTGAACTTCCTTCCTGTGCACAAAAGCGTGTCAAATATTTGCCTTTCTGCGGAAGCGGCAGGCAGGGCGGCGCACGAAGACAAACCTCCCGGCGTTCACACCGGTCTGAGAGGCGTGAGTGCGAAGCAGAGCGGGACCCGGATGGTGGGTCTCCTCCAACCCACACTCCCCGAACGTTTTACCGATGGGGCCTCTTTTTCGCTGTCCACACGTCAAGCTGTTCCCTTGTTGGAGATAAAGGCCCTCGGCACGCAGTTCAGGGTGATCCTGGAACACCACTGAGCAAAGCGTCAAGGAAAGGCTTCAAACACCACACACACACACACACACACACACACACACACACACACACACACACACACACACACAAAGCAACGAAGCTCGCCTGTATGCGCCGTTCTGCCAGGTCTGTGTGGATGGTCATGGACTGAAGCAGATTTCAGACGACCACGTGAGAACTCACACAGGAGTCCTGCCTTCGCGTGGAGGGCAGAACACGCTCTGCTGGAGTGTGGGATCCCAGAGGCAGATCCAGGGGTTCAGTGGCTTGAAGCCTCCATGAGACAGTTTTCTCCTCGAACATCTTCCCTTGTGCCTAAATTCTGCAAAATTTCCCTTTGCCAAATTTCCAAAGAGAGAGCGAGGATGGTTCTTTCCTACTGAGTCCTGAATCAGCCCCTGGACGTCCACAGACGCTCCGAAGACGAGGCAGAAGCAGAGCCCGGGAGATCAGCCCACCTCGGTGTGTTTGCCGAACATTGCTCCACTGAGCATAAGATCTACGCCTGCACCAATCGCACTGGATGCGTCTCGCGTTGCTGTTGATGGGGGGGGGGCGCAAGCGACTGCGCAGCGTTCATTGAGTCGTACAAGAATGCGAGGCGTATCCAGTGTGAAACAGGCCTCACGTGTGTGTATGAAAGGGTCAATCAGAAGGCAGGCCCGCAGTAATGCTCGGATCGCGTGCGCGCGCATGCAGCCGTGTCGTCAGGATGTGAACGCTTCGGGACACAAATCCGTTTCACCCAGTTCAAACACTACCTGGGCTGTTTCATCGGAGGTTACATGCGTGACGTCCCCAGGATCAAAAAGTCAATCCAATGGTGCAGAGTTTCTCTGTGACTTGTTTCATCGTGCGATGGAAGTCGGTGTGTGCGCTGCTTCTTCACGAAGGGTCATGACGGACGGAGCGCACGACGCGCCTGCTGTGAAGCAGCCTCCCTCTGATCCAGACGCCCTCAGAGATGGGACTACGGTAGAAATCAATGTGTAGCGTCGAAATCTGTGAATCAGCATCACGAGCTGATTCCCTGGGTGGAGCGGGTTCTGGAGGCGTGTGAGTCAGGCGGACCAGGTCCTCATATGGGGGGCCAAGATGCACCGGTGTGGTTCAGGTCAGTTGGACCAGGCTCAGGGCTGAGATGAGGCAAGAGGACCAGCTTCCAAGTGTTTGGTGGCAGGGAGACGTGAGGTGAGGCCTGCCAGAGGGACCACGTCCAGAGCTGCGGCGCAGGCAAACCGGACCAGGCCTGCACCTGTCGGGCGGACCAAGCGCACCAGGTTCCGAGAGGCAGCAGGTCGGGAGGACCAGGTCTGTCCTGTTGAGCGGATCGGCCGGACAGCGTCTGGTGATGTGGCTCGTTTCTATTTGTCTGATGTTCTGCGTCACGACCCAGTCACTGCTGCTGTCCAAGGACCGAACCCGAATGACGGAATCACTGTGAAACAGGTCTGGAAGGCGGGTGAAGCGGAGCCCAGCCGGCTGGGTCGGTCTGCGGCGGGTGGAGGCGGGGAGCCCCGGCCCGTCTGCGGTCCGCGGCGGGGGAGGCTGGCGGGGGCGTCGGGGTCCAATCCATCAATTCACATCAGCTGAACTCGGGTTTCCCGCCGCTTCAAAACAATCCGCCCATCACACGTCTCCCCCAGCTGATCCAAGGGACATAAACCTGGATTCCCGGACACAACGCCATTGCGCTGCGTGGCACGCGAACTCGCTTCGCCACAGACCCAGTTCTCGGCAACTGAAGCCTCAAAGAGTGTCAGATCTCCAGATCAAACTCACGAGCAGATCCAGGGCACACACGGGGTCCGCTCCAAGCCCACGCCTCACAGACATTGGTGAAACTGATCTCCAACAGAGTTTGTCATTTTCCTTCAAGCTTTAGATCGAGTCTTCACGAGGTGGGGCCCTCCGACCGAATCGTGGCTCCGCCCCTGAAATCCGGCCAATCTGACTGAATCTACTTTGGTTTGTTCCTCGTCAAATAATCAGGTCTCTCTGTGTGCCCTGTCACAGGATTTACATGTCTGACGTCCACTACATGAGAGAATGGAGTTTCGTGTTTCAGTTGGACCTTTATCCGAACGAAACCCAAGAACACAGCCACACACGACAAACATACCTGCGAGCGAAACGGTCTGCATCATGTTCGCGTTTTCCGGCAGACGGCTTCCAGGCAGCTTCAAGCGTTGCTCGTCGCTACTGTTGTGTAGCCGAACCATCGTTACTCGAACACTCACCACTTGGTTCGACCACACATATTCTTTCCCACGCTCCTCTGAAGCTGCACCTGTGGCACAGCTTCAGACCCCATATATAAAACTGACTGTATTCCTATTTTCTGGGCTTTGCTTCTCAGAAGCTCAGGTAAGTGTGAATAAAACCATTCCTGCAGAACATGTACATGTGGTTAGTTCTATGTGACTTGGCCAACAGGGATGGGAGACACCAGCTCCCTTCTCTGGGTGAATGCTGCGGACCGGCTCTGCCAGCTGATGGCTCTGGTATGATGCTGGTATGAGCACCCATACATAACACTACTGAGCTTCAGAGAAGAAGGGAACTGGGGGCACAATGCGTCTTCCTGACACCCCTTCTCGTGAGCCTTTGGTGCTGCAGACAATCTGCCTGCATGCTGAATCCTTTGCTTGAGTAATTTTTTGGGGGTGCCACGGTGTCAAGAGGAAAGGCCGACTGTGCTGGGAGATTGTTTTTGTGTTAACATGAGAAGGAGCAGCCTTGTGCACACGGAGCGGCGCCGCGTGACGCGCCGCGCGAGGCTGAGCCTCTCCCCGCGCAGCCTCGGCGTCACCGCTTCAGATGATCCGTTTCACACAGAAAACGACACTCGTGACATTTACCACTGCAGCGCATGGAACTCGAGTGACACGTTCACATTTCTCCATTTGCAAAACAGTGTACGACGCACTTCCTTTGGCCCTTTTCATGTTACACACGTCAGACGCTGAGCGCTGGAGCCTGCTTCACACTGGGTGCGACACAAAGACGTTTAGTGTCAGCAGAGCGCACGTCAACAAAATGCTGGTCGAAAGTCACCGTTGATCTGACCGACAGCATCGCATCAAGTTTGAAACGTGCCGGCACTGGAGGCGTGAGGGATGTGTCCGAATAGGTGGAGCGTTCTTTGTGTGACGCAACGCACGACGCCAACCCGTGTCAAATTTCCATTCCACCAACAAACCTATCCTTTCTTCTGAAGATTTTCACGAACAAGAATGGAAATTGATCACTGTACGTGTATGCGGCGGGGGCCTTTCCATTTAATGCATCGTGGGCCATAAATTCGCATCAGCGGAATATTGGCCATTGTCCTTGTCAGCGCGAGCCTGACTCCGGCTGGAGAGGGGCCGCGAGGGATCAGGCGACTCGTCAGGTGCCGTAATCCTGGCTGATTTTATTTTCGTGACCCGCGGCTGATGCCGGATTTACAGTTGGAATCTGGACTTAACAGTTTAAGGTCCGATACACACCTGGTGCGTCGTGCAATGCGTCTCTTTGCTTGCCCATGGGCAGTGTATTGTCATTCGGACGCAGCGTCAAGGCCCTCGTTCTGGGACGCAGATCTGACGCACGACGCACCCAGGTGAGACGGACGTGGAGTGCGCAACAACTCCTGGGACCCTGGATATCAGGTCTTGTATCTTTTGGGTCCTTGATCTCTGGTTCCTTAGCTTTGAGCCATGAGGCAAACATGGAATCTGTCACCTTCTTGACCAAAACGCAGGATCCACCAAAAAAGGCGTCGTGCAATTGCTTGAAGCGATGAACTGTGTTCAACGCAAATTGGTAATTTGGGAAAGCGAATTCAATTGAAACATCCCATTCGAATGGAGCGTAATTGTCATGTTTCTGCCTTGTCATGGAGCATAAATTTGTTCACGTGAAACGTATGTATGTGTGCATGTGCGTGTGAGAGTGCGTGCCTCTGCTTGTAAATGTGCATGTGACTCCGTGTGTGTGTGTGTGTGTGTGTGTGTGTGTGTGTGTGTGTGTGTGTGTGTGCGAATGTTCAGAAAAAGCCTTGATCTGAACACAGCAGCAGTACAGTGGCAGTATGCGTGTTCTTTACTTGAATGTGCTCACAGCTTGCATCAGACGACGTCGCTGCTCATTCCTCCACCGCACACCTCCCATTATCTTTGTCTATGACATACGAGCTCCATTAAATTCGCATTTGGAAGCGACTTCAGACGCCGGGCGAGAGCTGCGCCCCGGGCGCCGCGTGCAGCGTTCCCTGCCAACTCCACAGAAAACTCTCTTTTGTTACAGGGCCTGGCGTTTCTGTTGGGGAGCTTGACTTGCTTCGAACAAGCAGAGAAGGGGACTTGTTCCTTCGCTCTCGTCCACTGTCTGCAGAAATGGATCCGGGACTTTGAGTCTGCACACGACCCCTGAATGAGGGAAACAGATAATTCCGCATCTGCAAACAAACCAAATGTGTGTGCAGCAGATTGAAGTTTCGGAAGCAGGTGTGACACGCAAGCCCCTGGATCAGCCCCCATCAATCCCTCGGTCTTCTCTTCTGTAACAGGGTTCGTGTTTTGCATTGTGGGACCAGTGATTGGCCTGAGTAGCAGAAGAAGAGAACTTTCACATGGCTGTCTCCCTCCCACAGTCGTGGTGCAGTCAGACACAAATTACCACAATGGGCCGCGCATGTCGCGCCATGTTTCCATGTTTGCGGCACACTGTGAAACAGTGCGGCTGTGTGGCTGCCTGCTGCCTCGTCCCCATGCGTGTGCGTGTACGCAACAAATACACGAACAGCGTGCGTGCATTGTGGTGTGTGTGTGTGAGGGGGGGGGGGTCGGTAAATTTATGTGCAAGAAACCCCTCAAAAAGTGCTGCTGCTTATCTTTGTCTTCCAGTTGTTGCTTCAGACAGACAAGACAATCTCAAGTCTTCGGATGTCGCCCGTATCCATCCAGGGGAAATTCAGGTGACAAGGCAACTTTTCCGTGTCAACGTCCTGGGTGTCATTGACTCGAGGCCAGTGGCAGAACGCGCTTCCAGTCTGTTGGCTCTGCTGCGACTGTGGGAGGAGATTGTTCTGTTTGTCCGGAGAGCTCAAGGCAAATTGGTCACCCCCTCACTTCATCTGTCTCTCAGGTCTGGTGATTGTGCTTTTGTCCAACTCGTGTCTGTGGCCCCGTTGATCTGTGTGGGGGCGGAACGCGCGACATCTCAGTGTGAACGTGGCCTTTTCAGACGTCATGTTCGTGTCCTCTGCCCTTTGTGTCGAAGCGGATGTGAAGCTGGAACATCGGTGACGCGAGTCTTGTGGACCGAGAAATGTCAAACTGAATCCACTGAGAATCTAGCTCAGCAGATCCAGGACTTCTCAACGCTCCCCATTCGCTGCTGATGGAAACAAAAATTATGTTTTTTGCATCTTGCGCGAGAGATTAGCTGATTAAACAAGTGTTCCGTTGAAGGTAATTCCACTTCAGTTGGAACTTTGACCCTTCAATGCTTGGGGCCTCTTGATCCTGGATCCACAGACGGGCTTTGTTCTGACCTTTGTCCCTTCCTCAACAGGGCTCAATTTCTGACAGAATTCCCCTTGTGTCAGTCTGTAGCAAGTTCCGGACCAGTTCAAGTCGTCGCCCCCTTATGGTCTCAGTTTCTGACAGACCAGAATTCTTCCCATTTCGACTCAGTCTCTGACCTGCAGGTTCAGAAGTCTTCCCCTCTGGGGGCCAGGCGGCAGCCGCGTCGTCGTCGCGCTGCTCGCACTGCCAATTGGTCTCAATTCCCAGCCGCACCCGGCGACACCGCGCTCACCACCTGCCGCGCGAGCTCCGAGTCCTGCTTCACACCACATGTCGTGAGCTGTGTCTCTCAACAAGCCAATGGGCGCTGTGTGCCTTCGTACGCCGATTGGCACGACGTCACATGACACGTCAATGGGCACTGCGTACATGTCCCCACACAAAAGTTGGTGCTTCTTGTGTCTTGGGCCTCAACGGTCAGAGTGGGAACAGGGACCCCGTGTGTAGCCATCCCACATTGTGCCATACAGCGTAGATTGTTCACTAATTGCCAGAGGAACAAATTCCTGTCAGACTGTGCCGTCCAGAATATACCTCAGGAGGCTGAGATCGGGGCTTTTCAGGGTCGGGTTGTTGACACCTGGATCCGTGTTTTCACAGAGTTCGTCCCCCGTACGTCTTCTGTAAGAAGTGACCCAATGAACGATGCAGCATCATACTTTGTGGGAAGAACACGCGTTGTCTCCGCATTTGGGGCAACGCGCATTGCTTCTCTCGCCCACAGGCCACAAGAACCCTCACGGAACCCAATTCCCATCGACGGCCATTTCACACTGGTGTGGCATGTGTTGTGTCCCCACATGTTGAAGGCGTTTTGAGACGCCACGGACATCATGCCAATGGGCTTCAGGTCGAAGCAACACCCAGAAGCGACGGCGTGGACGCTGTACGCGACGCACCACGTGCAGCTGGCCCCAGAAAGATCAAACTTCATTCACCGAGTCCTTCTCCGCTTCCTGAGATGTTAGAATGACGAGCTGTTGAGAGAGAGTTTGATGACTTCTAAATATTGACTCCTCTGCGATTGATTCGCGTTCTTATTTTCCGAGGCTGACTGCACAAAGTTCTTGATCCATTCCCTTGTGCAGAGCGAGTCTTTGGTCTGAGACGGGCCCTCGGCCCGCTGCCTCGCAGCACAGTTATCAGGCTGCAGAGCTGCCTTTCAGCTGACAGGCGTGCAGTCTCCGTGTCTGGGTAATCTACGGGCAGAATGGGTGCGGGAGCGAGGGGGCGAAGGGCTCGCTCACACTGCTCGCGTCGAATGTACCGTTTATGTGTGCAATTCAACTCAACTCTTCCAGTCAGGCCCACGCACATTGGGTGCGTCATGCGGTGTCTCTCTGCACACATCTTTCCATGATGTGTCGTCGCTTGCAAAACAGCGGTAACTGATACGACCAGGACGCACGACACATCTGGTGCAAAGCGTGCGCCACACTTGCACGAGTCCGGGGGCGAAACTCAAAGCCACGACGCGCCAGGTGTGAAGCAGGTTTTGGAGAAGAGCTTTTGTTTCCACCGTCGTCGTGTTGTTCATGTGGATGAGTGAATAGATGGAGAGAGCCTTACCTCTGCGTTATGGCGCCTCTCATTCACCGCACGGGAGTCCGTCCGCCTACATCCATACACACAGACACACACCGGGCCGTTCCACCCGTCTCCCTGTTACATCCAGCTGTCCGTGCGGAGGCGGCGGCAACACGCGGCTCCGTCTCGAGTGCAAGATTGGCGGGAGCTGAGCGCTGAGCGCGTCGAGTCGGTGAGGACAGACGGGCTGCAGAGCCGCTCACATCCAGGTCTCGTGCTGCTGCTCTCCTCCTGACCCGGAGCCGCCGAGCGAGGCTCTACTCGTGTTCACTCGTCGGTGAACTTGAACATGTGTATCTGTTTTGAGCGTTCAACTCAGTCACTTTTCTTTCGTTAGATCTTTCGTTCCTGCCCAAAGAAACGTGTTTTTTGAAAAATTCCACCTTGTTAGGGACATCAGAGGAGTCCCCCGAAACAAATCAAAATGGGTTGTGCACACTGAAAACATGCTATTGAGCAATCTTGACTCTGCGAGTGAGTCCCCACGCGCCCGCTGGGGGCGCCTCTCGCTTCTCTCCGAGCCTCACTTGTTCCAAACACACCGCTCGCCGCGAGTGTCAAAACCTAATTTCCGTCGCCCTGGTCTCCATCGGTGTTGATATTTATGATGTGGAGCTGTGAAAGTCGAGGCCTTTCGGCCCGTGCGTCGAGCTGGGTTTCCTGGCTCTGATTGTGCAGCTGCTTTTCCGCTGCCGTCCAGAGGGAAACTTGTCTCTTCACGTCCTGAGGTTGAGAGCAAAATATACGAGTCTGTTTTGCACTGGATGTGTCGTGCGTTGTGTCGCGGACACGTAACGCGCGTCCAAAGAGGTGATGCCACAAAATTCCCAACGCGTGTCACACCCAGTGCGAAACTTGTCTCTCTTCTGTTTGGATTGGCTGTGTTGTGGGCTTCGGAACCGAGACACGATCACAGGTCGCACTGGCAACAGAAAACAAAAACACTTCTTTTCCACTGAGAAAGAACGTTTTCCCTTGCCCAGCGTACCCCGTCAACGACAAGTTGCCATCACGCGGTTGCTATCCCCCGTTGCTACGTCCGTTGCCAACGCGACATGTTTCGGGTCATTCTTGCCGTCCTCTCCTCAACTGTACACGTCCTCACTTTACTCACTCTGCAGCCGCAGTTATTCCTCGTCGTCTACAAAAGGGTCCCTCCTTGTCCCTTCTGATGCCTGCAGGCGCCCAATGCCTTCCACTGCAACTTTTCTGCAGAGGCTGTGTTTGTTTCCTTCTGCGAGGAGGCCTGCCTGCAGCTCGCTGTCCCTGCCTCTCTCTCGCGGTCTGTCTCCCCGCAGTCCGTGTTCACGAGTGGTGCTCCGGCTCCGGCGCCTTCTCGCCAGCTTCACTCGGCCCGCGCCGCCGCCGCGCCGCCGCCGCGCCGCTGCGCCTCACTCGCCGTGCAGGCTCCGGGAGAGAGAACAGCTCTGCATACAGCTTCCCACCGTCACTGCCTCCTTCACTCTGATGCGTGCGTGCAGTGGGTGAGAGAGTGGAGCAGCCAAGGGACATCTGGTGACAATGAGAAACAAAGAAACACTCAAACATATCAAACAAAAACCTTGGGTCAAGATGGAGGAGTCAGGATTCAGGTGGGGTGATCCGGGTCCGACCCCATGCAGGCGGGTTCCTCCGAAAAACTCAGAATGATAACAATGAAAATCGCCGCCTTGACAAAAAAATAGCTCCATGGAGCTCGCGGTGATTTGAGGAAATTTCACTTGCTCTGATTTGGCTTGCTCTGATTTGGCTCACTCTGATTTGGCTTGCTCTGATTTGGCTCGCTCTGATTTGGCTCGCTTTTTTTGTCAAAATTCTTACTTTTTTCACTTAATATTCACAACTTGTGAACTCATTTAGCACACATCCAAATGGAACAAATTTCACCAAATGGAACTTTTATACATTGTTTCATAATAATATCTACATATTAACCAAAAGAATTGCCTGGTATCCATTTTTAAATTTTCTATGAAAAATGACTTTTTAGCCCAAACTTTACCCCCACCTA
>JAAUXT010005080.1_pt1 | contig 34059 bp, 36 predicted proteins | sample 7278171 | NCBI WGS metagenome assembly JAAUXT01 (sample SAMN14350112, study PRJNA611818) | marine sediment metagenome | isolation source: surface marine sediment (1.8m) | place: French Polynesia: Moorea | collected 2018-08
GGGGGGTGGGGGGGTGGGGGGGGGGGGGGGGGGGGGGGGGGGGGGGGGGGGGGGGGGGTGGGGGGGGGGGGGGGGGGGGGGGGGGGGGGGGGGGGGGGGGGGTGGGGGGGGGGGGGGGGGGGCGGGGCTGGGCTGGTGAATCCCAACGAATCAACGTGCGTGTACCTTGGGACCACAGGTCTGCAAGTGGCCAAAAACACCACGACCCAAAAAGCTTTTTGAGTGTGTGGCTGCATCCCTTGACCAAACTCCGGATCCGTGACCTTGACTGAGTTCAGGACATGAAGTCCCTGGAATGGTGCACATTCAGTGTTCTATGGGTTGGTGTACTTGTTCCGATGTGTTTGCCTGCAAAGGTGCGCGTCCGTGTGGAGGTCAGGCCATTGGTCTTCATTTGATGATTTCCTTTTGTTATGTATGGGTGCTCATACCAGCATCATACCAGAGCCATCGGCTGGCAGAGCCTGTCCGCAGCATTCACCCAGAGAAGGGAGCTGGTGTCTCCCATCCCTGTTGGCTGGGTCGCATTGAACTAGCCACATATACGTGTTCTACAGGAGTGGTTTATTCAGACTTACCTGAGCTTCAGAGAAGCGAAGCCCAGAAAACAGAGAAATAGTCAGTTTTATACAGGGGTCTGAAGCTGTGCCACAGGTGCAGCTTCAGAGGAGCGAGGGAAAGAATATGTGTGGTCGAACCAAGTAACGAGTGTTCAAGGAACGATGGTTCGATTACACAACACTTTGCGGGGGACTGTTCCAGCTGGAGTGCTCTGCACCGCCAGATCCCATGAAATCACCCACTGTGCAGGACAGATCTGCAACCCCTCCTGCGTGAACGGAGCTACAACCACGAATCAACATATATGAAGCTTTGCCTGCTCAAGATTGAGACCGAATCTCGTTTCACAGTCAATTCGTGACGCGTTGCGCTCCTGCAAACGCCAATGGCAAGTGATGCGCGTGCGGCGCCCCAATGTGCGACGCACGGCACACGACGCATCAGCGTGAAGCAGGCCGGAAGCCTGAGATGTGGTTTCCGGTGGACCGCAGGAAGCGGCGACATCGCCCGTCGTCCCCGCCAATCCCAGCGCGACCAATCTGCGTCTTCGGTTTCGGCAGATCCAGAGGTCGGGCATCCCTGGTCTTGGTCGGAAGTGTCACTTTTGCCCCATGGCGTATAATGTCAGGTTGCAAGTTTTCAGATCACGTGCTGAAACGAAACAGGCGTTGTCGCTCGCGGTCGGCCACATCCCGCAGTTCGGCCATCCGTGGTGGTCGGGCCTCTCCCAGTGGTCGCTTCGCCCCCGGTGCTCGGCCGCCCCTCCCCAAGTCGGATGGCCTCCAGTGCTGGACCCGCTGAGAATCTTTCTGTTCGACGTCACGCTGTGATTCTGTCCTGCAGACAACAGAGACAAAGCTCAGAAAAGATCGACGGACCTGTACGACGAAGTCATCTGCACAACGGAAAAGCGAAAACAGAAAGCTGTGGACGAAAGTGAAGCCGTGTAATTGGAACACGTCTGTCGGGAAAAAATCGCGGCTCTCTTTGTGTACGAAAAAGGAAGCCGAAGTTTTGTGTTGTTCCAACGAAAAGGATGCTGTTTGCTTTTTCCCTGTTTTGAGGTATTTCTGCACAAGGTAAACTTGGTGAGCGAGAGAATGTAATATTCAATCTGTAGACCTCACCTGACACAAGCACTTGTTGTTTTTTTTTTTTCTGAGTGAGGTACGTTGCAAAGAATCGCTCAGGAGTTGACAACAGATCTAACGCTTTGATTCGAACTGACGATGTCACAGATCTATCGGACAAGAAACACAAATTCCTGTGCATTTGGGATCATGGAGCTTTCGAAATTTCAGAGTCCCATGAAGTTTGTGCTCATTTTTCAAGCAAGGCTCAAGTTTCTTTCTGACCGACATTTGTTGCTTCAAACAAAGATTCTCTCTGCGGGTCGTTCGTGCTCAAGTCCTCACATTTTTGTGAAGTTTCCCAAAAAGGCAAAACCAGTGAAAAATATCTGCTTTTACTTCTGCACAGAATCCGACGGAAACGGGACAAAACTGCAGCCGCGAGAACTGGTAAAGTCGAAAAGGAAACAAAACAAAGGATTTCTCAAGAAAGTTGCGTGTGCAACAAACAAGTTAAAATTGAGAGGGGAGCGCGGGAGGGAGGGAGACTTCTTTCTCCAGGTTGTTGCATTCTGCAGGTAAAACTCCTGCTGCGGCGGCAGGCTGCGGCTGCAGGAGTAGCAGCAGGCAGTGCAGCAGGTGAGAAGAGTTTTGTACCGGGACTCTGCGCTTTGATGTCCCCTCCTATTGACAGGTACCGCTGCAGGCCGGGTTCACCCTGGATGCGTCATGCGCCGCGTCACTGCACAAGTCAATGGGCGCTGCTCCTCCTTCATTCACCCTGGATGAGTCATCCACTGATTGCTGATGTGTCACAAGTGACGACGCACACTGCGGACCTTGAAGCAGAAGAGCGCCTTCCCTCCAGTCCAATTCTTTCCTGTGGGCCTGCATGACGTATCCAGTGTGAATGAAACACGCGCAGTTCGCAGCGCCCATTGACTTGTGCGGCTCTTCGACGGCTGCACGACGCGCCCGGCGTGAACCCGGCCGCCAGGCAGCGCTGCGGGCCCTTTGATACCTGAGAAGCATCCAATCCTGTTCCCTAATGAAGACTGCGCCGAGGCCTATAGACCGGTGTGAATAGTCCTAATAGGAAGAAGGCTGTTTTTTTTTTCTTTCTTTCTCCAATGATACATTTCCCCAAATAGAATCCGAGGGAGCTCAGCTCACAAGCAGAGCGAAATTACTTCAAAAGGGTGAAGGAGGGACGTGAAGAAAGGATTGGAAGGGCAAATCTTTGGAGATGTCGAGTTTTTCTGACCCGCGCGTTCTGTGGGCCGCGCTGAGTCGCGTCTCCGAGTTTCCGTTCCTGGGACAAGTTCAGCAGAACCGCCGCAGGGGCTGTTTCTCGAAGCTTAGGATTGCTCTTGTCTCTCAGACTTGCTCAGAAACAAAAGTTAAATCACCCCAGAGCTGTCCCAACTTTTGTTTCTTCGTTGGGGACAAAAGAAAACAAACCCAGCAGAGGAAACTCGGTCTGTCGTCTCTTCTTTGTTATTTTTCCGCTCAGAGAAACGATCCTCACTGTCGGAACTTCTGAAGTTTTGTGCCCAACTTCGACAATTCTTTTTCAGCCCCTGCTCTGTTCGTTTCCCATGACTCATGACGTGCACTGCTGTTTGTTCGCGTGCTGTACGAAACAGCAAAGTGGTGCAGTGCAGTGCTCTGTATTCTACGTGTGGCAGTCCAGCAACAGGAGACAGGAAGGTGGTTTAGTAGAAACTGATCCCGTGATGCGCTCAGTGCACTGTTGTCAAGTGACTGGTCCAGGCATTGCTTCTCTGTGAACAATGCATAGGCTCAGGAATAAATTTCCCTTTTCGACACAACACAGCCAGATCTGACGTGATCCAGCTCACGTTCTAGTACCTGCTGCCATTCAGAGTCAACAGGTGTTGACCAGATCCAGATGGACATTTGATGCCACGCTGTCAGAGTGAGAGAGGTGCAGGGGATTTGAGCCGTGTCCTCAAAAAAAGCCTATGAACAAGATGCAAAACGTGCACGCGCAAAGATCAAACGATGGTCAAAAACATCCCACATCAGCGCCTGCATGTGTAACGGCCCACCTCACGCCACCCCCCGGCGCCCCGCACCTCCGGTTGGCCCGTGCTTGAGCGCATCACGGTGCGCTGTTTGTCCCCGTGTTGAGAAGCGCGTCTCCAGGTGCGTCTCGCGCTGCCCTGCCCCGCGCACAGGTGAGACGCAGCTCGCGTGCCTCAGGACCGGGGACACCGGACGCGTCACGAATGGGCCGCCCTCCGGTGCAAGTCGATGGGTGCTGCAACCACGAAGGTTTGCACCAGATACGCCGTGCGGTGAGCTCCTGTTTCTCAATGCTGGATGCGTCACGCGATGCGTCTCCATTGATTTCTCCCTAAACGCGTCGTGTGTCCCTGTCCTTGTTTGCATTGCATGCAGACGCAGCGCCCGTTGCCTTGTGCAGAGACGCAACGCATGGCGTGCATTCAGTGTGAGCCCGCCCTGACAGAACGGCACTCGAACTGGGCGGGCCAAGTCTTGATTAGTGCTGATGTCTGGCAGTTTGCCCGCCACGTCTCTCCTCCACCTGATGATAGGAGGTCCTGCGTGCGCGAGGCCGACCTGATGCCGTGGGTGTGGCGCTGCACTCGTCTGCTGAGAGGGAGGGGCAGTGGATCCAGGATTGGGGGAAGGGGCCGGATTCAGGATTCAGGATCAGGGGTGGTTTAGAATGGGGCATGTCGATTGGATTCAGGATTGAGGGTGGGGTCAAATCCAGGGTTGCTGTCAGGGAGCCGGAACCAGGATTTCGGTGTGTGGGCCAGATCTGGGTCAGAGGTCCGTGACAAAGGTCAGGGGAGGGAGCGGGTCAGGGACTGGGTGTGCGTCTTGGGTCAAGGACCGGACACCGAGGGAAAACGCGTGGGGTTGCGGCCGCGCGAGTCCATTTGAGGGACCCCGAAAGTTCCTGAAAAAGGTCCTGGAAGGAGGCGTGATACATAACGGGGGGACATGGGGACAAGATCCAGTGGATCCAGGGTTGAAGTCAGGCGGGATCTGATTCAACACTCCGGGAGTGAGGAGCGATGGACCCACGACCAGGGCGGGACAACCGAATCCACAATTTCACCGTGGGTCCAGGATCCAGGATTAAAGTAGCAGCTCAGATCCAAGGTGGATGCAAGGGAACCGTATTCAACCGACGACGTCCGATCGATGCGCTTCAGCAGATTTTGCGCCTGATTGCAAAATTTGTGGGCAAAAACACAGGGGGAGTTTGGATGCCATTTGAGCCTCCAAGTGCCACAGCCTCCCTGAATCCCCCGACGGGGAGTGTAGAAGGATTGTGCGTCTGTAGGACGGTGGCTAATCCTAATCTGCGCAACAATCTTCACCCCTCCCCCCTCGAAAAAAATTCAATTAGCAAATTGCGTGTCATTGCAGCGGCACCACGGCGTCGGATTTGAGTTACAGGTAAAAGCACCGGCCAAGACCTGCTTCACACGGGACGATGCGCCGTGCGTTGCGTCGTTGTCAACGCCAGTGGAGAGTTTTAGCAAGGCACCTGAGTGCGCCAAAAGTGCGCCTGCGCTTCAAATTTTGCTTATCTCCACCATTGCAAAATGACGTGTACGCACGTGCAGCGGGACAGTTTGCTTCATTAGTCTTGTGGTGCTGGCGTCGTTCCTTCCGAAGCACGTGACGCCTGTTGAGACGTGCAACAACGCAACGCATATCACTTCCAAAGTACGCAAAATCTGGCGTTGTCCCGGCTTGGCTTTGTTTTGCGACCCAACGCGTGTCGCTTGCAGTGTGAATGAAGCCGGCCTTTAGAAGGAGCCTTGTACCGGGACTGTGTGCTTTGATGTGTGAGTTATTGACTCGGGCTGCAGCGGGCGCTTTGACACATGAGGAGCTTGTGCGGGGACGGGAGATCCTGTCAAGATGCTGTTTGCCAATAATTTTACTTTTTAATGGCTCTTGTGTTGCGGTGAGCCGGTGTCTCTTCAGCGGGAGGAGGGATGCGCCATTGTGAACCGGAGAATGCCTCGCGGAGGGGGGCGGGGGTGTTGGGCATGGGCGGGTCCACAACGGGGTGATGCGTCATGCGTTGGGTCCTTGTACAGGTGAAGGTGCGTTGTGTTGTGCAGGATGCGTGTACCTTGTATGGGGTGCGCCCAGAAACACAGCCATTGGCACTGCGTTGACTCGCGCCCTCTTTTCGCCCCGAAGGAAAAATCAAAGCGAGGCACTGAACAAACTCAGCCTAACTCCCGTGAAATGTACTCACGCACCAACCTGGACTCAGCACACTCAGCCACTGGGTTCAAAATTTCACATGGTTCGAGCAGGCCTCAATCACTGACACATTCGAAACTGGGGACTCTTGAGACAAGTCACAGAGGAAAAGTGTCACAATCTGTGTGTCCAAAAATTGTGAATGGTTGCCCCATTCGGATTGAGCAAAACGGTGCGTGCACTCTGCAGGTCCCACGCCATAGCTGCCCTCCCGTCAGCGGTTCTCCCCCCAGCGACGGTTCTCACTGCTCGCAGGGCGGGTCGAGGGGAGGAGGAGGACTGAGCGACAAACCGCTTCGTTAGTTCAATGGGCGCTGTCTTTGATGTGTAATCGTGTCACGTTGACGTCCTTATCCGTCTATTACACGCAGAAGTAATCCCATCAGCCGTGGATATTTGCTACCTGTGAGTGGGCCGCACCTGAAGTAACCGACGACTCTCGGAAGCGCGTCCCACCTGTCTCCTTCCCCTTGCCTCACGTTTCTGGTTATTCTCTTGCTTTTGTTTCTCTGTCTCCCCTTCGCTCGCTTCCTTTCCCTCTGCAGTCACCTCTCTTACTTTATATCCTGTTTCTGCCTCTTGTCATGTCTCTCCTCTTCTTGCCCTCTTTCTTTCCTTCTGTTCTGTCTTTCTCCAGACCGTACTTTTCGACTACGAGACCCTGCGCATGTTCGCTTTGGGTGCATCAGGAAGGGGGGAATCATCAACCCAAGACAGGCCCGCAGGAGCGGAGCCGGGATTTGGTCCAGTCCGTTGGGACTGACCTGAATCTGGGTCGGGGGAGTCGGTATGGTCCCTGGGACTCCCTGGATCCGCCCGTGTCTGCACCAGGCCGGGTCTGTTCTGCTCTCGCGAGGGTCGCGTGGCTCAGAAGACAGAGAACGCATCCTGTTAGCCACATGAGGAGCCACGCATGCGCAGGGCGGCGACGCTGAGCCCGGGACGGTATCACACACCGCAGCGAGTCTAATCAACGGGTTCCCCCCGGTGCACGCTATTAATGGCCGCCTTTCAGGCCCCTTTGGAAAAGGTTTCCTTTTGAGGCCGACAACTTTGCCTTGTGAAAAGCGGAGACCTTAGATGTGAATCTGCTGCAATATTTCTATTAGTGTGTAGCATTAGGGGAAGGTGGGTTCTGTGTGAAAGTTTCTGCTTTGGTTGCTGACACGGGCCGGGTTCACACGGGAAGCGTGGAGACGTCACGGGTTGGGATCTGCGCAGGACAAAGGGCCTTTTACACACACACACACACACACACACACACACACACACACACACACACACACAGAGGTGTCGACTTGTGCACAGCGACAGCTGAGGGAAGTATCACACTGAACGCGCCACGCGTTGCGTTTTGTGCAATTCGGCGAGTGCGCATGCAGTTGTTCCTCAAGACACAACAGCGCCCATAGCTTGCCCCGAGCAAGACGTTGAACGCATCTGGTCTGAAACAGGCTTCCTCGTCTTCAGTTCCCAATTCCTTTTGGAATTTGCGAAACACCTTTGCTCCAAACGGCGACATTTGTTTCATTCATGTCAAACTTCCCATTCATGACGTGTTTGTCATCCCGTCCCGTCAACTCCCAATTTTCTCGGGACAAAGAATTTTGCTGCACACCTGTACGCGCATACATGTGGAAACCAGGCACCTGAGGCTCAAAATGCCAAGGGTTGTGCACCCATTGCACACACACGTACGAACACGCACACGCACCGACACAAAGTCTCTGGAACCAGTTCAATCCAAACATCATCCAGGGAAGAAGTGAGGTGAGCCCGCACACATGAACACACAAACACATGCACACACACACACACACACACACACACACACACACACTCAAGCAGTAGCATCTTGTCACGCTCATTGCTAGTCGGACCAGCTGACGCTGCATTAGTTCCAGTCCAAACCTCTGATGGTCCAAATTGCTTTCTGACCCAACTTATCTTCCCCAGAACTTGACAGCGGTCAATTTGGCCACTGCTGTCCTCCTAATATTCCTCGAATCGTGCTGAAATCCCTCTCCCCATGCAATCTCCAGGACTCGGGACACCGGTGAGCAAATCTAGTTCAATTGGATCTATTGTCTCCTAAATAGGGTCTGCATCCCGCGATAGCCCTGAGGACCGTTTCCCACTGCGGGCACGTTGTGTTGCGTCCTGTCGAGTAAACAGGAACTTTGAGCCGTGGTTCTTTTGTTTCAGTTTGTTGTGCCGCACTTCCATGCAACTTAGGAATTTGCGCAGCAAGTTCATACGTGGGAGAAAGTTCCTTGCAGTGGTATCGTTGGGAAGAAAAATTGCAGGACTGGTTGACTTGAACAGGGACGCACCCATTGTGAACCCATCGATGTTGACTGTGTTGTGCCTTTTGTCTTGAAGAGAAAAGCAACGCGTGACACCCTCATTCCCCTGTCCTCGAGCGCTTGTCGTGACGGGTGCGGCGTGAACCATGCTGCTCCTGAGGAGAAACGCAACGCGTGGCGCACCCTGTGTGAACCCGGCGTGATCCTGAGGAGGCTTTGAGTGCAGCAGCAATACCTTAATGATGAAGTGATTCTCTGAAGGGACATCCTGAGCGAAGCCAGAGAGAGACGGGCGCAGGCCCGGCCCAGCCCTTTCATTTCCTCCACATTAGCAGCTAATCAGCGGTTACCCTTTACACTCGCGGTCCACCCTCTACGTCTCCTTGACACCGGGTGCGTCACGCACTGCGTCCCCACACTGTGGGCACTGCCGCGCGAGGACCCTGAGGAACACTGGGTGCGTCAGGCGCTGCGCCACTGTGCAAGTCTGGTGCAAGTGAACCAGCAATGCCTGTTGCGTTCGGGACACGCAATGCATGATACATGTACGCATTGTAACGCAGCGTCCGTTTTGGGATGCACTGTATGACGCATTCAATGTGAAGCAGGCCTCACACTCCCGGCCCAATGGAGAGAGGAAGCCCTGGAATCAATATCCTGGACTCCACGCTGTGGGCAGGACGCGTCCAATACCGGACCCGGCCAGGGAAGGATCCGGGGGTTCGGTGTGGAGAGGGCGGTGCCTGACACCCACTGGACAAAGCGCACAAACGAATTGTGCCTGATGGGGTTTTTGCATCGAAAATTTGTTTTGAGTGTCAGTCGGGTGCATGACTCTCTTGGATCCACCTCTGCCCCTTCAGGCACAGTGGCCTCACATTTGCACTCTTTTGCCTCTCCCCCACGCGGAACTTTTCAAGATTGCGACCAGGCGCCACCCACGGGTCTGAGTTTCGGTGACCAAATCCTGGATCTGTCGCCGCGCTGAGGCTTCGGCTTCTGCGGGTCCCACACCGGACCCAGCACAGTGAAGCGAGTCTCTGTTGCGCCGGACTCCCTATTCACAAGTTAAAAGGCCCGTGTAGAGAGACTTCCTCATTAGGGCGGCCGCCGCTTTGTCCCGCACCTCTCCACTCCAAATTAGATCCTTCAGTCCCCTTCATCACCAACTCTTCAATTGAGCCTGGAGGAGTCTCTGTGGCCTGGGGTGGAACCAGCGGACCCGATGTCTGTGCACCCAGGGTGGAGCCAGTGGCGAGGTCTTCACAAGAGGAAAAGGGCTTCGTTTCCTTGTCCCATTTGTCGCTCTCTGGTCTCTCGGTGAATTGTGCTCGAGAACCACAGTCAGTTCAGATTGTCACTCGCAGCACTTGTTTGAACACAGCAGCGGATCCAGGGTCGGGCCCCCTAGTGGATCCCGAGTGAGACGCCCCTCGGCGTGACGCCCCCGCCTTGACGCCCCCACTGTGAACCTGCCCCGCCCCTGCGGTGATTAGCGACCCTGTCCTGCGGCGGGTCTTCCCATCATTTCCTGCCGAAAGCTGTTCAAACAACGATCCGATTGTCGCAGCCAAGAAACAAGGCGTTCTCGTCTCTCTCCTGTCCGAGAGCATATGTAGGCTCTGGGCTTGGATCCAGGGGAAGAGCGGGATGCAGAATAAGTTTCGTGTGGGGCGGTCCCCCTCTTCGCGGGGGTGGTGACAGAAATTTTGAACTTTTTAACACGTGGTCCAAATGTCCGTGCACGCACACAATACTGAAGCACACACACACACACACACACACACACACACACACAATACGTGACCCATTTTAATTCCCCTGAAGTGCAAAATGTTTGCACTGTGCAAGAAAATTTGGCACGTGTCATTGTCAATATTTCAGGATCTCCTGGTGCAGAAATAAGTCCTTGTTCGGAGTTCAGGGCAAGAAAAAAGTTGCATCTCTGTCTGTCTGTCTGTCTGTCTGTCTGTCTGTCTGTCTGTCTGTCTGTCTGTCTGTCCTTTCTTACGTGGAAAATCTTGGACCACGACAGGAATTGAGGATGGTAACAAGAGAATTTGTCAGGCTTGATCTCGCAGGTTTGGGCTTTCGCAGGTGGTGAGAGGTTGTACCGAACGACCCACGTGGCTCCGGTGTGCGTCATGGCAAGAACCACGATGAACATTTAAATCTCTTTGAACTGTCACTGAAGCGGACACACCCCTACCTCGGAGACGCCCGAGCCACTGACTTCACAACGGAGCTTCTGAAATCTGCGGCGGCGAAGACCTTTCCCCATTTCCGCTCTTACTGCTTCAGGGATCGTGGTGGATCCAGGGCCGAGGTGGACGATGCCCTTCAGGTTGACACAGACTATTTGAAGAAAGAGAACTGTCCAGTTTGGAATCGACATTCCCGTTCAGTTCAGTGTTTTTGATGTGTGTGTATGTGTGTGTATGTGTGTATGTGTGTGTTGTGTGTGTTGTGTGTGTGTTGTGTGTGTGGTGTGTGGTGTGTGGTGTGTGTGTGTGTGTGTGTGTACTTGTGCGTTCGCCCCGAGTCCAAACCTGGCTCCGCCGAAGTGTCAATTTTCAAGTTCCTCTCTAGAGATGCATTTTGATTGAAAATTATCATTGACTTTTTGCAAACTCTTCTGCAAGAGTCTTCCGCGTGCGAACTTGGAGATAGAAACGGATGGATCTCAGGAGCGGATCCAGGGTTTTGTTGGGAGCGACTGACCCCACCGATCCAATCCAAATTTGAAAAATTTGAAGAAAATTGTGCAGCCAAGGCAATCAATCAAGAAGGCCGAGAAGTCCGGGACCCTTTGGATCCACCGCTAGATGTACATCAAAGTATGGGAGCCGGGGTTTTTTGGCAAAGATCTCAGTAAGATGCTCTTACATTGATTAAGCCACTTCATTAGGCTAATGGAGGAAAAATCACTTTGATAGAGCGGCGCGGCGCAGCACCACACCCAAATAGGACCTCCTAACCTTGGGCTCCGTTTTCAATGCAACTATCTTGTGCCTCTCCGCATTACAGATATTGACTCGGTAATGGCTGCTGAATCCAGTTCGTCTCCCTTTGTCCCACATTTTGTTGCTCGCAGGTACTCTAAGGCCGGGTTCACACCACGTGCGTCGAGCATGCTGCGTTGGGCGCGTCAACTTTGCGTCCCAATTGGGTACGAGGCAACGTGTGTTGCGTCTCCCTGGGTGCGTCAAGCGTTGTATCCCAACACAAGTCAGGTCGGGTTTGCTGCACCACGCGCACAAGTGTTGTGCGTTTCGTCTCCGTGTCCGTCGATGGGTACTGCGTCATCGCTTGCATGCCACACAGGGCGGGAAAGGTCAGAACAAAAACAAAAGTTTGGTGACCAGCTGGATGCATTTTCAGTCAAACAGGGCACTCAGACACACATGAGGAATCACGCATGTTAAGCAGACGCAGATGTGACAAAAGGGGGGGTTTGCAACATCAGATTTATGATCGGGGTGAGGATCGGAGTGAAGGGTTCAGACTGGGGTCTGACCCTGACGGAAAGGGAGTCTGACTCCACTTGAAAATTCGCACTCACAAATTTGTGCCTGCAGAACAACATTGCAAGGGGGAGACGGAGGGGAAAGAGGGGTAGGTCTCCCGGCGTCCTGGGTCAATTGCATGGAGACTTCCTGATTTTTGCACGGGAGCCCATTGCCGATTGAACTGCAAGGAACTTTGTGGGCTTCAGTCCGACACCATCCGCTGTGATGAAATAGGCCCTTTGTGTGACGTGCTCTAGTTCTGCAGGGACTTTCACACGGATCGCGGATGAACTGTCCCTGTTTCGCACGCGGATCCACCAGATCAGGATTTTTCCGAAAAACAGGTTCGATTCGTCCTGAATGACCTGCAAAAGAAAACGTCGCCCTGCAACAAAGCGAGCACGAAGCAACAGGGACAATCCAGGGGCGGAAGCAAGGAGACCAAGTGCCTGCCCCATTCGAAAAACAATTTGGCATCAGAATTCTACTTTTCCTGTTGCCAAAAATATCAAAGTTGCGATGCAGCACCCCTCCCTCTCCGTCAGGGTCCCCTGACCCCCGTCTGCCTCCGCCCCTGGGAGCCTTCCGCAGAGCAGCATCCATCTCCTCCTGAAGGTCCCGATCCAGAATCGCTGAAATTCCATTAAAGTTTGATCTGAAGCCAGATGCACGCGGCTCGAGGTGAAACGGATTCATCATTCAGCGTCGTCCGCAGCGGCCGCGCGCCGCCCATTCGTCTTCGGGAGGCGGGCTTCACGCTGCGTGCGACGTGCGACGTGCGTCGCCTTCCTGCGCAGGGGAAGCGGCGTTCACGCTGGGCGTGTCGTGTCCCAGAACAGGCCAACGGGCGCTGCGCTGCGAGTTTTTGATCATTAAGCACTACAGTCGCGCCTGTTGCGCGTGCACTGCTCGTACCGGTACCTGAGTTTTCAGCATCCAGGTTGGGAGGACGGGCCTCGTACAGTGCATGCGTCACAGGTTGCCTTCCAGTGCACGTCGTTGGGTGACCAACACCGCGCTGCATCTGTTGACGTGTTCAGAGACACCGCGCATGAAGCAGTGTGAACCCAGCCCGCAGTGAACGACACTCACCAAGGCCCTGGTGAAGGTGCCGATTGGGAAGGAGGCGACGCAGAGTTCTCGTACCCTGTGCAGCGCTCAACAAAAGACGGGTTCACGGGACGGGTTCAGTGTGGATCTCAGAGAACCTCATGAATCACATTTTTTTGTGAAAGCGTGAGAGAAGCAGAAACAGCACTTGTGCTGTACGCGTGTGTGGAAGTGTTGGCACCTCGGGGTCTACCAACGATGAGACCCCGGTGCAGATCAGGGCGAGCCTCACAATCCTCGGTCCGCGACAACTTGGTGCGAACGCTGTTCGGACCAACTGCAAATATGAATCTTTCTGCAGGATACTAATCCACAAAAATCCCCCGTCCCAATCTTGCAGGAAAACTTTCAAGTGTCACGCAGCTTCAAGGCAGTTTCACACTGGACGCGCCACCCGTGGAGTCGCTGTGCAATTCATGTTAATGGCGCTGCGGCCGAAGCGGAGCGACGCAAGATCCGTGGACGTGCAAACGGACGCAAAGCTTGACGCGTCCTGTGAAAATGATGTCCTGCATTTTTCTCGTTGAAACGGGAGGAATAAAAATTCGTGCGTTTCTGGAGTCTTGTTCAGGTTGAAAAAAGACCACGTTGCCAGGATTGTCTTCCGTGACGCTCACCGCTCCAGGGCGTCTGGGCGCACTTTGGAAACCTCAAAACGGAGAAAGAAGAGAAAACGTTGCACCCGAGTGTGCTGTTCGGGCGAGAGGTGGTCCCCTGGATCAACCCGTGAGCTCAGGTTCCGCGGTTCTGCTCGACGCGGAATCCGTGCGATTCTCCTGCGGGACGAGATTGCTTGTTCAGACGGAGGGAGTGAGGCGTGAGTGGGACAGTGATAATGAACGAGGGGGGATTACTGTCAATGGGAGAAGAATTAGAGCCTCCTTCTGATACAATTACATGTCCCACACATGTCCCACAACACGTGGAAGACCCAAGCTGCTTTTGTGCTGGGAGCGCACGAATAGAAACAGGGGCGGACCAAGGATGTGGTGGAGGGAGGCCTAGACTCCCGCAGGGTCAGAGCTTGGAGACAAAAACACAACAAATTTATCGAAAATGTGACAGAAAAAGGAAACTCGGTCAACAGGAGAAGGGGAATCGGTTGCGGAGTCACGGGATGCGCTGTGGACAGTGGAATCGGTGCTGAGAGGTCTCCAAGTGTCAAGTATCTTCTTGTGTTTCACGTTGTGAAATTTGAGTTTCGCACATTTTTGTCGACGTGTTGCCTCAAAGAGCAATGACAATTCGACAATTCTGTTTCACTTTCTGCTTCTGCTGTAATGCAGCTGCACAAATTTTTCTCTGGCCTGGACAGCCAGACAGTCGGTGGGTGAGAGATTTTTGCACAGCTCCTCTTCATTTTTCCCATCAAAATTGATGCACATGTACGCACGCTGGCTTGTGGGACCATTCAGTGCAGTTTATGCAAGATTTTGTTGTGAAATCAGAGCATCAAGTTCCGAACTCCCCAGAGGCAAAAAGCTGCGAGAAAGAAGTTTGTTACTCGAGCCGCAAAGCTGCGAGGTTCAGTTCAGACCAGGCTCACACTGGATGCGCCTTGCATCTGGCGTCGTCGTGATCCTGTCATTTTTGCCAGTCAATACGTCCCTTTCGACGTTCGACGGAGCGCCGTTTGGCTTGTTCAGACACGAGGAGCGCGACACTTGTGTTTGTGCAGGGGCGTGGTGCACACGGTCCAGGAAACATCCAGGTGAGCGACACACAACGCAACCAAGGACTCAATCAGGGACGCAGCGCACAATGCATCCAGTGTCCCACAAACTGCAGCAGGGACGTGCCCCTTGCAATGATGATCCAACGTCCCATGAACTTGAACAGGGACGCAACGCCTGAGGCTTTCAGTGTGAATGTGGTTTGACAGTCCGTGCTGGCTGTAGAGAAAACGCACGCCGTGTAAACTCGGCCTGTGCTTGGCTGTCTGGGCGGCTACAGCGTGAACCTGGCCTGTGAGTTGACAGTCCGGGACGGCTGGGATCAATACGACCTGACCCTACAGGAAGCCTCGAACAGGACTTGCTCCGAGCAACAATCCCAAATTGGAAAGGAAACACTAATGGACCATCGCGTTTCCATGGAAACCGCTTGTACGAGTTGGCTCCGCGTTATACGGGGTGATGAGAGTGGTGAAAGTTGCTGGGTGCGGGTTAGGGAGGGGTGCCTGGTAAGTGACAGACTTCCCCCTGCGGGGGATGGTCCTGCTGCTCCATAGACGCGCCTCGGTGTGAGGATGATTGGAAAGAGAGATAGGAAATTCTCCTCCTGGCCCTGCAGGTTCATATCAAGGTCCCGGGCATCACATCATATCTCCGTTCAATTGAAATGTTGGAAACTGGGTCACGGGAAATTTAACCCGTGGGAAAGTTTGAGACTGGAAGACAAGGTGGAGGCGTCCGCTGCTCGTTTTCTCCTGTGCGCAAACCGTCTTGTTGAGCATGAAAATCAGAGAAAAAATACTCCGTTCATGCGAGAAAATGGTTCAAGCTCGTCGAAGTGCTCAATTTTCGAAAAGTGCAGGGCAAGTTTCTTGTGCAGGTTACTTTCTGTCTGTCTGCCTGCCTGCCTGTCTGTCTGTCTGTCTGTCTGTCTGTCTGTCTGTCTGTCACACACACATGCATACACACACGCACACACACCACCACCACACCACCACATCACCACCTCCACCCACCGTGACCACCAGAAGTTGACACATTCTTTCTCTCTGTCTCTCCTCTTTCTCTTTCACGCACACAAAAATCTTGGGATTGTCAACGGCAAAAACATTTCAGCTGTTCTTCCACCGACGTCGCAACCACACTGCAGAAAAAGCCGTGCGCGCACCGCGGCCCCGTCCCACGCCTCCACGTCTCCTGCGCGGGAGCATGCGCAATCCAGCTGCCCCGCGCACGCTGCAATTTCCCACACGCCGCGCCGTCGGAACCGCCATTTTAACCCGCCGCCCTCCCTGTCAATTGTCCTGTCATATTCCTGGCCACGTGACCACGTTTCTCCAAATTATTTCCATGGTAACCACGTTGGTTCATTAGTGCAAGGATTTGACAGCGTCAAATTGTTTGGGTCATTTCACACTGAATGCGAGGTGCGTTTTGTTTCTGTGTCGATTCGCTCTGGAGACGTGCGTTGCGAGGCGCTGTTGGTCGGTTGCGAACTTGTGGGCGCTGTTTTCGGAGTCGTCGCACTGACACTGACAGTCTCAGAGTTCGCCATGCCCAGCGTGAAATGGGCTTCAGCCTCAGTCGGCGCCGCGGGAGGCGTCGCGGCCGGGTGGGCTCGATTATTGGGTTGCGGGCCCCTTCAGTCACCTGGTGGCGGAAGGTTCATTTGCCTTAACGACGTCTCTTTGGGGTGCGCACTGCAGACCGGAAGGGGCGGTTCCAGAGGGAGCGGGGGTTGATCACAACCTCAAACATTTCCCCTCCAGGTGCAAAGATTTTGCAAATTTCCAACAAGTTGTGCCCTCCGAAGAAACCATTGATCCACTTCTTTCCAACTGACGAAAATCTGCATCCGCTTTTGAAAAGGGGAAGAGAAATGCAGAAGGAACACAGTGTGTTGGTCAGGGAAGTTTGATGATGCTACGTCCCGATGTTTTGTTTCTTTGCACAGTGTTGATCAGACACAATCAAGTGAACTTGTGGATACGGGACGCAGCTCTCGCGAACATAGTGCAAAAGTCAAGTTTTCCAAACGGACATTCGCAACGACCATTCGAGGTGAAAATCAGCGGCTCGGTTGGGATCAGCTTTGCTTGGGACTGCGCTCCCACCAAGACTTGCAGCCGCTGCAGCCTGTCAACGGTTCGGACCCTGCAGTCCCCTCCATCGGACCTTGCTCTGGGTCTGGCCCTCCAGGTCAGTCCGTCCAGGTCCGACCCTGGCTTCACCCTGGTATGCGACCAAATCCTCGCTTCGCACCTGGAGTCTCCTGACGTGACTCAGTCTTGGCTCCACCCCTGGACTCCCTGGGGATTGTCCTCAGACTCACGAACACTGTCCTGGCCCCACCCCTGCAGCTGCAGCAGGAGCAGCAGGAGCCCGACTTGAGAAGGAAACGCCTGCATTTCTGGGGCCACATTCGTCCATCAAGGCGGGCATCGTAATTTCCGCAGACGACGACACACATTTCTCCGTGAAGTCCCGTCCTGCAGAGAGAAGCTGCTGCTCACTGTGCGTCAGCGAGGGGCGGGACGCGGCGCTGCACCGGTGCCTCCCATGAAAATTTCAACTGCAGTTTGACAAAACTGTGGGAGGAACGTGACTGTGACCCCTAAACTTTGAGGAGGAAGGCAGGTTTTCTTCCTTTTCCGTGCTCAAACAGGGTCCCGGACCTTTCGACAAATCCTCCCCTGAGACACGGGAGTTAGCTTGAGGACAACGAAAGGAAATGTTTCATTTTGCCTTTGGCGTGAAATTGGCCGTCCGGTTTTGGCGCTGAATATCGTTGTGTTGAGCTGTCAAATGTGAAGAGAACGTTTCGGATGACCCGCCCTCCGGAGGGTTTTTGCATCTTGGTGTGTTGGAAAACGCAAACCGCTCAGCTTCTGATGACCAGTGGAGCCCAACACGTGCAGCAGGAAACAGACCTGAAGGCGGCATCAGGGACCGACCGACCGACTCACTCACTCACTCACTCACCTGCCTGTGGTTCATTAATGTCAGCGAACGGCCTGGAAGAACAATGCCCTTTGGTTTCACCATTACCGCGGAAGAGGAGAGGTGTTCAGGGGATAAGTGGCCGTCATCAAAGCGCGACGCCTGTGATTAGACAGGGAGCGCCTGCGTCCCCGGCCTTTAACTGCGAGCCCGGGACACCTGAGTGCTGCAATTACAAAGCGAGTACAGGTGGGGCCGCTGCACACTGGGCGGTCACGTGAGGAGGGTGCACACGGGTAACAGTCACATTCTACGTCAAAACAACGATGCCACGACGAATGACTTTGCACAGGGAACTTCACAATTCATTGTGGAACGCAACATGCATTGATTTCTTCAGGCACTCGACACAAGAAGTACCTATTCCAAGGGGCCCTGGTCCGACGTCAGTGTGTTGTTTGGGTTCACACATGCTGGAAAAATGGTTCCTGTGAAATCACACAAGGACTTTTTGAGACCTTTGGGCAAGCAAAGAGTTGCGTGATTGAACAGGAACTGCTTTTCCAGTGTGTGACCTCACTTCCACAACAATGAGGTCACGTACGAGAGGCTTTGTGACAACAACGTTGCAGAAGGGGAGATGACGCGTGACGCCTCCACCGTGAACCCGGCCGCAGCCCCGCCCCGGGCCACGGCGGCTGAATTACCTTGATGAGGCGGGGCTGTTTGTCTCCCTTTGTACAGGGATGTGCTCCCGCGGTTCGCTCGACTTCTCGCTCGCGAGGTGACAGGTGAAACACGGACCGGGTCGCGCAACGGGACACGTGCTGGACAGATGAGAACATGTGCGCGGAAAGGGAAGCTGCGCTGACAGCCTCACACACACACTCACACACTCTCTCTCTCTCTCTCTCTCTCTCTCTCTCTCTCTCTCTCTCTTTCTTTCTTTCTTTCTTTCTCTCTACTCTGTCTCGCTGCCTCGCTCTGTCTCGCTCTGTTCACCAGAACGAGCTTTTGTTGCAAACTTCCCCTGGCCCCACCTGAGTCGAACACATTCATCCGAGCGAAATCATGTTCGAATCGGACAAGAAAGTGAAGAAACAGATGTGGTTTTGTGTGCCAATTGTTATCTGGCTAATCTCATTGGAGAGGACCTGATCAGAAATTGTCCTTGAGGCAAAGAACGTGGAGACGTGTGACGTGGTGACAGCGCACGCGCGCATTTCACACGTCACACTCATTCGCCCGTCGCTTGGGGACGCAGGAAACAACGTGGTCAGTTTGTGGTCGTCTCTGTCTCTTCCAGACTTCGTGAAGGGGCGCATCTCGAATCGAGTCAAGGTGACGGAGCGACCCTCAAGGGGCAAGTTCAAGTTTGAAAACACGAAAAGGGACAAACAAAAAGAAACAAGCGCCTGCAGCTCAAAAATGTGTGGGGACAGGGGGTTGTCTTGGGGATCAGGGGAGACTCGGACCCCTGTTCCCCTCCCGCCCCGGATGCGATGCGCCCCGACAACGGCGCGGAGAATTGAGGCTGATGAGGAGAGCAAACGTGACGGCCACAGGGACTGGTGGATGCACGAAGACGCATAGGAAGAGAGAAGGGGGCGTGTTGGGATTCTCCTGCTTGGTTTCAGTGTGAGGCTTCTGGGGACGGATGCAGGATTTGGTTTTGCTTGTGTGGGTCATGCCCCGAGGTGGGGAACCAGCCTTCAGACAACGTGAAAGAAATCAGAATTGAACATCTTCTTGTTGAAACCGTCTTTGTCGTTGCAAAACCACAAAGGTTAACGCCTTTTCCTGCTTCCCACTCGAAGCATGAAACAGCGTCCTTTGGCCTTTTAGTTTCTGAACGCATGCTGCATTCCTGCACAAGCCAGTGACAAGCAATGACGCAGTGACTATTGGCTTGTTCTGCCTCCCAACGCACGACGCACCCAGTGTGAACCCGACCTTGGGCGCGCAGCTCGCGACACGACACATGAAACGGCGCCGCACAATGACACGCCGCCCGGGCGCATCACAGGACATCCGACGCCGCCGCCGCTGCAGCTGCACATTCAGAAGGAACCTGCAGGTTCATCGCATTGATTCGCGCAGATCAAAGAACACGGGATCCTCCTGGCAGCTCCTGCAGGCCTCCTGCACGCTGCGTCGTCGCTCGAACCGGATGCGTCACGCGCTGCGATGAATCTCTGTGCTTAGTCCACGGGTACTGCGCCTCAGCCGTGGACGCGTCACGTGTTGTATCTCTGCGTTGTGTTGGCGACATTCTGACGTGAGCAGTGTTGCTTGCCATGACGCATCCAGTGTGAACCCTGGCTGGACTGAAACCTGAGGCAGGACAAAAAGCACAAATATCCTGGGACGCAGGGCCCATTAGCGTGTACAGAGATGTGCGCACGACGCATTCAGCGTGAACCTGACCTGCCTGGGTGGAGCAGGATGCACCTGTGCTCCGATTCAGGTGCACGTGCAGCCGAGGCGACCGCTATTCATCCAGAAAATGAGCTTCGGATGGGGCAGGCGGGGCCGACCGGGAGGGTGGCGGTGAGAGGGGCTGAGTCATGTGATCACCTGCAAAGGCAGAGCAAGGACTCGTAGTTGAGTGGCAGTGGCAACTGAACAGGAACTGCTAGAAAATGGGAAAATGAAGCACAAATTTGCTCTGTGGTGTCCAAAAACAAAATTTTCGGCTCAGCTATCTGTTGGGGTCAGGAGACCCCCGCCCCCCCTCGAGGTCGCTCCGGTTCCGCCCCTCCTCTCAGCAGATCCGGAACCACTAATCCTCAAAGCCCCGACATCACCCTCAGGGCCGGAAGTCTCTCTGTGTGCGATACAAATGATGATATCAATTTTCCCATCTGATTGAGACTTGTGGACGTTGGCGGTGCATCAAGAGAGATGTCTTTGGGTCACCAATCAACACACTTAATTTCTATTTGCACTTTGAGGTACACAATTTTCCAACTTTTGCCTGTCACACTTTCAATTGCGGGAATGCTGCCGCAACCTGTCAACCCCACGCAGAACACGTACCTCATTCCCACACACGCACATTTCAGCGGGCCTCCCGTTTGCTGAGGGACCAACCCTTGGATCCTCGCCAGCGGAACCTGTGGTCCGGGGCTGAGTCAGCGGATCGGCACGTGTGTGTGTCAGAGCAGGAGCATTGCGTCACAAAGGACGGCGCACTCATCATCAGACTGTTGTCATTGGATCAACCTGCTCCCTGCTCTTTCTGCGCGCAGACGCCCGAGGGGGAGAAACCGGTTCCCGTTGTGAATCAGAAAGAGTCCACAGGAGGGAGGGAGGGAAATTTTGCCAACAAGTTTCTCGGTTCAAACGAAGTTTAATCAGCCTGATGGCGAGAATTATTTTCTGTTCCTTTGTGAAAGCAAAACTTTTGTTGTTTTTATTCTTCTGCAATGGGCTTTGAGCCACCGTGATTTTGGATCTTGGAATGAAATTGGAAAGACAAATTTTACGCATTTCAAGTTTTGCTTTGTCATTTGGGTTACACCATCATGTACAATGATACTTCAGCTGCAACCTGCTTGTGGTTACCGCAAGGTGGGCAGGTGAAAAATGATTGGGGTCAAGGAAATGGTATTGCAGGTCACGGCAGACCTCGCGCACCTGATCCCCTTGAAGCCCTCTTTATTCTGGTCTGGGACAGCTGGTCACGAAACGGGCGCCCAAACAGAGGTCCCACACTACCCCTGGGATGCGCCCCCGAAAGCTCCCTGTGATACAGTCACTCCAGACACGGGCGACCCAAAGCACACGCCCCAGACCCCATTCCACTGCACGCGGCCGCAGAACCCCCGGATGCCCCCTACTGGAACAGTCAGTCTCGACACGGGTCTGTGTCTCTGCAGGGCATGGGAACGCGCGGGCTGCGCGGGACGCCGTCGCATGACGGCTTCATTATAAGCCCGTCCATTGTGCATTAACTCCGCATCAACATCCAGGCTCCGCTAATGGAATTAATTAACGAACTCATCACGGTGCGGTTAGGACCAAATTACACATATGATCCCAGACAGGCGGAGCAGAAATCGCTTATAATTCCTCGAGTTTCATCTCGTCGCCTGCTGCGAAAAGAGCAGTGGAAGCGACGGCCCAGAAAGAGACACTTGCGCATGTGCATTTTGTTGAAGAACAAACCGTGTCTTGTTTGTCAGCAATCTCACTTGCGCTTCTCAGACATTGTGATAACCCTGCAACCAAATTTTGCACCGCTGGGTGCTCAACAGAATCCTTTTGAAAGGTGTGACGTTCTTCGCAGTTGGGATCATTGGTTGCCGCAGCACCAGAAGCCTGTGCACACAAACACGCACGCACACACACACATACATACTGCTTGGGCCCCTCCTTGATCCGCTTGGACGCCCTCTGGATCCGCGGGCGCACTGTCATTTGTGTTGATTTGAGAGAGCCTCGTATTGGCGTAGAAAGCAGCTTGAAGTGTCCCAGGACCCGGTCCTTCTGTCTCTGAAAACGACTTCCTTATTCAAATGTCAGCGCCGGCCCGGCTTTTAGAGAACATCTATTATTTACACTAAGTCCCGCAGAAAAGAGACAGAATCAAATGGTTCTTCTTGAACAGAACTCATCTCTATCAGTGGAAGGTGACATGCCGCTGGGCAGAGCGGGATGCGAAAGTGCAACAGAGTTGTGTCCATCAAATATCTCCAGCGGATCTAGGGGCAAAGGCCTGGCCACGTACACACACAGGTCTGTCTCGATGAGAAGGGGACGGGCAACTCAAAACCAGCCAACTTGTGCAAAATGGCAAAACGGGAAAACGCAGATTTCATACCCAAGTGCAATTTTTCATGGCTTGGATCAGCAGAAGAAAGTAGCGCACGTTTTGTGTGTGAATTGAGCTCAAAGAAGCGGAAGACTAAAGCTTGGCTCGGATGTTCAGAGTCGTTCATGAAAAGACTTCGCCCGCCATTTCACAAATTCAGCTGCAAAACCCGCAGCTGCAGCTGCAGCCACACCCACCGCGACTCTGAAGAGTTTGGAACTTCACAGCAAATCCGTTTCTCCGCCTCCTTTGAGCAAGACAACAAGGCGTCAAGATTCAGATATTCTTTTGAATTTCCCTTCGAGCACAATGGCAGGCTCCCCGAACATTGGTCGCTCTGGCGGATTTCTTTATTGCGGGGATTGGACACCAAGAAGCATGAAACAAATTCCGTGATCAGGACGTTCTTGAACAACCTTTCAGTCACCGCCTGTTCCAATCCTGGGTCCACCAGGTAGCAAGACAAGCCATGATCAAACTCTTTGAAATAAACTGCAGGTTTTATTCGGACAACCGAAGAACTAGTCTGTGCACGTGTTGCAAAAGTCGCGTGGCCCGTGCGTCAGAACAGCAACAGCTCACACATCCTGGTCACCACGAGGAAAGTTCAGAACGTGCACGTGACACGGTCACCTGGTCTTCAGTGACACATGTGTGCGACATGCGGACAGCTCGAGCAGAGCAGGGCGGGCCATTGGACTCGCCTTCGGGAAAACACACCAAGTGAATAGAGGATTGCAACTCACCCAGAAGTGTCATCACGTGCACTCAATGTTTTGCGTGCGTGCGATGGAGTGAAACCAGGAGGGTCAGTGAACATTTTCCGACCTGGATTCGCATCAGAGGTCTGGAGAGACAAGAGAGAGGCAGAGAGATATACAGAGAGAGAACGGGCAAGAGAACGAGAGAGGGGGAGAGGTTCACTGCATGAGCTCTGCAGGGATACAGGAGGCTCTGACAAGAGGTCAGGAGCAGATCCAGAACCTGGTACGCGACGCAGTCCCTTTCAGCATGACCAATCATCAACATGAATGAGGTCACGGGTTTGCAGGGACCATGGGCCCCTGATCCGGGAAGAATGATTTCATGCGCCGTCCTGCACAGAGGTTTCACACTTTCAAGCGTCAAAGTGTGGACATTCCTCCAGGGGGCTGGTCCCCTTCCACAAAAGGACCGTTGACCTGGCCCCCCGAAGATCCGCTCTGGCGGCTAAAAGCTGTGTGCCTGGGATGTCCGTCTCCTGTGTGGCGCTGCCCGCCCCCGCTGTCCTGTCCCCGTGCATTGACTACAAGCAGCCGCTTGTTCCATTGTCACTGCGTTCAGGCTGGAGGCGTGTTTCACACTGCGTGCATCAAGCGTTGCGTCTCTGCACAAAGCAAGAGAACACGTTTACTGGTTCAAGGACACAACCAAACTCAGTTTCAAAAGACGGGATTTACCACATTCAGACCAGACACGTACGAATTTAACCTGAGTCAAGGCAGCGTCGAGATACTCAAACCGTGACGCGCGCGGTGCGCATGGCCCTGGGATGACTGGGACGCCCGTATAAAGGAGGTGCAGCTTTTCGTGTGGATACAAATCGCGTTGTGCTCACCGGGTTAGGGAGTAATTGGGCGCGACTAACGCGACATAAATACTGATACTGAGGAGCGGTGGGAAATCCTACAAATGCCCTGCAGATTTGTGCAGGCCTCTGCCACACTGGTTGCGCCGTGCGTTGTGTTCCGGAACGAAGACTTGCATTGGATGCGATATGCGCTGTAGTCCTGAACGAGTGAATGCGTCGACTGACTTCTTACTGACGTCAAGCGTTGCCTTTGTGTGCAAGTGCGTAATGGGTCACAAGCGACGTCGAAGCTCCCGAGGCACCCAGTGCATGACGGTCTGAGCAATGGATGGCGCAGCGTCCATTGAGTTGTACAAGACACAACGCACGACGTATCCGGTGTGACTCAGACCTGGGATTCTCCGTTGAAAACGCGCTATTGTTCCCCTGCGCGAACCGTGAACGCTTTGTGTGCGGCGGGAAAATGGACGTTCTGCTCAAAACGAAACATGAAGCAGGGGAGAGAACGACGCGTCCGTCATCCGGGAACTTTGATGCGCTCAAGCTCACTGTGTCTGCAAAGGAGGATCCAGGGTTTGGTGAGGGGTGCCTGACCCCGCCCAGCCCGCGGGGAGGTCCCAACCTTGAACAACAAGACGATCCACATCCAGCGACTGTATCGATACACCGTCGGGACACAAATTTGCGCCGACAGCACAAGACGAACATGGGGTTCTAATTCAATTTTCCCTTCAAACAGGCGGGGGAGGGGAGGGCGGCTCGTGGATCCCCTCCGTGTCTGTTGTTCCTTTTTAAAGTTTTTGCGACAAAAGGGATGAAGAATTTCGCTCACAAACATTTTGATGTGAAACTTCAATGAACAGTCACTAGTCTCCGAGAGAATTTTGCAGAATGTCTCGGTCTCACATACACACAGTGCCTCCAACAGATCGAGGGTTGCTCAAAATCCCACGTATGTTTGCCAAAGAGCGCGGCGACTGCTGGCATTTCATGGTACCGTTTCAAAAGACACCATGACCGGAACAGACGGACGAAGCAACAAATTGACAACAGCTAAGACTCTCTTGTTTGCGTCATTCACAGGGCGCCGCCGCCGCCGCGAATGACGCCGTTTCTGAGGAGCGGATCTACAAGCGCGTGGCGATCGTCGAGGACTTCTTCGACATCATCTACAACGTGCACGTCGAGATGGACGGACGGGGCGGCAAGCACGCCGGACAGAAGCGCACCTACAAGGCTGTGAGTGCTGCACACTCACACACACGACACACACCAACGTTTTCACACACACACACACACACACACACAAACTACGCACCCGCACCCGCCCGACGCGGGCGCGCACAACCACGGAAACAAAAATGTTCAAACGCACTCAAAACACTTTGTAAATTGTAATCAACTGAAAGACAAGAAAGAACATTGGTTCTGCTCAGACAAATACAATTGCAGAGCGACACTGTTTCTCTCCATATGAAAAGCGCACAATCGCTGCAGGGCAGAGCGCAAATTCAATAAGTGGAATGAGTACGGGACGGCTGTTTGCCTTGGAAACCAATGTCCCGCGCGCCGCATGGTGCGGGTCGCTGCCTCTTCACACCCCCCGTGGAGAGGTGGGGGTAACCTCCGGGAGATCCAGGGGACCAAGAGGACCAGGGGGCCCGCACTCCGGAGCCTTTTCCCCCAAAGTTTATGAGCGAGGCGCGCTGAGGGATCTGAGTGGCTTGGGAGCCATGGTCCCCCCTCTGAACCCTTGTTCCCCTTGCACAGGTGAATTCTCCCGCAGGGGGGCAGGCGACAGGGAGACTTGCCCCCCCCCGGAGCCAGATCCAAGTTCGCATTACTTGTTGAACTGGATCCCTTGAAAATCGAGGGCAACTGGGACTAGGCTCCGTGTGAACCCTCTCCCGCTGGTGGCAAGTAGGACCACAAACTTTGTTGGTCCTGGTGTCGAGCACCAGAACCCTGGACACGTGGCATTCTGCTCTTGCAAAGTCAGACCTTTTATTAGGGCCTCCAATCCCGAATCTAGAATGTGCATCCATCAGTCCTTGACAGAAATGTGCACGCATGCTGCAGAGAAATTTGCGTTGGGTTGTGTTGCTGCGGTTAATTTGCCCCGTGCAATTTCAAATCCCTCTTTTGGTGCAAAACAAGAGAAAAGCCGATTTTTGCTTCTGTTGGTGGATGTTTTGCAGTCCTCATGAGAGAATGATCAACAAGATTTGTTTGGAATTCATGCGGGCGAAAGAATCTCGGTTTCAGACGGGACCAGCTGCAAATTGCCTATTCCCCACAAAACCCAACAGATTCTGGCCCTCCAGGGCCCTCAAACGTCTGTCCAACGTCCCCTAGACTAAAACTGAAGCCAAATAAACCTCCCTGACTCTGTCATTGCGAAGCTGGGACTACATCTGGACCTGGTTCAGATGTTGCCTCTTCGAACTGGGCCCACAGAATCCGGACGGCCGCAGGGAATCTGTTCCATAACTTTGAAACAGGTTTGGGCCTTTCACACCAGACGCGTCGCGCTGTGTGTGTCTGGTTCTCTACAGCGCGCGACGTTTTCCATTGCAACGCAGTGCGCACTGGATTGCGCAGGGATGCCGCGGATGACGCGTCGAGTGTGAATCAGACCTCGGGTTTTCCCCCGATGTTACAGCAGCGGGTGGGTTGGTTGCTTCCTCGCGCAAAGATAGCCCCGGGGCAAAGGAGAAAATCCAATAAGAGAAATGAAGGTTGCCTACTGCGGGACTCTTGTGTTTACTTTAACCATGCGGCGTCCCGGGAGCCTACAGCAGCAGGGGCGGATCCCTCAGGTCCCATGCAGGGGTGAGGAAGGACCAGGTGCTCAGACGGGAGGAACACTGAGGTTTCAAGGTGGAAGGAGGTCGCGGACGTCTGCAGCAACAAGGCGATTCCTCAGGTCCCAAAGCAGGCCACGGGCTATAATGTGTTCGAGGGCCGACCTCCGGAAGGCCAGGGGTGAAAGGAGGCGCCGGGAGCCTCCAACAGTAAGCTCCAGGGGTGAGGATGGACTGGTTGTCAGCAGGGCAAATCCCTGAGGACCCAGGGTTTGAGAGAACCCAAAAGGAAGCAGCACCAGGAATGGACCTGGGAAAGTTGCAAGCCCGAAAGCTTGACTCATCTGAGCGGCGTCTGAGTGAAGAAGAGCCCAAGGCCGACAACCCCTCCCCGAGACAACGAAGTTCTTCACTCAAACCTTCAGGAGTTTTGAAGTTGGAGTCAGTCGACCCCTCCCTTTGTCTCACGCTCCTCAATCAAATCCTGGTTCCACCCCTCCGTAGATGGGTTTCCTTCCAGCCCACAAGATTATTCCGTTCGGCAGCATCCTTTGTCTTTGAGGATGAACATCCCTGTCCCCGAGTTTCCTTTTGCGCGTTTGTGGAGTGACACGCGATGGAGGATTTGATATTTGTTGCGTGCGCGGTGCCGCACAAGGAAACAAGAGTTGTGCGACTTCGTGGCTTGGGTTCGGAACTTTGGGGGCTGATACACAAAAACAACGCACGCCGAGTAAAAAAAAACTCGTTCTCAGGAAAAGCACAAGGGATACTCTAGGCATGGCTGGGGTCATCTGGACATTTTCGTTTTGCTCGATGGAAGTTTGCAGTGAGAAAGAAATTCTCTGCAATCACCCCACGTTGCCAGTCAAATGTTTTGATCCGTGCAGGCACTGGTGACGACCTATTTGACCACAGAAACCTTTGCTGGATGCGCGCGAGAGACCAGAAAATGCTTGTGAAGCTCAGGCTCACACACTTTCGGAGCTGTTTCCGGGAACGCTGCTCTCCATGCTGTTGAGCAGCTTTGCTGCGGGAGCCAGTCCGATCCCCGGGACCTTTCCCTCCTGTTCTGCCGCGCCTTTCTCTTTCCACCTGTGAGACGCCTGAGTTTTCCCGCCACACTCTGTCGCTACAGTGCTTCGTTTTTCTATCCCATTTCCTTCCTCCTCTCGCAGGCCGGGTGGACTCACAGTGGATGCGTCACGCGTCGCGTCCCCGTCCAGCCAGGCGAGCTGTGTCACATCACACGACAAAACACAGCGCCCGTTGGGTTGCTCTGGGACGCAGCGCGTGACGTGTCCAGTGTGAATGAAGGCGGCCCTGAGAAAAAAGACACATCCTGCTTGAATACCTGGTGAGAGAGAAAACATCCATCCCATTAGGGAAACAATGCGTCCGCCATTGTCTCCCACCAAGACTCATTTTCTTGTCGTCTCCGAGGTTCTGAAATAGAGTTACTGTCCCGTGCGGGGGGATCCAGGATGAGACCAGAGTGGAATGGCCGACGGGGGTCAGGAACAGTGAAAGTTGGAAGGGAATCTTCTTGACAAGAACTCCAGATTTGGCGTGAAAAAGATTCAGTGGTGCCCCACTGGATCCATGAAAATGACCCACGGAACCCCCACCCCGCGGTTTCCCCCTCCCGATGTTGATGTTGTGGGGCACACGTTCTTCATCTTCAAACTTCAGTGTTTTCACCTTGTGTCGGTGTGTTCCCTTGAGGGTTTTCGCCGAGGTCAAATACTGGATCTGCTCCGGCTGAGGTTTCGATTTGCTGTTGCTTTCCTTCTGGTTATGATGAAAGGTATTGTGTCGTGTTTGATGGGAATGGAAAAAATCGTAAGATGTGTTGATTAAGAGTGGAGAGTTGGGGTGGATCCAGCGGTCCCGGGCGTCAGTCCCACGAGCGAAGATAAATCACTCGTCGCCCAGTGTTTGTTCTGCATTTTCTTTGAAGTCCCGAAGAGCCTTTTTACGGGGGACGGGTCGATGGACAAAATCCTACATCCGCCCCTGGAAAGTGACATTAACACAGATTCTCCCAGAATGCGCAGGGTTCAATTCGTCGAGAACCTTGAAGCCAGGCCAATGGGACAACGGGACAAAATCGAAACCTTGCGATGGGAGTGGGGCGGCCTAAGGAAAGAACATTTTCCCTCACAAATACTCTGCTTCACCAGAGACAAGATTGGGATAGGAGGGAGTGGGTCTTACACGTATGAACTCTTCTGGTAGATGTGATCCTCTGAGGCCCGTGGGCCCAGGGCCCCCTGACCCCCAAGTGTATTTTCCCCTCCCAAATCAGCACTACTAGAGGACCCCAACTTGAACAATTGTCACATGTCAAAATGTTTTTGACGTAGAAAATGGGAGCAAAAAGACACCACATGTAGGGGACGCAGAACAGCACAAGGTCCAGGACGGGCTCGGTCAATGGGAGGTCCAGTTCTGAATGAACAACAGCTGACGCGCAGGAAATGGAAGAAACTTTTGCACCTGCAATCAGGGCCGTGCATCGTCCGCAGGGATCCGCCGCAAAACTTGCTGCACGGTACACTTCAGGTCCCACTTGCGCCGAAACAACAAGCACGATTCCAAAATGTCACCAGTGGAATTAGCCTTCTTCCGGCGTGAAAACCAAAGCGGGCAAATTTTTCCGCGAATTCTCTTCCATGAGGAGTTGCCCTGTTTCTGCCGAACGACTCTTGAGTCTCCTCACTGTGAAGGTTCGCACGTTGTGCATCCTTTGGTTGTGTCCCCGCTGACTTGGGCCCAAGGTTCTCTTCTTGAACTGCAATTTGACTATTTTGATTTTGTTCATTGTATGAGGCGAACAAGACCTGTTGTTCTGGTTTGAACGGAGGAAAGGGATGCGACGAGACGTCTGCATCTGCGCTGCGATGACTGATCGAGACAGCCCAGAGCGTCAAAAATTGTACGCCGCATTCACTCTGGGAGCATCATGCGTTGCGTTCCTGCGTCTGCAGGTCCACGAGCAGCTGCGTCTTGACCACTTTTTTCTGTGACTCCTTGCACCCGCCTCTTTTTCGGGCCGCAAATTCCAGATGCTGCACCTGGACTCCAATTTGAAGCTTTTTGTTTTCGACAAATTCCTTTCTGTGTGACTTGATTCAAATTCTTTCGGCAGTGCAGGATGGGTTTCACTTGCCATGGCACCGGCCAAGAAACTTGCAACAGCCTCGCCACTCTTCTTTGACTTAGCGAAGCCCGCAAGCCCACGTGCACCCGTGTCAACACCGCACAGCGTTTCAGGACCCAGTTTCAACCGTCAACGTCGCATCGGCAGCTGTTATTTCAGGAAGAAGACCTTGTTGGGCAGATCCTACTTTGTGATTTGCACACCCAGAATTCTTTCGCAAATTTCCAACACGTGTGGAATTAGCTGAAGTTTCCCTGGAGGTGTAGTGCGTTGCGCCCCAATGTTTTGTCAAACAGAGGGACGAGGAGTGCTTCTGGGTCTGACGGACAATGTGGTCCTGAATCCAGGCGTGATGACCAGCGATCTTATCCACATTTTTCCAGGGCACTTCCCAAATGGTCCAACAGGTTTGCAACAAACAGTTGGTTTCCCCCCTCAATGTGAAAACGCATTCAAAATGTTCACAGACCGTCGCCTGGTTTTGCGACGCAGCGACGATTGACGGAGTATATCGCAACGCACTGTGAAGCAGATCTGTGGGCGACGCCACAATTCTCTCTTTGAACATGCAGATGTGAGGATTTTGTTTCTTCGCAGAAGGAATGCGGATGTGGATCCGCCTCTGAGAAGGGAAGGGAACCAGGTGTTGGGAACACAAAGGCGGGCGCCGGGATCTGTCCCGGACGCCAGTCTCTTTAGCCCCGGATTCACAGAGAAAGCGTCGTACACTTACAAGTCCACAAGCACTGTCTTCTCACGCTGAATGCGTCAGGCGTTCAGTTGCCATCCTCACAGTCAACAGGCAAGTACGTGACGCAGTGCTAATGGACTTCTGCAACAACAGTACAGTCGTATTCAGTGCAAGAGAAGCGACACTCGAATGAGGGCAGCGCTGGCTGGTCGCGTGACGCATCCAGAGTGAACCCGGCCGCAGCGGTGCCCGACCCGTCTCCTCCCGTCACCGCACACTTCAGCCCCACCGCAACGAGAATTGATCAGAGAAAAGGACAGCTCTGTGTCACGTCCAGGACCTTGTTAGGGGAGGTTTCCCGCGGTGCGTGCACCGGCGCTCCGCCCGGCGAGCCTTTGTGCGGTTCGGACGGGCCTCCCAGGGAGGGGGACACGGGGCTGACGGGCCGGGGCTGCAGGGTGGGGATACTGGGGTGACGGGGAACCACAACCGATGGATGCAGTCGATCCGGAATTTGGTCCTTTTGAAGGAGGGAGGGGAAAGGGTCTCCAACTTCAGAAAAAGTACGGAACAAAGGAAATTTGTGATCTGAAGCAAACTGAACTTGTTTTGTTTTTTTTGAAAGAGTCAAGAGTTGTTTGAAACGGGATACTCTTGCTGATCATCTGATGGCTGTTTGTGTGGAAACATTGTTGCGTTCAGGATCGGATCCAGGCTTTGGTTGAGGAGACCAATGACGTCCGGACGACGGGGCAATCCCACTGAACCTCCTGCTGCCTGACTCCTCACCCTGCCCGCTGACTCTGGCGCACACGTCCCAGGGCCCTTCACGTCAGGTGCCGTTGTTGGCCACACCAAGGCCGGGTTCACACCACGTCGCTTCGGACGACACTTTGCGCCGAGACGCAGCCCATGACGCCTCCATTCTCGCACGGACTGACGAGGAGACTGGCCACATGACGCTTTCAGTGTGAACCAAACTGCAGCTCTGGATATCCGCCAGCACCACCAGTGGCATACTTGAGCGTGTTCGCACCACCTCCACATTGTCCGGGTCGAGAGGTCTGTTTTCTTCCCGCAGCGCCCAGGGGCGCGACAAATTGGTGTTGTATCCGGGCCGCGGACACTGCCATATCACGTGTGGGACACTTCGTGAAGGACTCTTTGGAAAGGCGCGGGGCCGGGCTGCAGGGAGCTGTGCAAGGCCGATGGAGAGGTCCGCCCGAGGTTACTCTGTCCCTGTCAACATGTCTCAGACGGATCCAGGCAAGAGCGACAAGGGCTCCGGACCGGACCTCCAAAATTACATTTGAATTTGCACGTTGCGTCTTGTGAGCATTGAGGCAGAGGCAGATTTATGTGGGCCGGGTGAGGGGAGTCGAGACCAACCTTTCAAACTTCACCTTGAGAATGGGGCCGAGTTTGGGGTGTCCGGCCATGTGTGAATCTTCTCTCACTCTCAAAGCACCTTCGACTCAAAAGGAACGGTGAGCGCAAAAAAGAAGAAAAAAGAAACACCCCACCATCTCTGCGTGATTTTTCGGTTGTTCTACAAGAGACTGTTTCTTGTCCCCGTCACCACTTGTGGTCTCTGAAATCTCCATATTTGGAATTTCGTCATGTTTGGAAATAGTTCTTCGTCCTTTTGTGGCAATACCCACAGCGCATCTCTCATCGCACATTCCCTGCCTCAGCAGCCACATCAGAATGCTTCCAACAAGCTTTCCAGCGCTCTTCCGTGAGATGTCGCAGTGAGTACAACAGCGACTCTTCAGAGCTGCTTTCAGGCTTTGTAGTGTGCGGTGGGAGCAGGGGCGGGATTTATCCCAGGAAACTGAAAATTCGTCTGTTTGCAGCCTCATTGTCATTTTCCAAGGTTTTCACGACTTGTTTTGCCTCGTTGGGTCTCCCTCCCCCCTCCAAAACAAAAACGAATTCCATGTACGCGGCTGCGTATCAGAAGTTTTTTTGGACGTCAACAAATCGTGCGTCATCGGTCGCGTCCCGTGGAACGAGTCAGCGTGCGCCGACTGCGACGCAGCGTCCACTGACTCGCTCAGGGGCGCAAAGAAAAGCGTGTCTGTTGTGAACCCAGCGTCACAGACCCTGCTGAACAACAGGTGTGTTCATGACGCACGAGAGTGACGTCTCTCAGCACGGAGACTTCATCAAAGAAATGATCCTGACTCCGCGCCCCGAGTTGATCCCAGCGTGCAAAGGACCGCCGGGTGGGTGTGTCTCAATGGGAGCCGTCAGCCTATTGAGAGATTTGGGATTGGGGCGGAGGCATCCACCTGTTCCCGCGGCCTGATCACAAATCCCTGCGAATTGCGGATCCAGAGTCTGAGGTGCATCCAGGTTCAGGGTCAGAGTTGGGCTGGTGAAGCTCCCGGATGGGGGTCACAGGAAGCCCAGGGTTGGGTCAGGGTGGGGAATGTCCGCTGTCAGGGCAGTGTGAGCACAATTTTTACAACGCTTTTCAGGCGTCTGGCTCATCTTGAAGGCAAATCGCAGATTTGGTCAAGTCGGTATCCAGCCCCAAAGGAGAGTGGCGTGCAAGTTCGAGTGAGGGGGCGGCCTGCTGCGCGTGGCATGACACCCTGTGCAGCAGGATATGAACAGGAGCGCAATTCTTTTGTGATGCATCTGGTCTGTATGGCCGATCCTTTGGTCTGCGTAAGAGCGCATCGTGCGACGTACTCAGCGCAACCAAAGCTTTGGAATGCAGCTGTGGAGATCCAGCGTGAGAACACGTCCACCGTGAACTTGATAGCGATGGCCTTGCGCCTGCAGGGAGCACGACACATCTCCGAAGCATTGCGAAGTGAGACTGAAAAAGGCCAAAACAACCTGACTGCTGACCCCCGCACTGCCCCACACAATAGCAGGCAAACTCAGGCCAAACCTGCCTTGCAGAATATGAGCAAGGGCGGATTCGAAGTTTGAGCGACCAGGGCCTGTCTCGGGAAGGAGTTGTGGTGAAAATAAGTTGTTGAACGGGTTCCTTGGGCAGGACATCCCTGGATCCGCCCCAGATAATCCCCTGCTCACTGCGCCCCTGGATCAATCCGGCAATCCGGGCCCTGTCGGATCAGCTCCGCAGCAGAATGCCTGTCCAAAATAGACATTTTCATTTTTGCGTTCTACCCAATCCTGTCTTATCATTTCTTTCCGCTGCCGCCGGTTGAACAATGGTGGGGAAACGTTGTTCATTTGCCGTTGAGTACGTCCAAAACCAACAGAAGATCTGCAGTGGTAACAAAACATTAGCTTCAAATTGTTTTTCGCTGCAGAACAGCAAGACTTTTTGGGTGATTTGAGGTGGGTTGCACGATTTGGGAGCTTTTGGAAAAAGCAAGCCAATTCAGTATGAGCCAAATCAAATCACCTACAGGCAGGATCTTCCAAAAGTATATGCATACCTGTTTCATAGTCAAGATGAAGATTGATTTGGGATCTTTTGGGCTCTTTTGGTTGATGTTGGGTTGGAGATAATGCTTGAGAAAGGAATTTGTGAAGTTTGAATTTTTGGGTTCATGAGGTCAAAAAGTTCAAATTTGGA